>ERZ1034519.20-NODE-20-length-34334-cov-17.402112_pt1 | contig 34334 bp, 29 predicted proteins | sample MGYA00520655_ERZ1034519 | MGnify/ENA primary metagenome ERZ1034519 (study PRJEB33760, sample SAMEA4777702) | hypersaline lake metagenome | biome: hypersaline environment; feature: brines | place: Spain | collected 2012-08 | depth 0 m ...
GCCGGACCCCGGCCGGTACGCGGTCGACGAGCGGCGCTTCCGGTTCTTTAAGCAGATCTCGTAGGACGCGCAGACGGCCCTCGCATAGCTTGGCCCGCTGTCCGTGCGTCGGACAGCGGGCCAGAGGCATCCATGCCGTCGATGTTCGATTTCAGCCTAGAAGATCACGTTCACACGCAACCCGAACGCACTGAAACTCGGGCTGTCTTGAGGCTGGAACGAGGTGTCCCCGATTTCGAAGTCGTCTTTGATGAATTTACTCGCCCCAAACTCGTAGCGGAGCTCAGGCTGAATTTTCAGGGACACGGCAGGCAGGGAGATGTTTGCACCAACCCCTACGTTGAGGGAGTACGAAATGTCCTCCGTCGCATCGCCGAAATCACCTTCCCCCCGTGGAAACGTGGCCATCGGTCCCGCAAGAACATACGGGCTGACGAGCGGCGTGGGTAGCACCGTAAATCGAAGGTCCACGGGCACCTGCCAGGCGGACACGTCAAATTGAGTTTCTCCCTGCGGGAGAGCGTTGCGGGAAAACTCGAAGGTGCCCACCCGTCGGTAGAAGAAGCCGGGTCGGATCGTCGCGGGTCCGAGTCCCAACTCGTAGACCAGGCCGACGTGGTATCCGGTCGAGTTGTCAAGGGTGGCATTGTCGGTCGTACTCGTTTCGATGTCGCCCGCCGACTCAAAGTTGAGCCCGCCTCCTACTCCTAACTGGGCCTGCGCCGGAGCCGCACTGAGCCCGAGCAGAAGAAGGACGAGGAGAGCGGAATACGCGGTCTGTTTCGTAGAAGCGTCCATAGGGGAATTGGTTTGACTGACAAGAATGTGCGTGCGTGTTACGGGCCGTCAGTGTCGGGCCCTAGGGATTCTCTATCAGGAAGGGCGCGTCCTGCCTCCGAAAAGTAACGACTCCGGCGCAAAATTCCTACGCGCCTCGGGCCCTCCGTGCATCCCCGTCCAGGGGGCGGCCGGCCTCTTCTCTCTCCGACGGGACCGTACGGGGCCAGGCCGGGGCGACGCCGTGCTGTTACGATTTGCCGCAGAAACAGCCACGGGAAACTGGACCTGCAACCTCCCTCCGGAGCACGAGTAGGGACCACGGGTCGCCCCGAAGCCCCGACGTTTCCTCCCACCGTTTTGTCGAGAAAGTCCCCGCTGTAGCCTCCCATGAAAGTTGGAATCACTTGCTACCCCACCTACGGCGGTAGTGGGGTCGTGGCCACCGAACTCGGCAAGGCCCTCGCCGAGCGCGACCACGAAATCCACTTCATCGCCTCGGATCTTCCCTTCCGGCTCTCCCACGTGGCCGGCAACATCTTCTTCCACGAGGTCAACGTTCAGAGCTACCCGCTCTTCGACTACCCGCCGTACACCCTCTCGCTCACCAGCAAGATGGTGGACATTGCCAAGCACGTGGGGCTCGACCTGCTACACGTGCACTACGCGCTGCCCCACGCGTCGAGCGCCGTGATGGCCCAGCAGATTCTGAGCTCGGAGGACCTGGACCTTCCCATCGTGACCACCCTCCACGGCACCGACATCACACTCATTGGGCGGGACCCGTCGTTCGCCCCCGTCGTGACGTGGTCAATCAACGAGTCCGACGGGGTGACCGCCGTCTCCGACTACCTCCGCCAGGAGACCTACGACCACTTTGAGGTCTCGGAGGACGTCGAGGTGATTCCCAACTTCATCGACACCGATCGCTTCGTGCGCCAGGACAAGGAGCACTTCAAGCAGGCGCTCTGCCCGAACGGGGAGAAGGTCATCGTGCACGTTTCCAATTTTCGCCCCGTCAAGAACACCGACCAGGTGGTGGAGGTCTTCCACCGACTGCAGAACGGGACGTCAAACGTGAAGCTGCTGCTGGTGGGCGACGGACCGGACCGCGTGCCCACGGAACGGAAGGCACGGGAGCTTGGGGTGTACGACGACATCCGCTTCCTCGGAAAACAGGACCCGATCGAAGAGATTCTGTCGATCGCCGATGTCTTCCTGATGCCGAGCGGCTCGGAGACCTTCGGCCTGGCCGCCCTGGAGGCGATGGCCTGCGAGGTGCCCGTCGTGGCCAGCGACGTCGGCGGGCTGCCGGAGCTGGTCGTGCACGGGGAGACCGGGTTCCTCTGCCCGCTCGATGACGTCGACGCGTTCACCGAACACACCCGGACGCTCCTCCACGACGAGGACCAGCACGCCGAGATGGCCGCGGCGGCACGGAAGCGGGCGGTCGAGACCTTTGACATCGACCGCGTGGTGCCGCTGTACGAAGACTACTACGAGCGCGTCCGGTCGGGCACCGTTCACACCGGCGCCTAGACCGCGCCGACTACGCCCGGAGGGCCTCCTGCACGAAGGGATTCTGCGCGCGCTCCCGGCCGATGGTCGTTGCGGGGCCGTGGCCGGGATAAATCGTGACGTCGTCGCCGAGGGGGAGCAGCGTCTCGGTCACCGAATTTAGGAGCTGTGCACGGGACGTTTCCGGAAGGCCCTGCGTCCGGCCGATCGAGTTCTGGAACAGGACGTCTCCCGTGAGTGCCTGTCGGCCCGGGCGGTCGACGAAGGAGATGGAGTCGGGGGAATGGCCCGGCGTGTGCAACACCTCAAGGGTGACGTCGCCGAACGAGACGGTGTCTCCCTCCGCGAGATGGGCCGTGGGCACCGACGGCGGGTCGACCTCCACCCCGAACGCCGTGGCCTGCTCCTCCGCCCGCTCGATGAAGGGCACGGCGGCCTCGTGCGCCTTGAACCGTTGTCCAAACGCCTCCTCGAAGAACGTGCACCCGAAGATGTGATCCACGTGGGCGTGGGTGAGGAGCAGGTGCTGCACGTCAAGGCCCTGCTCCTCGATGACGGTCATCACCTGCTCGCATTCGGCCTCGGTCTCGCAACTCGCGTCGACGAGCACCGCCTCGCCCTGATCGTGGCAGAGATAGGCGTTCGTCATGAAGGAGCTGAACGTAAACGGCTCGACCTGCATCCGGATCGTGGGGGATGTTGGGAAGGAACTAGACGAATATCCTCAATTCCTCACGCCCTTCGAAGATCCAACGGCTGCCGGCCGGGCTCCGCCGAGGCCCGCCCCGAACATGCGATTTGCACCGGGCGTTTGTACGCTCCTTCAAGCGGGGACCTCCACGACGACACGCCTGCATGCTGCGCCGCCTCCACTGGATCGTACTGCGTCGGCTCCCGGGGCCCTTTTTCGGGTGGCTGGGCACGCTCATGTTTCTGCTGCTGATGCAGTTTTTGATTCGGTGGCTGCCCGAGATTGCGGGAAAAGGGATTCCCGTTTCCGTAATCGTCGAGCTAATCGCCTACAACCTGGCGTATATGGTGGTGCTGGCGGTGCCGATGTCGGTGCTGCTGGCCGCCCTGATGGCGTTCGGGGAGCTGGCCGAGTCGCAGTACTACACCGTTATCAAGAGCACCGGCATCTCCTTCGGCCAGATCGTGTGGCCGGCGCTCGTGGTGGCCGCCCTCCTCATGGGGGGCATGCTCTACTTCAACAACGTCATGCTTCCGGAGGCGAACCACCGGGCCCGCCAGCTCTGGAGCGACATTCGGGGCAAGCGGCCCGGCTTTGAGCTCCGGCCGGGCATCTTCTACGAGGACATGGAGGACTACAGCATTCTGGTGCAGGACCGTCCGCCGGGAACCAACAAACTGATCGACGTGACCATCTACGACTACACCCAGGGGCGGGACCGGCAGGCCGTCATCAAGGCCGAGCGCGGCGTCATTGAGTCGAGTGCAGGGGGGGCCCGCCTCACCCTCACCCTCCGGAACGGAGAGATGCATCGGCCCCTGCCCCCGGATGCGAACAACCAGTCGGAGCGGTACGAGCGGCTTACGTTCGACCGCCACCGCATTCGGTTTACCCTCTCGAACGTCGTCTTCCGGCGCTCGGAGTCGGAAGAGACTGCCCGTTCCACCCGCACCATGCGCACCCCGCGGCTGCTCGACACGCTCGATTCCCTGAAGACGGAGCGAGACGCGCGGTACCAGACCCTCTACGAGCGGACGCAGGACGAACTGTCTCCGTCGGTCGCCGACTCGGCCGCCGCGGACACGTCGGCCCCGGCCCCCGTCGCCCCGGCGCACCCGTCGTCCTACCTGGCCCTCGCCGATCTTGACGCCGACGCGCGCCGGTCGGTGGTGTCGCCGGCGGTTCAACGCGCACGGTCGGCACAGTCCGCCATTCAAAACATCCGGCGGGACACGGAGTGGCAGACCCGGCGCATTCGGAGCTACCAGGTCGAGTTCTACAAAAAGTTCTCGATCGCGCTCGCCTGTCTCATCTTTATGGTTGTGGGGGCGCCGCTGGGCCTTGCGCTGCGCCGGGGCGGGCTCGCCACGATCGGGGCCGTCGCGCTTGGCATCTTCATGTTGTACTGGATTACGCTCGTGCAGGGGGAGAAGCTGTCGGAACGGGGCTTCTTCCCGCCGTGGCTGGGCATGTGGATCGCCAACCTCCTCATGTCCGGCGCGGGCCTCTGGCTGATCCTGTACGTCGTCCTCGACCTGGGCGCCACCCCGCCGCTGCGCCGGCGCCTCTGGGAGTGGCTGCGCTCGCTTCGGTCGTAGGCCCTCTCGGGACGCGATGCCCATCCCCTCTCTGCTCCCTCCCCCCGCCCATGCTCTACCTGGTGCCCACCCCCATCGGCAACCTGGACGACATTACGCTGCGCGCCCTCCGGGTCCTTCGGGAGGCGGACCTGATTGCCTGCGAGGACACCCGGACCTCCGGCCGCCTTCTGGACCACCACGACGTAGACACCCCCACCACGAGCTACCACGAACACAACGAGCGCGAAAAGACGCCCGAACTGCTCACTCGCATGCGCGTGGGACGCGACGTCGCCCTCATCAGCGACGCCGGTTCGCCCGGCATCTCGGATCCAGGTTTCTACATCGCCCGCGCCTGCTGGGAAGAGGACATCGAGGTGCAGGCCCTCCCCGGCCCGACGGCCCTTATCCCGGCGCTCACCGCCAGCGCCCTCCCCAGCGACCGCTTCGTCTTCGAGGGCTTCCTGCCCAAAAAGCAGGGGCGCCAGACCCGCCTGACGACGCTGGCGGACGAGCCGCGCACCGTGGTCCTCTACGAGTCCCCCCACCGGCTGCTACGCACCCTCGAGGACCTCATCGAGCACTTCGGGGCCGACCGCAGGGCCGCCGTGGCCCGGGAGCTCACGAAAAAATACGAAGAAGTCGAACGAGGAACGCTCAAAGAGGTGCGGTCGTATTTCGGGGGGTATAAGAAAGTACGGGGCGAGTGCGTTGTGGTCGTTGACGGGGCATCCTGACCCCTTGCGCCGCTCGCCCTGAGCGCCCCCGAGGACGCCCCCTTCCCAAAGCCTCCGTGCACCCGCACCGATCGTGCCCGTGAGATCGTCTCTCCTTGCTCTTCTGAGTCTCGCCCTCATGGCAGTCGCCCCCGCCCACGCTCAGGAGGCGTCGGAAGAGTGTACGGTCGGCCAACTGGAAATGACTAGCTCGTCCTCAGCGTCCCCGGGCAGGCGCCCCGACTCGTCCGCCACGCTGGCCAAGCGGTCCACCGTCACCGACCCACGCCCTGCCGTGTCGGTAGCCCCCACGACGGAGGCGGAGTCCTTCGTGCAGGATCGCATTGAGGAGGACGGGCTCCACGTGGTCCACTTCTGGGCCCCCTGGTGTGCCAATTCACGGAACGAGCTGGACAACGGCTGGGCCGGCCTCGTCGCCGACAACCCGGACGTCACGTTTACGTTCGTCACCGTATGGAACGACGACGAGAGCGGGGCCGCGATGCTGAACGACTACAACCTTCCGGACCGGGTCGTGGAGGTGACCCAGCCGGACCTCGGCCCGAGCGACACAGAGGCAAATCGGCGGTACTCCTTCCTCGGGCTCCCCGTCACCTGGATTCCGTCGACCTGGATTTTTCACAGCAACGGGGAACTCGCCTTCGCCATGAACTACGGCGAGATGGAGATGCAGACTGTTCAGAGGCTCCTCGACGCGACGAGCGCAGACTGGTAGCCTTCGTCCTCGGGGCGGCCGTGCCCCGCCCCGTACCTCCCGATATTCTCGCGCTTCTCGACACCAATGCCGTTCCGTTAGGATGAATCGGAAGAGGATTGACCGTCTTACCGCTGGGCTCGTCTTTCTTTGGGCGCTCGGCCTGTACGTGGCGACCGTTGCGCCGACCGTCTCGTTTTGGGACCCCGGGGAGCGCATCGCAAGTGCCTACACCCTCCAGGTGATGCACCCGCCGGGGGCACCGTTCTACCTGCTGTTGGGCCGGCTCTTCGCCATGCTGGCCCCGTCGCAGGAAACGGTCGCCCTGGCGGTCAACCTGCTCTCGGTCCTGGCCAGCGCCGGGACGGTCCTGCTCGCACACCTGGTCATCGTCCGCCTCGTGCGGCGATGGCAGGGCGATCGGAGTGAGCTCGACACGGGGCCCTACGTCATTTCCCTCGCGAGCGGGGTGGTCGGGGCCGTGGCCTTTTCGGTGAGCGACTCCTTCTGGTTCAACGCGGGCATTGCCGAGGTCTACGCCCTCTCCACCTTCTTTACCGCGCTGGTCGTGTGGCTCGTGTTGCGGTGGAGCGACGCGGCCCGTGCGGAGGAGGCGCAGCGGGGCGGCAGCCGACAGCCGTTCCAACTCAACGCCAACCGCTACCTCGTCCTCATTGCCTTTCTCTTCGGCATGGCCACCGGGGTCCACCTCCTGAGCCTGCTGGCGTTCTTCTTCGTCGCGTTCATCGTGTTCTTTACGGAGTTTGACCGCGAGCACTGGACCTCCCGCCAGCGCTGGCTCCGCATCGTCGGGGCCGGGGCCGTCGCCTCCGTCCTGTTCTTCGCCATTTATCCGGGCCTCATCGTGGGGCTGCCCAGCCTCTTCGCGTCCGTCGGGGCCCCGTTCCTCACGGCGATCGTCCTCGGCCTCGTCCTCGCCTATGGGGTCTACACGACCCACCAGCGGCGCATGCCGATGGCGAACCTGGCCTTCATGTGCGTCACGGTGATCTTTATCGGCTACGCCTCCTACGCGCTCGTCTTCGTCCGGAGCGCGACCGACCCGCCGATCGACATGAACGACCCGGACACCATCGAGAAGTTCATCTCGTATCTGGAGCGGGAGCAGTACGGCGACACGCCGCTTCTACAGGGCGTAACCTTCAACGACGAGACCGGCCAGGTGAGCCGCCGCGACGGCGAGTCGACCCTCTTCCCCCGGCGCCACTCCGTGGACCCTCAGCACTGGAAGGTCTACAAACGCTACGACTCCGACCTGGAGTTCTTCGTCGACTACCAGGTGGGGTACATGTACGTCCGGTACTTCCTCTGGAACTTCTCGGGGCGCGCGAGCGACGTGCAGGGGGCGCCTTGGATCACCGGCATCCCCGGACTCGACCAGCACGCCAACACCCAATCCCTGGAGACCCCGAGCGAGAAGGAGTCGCGGAACGTGTACTTCGCCCTGCCGCTCCTCCTGGGGCTGTTCGGCGCCTTCTACCACTTCGGCCGCGACTGGCGACGGGCGTTTAGCGTCTTCGTGCTGTTCTTTATCACGGGCATCGGCATCATCATCTACCTGAACCAGACGCCGATGCAGCCGCGCGAGCGGCACTACTCGTACGTCGGGAGCTTCTTCGCCTTTAGCCTGTGGATCGGGATCGGGGCCGGGGGGGTGATGCAGATGGCCTACGAGTCCGTTCGCGACTCGCTGTCCGGGATCGCCCGGCTGATGCCGGCCCTCGGGGCCGGGCTGCTCGTCTTCATGGCCGTCCCCGGCTGGATGACGCTGGAGAACTACGGCGACCACGACCGCTCCGAGAACTACGTGCCCCGCGACTACGCGTACAACATGCTCACCAGCGTCGAGGAGAACGGCATTCTGTTCACCAACGGCGACAACGACACCTACCCGCTGTGGTACCTGCAGACCGTCGAGGGGGTGCGGAAGGACGTGCGCGTGGTGAACCTGTCGCTGCTGAACACGAAGTGGTACGTGCGCCAGCTCAAGAACGAGGCCGCGTACGCGTCGGAGCCCCTGCCCATCTCCCTGTCGGAGGACCGCATCGACCAACTGGGCTACCGGCGTTGGAAGCCCAAGCAGATGAAACTGCCGGTGGACACCGACGCCCTCCAGTCCGAACTTGCCGCCTACCTGCCCGACTCCTCCGCCGCCTCGCGCCTCGAAAGCCCAATGGCCTGGGAGCTGAAGGGACGTCCGTTCCGGCAGGACACGCGCATCCTGCAGACCGCCGACGTGGTCACCTACGACATGCTGCGGACCAACGCGCAGAACGGATGGTCCCGCCCCCTGTACTTCGCCGTCACGGTGGCTCGCTCCGGACAGCTTGGCCTCAGCAACTACTTTCAACTGGAGGGCCAGGCCTACCGCGTGCTTCCCATCAAGCACAACAGCCCCCTCGGCCGGGTCATTCCGGGCCTGACCGACGAGCGCATGGCGGACTTCCGGTTCACCAACCTGAGTGACTCGACCGTCTACTACAACGAAAATGCACGGCGGATGATCGACGGGTATCGCCTGCACTACTCCCACGCCGCCGAGCAGCTGGGGCAGAAGGGCCACTCGGACACCGCCGAGCGCCTCCTGACCGACTTCACGGAGGCGGTGCCGTTCTCTACCATCCCGGCCGACATGCAGACGCTCTTCTTTACCGCCCGAGCCTACCAGAGCCTGGGCCGAACCGACAAGGTGGCCGGCCTCCTCGCCGACGCCGAACCCATGGTGTTCGATCGGCTCCGGTCGGCAAGCTCGCGCCGCCGGTTCAGCCGGGCCCTCCAGTACGCGGGCCGGGTCCGCTCTTCCTACCTGAAGGCCAACCAGACGGACGCCCTCGAGTCTTTCGACCAGGAACTTGAGCGGGTGCTGGCCGACGCCTCCTTCCAGGTCCCCGCCCGGGTGCGTCAGGCGTACGGCCTCGCCAGTGACTCGGCGCGGGAGCCGTCCCGGATGCCCGCCGTGCCGGGCGCTCCGCCGAGCACTCCCTCCCAACAGCCCGACCAGCCCGCCTCGAATGAGTAGCCCCCGGGCCCTCGGCGTCGCTGCATCTTTTCCTTGACAGAGGGACCGACCCAGACTATATTTAGCGGCAGTTATCACGTCGCGTCGTACCTTGCCGGTTTTGCAGGGTGCCGCGTGCGTGAGACTGCGTGTGACCGTTTCCTGATCTTTCTGGGATTCATCTCACACCACCCTAGACATCCGCCGGGGCTTGATGCGCACTGGTATTTCTCCGCATCCCTTTCGCCCTGCGCGGACGAATCTTTCGGGACGATCCAGTCACTGTGATTGAATCGATATTATGAGGACAAGCACGGTCAAGTGGTTCGACGCCAAGAAAGGGTACGGATTTATTCATCATCCCGACGACGGCGAGGATGTCTTCGTCCACTACTCGAATATTCAGTCGGACGACGATTTCAAGACCCTGAAGAGCGACCAGCACGTCCGATTCGAGATGAACGATGGGCCGAAGGGCCTCCATGCCCTGGAGGTGGCGCCCCTGGACGACGAGGAGGCTCCTTCTGCGGACGACGACAATGAGCCGGAACTCACGCCCGCGGACGTCGACCCCACCGCCACCGTCGATCCGTCTCCGTCCGGCGACGACTCCTCGTCGGATTCGTCGTGGTAGCCTTCTCGCGCACTCCCTCCAGTCTATCTGTCCGGCGCCGTGCCCCCCGAGTACCCGGAGCCTCTTTCGATTGAACACGACCATCCCTCCCGTGAACTCGACGCAGGGACCCTTCGGCACGTGATCCAGCATGTGGTGGACGCGGAGGGGACGTCCCTGACCCACTTGAGCCTGGTGCTCACCGACCACGATACGGTTCGTCGCCTGAATCAGTCGTACCTCGACCACGACTACGACACGGATGTGCTCTCCTTCTCGCTCCGGGAGGGGCCCGCTCCTTCGTCTGGGGCCTCCGGAGAGGGGATCGAGGGGGAGGTGTACGTGGATCTGGACACGGCGGCCGAGCGCCACGACGAGTTCGATACGTCGTTCGAGCGCGAGGCCTACCGGTACGTCGTGCACGGCCTTCTGCACCTCGTCGGGTACGACGACGCACAGCCGGCGGGGCAGGACAAGATGCGGGAGAAAGAGGACCAGTACCTCAACGCCGTGCTGCCGGCCCCCTCCTCTTGACGGACGGGCTCCTGAAGAGGTCGGGCTTCGGTGTCGGCCGGAAGGCCCCTGGAATCCACCGCCGGTCGCGCCCGTGGAACCATTTCCCGTATCTTAGAATGTGAAAATGTCCCTTCGGGCGCAGAGGGGAGCGGCGGGGACTGCCTCGTCTACCCACTCACAACAGAGGGCCCGCCTTATGGCTTTCCAGACCCAAGTCACGACCCGTCACGTCGACGTGAGCGATCGCGTCCACGAGTATGCCCGGGACCGCACCGCCAAGCTGGAGCAGTTCTACGACGGGATTACCGGCGCACACGTCATTCTCGGGAAGGACAACTCCCCCGCCGAGAACAAGACCGCCTCAATTAACATCGACGTGTACCAGAAGCGTCTCTCGGCCGAGGACGCGGCGAGCAGCCACGAGGAGGCGATCAACCTGTGCGTGGACCACCTGCGCCGGCAGCTTGAAAAATACAAGGCCAAGCTCCGCAGCAAAGACAAGGACGCCCATCGATAACGCCTGCCGATAACGACGTCCCTTTCGACGGGCTCGGCACCGGCGTCCCGGCCGCCGAGCCCGTCTTTTGTTCTGGAGGTTGGCCCCCTCCTACGCCGCCTCTTCCTTCTACGCCACCTCTTCGTGCATGGGCTCCACGACCTTCTTGACCGTGTCCGCGCTCGACATGATGTAGAAGTGGATGCCCGGAACCCCCGCCTCCATCAGTTCTCGGGCCTGACGGATCGCCCAGTTGACGCCAATTCGCTCCACGTCGTCGGGGTCAGCCGCGTCCACCTCCGCAGCGAGCTCCTCCGGAATCTCCGTGTGAAAGTACTTCGGCAGGAGCCGCAGGTGACGCTTCCGCTTCAGGATCTTTAGTCCGGGGACGATGGGGACTTCGATGCCCACCTCTCGGCACTTGTCGACGAAGTTGAAGAAGTACTCGTTGTCGAAGAACATCTGCGTCACGATGTAGTCGGCCCCCGCATCGACCTGCTCCTTGAGCCGCATGATGTCCCAGGCGAGGTTCGGGGCTTCGAAGTGCGTTTCGGGGTATCCCCCCACGCCCACGCAGAAGTCCGTCGGCTCGGCGTCCATGAGGTCCTCCAGGTACGTCCCCTCATTCATGTCCTGAATCTGCCGCACGAGGTCCACCGCGTATTCGTTGCGCGACCGGTTGCCCGAGATGGACTTCTCGTAGCCGTTGTCGTCCCCCCGAATGGCAAGCACGTTCTCGACCCCGAGGTAGTTAAGCTCGATGAGGGCATCCTCCGTTTCCTCGCGCGTGAATCCCTTGCAGAGGATGTGGGGAACGGTATCGATGTCGAAGCGTGCCTCGATGGCCGCGCAGAGGCCAATCGTTCCGGGGCGCTTCCGCTTTACGCAGCGCGTCCAGGTCCCGTCGTCTTTCTGCTTGTATTCCACCTCCGCCGAGTGACTGGTAACGTCGATGAACGGCGGCTCGTAAGGCATCAGCTCCTCAACCACGCCCAGAATCTGGTCCGCCGACCCGCCCCGCTTGGGGGGAATGATTTCGTACGAGATCAGGGGCTCCGATTCGCGATCAAAATGCTCGGTAACCTTCATGCGGTCCGTGATATTCGGTTGCGAATTTGTTTGATTGTGGCTGGGCGTTATTGTACGCCAACCGTCATACTTTCCAAAATCCGGGGTGTTCGATGCTCGGCGTTATATTTTCTACACCTAATGAGGCTGCTCCCTTCATTGAACAGTACGCCGGAGACCGGCTCGGGGAGCTGGAGGAGGGAGCCCACCTGCAGACCGACGCCGTGGTCGCTACCGTAGTCGGCCCCGGCAAAATCAAGGCCACCCTCGGAACCGAGCGCCTCCTCCACGAGCACGACATCGACACGCTCGTGCATGCGGGCGGGGCCGTCGCGCTCGCCGACGAGCTTGAGGTGGGGGCGGTCGTGGAGACGGCCTTCGTTTTGGAAGGCGACCGCGTGGAGCTAGAGGCCCCGGACTATCCTCGGATGCCGCTCGAATGCCCTTTCGACCTCGATGTGGAGGGCACGCTCGTCTCGCAGGATCACGTGCGTGGGGACGCGGACGCGTCGAGCTACTGGGAGCGCATTGCGGACATGCGAGACGCCACCGGGTACGCCGTGGCCTACGTGGCGGCCCAGCACGGGACCTCGTGCCACATCGTGAAGGGCATCACCGGCCGGGCCGACGGGGACACCGGCACGGCCGCGGATCGGCGGGAGGCACACCGGGCCGTGGCCGCGTTCCTTCAACGGCACGTAGACGCCGACTTCCCCGCGTCGTAGCGCCTCCGGATCGCCTTCGTCAGTTGCGGCGGGTCCACAGGTCCTCACGCCAGGATTCCGGGATGTCCTCAGATCGGCCCCAGACGTAGTCGCGGCGGCTCTCGCCATCCCGACGCGCGCGGCGCCGATCGGCCCGAATCTCGCGCACCCCCACCGATACGTATTCCCCCTCCGCGGTGGCTTGCTCCCGCTGAACGACGGGGTGTTCGCGAAAGGGGCGCGGGTGTTCGGGATTGTAGAGCCGGTACACCATGGTGCCGGCCCACACCAGCAGCGCAAAGAACGTAACCCCGACAAGTCCAGCGAACAGAACAACCATGGGCAGCGGCAGCCCCGTGTGATCGAGACGAAACTGAAGCCTCAGCGGATCGTCATCCCCCTTCAAATCGCTGCTTCGTAGTACCTCGATGGACCGAGAAAGTTCGTGCCCGTCGTGTCACATATCCCTCTTCGAGGCGCTCAATGCCGCGTCTACGAGCCGCCGTCGGACTGCATGCTCGCTCCGCGGTTTTGATTCGGGTAGTCCGACGGGGCAATCCGCAATGAGTCCGACGGAATCGCGTCTTGGCGCTGCTGAGCGCGCTCCTGCTCGGCCTGGATCTCCTCCACCGTCTGTGCGGTCACGTTCCCCAGGTCGCCCCGGAACGCCGTGTCAAGAAGCGTGATGGTGACGAACACGACGACAAAGATCGTCCCAATCGTAAAGGTGAGGGCGTTGACCGGGTTGTCGTACTTCAGGTGCATGAAGAAGAGCACCACCAGCGTGGCCTTCATCCCCGCAATCCCGAGGGCCACGGGCACGGTGAGGGGGCCGAGGGGGACGTAGGCCACCCCGACCGTCAGGCCGGTCAGGACAATGAGCGCCCCGAACACCTTCAGCAGGGTGGACTTGGGAACGATGTGTGGGCCGTCGTGCGCCATGGGGAGAAGGCAGTCTTCAGAAACTCGATGGAATCGGAATGGCGACCGCAGGCGTAGGTCGCTCTTCTAGATGAGATAGAGCAGCGGGAACAGAAAAATCCAGACGATGTCGACGAGGTGCCAGTAGAGCCCCGTAAGCTCCACGGGCGTGTACCATTCGCTACTGAACGATCCGCGCCACGCCATGATCGCGAGCGCGCCAATCACGATCATGCCGATGACCACGTGGACCCCGTGGATGCCCGTCATGACGAAGTAGATGCTGAAGAATTGAGGCGCCATGGCCATTTCCGCCAGGTGTTCGTAGTGGGCCCCGTGCGGGTCGAATGCCCCACCGGGGTAGACCCCGTGCTCGAATTTGGCCATGTACTCGAAGTACTTGACCACCATGAATCCGCCCGCCAGCCCGAGCGTGCCCAGCAGGTAGTAGATGCACTGCTTCACCTTGTCCTGCTTGATGGCGTGGATCGACAGGGCCACCGTCAGGGACGAGGTGAGAAGCACAACGGTGTTGAGCGCCCCCATCGTTTGGTTCAGCGTCCCGCTGGCCGCCGCGAACACCTCGGGGTTCCACTGGCGGAAGACGGCGTAGGCGACGAACATGCCGCTAAAGAGAAGCACCTCGGTGATAAGAAACACCCACATCCCAAGCTTCGCCGAGTCGAACTGCTGCTCCGACGAGACGAAGTGGTGCTCCAGGTGCTCCGGGTGATGGTCGTCGTGCTCGGCCTCCGTCTCGGTGGGGGCCGGGGCTGTTTCCGTTGCCATGGGGTCGGGAGATCTCGTGAGACAAGGCGTGGAGCCGCTGCTTACGCACTGGCCGGATCCGCGGTGTCCGTCTCGGACGGGGCCGAGGGCGCCGGTTCGGGGATCTGGGGCACGTCGTCGCTGAGGGCCTCCCCATCCCCACCCCCAAACACTTCGTCGGCGAGGTGGAAGTCGTACGGCCCTCGCGTTACGAGGGGCGTCCGCTCAAAGTTGTGGTGGATCGGGACGGCCGTGGTGTTGGTCCACTCGAGGGTGGTGGCGCCCCAGGGGTTGGCCGGGGCCTTCTCCCCGTACGCGAGCGACCAGAGGGCGTATCCCAGAATGAGGAAGAGGCCCACCCCCAAGATCTGAGAGCCGTAGGTCGAGAGCTGGTGCAGCCCCGCGAAGCGATCCGCGTAGTTCGCGTAGCGTCGGGGCATCCCGCGCGAGCCCAGCACCAGCTGCGGGAAGAAGGTGAGGTTGAACCCAATGAAGACAAGCGCGGCCGCGATTTTGGCGAGCGTCTCGTTGTACATGCGCCCCGTGATCTTCGGCCACCAGTAGTGCATCCCCCCCAGGAGGGCCACCACGGACCCGCCCATCATTACGTAGTGGAAGTGCCCCACGACGTAGTAGGTGTCGTGCAGGTGCACATCCACCGAGAGCACGCCCACCATGATTCCCGTGAAGCCCCCGATCGTGAACATGAACAGGAAGCCCAGTGCGTACAGCATCGGGGTCTGTAGCCAGATGGAGCCCTTGTACAGGGTTGCCACCCAGTTGAAGACCTTGATTCCCGAAGGAATCCCGATGAGGTACGTGATGAGCGAGAAGACGATGGACGAGATGGCGGACTGGCCGCTCACGAACATGTGATGGCCCCAGACCAGGAAGCCGAGCATCGCAATCGCGACCGACGAGAGGGCGATGGCCCGGTACCCGAAGATGCGCGACCGGGAGAAGGTCGCGATCAGCTCCGACAGAATGCCGAAGGCCGGCAGAATCATGATGTAGACTGCCGGGTGGCTGTAGAACCAGAAGAAGTGCTGGAAGAGCACCGGGTCGCCCCCAAGCGCCGGGTCAAAGATGCCAATCTGGAGCGTCTGCTCCAGGATGAGGAGCACCATCGTGATGCCGATCACGGGCGTGGCGAGCACCTGCACGATGCTCGTGGCGTACAGCCCCCAGACGAAGAGGGGCAGCCGGTTCCACGTCATGCCCGGCGCCCGCATCTTGTGGATCGTCACGATGAAGTTCATCCCCGTGAAGATGTTGGCGAAGCCGGCGACGAAGATGGCCGCCGTCATCCAGAGCACCCCGCCGCCCGTGGACGAAGAGTACGGGGTGTAGAACGTCCACCCGGTGTCCACCCCGCCCGTCAGGAGGGCCGTGATCGTGAGCGCGGCCCCGGCCAGGTAGACGTACCAGGACGCAAGGTTGAGTCGAGGAAAGGCCACGTCCTTCGCCCCAATCTGGAGGGGCAACACGAAGTTGCCCAGGATGGCCGGGATGGACGGCACCAGGAAAAGGAAGACCATCAGGATGCCGTGCATCGTAAACACCTGGTTATAGGTGTCGTTGCTCATCAGGGTCTGGTCCGGGCCCGACAGCTCGGCCCGCATGAGAAGCGCCAGCACCCCTGCCGCAAGAAAGACCGTGGCAAGGGACACGCAGTAGAGAACCCCGATGCGCTTGTGGTCCTTCGTCGACAACCACGACCAGATGCTCGTCTCGTGGTTGAGGTAATTGGTCTCTTCCTCCTGGGGCTCCCCCTGTTCGACCGGGGCGTTCTGTGTGGTCGTGCTCATAGCGTCTCGATCTGATGTATGACAAGCGTGCACGGCTGAAAAACAGCAGCAGGGGCCCGAGCGTCCCCTCGGGCTCTGGCCGTTACTCCTCGGAGACCTCCTTGTCGCTCTGCTCCTTGATGAACTCAACGAGACCGGTCACCTCACGCTCCGAAAGGCTGGCGTACGACGGCATTACGTTCTGGTAGCCCTCCACCACCTTCGCCCCCGACTGCAGGATGGACTCTCGGAGGTAGTTCGCATCCGCCGTAACCGTCGACCCGTCGGCCATTTGGTGGTCGGTCTTGCCGTAGAGCCCCTTCCAGGTGGGCCCCACCATGTCGGAGCCATCGAGGCTGTGGCAGCCCTGACAGCCCTGTTGCGTGTAGAGCTTTTCTCCCAGCTCCGGAAGCGGAATGTCGTCCGGTGTTCCGGCGCTTTCCAGCCACTCGTCGAAGCGGGCGCGGGAAACGACCTTTACCTCCGCGTCCATCTCGGAGTGGTTCCGGCCGCAGTACTCGGTGCAAAACAAGTCGTACGTTCCTTCCTTCGTCGCCTCAAACCACACCGACGTGTAGCGGTTGGGCAGCACGTCCTGCTTCACCCGAAACGCCGGGACGTAGAAGCTGTGGATCACGTCCTGGCTGCTCATGGTGGTCTTCACCGGCTCGTCGGCCGGCACGTACAGGGTGTCCGTCGTAACGCCGTTCGGATACTCGAACGACCACCCCCACGACCGCGCCTGAACCCGAATCTCGTATGCATTGTCCGGGATCGTCTTCTGCGCCACGAACGACTTGAACCCCCAGTTGAAGACGAGGAGGACGAGAATCGTGGGAATCACGATCCAGGAAATCTCGAGCAGCTTGCTCTCCTTGACGGGACTGGGCCGCTCGGCGGGGTCCTGACGGCGATAGCGGTACATAAACCAGAGCATCGCCGTAACCACGCCGACGAGGAGAATCCCGCTGACGACGTTTACGAAGGTAAAGAGACTATCAATCTTCGGCGCCATCGTAGACGCCGCTTCGGGAAGCCAAAAATCACCCATGTCGTGATTGGTCGTTGGTGGAGACGAATCGCTGCCTCATGTCAAAAGGGCGGCCGATGGGGTGTCGTGCGCCGCCGTGCGGAGTGCCCCCCATACCCGCCGTCCGGATTGTCATTCCGGCTGCTGCCGCTGCTGGTACTCCTCCCTCGCGACGAGGTCCATGGCACGGTCAATCGGGATCCGATAGGTGCCCTCCTCCTCGTCCACGACCTCGTACTGTTGCAGCTCCTGTGCGGCCTCCATCTCGGCCTGCTTGATGTCGCGGTACTGCATCCGCTCGGCGGCCGCCCCCTCCGCGCTTTGGCTCACCTGTCCAAACCACCCGAACAGGATGGCGACGGCGGTCAACACGACGGCAATGATCGAGGCCGAGATGCCCATGATCTGGCTCGCGGCCACGCCTTCGTACGCCACGCCACGCTCCTTCTCCTTCTCGATCTGATCCTCGAAATCAAAGGGTTGTGCGGTGGCTTCTTGACGGGCGGCGCGCGCAAGTTCCGTCACGGGCTCCTCATCGGCGGCCTCGGCGGGCCCCTGCTCGGCCTCCGCCTCCGTGGTCGCGACGAAGCTCTCCACAGAACTCGGATTGCCCCACTCGCCGTCCCTCTCAACGAGCACCCGCCAGAAGAACGTCTGCCCGTCCGTGGGCAGCTTGTTGCCGACCGTTACCGCCGTCTGGGCCCCCACCTCGGCGTCCACGACGGGCGTGTCGAAGCGCGCCGTCTCGGCCACCTGCAGGCGGTACGCATTGCCGTCCTCGACGGAGGACCAGACAAACGTCACCGCACTCCCGTCCGCCGAGACGGCGTCAACGGGCGTGACCAGTGAGGGCGCGGGGACGTCGTCGGAAGCCATGTGTCGTGCGCAGGGTTGGTGCTAAAGTGTCTCTTTCTGAACGCAGGGGGGTCGGGAGAGGGTCACCGCACCGGGTGAAATCACCGGAAAAGCCCATTCGTTCCGCCCTCTCCCAGCCCGGACGCGGGGCGTTCGCTACATGTTTTCGAACTGGAGGGAGTCCCGCAGGGACGGATGGTTTTGGGGCACGAGGGGATGTCGGCCAAGACGGTACATCAATCCCCCGGCGAAGATTCCCGTCAACCCCAACCAGCACGTAAAGTCGAGCCAGTGGAAGCCTCCGCCCTCCCGGAGCACCGGGAGCACCACCCAGTGCAGATCAAACCAGTGCATCCCAAGCAGCCACACAGACAGCACGGCCATCACCGTCCCGGTCCGTTTTGTCGCCTGCGGCAGCAGGATCAGGAACGGGAGGAGGAAATGGAAGATCACGAGGGCGGCGCTATGCCAGGCCCAGCCCCCCTGGAGCCGGTGTTGAAACCACACCGTCTCTTCCGGAATCCCCCCGTACCAGTACAGCATGTACTGGCTAAACGCAATGTACGCCCAGAAGACGACGAAGCCGAAGAGGTACTTGCCCAGGTCGTGGTCGTGCTCCGGCGTGATGACCCCCTCCAGCACCCCGCCGGTTCGTCGGAGCAGGAGCGAAACGAGTGCAATCGTGGCGACGGCCCCCAGGATGCCCCCCGAGAAGAAGTAGATCCCGAAGATGGTCGAGAACCAGTGCGGGTCGGTGGACATCAGGATGTCGTAGCTCGCGAAAGCGGTGGTCACCGCCAGGAGGGGGAGTCCCCAGGCACTGGTGCTCCGCAACGCCGCCGGAATCTCGGGGTCCGCATCCACGTCCTGCCGGAGGGAGAGGGTGTAGAGGCGGTACGAGATAACCGTCCACACCGCAAAGTACACCACCATCCGGACCGACCAGAACGGCGTGTTCAGGTACGCACGCTTCCCCGCCAGGATCTCGTCGTATTGGGGGCTGCTCGGGTCGTAGAGCCCGGCGTGCGTCCAATGGTACAGGTCATGCATCCCGAACAGCAGCGGCAGCCCCAGCACGAACAGCAGCGGAAACGCCCACACCAGGGCCTCATTGATGCGGTTTACGACCACGCTCCAGTTCGCCCGCGTGAGGTGGTTGAACACGAGGAAAAAGAGCCCCCCCAGGGCTGTGGTCAAAAGAAACGACCATCCCACCAGGTAGGCGAAGAAGAAGTCGTCCGGGCTCTCCCAGAGGCCCAGGAGGCTAATGGTCAGGAGCGCGATCCCCAGCGCCATCGGCACGAGCCAGGCGCGCCGGTCCCCCACGAACCGGTAGGCTCGTTTCGCAACGTCGCTCGTCGGCTGGACCGGATCGACCAGCCACTTCAGAAAGGAACTGCGATTGATGGAGTCGGGCATGGCGTTGAGACGTCGGTTCGGAGCCGCAAGGGCCCTGCGAGAAGTTGGTTCAGAGGTCCGCAGCAGTGAGGGGGCCGTGGAGACGGTGAAGACGGGACTACTCCGTGCCGGCCTGCGCCGTCGCGCCGCCCTCGGGCGCCGCGCCCAGCTTGGCCCGCTCCCCCGGCGGCAGGTCGTCAGGCGTGGCGTTCTGGCTGCGCTGCAGGGCGCGGATGTACGCGACGATGGCCCAGCGGTCCATCACGGACACCTTCTGTCCGTAGGCCGGCATGCTACGCACGCCGTTCGCGATCACGTCGTAGAGATACCCGTCCGGCGACTCTCGGAGCCGCCCAACATGATAGCTCGGGGCCGGGGTGTATCCGTAGTCGCCCCGCATGATGACCCCATTCCCGTCTCCGGTTTTCCCGTGGCAGACCGAGCACTGGATCTCGTATCGCTCCCGGCCTCGCTCCAGGACCTCCCGGTTGACCGCGATGGGAATCTGGTCTACGTAATCGCCGTCCGCCGTCCGCCCCTGGTAGAGGGCGGAGCTGTCTCGGAGCTCGCCCCGCGGCACCGTGCCCGAGACCGGCGCCCGCATGGCGGCGCCGTCTTCAAAGTACGGATTCGCCTCCTGCGGCCCGAACTTGGGCTGGAAGTCCATGTCCAGGTTCATGTGGAAGGGCGGATTGTCCGACTGGGTGCCCCGGCACCCCGCCAGGAGCAGGGCGACGAGCATCAAGCCGGTAACGAACAGGCGTCGCATTGGTCGTGCAGGAAAATCGAGGGAGAATGCGGACGGGACCGATCGATGCGGCATCACGCATCGACCGTCCCGTCGTCTTTGACGAGCTCAAGGTGGTGTGCCCCGAGCCGCTGGAGCATCGCGGCGCTGTCCTCCACGTCGAACTCATCGTCGCTGGCCGCAATGTGTAGAAAAAACCGATCGTCCGTCGCCCCCTTGAAGCGATCGGAGTAGAACAAGGGGTTGTAGGGCCGCGGCAATCCGTTCAGCGCAAACATGCCCGCCACGGCGCCGAACGCCGCGAACAGGATCGTCAACTCAAACATGATGGGCACCGAGGGCTCCACGGCGAAGAACGGCTTGCCGCTGATGTTGAGCGGGTAGTCCACCGCGGCCGTCCACCACTGCAGGAGATACGCAACCACACAGCCCGTAATCCCGCCAAAAAACGTGAGCACACCGACGGCGGACGCGTTGCCCAGCCCCATCGCCTCGTCCATTCCGTGAATCGGAAACGGGCTGTGCGTGTCAAAGTGGCGGTAGCCTTCCTCCCGGACCGCCTCGGCGGCGTGCAGCAGCGCGCCCGGATCCGGGAACTCGGCGAGCAGGCCGTGGACCTGGTCGGCGTCGCTCTCAAAGATCCCTGCCTGGGCCTTCAGGTCTTGGATCAGCGTGGACATGGTGTCGCGCGGTGCTCAATGGGAAACAGCGATGAGTGATGACGGCGAGGCCGCCTCGTCTACCCGGAGGCGTCGGCCCCGTCGTTCCGGTACGCCTCGGCCAGGGCCGGCTCCGCCGGCTTGATGTAGGGCTCGCCGTCGCCCTCGGCGTGCCCGTTGCCCCCGTGGTCGTAGTGGTGCGGGTCGGCCTCCGGCATCACCCCCTTCACCTCCGCCATCGCCACCATCGGCACGAACCGAAGGAAGAGCAGGAAGAGGGTAAAGAAGAGCCCGAACGACCCCACGAACGTGCCGATGTCGACCCACGTGGCCGTGAAGTAGCCCCACGAGCTCGGCAGGAAGTCGCGGTGGAGCGACGTGATCGTAATCACGAACCGCTCGAACCACATCCCGATGTTCACCACGATCGACAGGGCAAACATGACCGGGATGGAGCGCCGAAGCCGCTTCGACCAGAAGAGCTGCGGCGTGACCAGATTACAGGTCATCATGATCCAGTACGCCCAGGCGTACGGCCCGAAGGCGCGGTTGATGAAGGCGTACTGCTCGTACTCGACCCCCGAGTACCAGGCCATGAAGAACTCCGTGATGTAGGCGAAGCCCACGATCGACCCGGTCACCAGGATGATGATGTTCATCTTCTCCAGGTGATCGATCGTAATCAGGTTCTTCAGGCCGTAGATCTCTCGGGTAATCACCATGAGCGTGACCACCATGGCGAAGCCGGAGAAGATGGCCCCGGCCACGAAGTAGGGCGGGAAGATCGTCGTGTGCCACCCCGGGATGACCGACACCGCAAAGTCGAACGACACGACCGAGTGGACCGACAGCACGAGCGGCGTGGCGAGGCCTGCGAGCAGCAGGTACGCCTTTTCGTAGTTGCGCCAGTGGCGGTTCGAGCCCGTCCACCCCAGCGAAAAGAAGGCGAGAATGCGCTGCCGCCAGAAGTTTTTGGCGCGGTCGCGGAGCGTGGCGAGATCCGGAACGAGCCCCACGTACCAGAAGAGGGTCGACACGATGAAGTAGCTCGACACCGCGAACACGTCCCACAGCAGCGGGCTCTTGAACTGCGGCCACATGGCCATCTGGTTCGGAATCGGGAGCGTCCAGTAGATGGCCCAGACGCGCCCGACGTGGAAGGTCGGCCAGATGAGGGCACAGATCACCGCGAAGATCGTCATCGCCTCCGCGGCCCGGTTAATCGCCGTCCGCCAGTGCTGCCGGAAGAGGTAGAGAATGGCGGAAATCAGCGTCCCCGCGTGGCCGATCCCGACCCAGAACACGAAGTTGACAATCGGCCAGCCCCACCCGACGGGCTGGTTGTTGCCCCACACCCCGATGCCGTTCCACACCACGTAGGCGAGCAGCCCGATCAGCAGAAGCGCCCCGGACAGCGACACGGCAAAGGCGACGTACCACGCCAGTGGGGCCTTTTTCTCCGCGTGCCGCGACACCATCTCGGTGATGTCGTGAAACGACAGGTTGCCCTTGACGAGACGCTCCGGGTCGGCCGCGCCATCCCCTGCGGGCGACGGGGGCGACTCGGACGGGTCCGTTGGAAGCTTCTTGGATGACTCCACGAATGGCTCAGATCAATTCGACGAGTTCGTGCAGGGGGCGGCCCCGAGGCTAGGCCTCAACGGGCGCCTCCTCTTCCGCCTCGGTGTCCGAAAGGGCCTCCTCCAGGCGGGAATTCGTGTTGCGCACGCGGCCGAGGTAGGAGAGGCGGGGCTTCGTATTTAGGTAGGACAGCAGCTCGTAACGGCGCGGGTTCTTCTTCTCCTCCACCACGTCGCTCTCGGGATTGTTGAGGTCCCCAAACGTAATGGCGTCGGTGGGGCACGCCTCCTGGCAGGCCGTCTCGACCTCGTTGGGCCGTAGGTCGCGATCCTCGTTGTCGGCCTGCTGCTGGTGCTTCCGGATCCGCTGGACGCACCACGTGCACTTCTCCATGACGCCCCGGTTGCGCACGGTGACGTCGGGGTTCTGCGCCATCTGCACCTCCGTCGGCAGCGTCTTGGTCCAGTCGTAAAAGTTGAAGCGGCGGACCTTGTACGGGCAGTTGTTCTGGCAGTAGCGCGTGCCGATGCAGCGATTGTAGACCATCTGGTTCGTGCCGTCCGGCGAGTGCACCGTCGCCGCCACCGGACACACCGACTCACACGGCGCGTTTTCGCAGTGCTGGCACATCACCGGCTGCGTGAGCATCTCGGGGTTGTCGTCCCCCTCCTCCTCGCTCACGTAGTACCGATCGTTCCGAATCCAGTACATGTGCCGCCCCTTGCTCACCTCCTCCTTCCCCACCACCTGCACGTTGTTCTCGCTCGTGCAGGCCACGACACAGGCGTTGCAGCCCGTGCACGTGTTGAGGTCCACGGTCATGCCCCACTGATTCTGGTAGTAGGGGTTGTTTTTGAAGGCCGCCTGGTCCTTCGGGTGGTTTTCCTCCCAGGCCATGGGGTACTCCTGCTGCTTCTCCACAGGGCCCGGCTCGTCGGCGCCGGCGCCGCCGTGCTGGCCGGCGCCGTCGCCCCCATGAGCGGCCTGTTCGGGCATCTCGTCCGCCCCGTGAGCATCGGCGCCCGGCCCCGCCTCCAGGCCCTGGCCCGACACGTTGCCGGCCGCCCCGTCGCCACTGTGCCCGTCCCCGCCACCGTGGCCGCCCCCATCGCCGTGGCCGCCGTCTCCGTGGCCGCCGCTCTCGTGGCCCAGATCCGGCACGGGCGGTTGCGACTCGTTGACAAACTCCGGATTCTCTTTAAACTCGTCCAGGGTTGCCCAGCGCACAATCGGGCGCCCCTGCATGCTTCCCTCCTCCTGGGTCGTAGCGAGGAGGTACCCACTGCCAACCTGCGTAACGTTGGCCCCGGTGGCGACGCGCCCCCCGTTCGGGCGCATCGGCGCCACGTTGCCCCCCACCACGTCCACCGGCTCCCCGGACGAGTCGACCCCGCCCGCGATGGGGCTGCCGTTGTAGATGTTGGTTTGATCGCTGGTGTCCCAGAACGGCGTGCTCTCCGACTCGCGGGTCGAGGCGATGGTCCGCCCGTAGCCCATCGACACCCCGATGGAGCCGTCCGGGTAGCCCGGCTGCACCCACACGGGCAGCTCGACGGACTGGCCGTCGAGGGTCAGCTCCACCCGGTCGGCGTAGAAGCTGCCCTCGCGGCGCTGGACCTCCACCCCCAGCTCGTCCGCCGTCGCTCGGCTCATGACGGCAACGTTGTCCCACACAATTTTCGAGATCGGATCCGGCAGCTCCTGCATCCACGGGTTGTTGGAGAATCGCCCCGCCAGCAGCTTCGAATCCGTGCGGAAGACGACCTCAATCTCGTCCGGATCGGACGCCGGGGCGTCGATAGACGGCACGGTCGCCGTGCCCACCGACGCCGTCTCGTACCCGGATCCTTCGAGGTATCCGTCGTGCAACGCCTTGCGCCACCGCTCCTGGAACGGGGCCGGAAGCTGGGCACGCCACTGCTCGCGGACCAGGTCGTGGCCGCTGGCGTCCACGCCCGTCGCCGCCAGGTTGAGCACCTCGATGAGCGAGTGCGCGTCGTCGTAGAGCGGCCGGATGAGCGGCTGGACGATCGACTTCGTGCCGTCGTAGGCCCGGCCGTCGCCCCACTGTTCGAGATAGTGGGTCCGGGGCAGGTGCCAGCGGGCCGCCTGGGCCGTTTCGTTCCGGAGGCGGCCCAGGTGCACCGTATCGCGTACGTTCGAGAGCGCCTCCTCGAAGCCCAGCTCAGACGGGGCGTCGTAAACGGGGTTCACGCCCAGCATGAACAAGGTGTCCACCTCGCCCGCCCGCATCGACGCGGTCAGGTCCGCCAGGGCCTCGTCCTGCGGCTGGATCTCATCGTCTCCGGGATCGAAGAGCGTGACGGTGGTGCCGAGCCCCCCGAGCCGCTGGTTGACCGCCATGGCGAGGGCGTGCACCTCGGGCGGCTGTGCCTCCCCCGCCATTACCACGCCGTGCTCGCCCGCCGCTTGCAGGTCCCGGGCCATCTCCCGGACGTGCAGGCGCTCCCGCTCGCTCCACGAGACGTCCGGCGCCTCGCCCACCCCCAGCTCCGCCGCGAGGGCCGCCGCGAGGGCGGGAATGCGCCCGGCCCGCATCGCGAGCCGATGGTCCGAGCTGCCGCCCGTGGTGGAATAACGGCTCTCCACCGTGTAGAGCCGGCTCATGGTGTCCTCCGCGTCGTCTAGGCGCCGCCCCTCCGCAAACCCCTGCGTGTGGTACCCAAAGTCGTGGGTGCGCCCGTCGAGGAAGTTGGCGTCGAGGCTTACGATGACCTCCGCCTCCCCAAGCTCGAAGCGCGGCCGGAGGGGCCGCCCGAAGGCCTGCTGCATGCCGAGCCGCCGCGGGTCGGTCCCCGTCGGGGCGTACGGCACCCACTGCAGGTTCGGAAAGCGATCCGCCATGCGCTGGCGCATCGCCTGTACGGTCGGGGACGAGGTCTTCTCCGCCAGAACCGCCACTTGGCGCTGGTCGGCCTCGTTGCCCAGCTGGCGGCAAAACGAGACGAAGTCGCTCCAGGAGGCGGTGCGCCCCTCCTGGCGGACGGATCGGGAGCGATCGGGGTCGTATAGGTTGAGCACCGAGGCCTGCTCGTACGGGCTGGTGCCACTCTGTCCCGACGGATGGTCACTGTTGCCCTTGATCTTGGTCGGGCGCCCTTCGTTGCTCTGGGCCACGACCGGGCGCACCACCCCCCGGAACGGCATGCTCGTGGCGTAGTGGTCCTCAATGCCGGGCGTCACCGTCTCCGGCTCGCGGGCATACGGCAGAATTTTCTCCTCCGGCCGCCGGCAGCCGGCCAGCCCCGCCATGGCCATGGCCGCGCCCATCAGCTGCAGGAACTGTCGCCGCGACGCGCCGCTCGGGGGCTCACTGTCTCCCGGCACGAATTCCGTGAGGTCGTCGCCGTCCTCGTCGGCGTCCGACTCGGACCAGTGGCGCCAAAAGGTCGGCTCCGACGACCCATCACGCGCACCCGATTCTTCGTCGCGGGCGGCCGTTTCCGAATCTATGACGTCTAGTTCGATCATACTGCGCTGTGACGTTACGGATTGAGGGATGCCCCCCAGGCGCTGAGTGCCCGAGGGCCGGTGCCGCGTCCGGTTCGCCTCGCCCGGCGGGCCGTCCGGCGCGTCCCTGAACGATTAGTAGTGGCAGGCCGAGCAGTTGGAGGGCGGCTGAATGCCCTCCTCTTCGATGCGCTCTAGGTTGCGCTCGACGAAGTTGGCCGGCTGGGTGTACCCCATCGTCGTGATCTGATCGTTGGGCCGGAGGTACTTCTCCGGCTGCCGGTGGCAATCCAGACACCACCCCATCGACAGGGGTTCGGCCTGGTACACGCCGTCCGCGCCCATCTGGTCGATCCGGCCGTGACACGTCTCGCACCCAACCCCCTTGTTCACGTGCGACGCGTGGCTGAAGTGGGCGTAGTCCGGCAGGTGGTGCACCTTTGTCCACTCAATGGGCTCGTTGTTTGCCCAGCTCTCACGCACCGGCAGCAGCTTGGGGGAGTTGGTTTTTACCTGGCTGTGGCACGTCATGCAGGTCTGCGTGGAGGGCACATTGGCGTGCTTGGAGTTGGCCACGTTGGTGTGGCAGTACTGACAGTCCATCCCCAGCTTCTCAACGTGGGTCTCGTGGCTGTAGGGCACGGGCTGTTCCGGTTGGTAGCCCACCACCTTGAACTCGGGCGAGAAGTAGTACCAAACCAAAAACACCAGGAGAACGCCCCCGAGGACCGAAGCCCCTAGGGAAAGAACGGGCAGCGCATTGGCCTTCTTGGGAAAGAATTGCGGCATACTAGCGCATCATTCGACAGTGAGCAATCGGGAACCGCTGTTCTCCCGTCCAAGCAAGAGAAATATACGATGTAACGATCAACAAGCCAAGCCCCCCGTTGGCTTTCCACTAGATCCTACTAGATCTATGCTGAACCTTAACGTTCTTGACGGGTGAGCACTCGGTGGGACATACCGTACTTATCTCCAGGGGGTGCGATCAGAAGATGTGACTAATTTAATACGTATTCACGCCACTCTCTGTCCTGAAGACGGGCGGGTGATTGCAGAAACAACGCGGACTCGTTGAATCACGGCTCTCTCCACGTTGGGCCCGTGCGCCGGCGGTAGGAGGCCGGGGCTGCGCCGTCCCTTCGGCAAAAGCCCTCCCGCTCCGCCCTCATGCCCCCTTGCCACTCTCCCGTACGCCCAGTGCCTACCGGCTACTGGCCTCCCCGCGTTCTTTCTATCTGTCTCTTCCCGGTCGTTCTCGGCACGGATTCCCTTTCTGATGCCCGGGCGCCCCGGTTGATGCGGAATTCGCCTTGCTTCTCGCGGGTCGTTCGCCCGCCGCCGGGACGGCTTGAACGGATTGCGGTGCCATGTGTCGTACACATGTCGTACACGCACCGCAACGTTACGTTCGTCGGTCGCGTCCGACGTTCTAAGCGGGCCGACGTCCGTCCTACCGGGACGCGGCCCAGGCCCGACGGGCCGCCTCCGCCCGGGATTAACTTCTCCGGCAAATTGCACGCCAGACGCTGGGCACCCGGGCCACTGCGCCCTGCTCCCGGAAGCCGCCGCCGGTCTCGCCTCGCAGGACGAGCCCTCGGCGGTGGGCGTTCGGTTCCGGCGCCTCTGGCGATGCCAACCTGGAAGGCACGAACGCACCTACGAGTTCGAAGGCGGTAACGAGGCCTCCGTCGTGGGACGGGGGACCCAGGCCCGCGATCCGGGACAGTCGTCTGGAGTAGGGGCCCGGCGGACACCAGTGCGCCGTTGCCGGCAGGCAGGGCGGCTGCGGGCCGGCAGTCGCCCGCAGGCCAGGGGCCGGCCTGCCACTGAGGACGCACTGCCCTCGATTCGCCCCGCCCCCTGGCTGCCACACCGCCGCTCGAGGTACAGGGCCCCTCCCCAGATCAGTGTTCCGCAGTCAGAAGGCATAGTTAACACCCGCAAAGAAGATGCGGCCTGTTTCCGGAATGGGCGTTCCGGAGTATGGATTCTTTGCGTTCAGGTGATTGACGTAGTCGGCATCGGTGAGATTGGTTACGCCCCCCTCGACGGAAATGCCGCGTCCCACCGCAAGGCCGCCCCGGAGGTCAAGGGTGACGTATCCCTCGGTGGGGGTCTCGCCAAGTATCGACGCCACACGGTCTTGCTCCGTCACGCCCCCCAGTGTGCCCTCTATGTAAAAGCGGCCCTGGGGCGGTTCGTAGCGAACCCCGATGTCTCCGCTCAGGGGCGCAACGCCCAACGCCGGCTGATCGGTCTCTAGGTTTTTCCCCCAGAGGTAGCTCCCGCTCACGCTCGCGGTGAGCGATCGGAGCACCGCCACCGACGCCGACATCTCGCCGCCGTAGAAGGTCGCCGTGCCGTTGGCGTAGCGGAACGGCCCTTCCGCGAAGATGGGCAGTGGCAGCATGGGCTCCACGTCCGGCGCATCCTGGAGGGTGATGTAGTTGGAGATCCGCCGCGCAAAGCCGCCCACCGCGAACGAAACGCGGTCGTAGCGGGCCTCCAGTTCGAGATCGGCCTGCCAGGACCGCTCGGGGTCCAGGCGCGGGTTGCCGATAAACTCGGCACTCGTTTGTGCCTTGTTCGACGGGAAGCGGTCCGCGTAGCGCTCCAGGGCACTGGCGGAGCGTACCGCCGTCCCGCCTCCGGCCGAGAGCGTCCAGGCCTCCGAGAGCGGCGCCGTGAGCATCAGTGCACCGCTCACGTTGAACTCCCGTCGGTCGAGCGCATCCGCGTCCAGCGCCCCGTTGCCCGGCTTGGCAATGTCGAGATACACGTCGGTCACCTGCTCCTCGTCGGCCCCGGCCCAGACCATGTCCGCGCGGACGGTGCCGGTGGCCTCGACGGGTCCGAGCAGGCGCGTGGCCTGCGCAAAGACGCCCGCATCGGCGGTGACAACCCCCGGCCAGATCTGTTTGCTCTCGTAGAAGCCCGGCGTCGTCGGATCGCCGTTCTTGACGACCTGGAAGGGACGCTCGGCATCGCGGTGGGCACGGTACCCGTCGGCCCCAACCTTGAGCCGCAGGTCTTGGGAGGGCGCCAGTTGCGTCACCACGCGTCCGCCGAGCGTCGTGATGTCGGCATTGACGGCAACGCGCAGCGGGGGCCCCGGAAAGTTCTCCGAGGCGTAGGTCACCTTCCCCTCGTTGTTCATCGTGTGCAGGGTCTGGTAGCCATACGCCTTTGCCTCCACCGAACGCACCAGGCCGGTGCCCGAGGCGTACTCGTACCCGAGGCGCGCGCGGCCAGTTTTGAAAAACTGGGCGTTGAGCAGGCGGCCGGGGTAGTCGACGTCATCCTGTCGCTGGTATCCGCCCCCGGCAGTCAGGCGCTGATTGTCGCCAAGTTTGTAGCCGACCTTCGCACGGAGCTCGCGGTTCAGAAAGTCTGCGGGCACCGACGTGCCGTCGCCGGTCTCGTAGTCGTTGCCCGTTCTGTAGGCCCCATCAACCCGGTAGGCGAACGCGTCGCTTCGCCCGCTGACCGTGCCCGTCACGTCGTAGGAGCCGAAGTTGCTGTCGTAGCCGGTCTGTAGCTGTCCGCTCAGACGCTCGCCACGGGCCACGTTGAAGAGGTCATTGGTCTCGACGCGAATGGCGCTAAGCTGGCCGCCCCCCCAGGTGAGCGCGTACGGGCCCTTGGCAACCTCGATGCTCTGCATGGTCGAGGGGCCGGTGTGGCTCAGCGGCGAGTCCATGCGCGCCGGGCCGGCCGGGAAGGTGCGCATTCCGTCTACGTAAACGCCCACCTGCCTGGAGCGCAGCCCCCGCACAACTGGATCGAGGCCGACCGGGCCCCGTCGCACCGCACTCACCCCCGACATCGTGCGCAGAAGCTCACCGCCGTCACGCGGATTGGCCTCCTGAATGTCCGCCTTCCGGAGTTGCTCGGCGGTCTCGGAAACGGTGGGCGCGGCCGTTACCTCCACGGCGTCGAGGCCGACAGTCCGTGGAGCGAGGGCAAACCGGACCCCGACGGATTCGGCGGCGGACACCTCCACCTCACGCGAGCGGGACGCAAAGCCGACGAAGCGCGCCCGCACGACATACCTGCCAGGGGCGAGCCCGTCGACGGCAAAGCGCCCCTGTGGCCCGGTACTCGTGCCGCGCGGCTGGGCACCGTCACCGGTGCTCTCGACGATTACATTGACGCTGGGCAAGGGGCGACCCGTCTCCCCATTGGTAACGCGACCGGTCACGGCCCCCGACGGCTGGGCCGCCGCGGCGGGAATGAGAGCAAAAACAATGAACGAGATGCATGCAAAAACGACGTAGCGATCCATAGAAGTCCTCCAAGTTTGTGGGAATGCACGGACGACCTCATCCGTGCGGGCATCCGAACGACAGAAATACGGGGGGCACGCCTGCCGGTCAACTCAGGCGTACAGGGGCGTCGTTCGGGGAGGACGAAAGATGTCGTCGCCAAGGCGCTCCGGCGGTGGGGGCGGCGACAGGGCCAGACGTGTCGTTTCGGATGTGAGCGGGCTTGGAACGGCAGTCGGAGCACTCGGGGACTGCCACCGGGGCACCGGCACGGCCCCGGGGGCCTGGGACCCGTCGTGGCACGCCCGCATGGTCGGGCCCTCGGGGCTGGTGTCGGAATCGGTGTGGGCGCAGGTGCACGGCCCGTCGGGATTGCGCGGACACATGTCGTGCTGGGCATGCGCACACTGGTGGGTGCCCAGTGCTTCGTGGGCCGCCTGCAGGAGGCCCTGAACGGGTCCCTGCATCAGCAACGCCCCGACGACCAGGGCGGACAGAATCCGCCCCCACCGAGGAAGCCGGAATGTGTGCAATCCCGAACGCATGATGGACGGAAATTCCGGAAATGAGCAATAATCGTTACGTCCTTTCACGCTCGTGGATCAACCTGCGCCTCCCGTTTCCGTGTCATTCAGCGTATTTTCGTGGAGGCAGGGGCACACTGAAACATTTTGGCCCCCAGTCCCCCATACCCTCCACACCACCGTTGCACTCATCCCCCACGCCTCCATGGACCGCAAAACGTTTCTCAAGCATCTGGGATGGGCCGCCGTGGCGCCCCTGGCGCTGACCGCGTGCACCCCGAGCCGGTCGACCCCTGCCTCCACTTCGGCCCCCGACACGCTCGGCGTACACACCCTCCCCGAGGATTTTCCCCCGCTGGACAAGTCTGAGGAGGAGTGGCGACGCCTCTTGACGAAAAGCGAGTACCAGATTCTTTTCGAGGCGGGAACCGAGCCGCGCAGGTCGAGCCCGTTGCTCGACGAAACCCGGACCGGGACCTACATCTGCGCGGCCTGTCGCCTGCCGCTGTTTTCGTCGAAGACCAAGTACGAGAGCGGAACGGGCTGGCCAAGCTTCTGGGCTCCGCTCGACGGCCAGGTGGACACGAAGAAGGACACAAAGCTGGGCTACACCCGCACCGAATACCACTGCGCCCGCTGCGGCGGCCACCAGGGCCACATCTTTGAGGATGGCCCGGACCCCACTGGCCTCCGCTACTGCAACAATGGCCTCGCCCTCTCCTTCGTCCCGGCCGATGCCTCGCTGCCCGACCTTCGCACCTGACGCACGCCGACCGGCCCGGCGTCGCGCGCTCACGCGTCCGGAGACGCGTCGTCCGACGACGGCGCATCGACGGCGTGGGCCTTCAGCACCTCCAGGTCCACGGCCTTGAGCGCCGCCTCGCTGGTGGCCGCCAGGACAACGGGCGGGGCCACGCCGGCCTCCATCGCCTCCCGCCACCGCGCCGCACAGAGGCACCACCGGTCGCCCGGCTCCAGCCCCGGAAAGTCCATCTCTGGGCGCGGCGTCATCAGGTCATTGCCCTGGCGCTTCGTGTACTCCAGGAACGCCTCCGTCATCTCGGCACACACCACGTGGCTGCCCGTGTCGCGCGGCCCGGTTCGGCAGTGGCCATCCCGGTAAAATCCGGTCTCAGGATCCATCGAACACGCGCGAAGAACCCCGCCGAGGACGTTTTGCGATTGCTGAACCTTCATGGGACGGGTTGATTTGGGAGCACGTTAGTGAGTCGTTCGGAACCATCCGGGCCATCCCCAACGCGCTGGCGGGGCCGGAGTTTTTCTGCGAGCCGCAACGGGGGAACCTGCGTCCAGCCCCCTTCCAGACGCCATCGCGGGGACGAAAGCGCTTGCGTTCGTCCGAACGGACCCTTTTTTCGCATTCCCCCTGCACACTTTCGGGCCCCCACTCATAAGATCACCGACCAAAATCGGGATCGTGGCCCCGCGCCCGCTTCGGTTCTGCTCCCCAATCCCCGCGCCGTTCCATGCCCAGTGACTCTCTCCGCGTCGGCGTCCTGACCGGCGGGGGCGACTGCCCCGGCATCAATGCTGCGCTCCGTGCCGTAACCAAGAGCCTCACCCTCCAGCACGATGCGGAGGTGCTCGGCTTCCTGGACGGATTTCGCGGCGTCGTGGACCGCAACGTCGAGCCGCTCCACTACCGCGATGTGAGCGGCATCCTCACCCGGGGCGGCACCATCCTCGGGGCGAGCAACAAGGCCGACCCCTTCAACTACCTTCCCCGGGGCGGCGCCGACGTGTCGGCCCAGGTGATGAAGACCTACCGCACCCTCGACCTGGACGCCCTCGTGGCGATTGGCGGCGACGGCACCATGTCCATCGCCCACCGCCTCACCGACCTCGGCGTCGACATCGTGGGCGTGCCCAAGACGATCGACAACGACCTGGTGGGCACCGACCGGACGGTCGGCTTCGACACGGCCGTCAGCACCGCGACCGACGCAATCGACCGCATCCACACGACGGCACAGAGCCACCACCGGGTGATGATCGTCGAGACGATGGGCCGGTACTCGGGCTGGATTGCGCTCCACGCGGGGGTCGCCAGTGGCACCGACGTGATTCTTCTGCCCGAAATTGAGTACGAGGTGGAGACGGTTGCCGACGTATGCCGCGACCGGGAGCGGAGTGGGCAGCGCTTCACGATCGTGGCGGTGGCGGAGGGGGCCCGGCGCAAGGAGGGCGACTACGTGGTCCAGGAGCGGGGCGACGAGTACACCGACTCCATCCGCCTCGGCGGCATCAGCCGCGTCCTCGCCGACCAACTGCGGGAGCACCTCGACACCAGCATCCGGACCACCGTCCTCGGCCACATGCAGCGGGGCGGATCCCCCACGGCATACGACCGCACCCTCGCCACGACCCTCGGCACCCGCGCAGCCACCCTGGTCGCGGAGGGAACAACGGGCGTCATGGTTGCCGTCCAGAACGACGCATTCACGCAGGTCCCGCTCGACGAGATCGCCGGCAAGACCCGCACCGTGCCCCTGGACGACCCGCTCATTGCTTCGGGGCTGGATGTGGGCACGTCGTTCGGGGTCGCCGTATCGGACCTATCGGAGGCGGCCTCCCACAGCAAGCCTGCCTCTCCCATCCAGCCCTAGCGGCAACCGCACTGCCCTTCACTCCGAAACACTTTTTCCCTCGCCCATGCCCGACGCACCCGCCATCGATGACATCACGACCGCCCTCGAAGCGTGGGCCCCGCCCGGGTCGGCGCAGGACTACGACAATGTCGGCCTGCAGGTGGGCGATGCGTCTCGATCCGTCACGTCCGCCGTGCTGGCCCTCGACGCCACGCCGGCGGTGCTGGCGGAGGCGAAGGCACACGACGCCGAGCTCGTCGTGACCCACCATCCCCTCCTCTTCCGGCCGCTCGACGGCGTGACGGCCGACGGGTACGTGTCCAACCTGGCCCTCCAGTTCGCGGAGGCCGGCATTGGACTCTACAGCATTCACACCAACCTCGACGCGGCGCCGGAGGGCGTCTCGTTTGCGCTGGCCGAGCGCCTGGGCCTCACCGACGTCGGCTTTCTCGACGGCTTCGCGGACACGCTCTACAAGCTGGCCGTCTTCGTGCCGGAGGACGCGTTCGACGAGGTGCGGCGGGCCCTCGCCGACGCGGGCGCCGGCCGGATCGGCGACTACGAGGCCTGCGCGTTCGCGTCGGAGGGCACCGGCTTCTTCAAGCCCGGGGCCGGCGCCGATCCGCACATCGGCACGGCCGGGGGCGACGTGGAGTCCGCACACGAGCGCAAGCTGGAGGTGGAGGTCGCCCGCTGGAACTTGAGCTCCGTGATGGCCGCCCTGCAGGAGGCCCACCCGTACGAGGAGGTGGCCCACGACCTCTACCCGGTCAAGCAAAAGAACTCGCGGGCCGGGCTTGGCGCCCTGGGGCACCTGGAGGCCCCGATGCCGCTGTCGGCATTTCTCGACCGCGTGGCGACGCGCCTCGACGCCGGAAGCCTGCGATACGCGGGCGACCCCGACGCGACCGTCGAGCGCGTGGCCGTCTGCGGCGGCGCCGGGAGCGACTTCATTGGCACGGCCCGGGGCGCCGGGGCCGACGCCTACGTCACCGCGGACGTCAAGTACCACGAGTTCTTCGAGACGCTCGGCCGCGACGGCACGCCCCAGATGGCCCTCGTCGACCCCGGCCACTACGAGACCGAGGCCCTCACCGAGGCCCTGCTCCGCGACCGGCTGCGGGAGGCGTTTCCGCAGGTCGACTGGCACCGGACCGACACCACCACCAGTCCCATGCGCACGTTCGTGCCCGCAGGGGATGCAGGAACCGTGTCTTCTTGAGCATCACCGCCAGCGTTGGCGGCACGTGCCGTCACAGAAATGGCCGTAGTGCGTGATGCGTAGTGCGTGATGCGTATTGC
>ERZ1034519.21-NODE-21-length-33304-cov-13.908659_pt1 | contig 33304 bp, 22 predicted proteins | sample MGYA00520655_ERZ1034519 | MGnify/ENA primary metagenome ERZ1034519 (study PRJEB33760, sample SAMEA4777702) | hypersaline lake metagenome | biome: hypersaline environment; feature: brines | place: Spain | collected 2012-08 | depth 0 m ...
CCAAGCGCCTGCCCGACCGCCTCCGCAGCCACTTCACGGCGGTCGAGTCGAGCGGGGCCCGCAAGCGGAAGATGCTCCAGAAGGTGCGGTCGGTGGACTGGACGACGACCGCAACTGAGCTGGAGGCCATCCTTCTGGAGTCGCGGCGCATCAAGGCGGAGAAGCCCCGGTACAACCGGGCGCAGCGCCGCTACTACAACCGGCCCTTCATCCGGCTGGACACGGCCCACGAGTACCCGACGGTGTCGTGGACCCGTCGGCTGGAGGCGGACGGGGCCGAGTACTACGGCCCGGTGCGCAACACCGAGCAGGCGGAGATGGTGGTGGACGTGGTCGGCCGGTTCTTTCAGCTCCGCGAGTGCGACGATGAGCGCCTGCACCTGGGCCAGCGGTGCCTCTACGCCGACATGGACCGGTGTACCGTGCCGTGCGAGACGAAGGACGCAGAGGCGTACGCCACGGTCGTGGAGCGCGTGCGGGCCTTCCTCACCGGACAGGACCAGAGCGTGCTCGGCACGATGCGGGACCGCATGCAACGGGCCTCCGATAACCTCAATTTCGAGAAGGCCGCCGAGCTGCGGGACACGCTGGAGCAACTGGAGCGCATCCTGGAGAAGCAGCGCGTGGCGGCGGCGCCGGTGCGGCAGCACAACGCCGCCCTCGTCCACCAGGCCCCCGACCGGGCGGGCCGCGTGGACGTGATGCTGGTGCGGTTCGGGCGGTTCGAGGAATCGATTGCGTGTGCGGCGCCGCCGTCGCCGGAGGAGCGGGACTCTCTTTTGGAGCGCTGCCGGTCGGTCTTCGACGTGGAGGCCGATCCGCCCGAGACGTTTTCCAAGCGGGACGCGACCGAAATTCGGCTGCTCTCGCACTGGGTCTACGCGCACCGGGACGAGCTAACGGCGGTGCGGTGGACCCCTCGCACCTCGCCGGCCGACTTGGCCGACGCCATCGCGGGGCGGGTCCAGGGGCAGCCACAACAATCGGCGTAAGCTGCCCCCGAGGGATGGGCCACAGGGGGGAGCACAGGGGGGCAGCGGGAAATTCCGAACCAGAGAGGACGCACGCGGGTACCATTCTCTTGCTTTCATCCTGTGGATTGGTATATTGGGCGTGCCCGCTGCGCCCGCCGCGGCCGCCCCCTCCCTTCGTCAGTCCGCACCACCCCGAACTGCCAATGCCTATCCCCCACGAGCGTGCCGCCTGCACCCTTATTCCGGAGACCACCTACGGGGCCAATGGGGTGGCCTCGCCAATCCGGGTGTGCGTGATCGACCTCGGGACCAACTCCTTCCACGCCATCATCGTGGACGTCCACCCGAACGGCAGCTATCAGGTGGTCGACCGCCTGAAAGAGATGGTGCGCCTCGGCGAGCACGGGCTGGACGCCAATCGCCTGCCGGAGGACGCGATGGAGCGCGGCCTGCAGGCCCTCACCCGCATCAAGTTGTTGGCCGACGGGTGGGACACGCGCGAATACCTGTCGTTCGCCACGAGCGCGATCCGGGAGGCGAGCAACGGGGGCGACTTTATCGAACGGGCGCACGACGAGTTGGGGCTTCGCATTCGCCCCATCAGTGGAGAACAGGAAGCCCACCTCATCTTTCAGGGCGTCAGCCGGACGAAAGAGTTTGCTGACCCCACGCTGGTCATGGACATCGGCGGCGGGTCGGTCGAGTGTATCGTCGTGGTCGACGACGCGCCGGTCTTCAGCACGAGCCTGAAGCTCGGGGCCGCCCGCATGACCGAGCAGTTCGTGACGACGGACCCGATGTCGGAGGACGAGCAGGCACGGCTGCGGGCCCACTACAAGGGCGCGCTCGAGGGGGTGCTGGCGGCCTGCCGGAAGCACGGCGTGGCCCGCGTCGTCGGGGCGTCGGGGACCATGAAAAGCCTGGCGCGCGTGACGCTGGAGAGGGAGGAGACGCCGGCCCGGTCGCCGTTTCAGCGGGCGTTTCCCATCGAGAACGTGCGGTCAGCCCTCCGGTGGGTCATGCAGGCCTCGGCCGACGAGCGAACGGCCCATCCGGCCATTGAGCCGCGACGGGTCGACCAAATCGGAGCGGGGGCTGTGCTCCTCGATACGGTCTGTACGGGCCTGCCCCTGGCGCGTCGCTTTGGGGTGTCGCAGAATGCCCTGCGGGAGGGGATGGTGGTGCACTTTCTGAACGCGAACAGTGACCGCCTTCAGCGCATGGCCCGGTTCCGGGATCCGCGGCGGCGCAGCGTGCACGAGATGGCCTACCGGTTTCAGTGGGAAGAGGAGCACGCCCAGCATGTCGCCGCCACGGCGACCTTTTTATTCGACGTCTGTCGCCCCCTCTACGATGGGCCGGCGAGCGACGCGGAGCTTCTGGAGTACGCGGCCCTACTGCACGACATCGGCCACCTCGTGACGCACGACGAACACCACGAACACTCCCGGTACCTCATCGAGCACGCCGACCTCCAGGGCTTTCGGGCCGACGAGGTGGCGATGATGGCCCTGGTGGCGCGGTACCACCGCGGGGCCGTGCCGGACGCCACGCACGAGCACTTCGGTCGCCTGTCGCCGGGGCGTCGGCGGCGGGCCCGCCAGCTTGCGGCCCTGTTGCGCGTCGCGGAGAACCTGGATCGGAGTCACTTCCAGAACGTGGTGGCGCTACGCACGTCCCTCACCGACGCGGCCCTGCACGTGCTGGTGGCCACCAAGGCGGACCCCCAGCTTGAGGTGTGGGCGGCCGAAACGAATGGGGGGCTCTTCGAAGACGCGTTCGGGCGGGCCCTGCACGTCACCCCCACCGAAATTCCAACCCACGCCCCCGGCGAGTCCGACCCCACCTGGGTTCCGGAGCCGTCCCTGCAGTCGTAGGGCCGCACGCGCCGTCGTGGCTGTCGGGCGGGCCCGATTTCAATTCATGCATGATTAACCGCCCCGTATCTTGCCCCTACGTCGGTGGCGCGTTACTTTGCGCCCGGTGGACAATCACGGATTCGTTCCATTCCGCCCGGACACGCACCCCGGGCCGTTTCGCACAGGACGATTTTCCCCGCTAGGACACTCGGGCTTATGGCCGCACCCTCCATGTTTTTTTTGCTGGCGACCGTCGCGGTGGCCGCCGCGCTCGGAATGATCATCGCCCGCAATCCGGTGTCGAGTGCCCTCTGGCTGGTGCTCAACCTGTTTTGCATCGCCGGCCTGTATCTGACGCTGAACGCGTCCTTTATCGGCGTCATCCAGATTCTCGTCTACGCCGGCGCCATCATGGTCCTCTTTCTGTTCGTGATCATGCTGCTCAACCTCTCGGCCCTGCCCGAGCTGGAGGAAATCGAGTGGGCCAGCATCGGGGGGTTTGCGGTCGGGCTCGTCCTGTTGAGCCAGCTGTTGTACGTGGTGGCCCTGCAGTTTGAACTGGGGGTCGATCCGATTGGGGCGGAGGCCGCGGCGGAGGCGGGAAGCGCGGCGAGCCTGGGCGAAATCCTGTTCACCCGCTACGCGCTGCACCTGCAGGTGGCGGGCATTCTGTTGCTGGCCGCAACCGTCGGGGCGGTCCTGCTTGCCCAGCGCCGCTTTCAGTAGCCGCGGTCGTTTCGAGGCGGGGGAGGGGAGGAGGCACCTCCGCCCGGCCGCGCACGAACCGCCGCACGCGACATCCGCACGCGACATTCCGTAACCCAGCACTGATTCTTCCACCATGGACGTTGCTCCCAACTGGTATCTCGCCCTGAGCGCCGTGCTCTTCACCATCGGCACGTTCGGGGTGCTCTTCCGTCGCAACGCGATTGTGGTGTTGATGTCGGTCGAGCTGATGCTGAATGCGGTCAACCTCACGCTGGTGACGTTTAGCCAGTCGATGGGCGATCCCAGCGGCCAGTTGCTCGTCTTCTTCTCGATTGCGGTGGCGGCCGCCGAGGCCGCCGTGGGGCTCGCGATCGTGATTGCCATCTTCCGAAGCCAGGTGACGGTGGACATCACGGAGATCAACCTCTTCAAGCACTAGTCGCCGCGCCACGTCTTTGTTGCGCCCGTTTTGACCATCGGACCTTGTCGCGTTGATGACCTCTGCCGATCTGCTTCGTCTCGTTCTTCTCCTGCCGCTCGCCGGGGCGGTCCTGAATGGCGTGGCGCCGCTCTTTCTGAAGCACCTTCGCACCCGAGAGACGCTCGTGGGGACGGTGGGCACGGCGGTCGTCGCAATTCCGTTCGTCCTGACGGTCTATCTGTTCGTCACCTTCGGCGGCGATCCGATCGTGGCGGACTATTTCACCTGGATGGCGGCGGGCGACCTGGACCTGTCGTTTGCCTACCGGATTGACCAGCTCTCGCTCCTGATGACGGGGGTCGTGACGGGGGTGGGGGGCGTCATTCACCTCTACTCGATCGGGTACATGCACGGGGACGCGGGGTACTGGCGGTTCTTTGCCTACCTCAACCTCTTCATCTTCGCCATGCTCAACCTCGTGCTGGCGAACAACCTGCCCGTGCTGTTTCTGGGGTGGGAAGGGGTGGGCCTGTGCTCGTACCTGCTGATCGGGTTCTGGTACACGGACCTCAGCAACAGCGCCGCCGCCAACAAGGCGTTCATCGTGAACCGGGTGGGCGACTTTGCCTTCCTGGTGGCCATGTTTTTGGTCTTTCAGCAGCTCGGCTCGCTGAGCTTTGACGTGCTGCTCACGGAGGGGCCCAATCTTCCGGAGGCGACGCTCAACTGGATCGTCTTCCTGCTGTTCGTGGGAGCGACCGGCAAGAGCGCGCAGATCCCGCTCTTCGTGTGGCTGCCAGACGCGATGGCCGGCCCCACGCCGGTGTCCGCCCTCATCCACGCCGCCACGATGGTGACGAGCGGGCTCTACCTCCTGGCTCGCCTCTCGGCGCTGGTGTTGGGCGCGCCGGTCGTCATGATGATTATCGCCATCGTGGGGGCGGCCACGGCCCTCATGGCGGCCACGATCGCCATCGCGCAGGACGACATCAAGCGGGTCCTGGCCTACTCCACGGTGTCGCAGCTGGGCTACATGTTCATGGCGGCGGGCGTGGGGGCGTTCTTCGTGTCGATCTTCCACGTGATCACCCACGCCTTCTTCAAGGCCTGCCTCTTCCTCGGCTCCGGCAGCGTCATTCACGGGATGGAAGAGGTGGAGCACGGCCTGGAGGAGGAGGGGCGGGACACCGGCGACTTCGACCCGCAGGACATGCGCACGATGGGCGGGGTCGGGGAGTACATGCCCGCCACGCGCACGACGTACCTCCTGGCGACCCTGGCGATCTCGGGAATTCCGCTGACCGCCGGGTTCTTCTCGAAGGACGAGATCCTGTTCAAGGCGTTCGAGTACGGCTACGACGGGTCCACCTACGCCATGGCGGTGTGGGTCGTCGGGATCGTGACGGCCGTGCTCACGGCATTCTACATGATGCGCTCCTACATGCTCACGTTTGAGGGGGAGCCCCGGTGGCCGCTTTCCGATCAGGTGAGTCCCCACGAGTCGCCGTCCACGATGACGGGGCCGCTCTGGACGCTCGGCATTCTCTCCCTGGTCGGCGGCTTCATTGGGCTGCCCGCGGTCATCCAGGGGGGCGATCTCAACTGGATTCACCACTACCTCGGCGCGAAGTACGGGGGGCCGGTGGCGGAGGCGTCGGTCCACGGCCACGTGCCGCTGGCGCTGGAGTGGGGGCTCATCCTGCTGAGCTCGGTCATTGCCCTCGGTACGGTCTACTACGCCTGGCGCGTCTACGGGACGCAGGGGCTGGAGTACGACGCCGCCCTCCAACGGCAGCTTCGGGGCGTCTACCAGACCTGGTCGGACAAGTACTACTGGGACGAATTCTACGACGAAGTGGTCGTGGACTCCCTCATCAACGGCATTGCCCGCAAGGGCCTCGCGGCCTTCGATACGACCGTGGTGGACGGGGCCGTCAACGGGGTCGCCGGCGCGGCCCAGAACGCGAGTGGCCTGCTGCGCCGGGTCCAGACGGGCCTGGTCCAGAACTACGCCCTGGCGCTGACCGTCGGGGCCGCGCTCCTGGTCGGGCTGCTGATGTACGGGGTTTGAGCGGGCACTGTGATGTAGAACGGTCGCCCCGGGCCCGACTTTGACGTCAACCGCGCGCGACCGGCACGTGAGTGCAGAGATTCCTGGTGATTCCTTGTTTGCCGATTAGGCACTGCTACGATTGATGGACATTCCCTACCTCACATCCCTCGTCGTCTTCCTGCCGGCCGCCGGCGCGTTGCTGACGCTCTTCCTGCGGCGCGCCTCCGCCATTCGGTGGACGGCCCTGGCGACCACGACCGTCACGTTTGTGCTCTCGATCGGGCTCTTCGTGGGCTACGATCCATCGGTGAGCACGGCCCTGGGCCCGCAGCTGGCGGACGTATGGGCCGGGTGGCTGCCCGACGGCTATGACGTCAAGTACTTCGTGGGCGTCGACGGGCTGAGCCTGTTGCTCGTGATGCTGACGACGCTCCTGGGGCCCATCGTCGTGCTTTCGTCCTGGACCTACATCGGCGAGAAGCACAAGGGCTACTACGCGCTGCTCCTCCTGCTGCAGACGGGCATCACGGGGGTCTTCACGAGCTTCGACCTCCTCCTCTTCTACATTTTCTTTGAGCTCACCCTCATTCCGATGTACTTCATCATCGGGATCTGGGGCGGGAAGGAGCGCATCTACGCGGCGGTGAAGTTCGTCATCTACACGCTCGTGGGGTCGCTCCTGATGCTCGTCGGCATTCTGTACCTGGGGTACGCGGCGGGGGACGCCGTCAACAACGGCGTGTTTACGACCGACTGGTACACGCTGCTGGAGTACAACATTCCGCTGGCGGTGCAGGGCTGGCTCTTCGCCGTCTTCGCCTTCTCGTTCGCGATCAAGGTGCCGCTCTTTCCGCTGCACACCTGGCTGCCGGACGCCCACGTGCAGGCCCCCACAGGGGGCTCGGTGATTCTGGCCGGGGTGCTGCTGAAGATGGGAACGTACGGCCTGCTGCGCTTCTGCCTGCCGCTTTTCCCGAACGTGGCGCAGAGCTACGCCGGCCTCTTCGCGGTGATCGCCATCATCGGCATCATCTACGGCGCGCTGGTGGCCCGCGTCCAGGACGACGCGAAGAGCCTCGTGGCGTACTCGTCCATCAGCCACCTCGGGTTCGTCGTGCTCGGGCTGTTCGCCTTCACGACAGAGGCGATGCAGGGGGCCATGATTCAGATGGTCAACCACGGCCTCTCGACCGGGGCCCTCTTCCTGCTGGTGGGCATGCTCTACGAGCGGCGCCACACCCGCCTGATGGACGACTACGGGGGGCTGGCGACGTCCGTCCCGGTGCTCACCACCCTCATGGTGATTAGCGTGCTCGCCTCGGCCGGGCTGCCGGGCCTGAACGGATTCGTGGGCGAGTTTCTGATCCTACTCGGGTCCTTCAAAAGCACCGTGATCGACAGTCCGGTGCTCATTGCCTTCGCGACGACCGGCGTCATCCTGGCGGCGATGTACCTGCTCCACATGGTCTACCGCACCTTCTTCGGCGAGCTCACCGACGCGGCGAACGCGCAGATGGCGGACCTGAACGCCCGCGAGTTCGGGCTGATGGTGCCGCTCATCGTGCTCATGTTCGTCCTGGGCTTCTACCCGGGCCCGTTCCTGCGACAGACGGCCCCGACCACCGAATTTCTCCTGGAGACGGTCGAGGAAAAACGGGCCGCGGTGGAGCGGATGGAGAACGAGGCCGCCGCCACGGCGGACGAGCCCACCCCGGTGCCGACCGCCCCGCCCGAGGCCGAAGACGTGTCCATCGACGTCCCGTCGATTTCCCCTTGAACCGGTCGCGGCGGTCGTCCCGTTTACGACCCAACGCGCCCATTTTGGAATCCGGCTTTTCTAATTTCCTTTCGGAGCATCAGCCTGAACGTATGCCTTCACGCGAGCCCCTTTCCGACGACGCAATCGACGACGCCCTGGCGGACCTGGACGGATGGTCTCACGCCGACGACAAACTCCACAAGACGTACGAGTTCTCCGACTTTCGGGAGGCCATCAGTTTCGTCGTGCGCCTCTCGTTCTACGCCGAGGAGATGATGCACCACCCCGAGCTGGAAAACGTCTACAACACCGTCTCCATCGCCCTCACGACCCACGATGCGGGGGGCAAAGTGACGGAGATGGACGTGGAGCTCGCCTCGCAGATCGAGGAGCTCGCGTAGACGGAGCGGCATCGGCGCGGGGCGAAAAGATCGCCGCGTGGGGGCGGCGGGCTATTTTTGCGTAACCAACGATTCGATTTGGGTTATGGATTTGTCGACTGCATTCCCGACGCTCGTGACCGACCTGCCGGCCGCCTTTTCGATGTCGGTCGTGGGGGGGGTCGGGCTTGCGATGATTGTCCTCGATGCGTTCCGCAACGACCACCCGGCCATTCCCTGGCTCGGCGTGGCGGCGCTCGGCGTGTCTGCGGTCTGGGAGATCACGCATCTCGGGGCCCCTCCAAGCACGGTGTTCTTCGAAACCCTCCGAACCGGGGGCTTCGTGGCCTTCATTAACCTGATCATCCTGCTGACGGGCCTGGCCACGATCCTCCTGTCGGTGCCCTACCTGAACCAGCTGCGGTACGACTACGGGGAGGTGTACGCGCTGATCATGTTCTGCACGGTCGGCATGATCATGCTCGGCTCGGCCAACAACATGGTCAGCATTTTCCTCGGGCTCGAAACGATGTCGGTGTGCCTCTACGTCCTGACCGGGTTCATCCGGGAGGATGAAGGGGCGGTGGAGAGCGCGCTCAAGTATTTTCTGCTCGGGGCGTTCTCGACCGGCTTCTTCCTGTACGGCATCGCGCTCATGTACGGCGCCACGGGGACGATGGCCCTGCCGGCGATGGCGGCGGCGGAGCTTGGAACGCTCTCGACGCGGCTCCTCTTCTGGGGCGGGTTCGCGCTCTTCCTGGTGGGCTTCTTCTTCAAGGTGAGCGCGGCGCCCTTCCACATGTGGACCCCGGACGTGTATCAGGGGGCGCCCACGCCCCTCACCGGGTACATGTCGACGGCGACGAAGGCCGCCGCGTTCGCCGCCCTCATCCTGGTCCTCGTCCACGCGGTGCCGGGCGGGGAGTGGCAGCTGTCCGTGGCCGCGGTGGCGGTTCTGACGATGGTGATTGGAAACGTGATGGCGCTGGCCCAGACCAACGTCAAGCGCCTGCTCGCGTACTCGTCCATCGCGCACGCCGGGTACCTGCTCGTCGGGCTCTCGGCGGGAACGTCGGCCGGATACGCCGGCGCCCTCTTCTACCTGCTGGTCTACGCGGTGATGAACATCGGGGCCTTCGGCGTGATGTCGATGCTGGAGTGGGACGGCAAGGAGGGGCGCGAACAGACGCTGTCCTCCCTGGCGGGCATCGCCAATGACCGCCCCGTCCTCGGCAGCACGATGGGCGTCTTCATGCTGAGCCTGATCGGGTTTCCGCCGCTCGGGGGCTTCATCGGCAAGTACCTCGTGTTCGCCCCGGCCGTCGACGCCGGGCTCACCTGGCTCGTGGTGATCGGCGTGCTCATGAGCGCCCTGAGTGCCTACTACTACCTGCGCGTCGTGTACGTCTTCTGGATGCAGTCGGCCGACGAGGTGGCGGCGACCGATCCGGTGCGGGCGGCCGCGTTCCCCCGCGCCACGGTGGCGGCGACGGGCACGCTCGTGGTGTGTGCGGTGGCGCTCGTCGTGCTCGGGGTCTTCTTCGGCGGCGTCCTCGAGACCACGCTGGGCTTCTTCGAGACCACCGCGATGGCGACGGCGCCCTGAACGACCGCGTCCCCCGGCCCGACCCGCTCGCACTTCCCCAATCCACGTGCCTTGCGGATGGAAGCGCTGCTCCGCGACCGGCTCCCTCATGCCCCGCAGATGGGGCTCTTCGTGACGCCGAACCTGCCGTCGGGGCGCCTCGACAACGCGCTCTCCGACTACGCGACCGAGGTAGAACGGGGCGAGGTGCTGGCGCTGTACGACGCGACCCTGAGCGGGACGGGGGGCGACGGGGCCGTCTTTGCCCCCGACCGGTTTGTCTTTCAGAACAACGACCTGCAGGCCACCCAGACGGTGCGCTACCCGGACCTCGTGGGGGTTGAGGCGCACAGCCGCTGGTTCGGCCTGGGCGGCAAGGAAGTGGCCCTCACGGTCAACCGCGGGCGGGCCACCTTCGAGCTGACGATGGACTTTTCGGGCACGCCGAAGGCGGCGTCCTACGTCGCCGATTTTCTGGACGCGGCGATGGTGCGGGACATCGACTTCGCGCCGGCGGCGGAGCCGGACACGACGGACGTCGCGGCCGTGCGGGACGCCTTGGAGCGCCTGCGGGCCGAGCAGAAGCTGACGGAGGCGGACTTCGAGCGCCTCCTGGAGACGCTCAAGGACTAACCCGGGCGGACGCCCTGTTCGGTCTCGACTACTCGATGTTGTACTCGTCGAGGCGGCGGTACAGGGTGGCCCGACTGATGCCGAGCAGCTCGGCGGCCTCGGTGCGGTTGCCGTCGGTCTGTTCGAGGGCCGCCCGGATGCGCTCGGCCTCTTCGGGGGCCGACGATGCGGAGGCGGACGCCTCCCGAATCTCGGGCGGAAGGTCGTCTGCCCGGAGCACATCGCCGGACGCGCGGATGAGGGCCGCCTCCAGTGCATTTTTCAGCTCGCGCACGTTGCCCGGCCAGTCGTAGTTGAGCAGGCGGCGGAGGGCCTCGTCGCCGACGCGGTCGACGTCCGCCCCGGTGCGGGCCCGGATTTCGCGAAGGAAGGTGCGCACCAGGAGCGGCAGGTCCGACCGGCGCTCGCGGAGGGGCGGGAGGGCCACGCGGGCGATCCGAATCCGGTACAGCAGGTCTTGACGAAACCGGTCGGCCGCCACCTCTTCGTCCAGGCTTCGGTGGGTGGCGGCCACGATGCGGACGTCGACCGGGCGGGCCTCCGTCTCCCCGAGCCGCGTGACGGCCTCCTCTTCGAGCACCCGCAGGAGCTGCCGCTGCACGTCGAGCGGGACGTCGCCGATCTCGTCGAGGAAAAGCGTGCCCCCGTCGGCCGCCTCGAAGTACCCCTCCCGGTCCTCGGTCGCTCCCGTAAAGGCGCCCGCCCGGTGCCCGAAGAGTCGGCTGCCGGCGAGGTCGGGGTTGAGGGCGGCGCAGTTGACGGTGACGAACGGGCCCTCCGACCGCGGGCTCTCGTCGTGGATGGCCCGGGCGGCGAGTTCCTTCCCGCTGCCCGTCTCGCCCTGGATGAGTACCGTGGTTTTGACTTTGGCGACGGACCGAATCTGCTCGTAGGCGTCCTGCATCGGGGCGCTCTTGCCCACGAGGTCGTGGAACCGGGACCGGTCGTCGAGCATGCGCCGGAGCTCGTGGACCTCCGTCACGTCGTAGAAGACCAGGATGTGACGCTCGCTGTCGCGCGGGTCGTCGCGAACTTCGATCTCGACGCGGTACGACGGACCGTCGTCGTGGGAGAGGGTGGCGGTGACGGGCCCGTCGGCGTCGGCCGTGCCGTCCATTCGGGACTGGAGCGCCTCGAGGGCCTCGTCGTCGACGGGGAGGAGGTCGGCCCACGGCGTGCCGGTGGCGGCCTCGGACGCGACGTCGAGCAGGCGGGCGGCCGGGTCGCTTAGGAAGCGCAGGCGCCCGGTCCCGTCGGTGAGGGCCGTGCCCTGGCGGAGCCCATTCAGGAGCTGCCGGAGGTCGTCGCGGGCCCGCTCCACGCGGCGCTGTAGGGCGTGGGTCTGCAGCGCCACCTCCACCGCGGCGTAGATCTCCCGCTCGTTGAACGGCTTCACGACGTAGCCGAACGGCGTCGTGTCGGTCGCCCGCTGCAGCGTCTCGTCGTCGCTGTAGGCGGTCACGAAGACGACGGGGAGGGGATGATCCTCCCGAATGGTGCGGGCCGCCTCCACCCCGTCCATCGGGCCGTCGAGATGCACGTCCATTAGCACCAGGTCGAGATCGGCCCCTGCCGCCCGGTCGATTGCCGCGGCGCCGGTCATCACGTGGTCCACCACGGTGTAGCCGAGTGCCCCCAGGTGATCCTCCAGCTCCATGGCGACGGCAAACTCGTCCTCCACGATCAAGATGCGGGGTGGGCGCGACATGGACTAGCTGGATGGGTTCGTGGGGAACGCGATCGTGACGGTCACCCCGTCGTCGAGGTCGGTGGAGAAGGTGCCCCGAAGCTGGCGCGTCAGCCCCCGGACCAGCCGAAGCCCGAGGCTTCCGTTCCCGCCGAGCCCGTCCGCGCCGCGGCCATCGTCCGCCACGGTGAGCCGTGCGGTCCCCTCGTCGGCATGGAACGTAACGGCGACGGTGCCGGACCGGCCCTCCGGAAAGGCGTGTTCGAGGGCGTTCGTGACGAGTTCGTTCACGATGAGGCCCGCGGGGATGGCCTGATCCACGGAGAGCGGCTGGGCGTCCGCCTCCAAGGTTCGGCCGATGTGGGCGGTTCGGTGCGACCGGAAGAGGTCATCCAGGAGGCCCTCCAGGTACGCGTCGAATTCGATTCGCGACAGGTCGTCGGTCTGGTAGAGCTGCTCGTGGATGGACGCCATGGAGCGGATGCGGTCCTGCGTCTCCGTGAATCGATCCTCGACTGCAGGACTCTCTACGTCGCGGGCCTGGGCGTTCAGCAGGCTCGAAATGACCTGCAGGTTGTTCTTGACGCGGTGATGGATCTCGCGGAGGAGAACCTCTTTTTCCTCCAGGGAGCGCCGCAGCTTCTCCTCGGCGGCCTTCCGCTCCGAGATGTCCTGCGCCACGCACACGAGCGTGCCCTGCGTGGCGTCGGCCCGCTCCAGCGCCGACCGCGAGACGAGCACGGGCCGCTCGGGGCCGTCCGTGGGGGTGAGGGTGCATTCGACCGTCCCCTCCTCCAAAGAGGCCAATGGGTCGGCGTCGAAGTGATCGCCGAGCGCCGTTCCGCGCAGGGCCGATGCCGAGCGGCCAAGGGCCTGTGCGGCCGCCGCGTTGGCCCGGCGGACGCGCCCGTCGGCGTCGACCACGAACAGCAGCTCCGCCATGGAGTCGAGCACGGCCTGGAGGTAGCTCCGCGAGACGGTCTGCTGACTGAGCGTGGTGGTCATCCGGTTCAGGGCCTGGGCCAGTCGCCGGAGCTCATCGTCTGGGTTTACTGAGACCTGGGCGTCGAGGCGACCGGTGCGGACCTGCTCCACGGCGTCCTGGAGCACCTGGAGGGACTGCCGGAACGACACGAGCAGCCACCGCCCGGCGAGTGCGGCCCCGAGCGCGAGGGCGCCCGTGACGGCGCCGACGAGCCAGAGGCCCCGGTAGAGCAGGGCGTCGAGCTGAGGCGCCTCCGCCAGGAAGGGGGCGGCCCCGACCCGCACATACCAGAGGGTCAGCCCCGCGACGCCCCCCGTGACGACGGCCCCGAGGGCGAGTCCAAGCACCACCAGTAAAATCTTGCGCCGGAGCGACATGTCGGGGAATGAGTTGGATTGAACGGCGACGATTCTATTCAATCTGCAGCACAGTTGGTCCGCCCGCATCCTGGTCGAGCGGCACCCGGGACAGGAGAAATGGACGCACCGTCCATACACCCGAGCGAGGTGTCTCACGAGACACACCGGTGAAACACAACCCGCCCGCCGCCGACACACATTCGCTCTCCGTCCTGAACAAATTCACGACCTCACCTGCGCTACATCGGCCCCAATCGCTCTTTCTGTAGGGTTTTCGTGAACAAAAATAAAGAAAGAGCAAAGTGGCGCGAGACTTGATCTTGCTGTAGAACGCGCTTGCAAAAGCGTGCTCCACGATTCAGCCAATCACGTTAAGGTCTTGCCTATGTCTCTGCGTTGCTTGTATTCCAACGAGTCCCTTTTCGATGTGCTGCGCCCCCTCGGTGGACTTCTGGTCCTTGGTGGGCTCGTGCTGGGCCTCGCGGCCTGCGACGGAAGCACCGTGGCGGGGCCGGACGGGGCCGAGGCCGATGCGCCCGTCTCAATGGCTTTCTCGGCCGCGTCTGCGCCTGAAGGCACTGCGTCTGGGGGCACCGCGTCCACCAGCAAGGCCGCATCGGGCCCGCGCACCCTTATCGGTCCGGACGGGAATGAGCTTCGGCTCGACCGGGTGCAGATGGTCGTTCGTGAGATTGAGCTGGACCGCGCCACCGGCGACGAGAACTGCTCGCCGGAGGATCGGCCCGACGCGGAGGAGGACGACTGCGCCGAAGTCGAGTCCGGTCCCGTCCTCGTCTCGCTTCCGCTGGACGGAGATGCGCCCGCCGTGGTTGTCGATACGACGCTGCCCACCGGACGCTGGGACGAGGTCGAGTTTGAGGTGCACAAGCCCGAGCCCGAGTCTTCCACGCCCGATTTTCTGGAGGCGACGGACTTTCCGCTGGCGACGAGCATCCGGGTTCAGGGACGCTATACGCCGGCCGGCGGGGCGGCCCAAGACTTTACATACACGAGCGATCTCAACGCCGAGCGCGAAATTGAGTTTGAGCCGCCCTTGGAGGTGACTGCGGACAACACCAACAACGTCACGTTTTCGGTCAACGTCGACGCCTGGTTTCGACGCGCCGATAGTACCCTTGTGAACCCGGCCCGGGTGACAGAGGGGGGCGCCTTCGAAGACCGTGTCGAGGAGAACATCGAGTCCTCCATCGAGGGCTTCGAGGACGATGACCGAGACGGGAGGGACGATGAGGAAGAAGCGGAAGACGAGGAAGAGGAAGACGAGGAAGACGAAAACGAGATCGAAATTGAGAAGGCCCTGGAGAACGTCGGTCCGGACTCGGACGCTTCCGGCGAAGTGGAATTTGAAAAGGAAGCCGACGAGACGGAGTTCAAGGTGGCGGTTGAAGACCTTGCGGCAGGCACCTACGACGTCGTCATCGCCGATACGACGCGCGGGGAGCTCGACGTGACGGGCGACGAGGGCGAGGCGGAGATCGAGTTCCGCCGACCGTCGGAGGAGGGCCATCCGCTGCTCGACTTCGACCCGCGGGGCCAGCGCGTGGAGGTGCAGCAGGGGGGCACCTCGTATCTGGAAACAGACGTCCCGACCTCCGGAAACGAAAACGAGGAGGATGAAGAGGAGGACGAAGAAGAGGTCGAGATCGAAATTGACCTCAACAACACCGGTCCGGACTCGGATGCCACCGGCGACGTGGAGTTCGAGAAGGAGGCCGACAAGGCGGTCTTCGCGGTGGAGGTTGAAGACCTGACGATGGGGACCTACGAGGTCGTGGTTGCCGACACGGCGCGCGGCGAGCTCGACGTGACGGGCGACGAGGGCGAGGCGGAGATCGGGTTCCGCCGACCGTCGGAGGAAGGCCATCCCCCGCTCGACTTCGACCCGCGTGGTCAGCCCGTCGCGGTGCAACGGGACGGCACCCCGTACCTGGAGGCGACCCTGCCGACCACGGGCGATCGGGACGAGTAGGCGGACCAGGCATCAAGGACTGGGCCTCCTCCCGAAAAGGGGCTTCTGGCAGGGAGGAGGCCCTCGGGCCGCTTCACAGATCCGCACTGCGGGGGTGCAACCCGCCCCCGCGGTGTCCTGTATAGGCCCATGGTTCGCTCGAAGTGCTTTCCGGCTTTCTCAACTGAATGCATGCGCTGGATCGGTTTGCTCCCTGCCTTGGGTTGGCTGATCGTGGGAGGGGGGCTGTTTCTGGGCAGTGCGTCTGTGGTCCACGCCCAGACGCCAACCTCTTGCGAGACGAGTTTCGCGCAGGCGCAGGAGGCCTACTACGCCGCGGACTTCGAGAGGGCCGTGGACCAGTTGCGCCCCTGTGCACAGGAGCCGACGCTCCCGGACTCGGTTCGGGCCCGCATGTACCGGCTGCTTAGTTTCGTCCGCCTCGGCCAGAACGACGAGGCGGCGGCCCGCCGGGCCGTCGAAAGCCTGCTCGACCTGCGCCCGGACTTCATGCCGGACCCATCGGAAGACCGCCCCGATTTTGTTGCCCTCGTGGAGAAGGCGAAGACGCAGCGGCGGGCCCGGGCCGAGGCCGAAGAGGACGAGGGCCGCCGCTGGCTCCGGTGGACGCTCGGGGCGGCGGCCGCCGCCCTTGGCACGGCCGCGGTGCTCCTGCTCGGAGGGGGCGACTCCGGCGATGGGGCCGAGCTTCCACGTCCGCCGTCGCCCCAACCGGAGTAGGTCTGCCAATTGAGTCGCACGCCCTTGGGCCAAGTTCTAAATCTTCGATGACGAGTCGGTTGCTCCTCCTTCTTGGGCTCCTTCTTCCGCTCGGGGCTGTGGCGCAGGAGCCCCAGAACCTCGATGCCGTTCCCGGGAACCAGGAGAACACGTTGACCTGGGACGCCCCGACGGTAGACGACGATAAGACGGTGGTGTGTTACGGGGTGTACCGGGACACCGAAGCAATCGGGTCGAACGATCCCGAGGATCAGTCTGAGAAACGGATCGAAGGGATCGAAGCCGCCGAGGGAACGGCCCCCGCGTATACCGACCGTGACCTATCCGCTGGCGAAACGTACTATTATCGGGTGGGGGCCGAGGTTGCCGAGACGGAAGATCTTCCCGCTTCGTGCGGGGATGCGGGTACGCAGGTTTCGTCGCTCTCGAATCAAGTGTCGGCCACCCCGCTGTTCCTCAAAATTACCGAGCCGTCACCTCCGTCGCCTGACCCGGTCGATGTAGGAACGGCCGTCGACGTGACGGCCGACGTGAGAAGCCTCCCGCCCGGGGCGGAGGTGCTGCTTCGGTACCGAGAGGGGGGAGAGTCGACGTTTGAAGAGGAGGAGGGGGACGGCGGGGGAGAGCTTCGCAAGACCATTCCGGGCGCCCGCGTTACCCTTCGTGGCGTCGAATACGTCGTTGAGGTTCGGGATGAAGACGAGACCCTGGCACAGGCCCCGTCCGACGGCACGGCGTCGATTCGGACGGAGGGGCCGGTGAGTCCTCCCCGGCAGCCGGGCGATACGTACCGAATCGTGTCCTTCCCTACTGAACTTGACGATCCGGAACTGTCGAACATATTCGAGCCGCTTGGCGCATACGACTCGTCGGAGTGGCGGCTCTTTTCGATCGGTCCCAGTGGACTCACGGCGGATGGGGGGTACGTGGAGCAAAACGAGTTGGAGGGGGCGTCCCTGAGTGCCGGCCGGGCGTTGTGGTTTATCCGCCGGAATGGCGGGGCACTGGACCCGGTAGAGGGCACGTCGATTCCCGTAGACCAGCCCTACGAGATACAACTGGACGAGGGGTGGAACCTCATCGGCAACCCGTTTGCGTTCGACGTGCCGCTGAGCCAAGTTCGGGTGGAGAACACGGCCGGCTCCCTGCAGGACGTGTTTGGCTACAACGGCAGTTTCGTCAATCAGGCGGGCGGCGCGCTTGAGCCCTACCGGGGCTACCTTGTCTACCTCTCCGGTGGGCAGAACGGCACGCTCGTCGTTGACCCGAGCCCGGAGGAAGCGTCCGCCACCACCTCGTCGGCCCGCGCCCCGGATGCCCGGTGGGCGGTCGACCTGTCGGCCCGGGTGGGGCAGGCGCGCGATCCGATGAACACGCTCGGGACGGCCCCGAACGCCACGGACGGCGTAGAGGCGGCGGACGGCCGAGAGCCCCCGCCCATCGGCGATTACGTCTCCCTCAGCTTCCGTGCCCCCTCGCAGGACAGGGGGCTCTGGCGCGACATGCGCTCGACGGGCGGCGGCCTCCGCACCTGGACGGCCGAGGTGCGGACCAACGTGTCCGGACTGGTCACCGTAAATGCATCGGACATCTCGTCGGTGCCCGACGACCAGTCGGTATGGCTCGTGGACCCGGTCCTGGACCAGACGCAAAATTTGCGGGAGACGCCGACGTACCAGTTCCCGGCGTCCGAGGCGACCGACGCCCGCTCTCTGCGAATCCTCGTCGGGCCCTCCGCGGCGGTCCAGCGCCGACTGGGGCGAGATGCGGATCGGCCGGAGCGCGTTGAGCTCCTGCCCAGCGTGCCCCACCCGGTGCGCAGCCACGCCACCTTCCGGTACCGGGTCCCCGAGCGCACCCGAGCCACCCTGGAGCTGTACGACCTGCTGGGGCGGCGCGTGGCCACGCTCGTCGACGACGAGTCCGTTGGCCCCGGCACCCACACCTACGCCTGGACCCGCCAGAACACCGGAGGCACCCTTTCCAGTGGGGCCTACCTGCTTCGCCTGCAGGCCGGGGACGTCACGCGGACCCGCCGCCTCGTCATCATGCAGTAGCCGCGGGGAAAGGGGCGACTCAGTCGGGCTCCGGGGCGAGCTCAAACACGAGCGGCGTGTCCATGCCCGGTTCCACCCGGACCGTGCGTTCGGCCGGGGCGTGGCCCTCCTTCGCGACGCGGATGGTGCGCTCCCCCACCCGCAGCGTCAGGCGCTGCGGGGTATACCCGACCGTGTCGTCGTCCACCGTGACGGTGGCGTTGGGGAGCGGAGTGCCGTCCGGCGCGCGGGCCGTGACCGCGCTCTCGACGCGCTCGGTGAAGTCGATCGTGCGCTCGTACGTCTCTCCCGGGTCGAGCGTCATCTCCATTTCCCAGCGGCCAAGAGCGGACGTGAATACGACCGTGTGCGAGCCCGGGGACAGCGAGTCGACGACGAGCCCGTCCGCTGTAGGGGAGCGTGAGGCCCCATCGATGCGCACCTCGCCGTCGGGACGGGCGCCCAGCCGCACCACGGCGGGCCGCGGCAGAAGCGTCGGCGAGACGACGGCGGTGTCGGCCCCCACCACGGACACGGTCGCCTCCCGGGCGCGGTGGTCGTCCCGGTCCAGAAGGAGCCGATACGTGCCGGGCTCCAGGTCCCCAATCGTCAGCGGCGTGCGCCCGATGGGCCGCTCGTTGAGGCGCACGGTCGCCCCGCTCGGGTCCGACCGGACCGTTACAGCCCCCGTCGCCGGTTCGGACGAAGGGGACGGCTCGTCGTCGGGGGCGGACGCTGCGGAAGATGCTGTTTTGGACGTGCGGTCGGACGAAGCGGCCGGGGGCGGGGAGTCCTCCGATGAAGCGTCCGCGCTGGGGGGCGGCTCATCCGACGGGGCTTCGTCGTCGGGCGATGCATCGGCGGGCGGTGACGCCTCTGCCGGGGACCCTTCCTCCTCGCGAGAAGAGAGCCCTGCGTCGTCCGCCACCGGCGGGCTCGTCTGCTCTTGTGCGGAAGGGCCCGCTGGGGCCGCCGCCGTCCGGGTCGTTTCTGGGGGCGCCGGGCCCGCGGCGGAGAGAACCGGCAGGCCGAGGGTGGCCCGCACCCCGGCGTAGGTGCCCATCAGCACCAGGAGGGTCCCTGCCGCCAGGCCGGCCCACTGCCAGGGCGTGAAGCCGGCGTCGGGGGAGACTGGGGCATCCGGCGTGAGGAGCGGCTCCTCGTCTGCGGCCTCCGGGGCGGGAAGCCGGTCCAGCGCGGCCCGGGCATCGGGCGGGCGAGCGGCCGGGTCTTTCGACAACAGGTCGAGCACCACCTGTTCCACCGCCGGGGGCACCTCCGGCGCGTGGGTCGACGGGGGCGGAAACGAGGCGTCCACGATCGCCCGTTGGACGACGAAGTCACTCCCGGACCGGTCGAAGGGGAGCCGTCCGGTCAGCACCTCGTAGGCGAGGAGGCCGACCGCGAAGAGGTCGCTGGCCGCATCCACGTTCTGGAGGCCCTTCACCTGCTCCGGCGACATGTACGCGACGGTGCCGAGCTGGTCGTGCGTCGCCGTCAGGTCGGCGTCGGACGCCAGAATTTTGGCCAGCCCGAAGTCCGTGATCACCGCCTGCCCGTCGGCGTCAATGAGGATGTTGCTGGGCTTCAGGTCGCGGTGCAGCACCCCCGAGGCGTGGGCGTGCCCCACGGCGGTGAGGACCTGGCGGAGGAGCGACAGGGCCTGTGGGGGCTCCAGTTGGCCCCGCCGCCGCAACACGGTCTCCAGCGAGGGGCCCTCGACGTGCTCCATTACAAAAAACAGGGCCTCCTCCGTCTCGCGGAGGGTGTACACGTCGACAATTCCGTCCGCATCCAGGCGGGCCAGTGCCTTGGCCTCCTCCCGAAACCGGCGCACGAAGGTGTCGTCGTCGGCCAGGTGGGGCGCGATGACCTTGAGGGCGACGGTTTTTTCGAGGGCCTGGTCTGTGGCCCGGTACACGGTGCCCATGCCGCCCCGGCCAATGACCGCGTCCAGGCGGTAGCCGTCCAGGATGTCGCCGGCGTCGGGCATGAAGACGTGAAGAGAGAAGGGATCGAGAGACACTCATCCATACGGCCCCACGGGAGAATCGATCGCCGCTTCCCCGCTGAGCGGAAGGCCCTTTAGGGCCCGGAGAAGTACCGGAGCAGGGCCGCCAAGAAGCTCTCTTTGCGATCCGTGAAGGGGGGAAGGACGGCCTGCACGAGCGACGCCCCGTACCGGCGCCGCAAGACCGAACGCTCGTTCGAGAAGGCCCGGAAGCCGGCCTCGCCGTGCCCCCGCCCGATGCCGCTGTGCCCGGCCCCGCCGAAGGGAAGGTCGGGGTTGGCGTAGTGGAAAAAGCCCTCGTTGATGCACGTGCTTCCGGCCGTGGTGCGCCCCAGAACGGTGTCGACCATCGCGTCGCGTTCGCTAAAGAGGTACATCGACAGCGGGTTGGGCCGATCGTTGACGATGCCCACCGCCTGGTTCAGCGACGAGATCGGAATGATGGGCAGCAGGGGGCCGAAGATTTCGGCCTGCATGACGGCGGTGTCCAGGGGCACGTCCGTCAGGATCGTGGGACTCACGTACCGGGTCTCGGCGTTGGTCTGCCCGCCGAAGGCCACGGTGGCCCCGTCCGCGACGGCCTCCTCCAGGAGCCCCACGACACGGTCCCAGTGGCCGTCGTCGATGAGGCGGGCGTAGTCGTCGCTGCCCCGTCGCATCGCCGCCGTCGCGCCGTAGAAGTGTTCTATGGTGTCGATGAGGCGGGCGACCAGGGCGTCGTGCACCGGGGCGTCGACGAGCACGTAGTCCGGGGCGATGCAGGTCTGCCCCGCGTTTGTGAACTTCGACCAGGCGATGCGCTCCGCCGCGAGGTCGAGGTCGGCGGTCTCGTCGACGATCGCCGGCGACTTGCCCCCGAGTTCCAGCGTTACGGACGCCAGGTGGTCCGCCGCGGCCTTCATCACGAGCCGGCCGACCCGCGGGCTGCCGGTGAAATACACGTGGTCGTACGGCTGCTCCAGGAGGCCCTGCGCCACCTCCTTCGCGCCGGTCAGCAGGGCGACCTCCCGCTCCTCGTACAAGTCGCCGATCAGCTTTTTGAGGACGACGTTCGTGTGGGGCGTCTTCTCGGAAGGCTTCAGCGTCACGCAGTTGCCCGCCGCGAGGGCGCCGATCAGCGGGCCGAGCGTGAGCGTGAGGGGGTAGTTCCAGGGGGCGAGAATCAGCGCGACCCCCTTCGGCTCGTAGTGGATCTCCGAGCGGGTGCCCGCAAAGAAGGCCGGGTGGCTGCGCCGGTCCGGGGCCATCCAGTCGTCGAGGTGGTTGATCGCGAACTGGGCCTCGTCCAGTAGGGGCTTCATCTCTGTCAGGTCCACCTCCGCCGGTGCCTTCCGGAAGTCGGCGTGGATGGCGTCCTGAAAGTCGGTCCGGTGCGCCCGGAGGCCGTCGCAGAGCCGCCGCAGCTTGTCCCGGCGCCGGTCGACCGACGCGGCCCGGACCGCCGGGGCGTGGGCCTGCTGGGCGGCAAACACGCGTTCGATCTCGTCGGCACTGGCGGGGGCCGGAGGCGGAGAAAGGGAATCGGGCATCGTGGGAACCGGGCGTCGTTCGGGGGAGGAAGGGTCGAACCTGTCTCCCGAGGGCCATGATCCGCGGCCGGGCCGGCAACAATGCGGTCCGGCTGGGATTTGAGTGGGCCCCGCTAAGAACCTACCGCTCCCACCACCTACAGGCGGACACTCTCGAATTGATACGGCTCCGTTCTCCATGGACGCACTCCTCATCGTCGACCTTCAGAACGACTTTTGCCCCGGCGGCGCCCTGGCGGTGCCGGAGGGGGACACCATCGTCCCGACCGTGAATGCGCTGGCCGCCCGGTTCGACCACGTCATCCAGACCCAGGACTGGCACCCGGCCGGGCACCAGTCGTTCGCCTCGTCGCACCCGGACCACGCCCCGATGGACGTGATTGAGGTGGACTACGGCGAGCAGGTGCTGTGGCCGGACCACTGCGTCCAGGGCACCGAGGGGGCCGAGTTTCACCCGGACCTCGACACCGCCCCGTCGGAGCTGATCCTCCGCAAGGGGTTCCGGCCCGGAATCGACTCCTACTCCGCCTTCTACGAAAACGACGGCACAACGCCGACCGGCCTGACGGGCTACCTGCGGGAGCGGGGCATCGACACGCTCTACCTGTGCGGCCTCGCCACGGACTTCTGCGTGAAGTGGTCGGCCGTCGACGGGCGCGAGGAGGGGTTCGACGTGTACGTGATCGAGGACGCGACCCGCGGCATCGACCAGGACGGCTCGCTGGCGCAGGCCTGGGACGAGATGAACGAGGCGGGCGTCCAGGTCATCTCCTCGGAAGCCGCGCTCGACCTGGCCGCGGCGTAACTGCGGCCGAGTCCTTCGAGCAGCTGCGGATTGCCTCAGTCCGCCAGCCGAATTAGCGTCTTCAGGATGTCGAGCGTGGTCTGCTCGGGGGCGCCCTCGGTCCCGATTCGCACGTGGCGCGGGTCCTCCAGGGCGTTGGGCGCCTCGTAGCGGTCCGTGAGCATCTCGAAGTCGGTGGCCCGGGCATCAGAAGCCGTGGCGTCCTCGGCGGAGCGCTCGCGCAGCCGCTTCTTGAGGGCTGCGTCCCCGGCGGTCACCTCCACGAACACGTACGGCACGTCCGCCGCGCGGAGGGCGGCCCGGAGCCTATCGCGCTGCGCCTCGCGGCTGAACGTGGCGTCGAGCACCGTGCTTTGGTGGCGGCGGGCCCGCTCTAGAGCGCGGGTGCGGAGCGTGGCGTAGGTGGCCTCCGTCGTGCGGTCGGCGTAGAGGCGCTTGCGGGTGGCGGCGTCGGGCCGTTCGTGGAGCGGAATGCCCGCGTGGGTCTTGCGGATGCGGTCGGAGGCGAGGTGGGGCCACCCGAGGGCGCGGGCCACCGCCTCGGCCTGCGTGCTCTTGCCGGTGCCGGGGCGCCCCATGACCACCACCACGAGCGGCCCGGCCCCCGCCACGGCGTAGTGGAGGGCCAGCTGGTAGTAGTGCCGGGCCTGGGCGCGGCTGCGATCCTGCTCGGCGGCGGAGATCTCTTCCGCAGCGGCCCGCAGCCCGTGCACCTTCCCCCGCACCTGAGCGCGCTGGCTCTTGTAGAAGGGAATCACCGCATGTAGGCCCGGATCGTCCAACCCCTCTGCCATCCGGTCCACGAAGCGGCGGGCCAGGCCCGGGCGCCCCTTCCGGTCGAGGTCCATGGCCAGGAAGGCCACGTCGTTCGCCACGTCGAGGTGCCGAAACTCGTCGTTGAACTCCACGCAGTCGAAGATGGCGACGCGGTCGTCGGTGAGGTGGACGTGCTCCAGCCGCAGGTCGCCGTGGCCCTCCACGATGCATCCCCCGGCCCGACGCCGGTGGAGGCGGCCGGCGTGCTGATCGTAGAAGCGGTCGGCGTAGAAGCGGAGCGCCTCGTGCGCTGGGCGCGAGAGCAGGTGGCCGACGTGCCCCTCCGCCTCCGCGAAATTCCCCTCGGTCACCGCCCGCAAGCGGTCGATCCGCCCCGCCTCGGCTACCTCGGGCGTCGAGGGGCGTGACTCGTAGAAGGCGCAAAGCGTCCGCGCAACCCGGTCGATCTCGGCCGCCGAGGCCGCCCCGCGGGCCAATCGCGCCTCGAGAAACTGATCCGGGTCCAGGTAGCGCATCGCCACGGCCACCTCCACGACGGGTCCTGCGTCCGGGGCGCCGTCCACGCGGAGGCCGTCGTCGGTATCGACGATGGGCACCACGCCCTCGTACGTGTCGGGGGCGAGGCGGCGGTTCAGGCGGACCTCCTGCTCGCAGAAGTGCCGCCGCCGCTCCAGGGTCGAAAAATCGAGGTACTTAAGCGAGACCGGCTTCTTGATCTTGTACACCCGGGGCGGGACGAGGGCGACCAGGGAGATGTGGGTCTGCTCGAAATCAATCCGATCCGGGTCGTGCGGGTAGGCGGCGGGAGCAGAGAGGGCGTCCTTGAGGTCGGAGATGGAAGGCGCCATGCGCTTACGAGTGAAAGGTGGTGTCCTGAGCGGCGTGGGTCTGGAGGCGGTCGGCCGGGGCAAAGCGAGGGCCGTGCCGGTCGGCCAGGCGCTGGAGGGTGTCCACGATGGAGGCGGCCCCTGCACGGTCGACGTGGCGGAAGGGCCCGCCGAGGAAGGGCGGAAAGCCGAGCCCAAACACGGCCCCGAGGTCGCCGTCGATGGGGGCGCGGAGCACCTCGTCTTCGAGGCACCGGACGGCCTCGTTGACCATCATGAGAAGCAGGCGGTCCTGGATCGCGCCGGCGGGCGGGGTCGATCGGGACGAGGCATCGCGGTGCCGGTACACTGCGTCGTTGACGCCCTGCGGGTCCTTGTCGTCGGCGTCGTCGTCCGCGTCGTACTCGTAGAAGCCGCGGTTGGTCTTTTGGCCCAGCAGGTCGGCCTCCGCGAGCCGGCCGGCCCGGTCGCTGATGTCGACGCGTTCCGGCGAGAGGGCCTCGCCCATCACGTCCGTAATTTTGGCCGCCACGTCCAGGCCCACCAGGTCGAACAGCTCGAACGGGCCCATCGGGAACCCGGCGTCCGTCATCGCCTCGTCGACCGCCTCGATCTCGGCCCCGGCCTCGAAGAGCAGCAGGGCCTCGTTCATGTAGAGGGCGAGGATGCGGGTGGTGTAAAAGCCCGGGCCGTCGTTCACCACGATGACGGTCTTGTCCTGCGCGAGGCCGGCGGCGTAGGCGGTGGCCAGTGCCTCGTCGGAGGTCTCCTCGGTGACGACGATCTCCAGCAGTGGGATGTCGGGGACGGGGGAGAAGTAGTGCATCCCGAGCACGCGGGACGGGTCGTCCACGCCCTCGGCGATCGTCGAGATGGGGAGGGCGGAGGTGTTGGAGGCCAGTACCGTGTCCGCGTCGACGACCGTCTCTACCTCCGACAGCACCGCGTGCTTGATCGACAGGTCCTCCGGCACGGCTTCAATCACGACGTCGGCCGCCTGGAGGGGCGCGTAGTCGGCGGTGGGGGCGACCCGCTCTACAATCTGGTCTCGCGTAAACGTGTTGATGATGCCCTTGTCCTCCTGCTCGGTCACCGCGGACCAGATGGCCTTCTTCCCCTCGGCCGCGAGCGCCAGCGACTGGTCCGTAAGCACGACGTCGAGCCCGTTCTGGGCCGATACCTGCGCGATGCCACTGCCCATGAGGCCCGCCCCGAGCACGCCCACGGTATCGACCGGGCGCGCCTGTTCGGGCTGCGGGTTCGTCTCCGCGTCCCGCTTGGCGAAGAAGATCGACACGAGGGCCTGCGACTCGGGCGTGAACACGAGCTCGCCGAAGTGCTGCCGCTCCGTGTCGAGCCCCGCCTCCAGGCCCTCCTCCATCCCCGTGCGCACCGCGTCGATGATGCGGGGCGGGGCGGGGTAGTTGCCCCGGGTGCGGCGCTCGGTCCGTGTGCGGGCCTGCCGGTAGATGACGCGCCGGCTGACGGGGTTGCCCTCCAGCAGGCGGTCCCCGAGCGACTGCTCGGCACGCTCGACGGTGCGGGTGCCCGCCGCCAGCTCACGGGCCGCCCGCCGCGCCGCATGGCGGAGGCCGGGCGGGTGGATGAGGGCGTCGACCAGGCCGATGCGCCGCGCCTTGTCCGGGTACGTGTTTTTTCCGGTCAGCATGAGCCCGAGGGCCTGCTGCACGCCCACGAGGCGCGGCAGCAGCTGGGTGCCGCCCCCGCCGGGCAGAAGGCCGAGCTGCACCTCCGGCAGGGCCATCTTGGTCGCGTCGGCGGTGGAGGCGACGCGGTAGTCGCAGTTGAGCGCCAGCTCCAGGCCGCCCCCCATCACCGGGCCGTGGAGGGCGGCCACGGTCGGGACCGGGAGGCTTCGGACCCGCTCCCCGAGGGCGTGGGCCTCGCGGCTCAGGCGCCGCGCCTCCGCCGGGATCTCGAACGTTTGCAGCATCGCCAGGTCGGCCCCGACGATGAACGAGTCCGGCTTGCCGCTGGCGATCACCAGCCCGGACAGGTCGGCGTGGGTCTCAACCACGTCCAGGGCGTCGGAAAACGCGTTCAGGGTGTCCCAAGAGATCTTGTTGACCGACGCGTCGGGGGCATCGAGCGCGAGCGTGGCCACTCCGGTCTCGTCGACCGTCAGGGTCAGGAGGTCCGTGGGCACAGAGAGGGCGTTCGGCATGGGGGGAGGGGCGTTGAAGACAGAAGGAGGGGAGCGCTGGGGACGGACTACGAGGGCCGCCGCTCGAGGAGGAGGGCGTGGCCCTGGCCGCCGGCGGCGCAGGCCGAGACGAGGGCCCAGCGGCCGTCCTCGTCGTGAAGCCGGTTCACCGCGCTCATCACGAGGCGCGCCCCGGTCGCCCCGAACGGGTGCCCCAGCGACAGGGAGCCGCCCCGGGTGTTGAGGCGATCCATCTCGACCGCGCCGACCGCCTCGGTTCGGTTCAGGTGCTCCGCGGCGAACGTGTCGGAGCGGAGCGCTTCGAGGACCGCCAGCACCTGGCCGGCAAAGGCCTCGTGGAGCTCGATCACGTCGATGTCGTCGAGCGTGAGGCCGGCCTCGTCGAGCACCTCGGGGATGGCGTATGCCGGCCCCAGGAGCAATTCCGTTTCGGGGTCCTGCGCGACGTAGGTATAGGTGCGGAGGGCGGCGCGCGGCGCAACGCCCTCGGCTTCGGCCACCTCCTCCGCCATCAGAAGCGTCGCCGAAGCGCCGTCCGTGAGGGCCGACGAGCTGCCGGCGGTGATGGTCCCGAAGGGCTCGACGAACGCGGGCGGCAGGTCGCGGAGCTGCTCCAATGAAGTGTCGTCCCGGATCACGTTGTCGGTCGTGATCGGATCGAATGCCGGCGGAACGGTTGCGGGGGCGAGCTCCTCGTCGAGGCGCCCGTCGTCCCGGGCGGCGGCGGCCTTCTCGTGCGAGCGGAGGGCGTACCGGTCCTGGTCCTCGCGCGAGATGCCGAACATCGCGGCGAGCCGGTCGGCGCTCTCGCCCATCACCTCGCCGGTCGAGAACTCGGCGATGGCCGGCGTCTCGGGCAGGAGGTCGCCGGGGCTGAGGCCGTCCAGCAGGTCCAGGTAGTCGCCCGTGCTCTTGGCCTTGCGGGCCTGAAAGAGCCGCTTCCGGACGGGGCGCTTCAGCCGGACGGGCGGGTCGCTCAGGGTTTCGGTGCCGCCCGCGATCATGACGTCCGCCTGTCCGGTGCGCAGGAGGTCGACGCCACTGGTGACGGCCTGGTTGCTGGAGATGCAGGCCATCGTCACCGTGAAGGCGGGCACGTGGTTCGGAATGCCGGCGGCGAGGGCCGACTCCCGGGCCACGTTGCTCGTGTTGACGTCCTGCACCACCGTGCCCATCACGACGCGCTCCACCCGGTCGGGGGGCAGGCCGGTCCGGGTGAGAAGGTGCCGAAGGACCATACGGCCCATGTCGTAGGCCATCAGGTCGGCGTACCCGGTGCCGGCCCGTTGGAACGGAAGCCGACAGCCGTCGACGAAGACCGCGGTGCGGCCGGGGGAGGAGACAGGCATTGAGCTGAGGTGTTGGGAAGGAAGAGAATAGCCATACGTGCAGCCGGGAGACCCGTTCGGCCCGACGCGAAAACACCCCGAAGAGTCGAGCGGAGCCCGAACTACGTTCTGTGTCCGCTGTTGCGTGTCGGGGAGTGGGGCCTGGCGGGGGGCTCGTCTCTTTTCACCTGTCTTCCCGCACCAACCGTTCCCGACCCGAACATGAGCACGTCAGACACCTCTACCCTCATCGGCCGCGGCCCGGTCCTGGAAGCCCTGAAGCGGGACGACCTCGGCATCGAAAAGGTGATGCTGAAGCAGGACGTGAGCGGCGCCCAGATCGGGGCCATTCGGTCGATCGCCGACGACCGCGGGACCCCGGTCCAGTACGTCCCCGAGGCCCGGCTGCGGCACGAGTCCGACGGGGCCACGCATCAGGGCGTCGTGGCCATTACGGCCCCCATCCGGTACCGGGAGGTGGACGCAATGCTCTCCGACATCGCGCCCACCTGGGACGCGGTGCAGACCGCCCAGCCGATGCTCCTCGTCGTCGATCGGGTAACGGACCCCCGCAACTTTGGCGCGATGCTGCGGAGCGCGGTGGCGGCCGGGACCGACGGCGTCATTGTGCCGACCCGCGAGATGGCCCCGTTGAACGCCGCCGCGATCAAAGCGAGCGCCGGCACGGCGCCCCGGATCCCCATCGCACGGACCGACGACCTGCCCCGCGTGCTGACCCAGCTCAAGGAACGGGGCTACTTTGTCTACGGCGCGGAGGGCACCGCCGAGACTCCGCTCTGGGACGCCGACTGGGACCGGCCCGTGGCGGTGGTGCTCGGAAGCGAAGGACAGGGCCTGGCGCCCGAGGTGGCCGAGGCGTGCGACGAGCTCCTTTCCATTCCCATGCGCGGGCCGGCCGAGTCGCTCAATGTCTCCGTGGCGACGGGCCTGCTCGTCTTCGAGGCCGCCCGGTCGCGGACGTAGCGGGGGCAAGCCGTCCCCGAAGGGCAGTGCCCCCGGAGGGCAGTGCTCCCGGAGGGCACTCCCTCCGCTAACCTCGTGCAACCATGCGACGTGGACTTGGTCAACGCCCGTTCCATCTCGGGAGCGGGCGTTTATTTTGGCGGAGGCGGGAGAGAGAACCTGGGGGGCATTGACGGCGGCTCACGACGGGATCCGGCGCTGGCTCCCGGGGCCGCCTGTAGATGAGAGACGTGATGGGGCCCTGTGCACCAGTGCGGCCGAAGACGCGCACATGGGTGGAAGTGACGCTCTTGTAACGCGCGGCTTTGCCACAATAAACATGAGGTGAACTGCCGATAATAAACAGTGAAGTCATGAAGACCACTCTGCCGCACGCACTCCCCGCCAAGCAACGACGTCCCGGATTGTCCCGCCGAGTCTCTGAGGCTACAGGGGGTGGATGGACAGTGTCCAGGCGTCCCAACCGTTATGCAACGCCGAGCCGCACAGAAAGAAAAGAAAGAAACCGGCCCGACCATCGACGAGCAGGCCCTCCAGGAGCGAATGCTGCGGTACCTCCGCGCAGGCTGGAGGGCCACCAGCCGGAAATTTGCCGGGCTCTTGGGGGTCCAATGGGTCCTGTCGATTGTCCTGGCCAGTGTGGCCTCCGCGGAGGCGTGGGCCGGGGCGGAGAGTGCGGTTGGCGGGTATGTGCTCACCGCCGCCCTCGTAGGGGGAATCATTTCCATTCCGGCGGCGGCTGCCGCCTACGTCAAACCGGAGGCGACGCTTACCCGTCACAGCGTGGGCGTCGCGCAGCTTTTGATGTCGGGCCTGCTGATTTACCTGGTGGCGGGGCGCATCTCGATGCACTTCCACATCTTCGTGTCCCTGGCCTTTCTGGCGCTTTACTACGACTGGGGGGTGCTGGTGTCCGCGGCGGCCGTGACGGCCATCGACCACTTTGTCCGCGGCATTTTCTGGCCGATGTCGATGTTTGGGGTGACGTTCTCGGCCCCCTGGATGGCGGCGGAGCACAGCGCCTGGGTCATCTTCGAGGTCGGCTTCCTGACGCTCGGGTGCCTGCAGGCCATTCGGGCACAGCGAAACCGGGCCCGGACCGAGCTCGAAAACGAGGCGCAGAACGAGGAGCTCGAGACGCTCCTCGCCGATCTCGAGGAGGCGCAGGAGGAGGCCCAAGAGAAGAAAGAAGAGGCGACGCGTCTTGCGGAGTCTGCCGAAGAGGTGAACAGCTTCCTTCGCCTGGAGATTGAGGACCTGGACGGCCGCCTCGAACGGCTCGAAGACGGCGACCTGACCGTGTCGTTCGCCGGCGAGGCCCCGACGACCCCGAACGAGAACACGGAGCAGGCCGCCGAAATGACCGGCCAACTCCGCACGAAACTGGAGGGCGCGGTCGCGTCGATCCGGTCGACCCTGCAGGAGGTGATGAGCGCGACGAGCAGGGCCAACAGGTCCGCCGACGAGATTAGCACGTCGTCCGACCAGATGGCCGCCAGTGCCGAGGAGCAGTCCGCGCAGGCCGAGGAGGTGGCCGCGGCGGTGGAGGAGTTGAACCAGACGATCAACGAAAATGCGCGCAGCGTCCAGTCCGTGGCCCAGTCCGCCCAGGACGGGGGCCGGGAGGCGCGCGAGGGGCAGGAGGTGGTCTCGGAGGCGACCGGCAAGATGAAGGACATCGCCCGGGAAGTGCAGGGCACCGCCGACACCATCGACCGCCTTCAGGCCTCCAGTGAAGAAATCAGCCAGGTCGTCGAGACCATCGACGAGATTGCGAACCAGACCAATCTGTTGGCGCTGAACGCGGCGATTGAGGCGGCCCGAGCCGGCGGGGACGGCACCGGTTCCGAGACGGGCCAAGGGTTCGCCGTGGTGGCCGAGGAGGTGCGGGAGCTTGCCGACGAGACCGACCAGGCGACCTCCGAGATCGCCGACATCATCGGCGAGGTGCAGTCGGAGATCGACCAGGCCGTGGAGGCGGCCCAGCAGAGCAGTCGCAACGCCGAGGAGGGCATCGAGCTGTCGGAGAAGGCGAGCGAGGCGCTTCGCCAGATCGTCGCCTCGATCGAGGAGGTGGAGGCGAAGGCCGACGAGATTGCGGCGGCCTCCGAGGAGCAGTCCACCACCAGCCAAGAGATCGCCCGGAGCGTGCAGTCGATCTCGACGGCCGCCCAGGAGTCGGCGGCGGGCGTGACGGAGGTGTCCGACATCGCGACGACCCTGGACCGCGTCACCGAAAACCTGGAAACCCGGCTCCGTCAGTTTGCCCTGGAACAGACCCGCCCCGCAGCGGCCGAGACGGCCTCTCCCGCGGGGGAGGGGGCCCCAGACCCCGACCGGACCAACGGCCGCTCGGCCCAGAGTCCGGGCGGACCGGGAAATCCTGAGGTGGCGGGGGATGGAGCCATGACGGGATAGCGGAAGGTGGAACGGGGGGACTGGCCCGGCGAACTGCCCCGCGCATGAGGCCGACCGCCTCTGGTCCCGTCCCGTACGTGACGCCGGTCTCCTACGCGGGGATGGACGGCATCAGGTAGTTGCGGGCCACCTCGGTAAAGGCCTCGACCTGATCGTCGACCCAAGAGGGGGGCAGGTCCCGTTCTTCGGCCATCAACTCGGCGACCCGGGGCGCCACGTCGATGCTCGCCTGGGCGTCGAGCAGCAGGCATCGGGTGCGGCGGGCCAGGACGTCCTCTACCGTACGGGCCATCTCATGCCGGGCGGCCCACACCACCTGTCCGGCCCGGATGGGAAGCCGCTCGTCGAGAGGGGTCTGGAGGTGGGGGTGCTCCTCCATCAGTCCGCCCAGCGCTTCGGCGTCGGCGCCGTAGAGGGCGAGGTCGCCAAACTGCTCCGGGTTTTGGTGCCAGCCGTGCAGGCGGAGGTCGTCCGTTTGGGACGGCCGGCGGGCAAGCTCTGCGTGGCGGGCCGCCCGGTCGATGGTGTCCTCCGCCATCTTGCGGTAGGTGGTCCACTTGCCCCCCGAAATGGTGACGAGGCCGCTGTCGGACACGTTGAGCTGGTGCTCGCGGGAGATGTCCGAGGTGTCCCCGTTGCTTCCAGGGGGGGCCACCAGGGGACGAATGCCGGCATACACGCTTCGCACATCCTCCGGGCCCGGGTCCTTCGCGAGGTACCGCTGGGCGTGGGTGAGGAGGAAGTCTAACTCCTCGTGTCCAGGCGTGGGCTCCATGCTGACCTCGTCCACCTCGGCCTCGGTCGTGCCGACGACGACCCGGTCGTGCCACGGGATGGCGAAGAGGACGCGGCCGTCGTCCGTCTTCGGCACCATGATCGCGCTGTCGCCCGGCAGGAACGACCTGTCCAGGACGATGTGGGTCCCGCGGCTGGGGCGCAGCGTGGTGCCGGCCGACGGGTCGTCCATCTGGCGGATGGTGTCGGTGAAGATGCCGGTGGCGTTGATCACCGACCGGGCCTCGATGTCGAACGTGGCGCCGGTTTCCTGGCACTCGGCGACCACGCCGTCCACGGCCCCATTCGTCTTTTTGAGGTCTGTCGCCTTCATGTAGTTGAGCAGCACGCCGCCCTGCTCGTCGGCCGTCTGGGCCATGTTGACGGCCAGCCGGGTGTCGTCGAACTGCCCGTCGAAGTACAGAATGCCGCCGCGCAGGCCGTTGGTCTCCACGGTGGGAAGGCGCTCAATCGTCTGGTTTCGATCGAGGTACTGCGACCGGCCAAAGTTTTGGCTGCCTGCGAGCAGGTCGTACACCTTCATCCCGATTCCGTAGTAGGGCGCCTCCCACCACTTGTAGCTCGGCACCACGAAGGGGAGGTTGCTCACGAGGTGGGGGGCGTTGTCCTGAAGCCGCTCCCGTTCCTTCAGCGCCTCGAAGACGAGGGACACGTTGCCCTGCTCCAGGTACCGGACGCCGCCGTGCACGAGCTTCGTCGAGCGGCTGGAGGTCGCCTTCGCGAAGTCGTGCATCTCGAGCAGGAGCGTATCGTAGCCCCGGGCCGCGGCGTCCACGGCACAGCCGAGCCCGGTGGCCCCACCGCCGATGATGACGAAGTCCCAGGGCGTCTGGCGGGATTGAAGTGCCTCGATGCCTTGTGTGCGGTCCATGAGATCATTTGCAAAACCAACAGAGTAAACGAGTTCGTTCCCGGCGGCCGCCGCCTCCTGGACGCAGTGCGGCGGAACGGCCCCGCGACGGGGAAGGGCCCGGGCGCACCGAGCCGAACGGGGGCGTGAACGCGCTGGGGCCCCCACCGGCAGGTGGCGGCCCCAGGCCGACTGAGCTCTTACATCGTACTCAGCACGCTCACTGATGTACCTACCGCACGCTGTTAAAAGCTGAAGGAGAGCTCCGTCAGGACCCCGGAAAAGCTGTCGGCGGGCGCCGGACGGGTAACGGGGGTCCCCTGAGCAGAGTTGAAGCTATCCCCGTGGCTCTGCGTGACACCGGACACCTTCAGGAGAGCGTGGTCGTAAAGCTCCACCCCAATTCCTCCCTCGAAACGGGTAAGGTTGCCGTCCGGATCGCCGGAGGCATTGTCGATGGCGTCGCCCTGGTCACTGACGATCACAAAGCGACCAGCGAGGTAGAAGCTTTCCGTGATGTCGACTTTCGCACCGAGACCACCGAAGGCCGCGGCAGCATCATTCGTGCCGTCCACCTCGCTGTCTTGTGCGTAGCCGCCCCAAAGGTCAATGTCCAGGGGGCTCGGGGTGATCTTGGCGTCCACCT
>ERZ1034519.29-NODE-29-length-28476-cov-15.161465_pt1 | contig 28476 bp, 23 predicted proteins | sample MGYA00520655_ERZ1034519 | MGnify/ENA primary metagenome ERZ1034519 (study PRJEB33760, sample SAMEA4777702) | hypersaline lake metagenome | biome: hypersaline environment; feature: brines | place: Spain | collected 2012-08 | depth 0 m ...
GCGGAGCGGGCGATGGGATTCGAACCCACGACCTTCTGCATGGCAAGCAGATGCTCTAGCCGCTGAGCTACGCCCGCATCATAATGCAATCTCTAAGACGAGGCTGTCTGGGGTGCGTTCCGCTAAAAGCCAATCTTTTTGGATCCTTCGTCGTCCGTCGCGTCCTCGGCGCCCTCGTGCTCGACCGCCAGCGTCACGGTGAGCGGACGCGCCTCCTGCGCGGCCCAGAAGGCACGGGCCTCCTCATTGGCGGCAAGGACATTGAGGCGGAGGCGCTGCGCCCCGATTCGGCCCGTCCAGTCGCGCACCGCCTGCACGAGTTGGCTCCCCAGGCCCTGCCGCCGGTCGTCCGGCCGAACGTACAGCTCGTCGATGAAAACCTCTGAGCTCTCCGCGTAGATGGGCGGCGGGCCCCACCGATGGGCCGTGGCGAAGCCCACGACCTCGCCGTCCACCTCCGCCACGTATACGCGGTACGTCTCGTCGTCGAGCCACTGCGGGAAATCATTCTCCCACCGGTCCCGGGCGTCCTCCGCGACGCCGAAGCGCTCCTCCATCGCCTCCTGCTCCTCGAGAAGCTGTGCCCACAGGTCCCCCACCGCGGTTTGGTGATCGGGCTGGGCGCGTCGCACGTCGGGGTAAGCCATGGGGAAAGGGTGTGAGGGTAGAGGGTGCAGGAATGGGGTGTGGAGGGGGAACGGCCGTGGGCCGACCGACAGGCCCCGCTACCCTGCGGCGGGCTCTGTAGCGGCGTCGGCACGGGCGCGGTCCAGGTAGCCCTCCGACGCCAGCAGCTCGGCGTTGAGCAGGGCCCCGCCGGCCGCCCCGCGCACGGTGTTGTGCGAGAGGAGAACGAACTTGACGTCGTTGACGGGACAGTCCTGCACCCGCCCCACGGACACGGTCATGCCGCCCCCGGCCTCCACGTGCCGCTGCGGCTGGGGCGCATCGGGCGCGTCCAGCACCTGCACAAATGGGTCGGGGCGGCTCGGGAGCGACTCGGTCACGGCGGGCGCCCGGAAGGTGCGGAGCGCTTCGGCGACGGCCTCGGCCTCAATGTCATCGCGGAACCGCACGGAGGCACAGGCCAGGTGCCCGTTTCGGACCGGCACGCGCGTGCACTGCGCACTCAGGGTCAGGGCCGCCGGCTCGATGCGGTCGCCGTCGAGCGTACCCAGGATCTTGCGGGGCTCCGTCGCCAGCTTCTCCTCCTCCCCGCCAATGTGGGGAATGACGTTGCCCACCGCGTCGAGCGACGGCACGCCCGGATAGCCGGCCCCGGACAACGCCTGCAGCATCGTCACCTGCACCGCCTCCAGGTCGAACGCGTCCATCAGGGGATGGAGCCCGCAGATGAGCCCCGTCGTGGAGCAGTTCGGGTTGGTGACGATGAAGCCCCCGCCCCCCCACGACTGCTCATCGATCAGGGCAAGGTGGCCGGGGTTCACCTCCGGGATGAGGAGGGGCACCCGGTCGTGCTGCCGGTAGTTTTTGGCGTTGGAGACGACCGGGACGCCCGCCCTCGCAAAGGCCTCCTCAATCTCGCCCGCCACGGAGGAGTCGAGCGCAGAAAACACGACGTCGCAGTCCATGGCCTCCGGCTCCGTCGACTGCACCTCGAGGGACGCGACGGACGGCGGAATCGGCTGTCCGCTCAGCCAGTTCGCCGCCTCGCGGTACGGACGCCCCGCCGAGCGCTCGGACGCCGCCACGGACGTGACCGTAAACCACGGATGGTCGTCGAGCAGGCGAATGAACGTCTGCCCCACGGCGCCCGTCGCCCCGAGAATGCCGACGCGGTAGTCGTGTTCGTCCATGATCTTGCAAGCCGCTCGGAGGAAGGTACGATTGATCGCTGGAGCCAACAGAGCCTTCGCGCAACTACCTGCCTGCTACCGCGCGTTTTTCGAGCATGTTCCCCTGCCGGAATCCGGCCCCGCAATCGTCCCCAATTCTTCGTGTGCGGCGGTTTGCGCGTGCCCGGTCGTTTTGTAGATTGAAAGGGCCACTCTACCCTGTTCTCGCAACCCGCCTTCCCGTTCTTCCATGCCCGACGCTTCCGACGCCGACCTGCTCGACGGACAAGCCCTTTCGCAGGCCGTTCGCGACGAGGTCAAGGCCGACATCCAGGCCTGGACCGACGACCACCGTCCCCCGTTTCTCTCCGCCGTCCTCGTCGGGGACAACCCGGCGTCGAAGGCCTACGTGCGCGGCAAGGAAAAAGACGCCGCGGAGGTGGGCATCGAGACCGACACGCACCACCTCGACGCCGACACGTCGCAGAGCGAACTCCTCGACCTGGTGCACGACCTGAACGCCGACGCCTCGGTCGACGGCATCCTCGTACAGCTTCCCCTCCCCGACCACGTCGACGAGCGAACCGTGATCGACGCCGTGGACCCGTCGAAGGACGTGGACGGCTTCCATCCCGAAAACCTGGGCCGCTTGATGCGCGGCACCCCGCGGTACATCCCCGCCACGCCGTACGGCATCATGGAGATGCTGTCCCGCTCCGACATCGATCCGGAAAGCATGGACGCGGTGATCGTGGGGCGGTCCAACATCGTGGGCAAGCCCCTCGCCAATTTGCTCCTGCGCCGCACGGCCAACGCCACGGTGACCGTTTGCCACAGCCGAACGAAGGACCTCGCCGCCCACACCCGCCGGGCCGACCTGCTGGTCGCCGCCGCCGGCCAGGCCGCCTTCATCGACGCCGACATGGTCAAGGAGGATGCCGTCGTGATCGACGTGGGCATCAACCGGGTCGACGACCCGTCCACCGACCGCGGCTACCGGCTCGTCGGCGACGTCGACTTCGAAGGGGTCCGGCCAAAGGCCCGCCGGATCACGCCGGTGCCGGGGGGCGTCGGGCTCATGACCCGGGCGATGCTTCTGAAGAACACCCTCAAGGCGGCGCGACTGCGGGCCACGTCGGCGTAGCGCCCGCTGTTCTCTTCCATCCTGCCCTCCGGCGTCATGGTGGCTCCCCAGTCTATTCCCCAGCGGCTCCAAACACGGACGGACACCACGGCCCAGTCCGGGCCCGTCGGTGAGGCCGCCAACAGGTTCAACAACGCATTTAGTGACGGCCTCCGGCTCTTTCTGGATGGCAACTGGGAGGGACTCTACGACCACCTCACATCGGGGGCCCTGTACCTCCTGGGGCTGCTTACCGAGCGGGGCCTTCAGTCCCTCGCGGCGTTTCTGCTGTTGTACATCATCTACCGGGCGCTGTACCTCGCGTCCGAGCGCGCCCTGGATCGCAGCGACAGCATCGAGCCGGGCCTCCAGAGCCTCCTGCTGAAGACCTTCCGGGTGGCGTCGTTCTTCTTCATCGGCACGGTGGTCCTCGACCAGCTCGGGGTCAACGTCGCGGTGCTGGTCGGCGGTCTGGGCATTGCGGGCATCGTCGCCGGATTCGCGGCGCGGGACTCGCTGGAGAATTTCATCGCGGGCGTCACGGTCCTCGTCGACAAGCCGTTCCAGGTGGGCGACTACATCGAGATTGGCGACCAGTACGGACAGGTCGACGAGATTACGCTCCGCTCCACGCGCCTCCGCACGGTCCGGAACCGGACCATGGTGCTGCCCAACACGCACATGATCACGCAGGAGCTGATGAACCACACCAAGCGGAATGTGCTGCGGATCGACGTCTCCTTCGGCATCGCCTACAAGGAGGTCCCCGACGAGGCGCGGGCGGCGCTCCTCTCTCTGTTCGAAGGCGACGACCGCGTCCTAACCGAGCCGGCCCCCAGCGTGGTCGTGACGGAGATGGCGGACTCCAGCGTCAACATGGCCCTCCGCTTTTACACCCGCAACCCGGATCAGGAGGTGCCGCTGCGCTGGGAGTACACGGAGAAGGTCCGCGAAAAACTGCGCGAGGCGGACATCGAGATCCCCTTTCCCCACCGTCAACTCTTCCTCGACGAGGCGAAGGCCCTCCAGGGGTCGGATCTTCTCGCCCCCGCGGACGACCCCGCAAACGGAGAGGGGCCATCGGCAGAGTGAGGGGCGACTCAATCCCCCCGCACCGTTACCACGACGGTCCGCTCGCGGGGCTTGACGTCGCATTCGAGGTGGAAGATCTGCTGCCACGTGCCGAGGATCGGCGCGCCGTCTCCGACCGGCACGGTGATCGACGGACTCAGCGTGGTGGCCTGGAGGTGCGAGTGGCCGTTGCCGTCGTGCCAGCGCTGCTCGTGGGCGTAGGTCTCCTCGGGCGGGAACAGCGCGTCGAGTTGTTCGGGCAGGTCCTGCTGAAGGCCCGGCTCGAACTCGATGGTGCCGACGGCCCCGGTGCTGCCGACGTTGTGCACGTGCACGAGTCCTGCGTCAATGCCGGACGCGCGGACGACCTCCGTCACCGGGGCCGTCAGGTCGTGCATATCCCGGTGCCCGTCGGTCGACAGCTCGATGCGGTCCTGGTGCGTGGCCATGAACGGGCTGAAGACGGTCCGTAAGAAACAGCACTACTCGGAGCCATCGGGGCCGGCCGACTCGTCCCAGTCCCACGTCCCGAAGGCCTCGAAGGCGTCGTGGGCCGTCATGTCGTGCTGAATCGGGGTGACGGACACGTAGCCCCGCTCGATGGCGGACAGATCCGTCTCCGGCCCGTCGTCGAGGTTCACGAAGGTCCCGGCGAGCCAGTAGTAGGGCCGGTCGGCCGGGTCCGTCCGGCGTTCGAAGCCCTCCTCCCATCGCGACCGGGCCTGCCGGGTGAGCGCAACCCCTTCGATCTCCTCCGCCGACAGCGCCGGAACGTTCACGTTCAGGAGCACGCCCTGCGGCAGCCCCCGATCGAGCGCCCACTCCACGATGCGCCGGGCCCACTGCCCCGCCACCTCAAACTGCGGCTTCGACCATTCGCACAAGGAAATGGCCAGGGAATCCAGCCCCAGGATCGAGGCCTCGGTGGCGGCGCTCACGGTGCCCGAGTAGAGCACATTTACGGCCGTATTCGGGCCCTGGTTGATGCCACTTACCACCAGGTCGGGCGGCGCGTCGAGCAGTTCGTGGCAGGCAAGCTTGACGCTGTCGGCGGGGGTTCCGGTGACGCCCCAGGCGGGAATCGGGCCGGACGGCACCTCAAACTCCTCCCGGTGCGCACGAACCGGATCGCGGACCGTGATGGCGTGCCCCACGGCGCTCTGCTCGGTGGTGGGGGCCACGACAAACAGCTCGCCCAGCCCGTCGAGGGCCGACGCGAGCGACTGGATGCCGGGGGCGTGGATGCCGTCGTCGTTGCAGAGAAGGATGCGGGGCTCGTCGCCCGACGCAGGGCTGCTCATGGGGGGTGGGGAACTTCGACTTGAAGAAGAACAGACGCCCCGCCGTCAACGCAGTTCAGCGGCACGCGCAGGGATCAGTAGCTTTCGTCCTCGTCGGGGAACGACCGGTCCCGCACGTCCGACACGTACGCGCCGATCGCGTCGATGATCGTCTCGTCGAGGCGGGCGTAGCGGCGCACGAACCGGGGCTCAAAGTCCGTCGACAGCCCGAGGGCGTCGTGGGACACCAGGACCTGCCCGTCCGTCTGGTCGCCCGCCCCGATTCCAATCGTCGGGATGGAGAGGGACGCGGTCACCTCCGCCGCCAGTTCGGCGGGGATCTTTTCCAGCACGACGGCGAAGCACCCGGCCTCTTCGAGCCGTTTGGCGTCGGCGCGAAGCTCATCGGCTTCCTCCTCGTCGCGGGCCCGCACCTGGTAGGTGCCATAGTCGTAGATGCTCTGCGGCGTCAGGCCCAGGTGGCCCATCACCGGGATGCCTGCCGTCACCATCCGCTCCACGGCCTCGACCACCGGCGCGCCCCCCTCCAGCTTCACCGCGTGGGCCCCGGCCTCCTTCATCACCCGGATGGCCGAGTCGAGGGCCTCCGTCGGGTCCCCCTGGTACGCGCCGAACGGAAGGTCGACGACCACGAGCGACCGGTCGATGCCCCGCACCACGCACTGCGCGTGGTAGATCATCTGATCGAGGGTCATCGGGAGGGTGGTCTCGTGCCCCGCCATCACGTTCGCCGCGGAGTCGCCGACAAGCAACACGTCCGCGCCGGCCCGGTCCAGGAGCCGGGCCGAGGTGTAGTCGTACGCCGTCAGTGCGGCGATCGGCACCCCTTCCTCTTTCATCTCCTGAACGGTCTTGGTGGTCACGCGCGGCACGTCCGCAACGTCCGGGGGGGAAGAGTCGGCACCCATAAGGTCGTGGTGTCAAGTAGACGAGACGGTCCGCCCCGACGGCACAACGCGTCGGGGGGCCTCCGCCCGGGGCCGGACCGGTTCGCTTCACCGATCCGGCCCGCCCGGAGGGAGGGGCATTTCGTTGGAGACCCGGGCCCCAAGGCTACTGGCCGCTCCCGCTTCCCCCAGCCGGCGGCGCATTTTGGTCCAGGGTCGGGGACGGCTCGCCGGGCGACTGCGTGAGCGAAATGCCAAGCTCCCCCGCGACGTCGCGCGTGATGTCGGCGACGCGCTCACTGGTCTCGTCCTCGTAGAGAAGGACCTGTCGACGCAGAACCATGTCGAGCTCCTGCTGGGCCGCCACCTTGTCGATCGCCCCCTGGAGCTTCTCCAGAAGGGGCTGCATCATTTTGCGACGCTTCTTCTGCATCTGCTGCTGGCGCTGCTGGGCCGCTCGCCGGAGCTCCTGCGAACGCTTCTGCAGCTCGCGCTCGCGCTCGGCGCGCGCCGAATCGTCGAGCAGCGACTGCTGCTGCTGAAACTGCTTGACCCGCTTCTGAAACTGCTGCCGCTGCTGCTGGAGTTCGCGCTGCTGCTGCTTCATTTCCTGCTGCACCTGCTGCTGTACCTCCTGCATCTCCGGCATGCTCACCAGGACGGCCTGCTGGTCGACGTACCCGATCTTCTGGGCCTGCACCGGCATCGCGGCCATCGCCGCGAGGAGAAGAAGAAGTGAGAGGGACTTTGTAACTCGATTTGACATGGCCATAGGATCTGTTCCGAAAGCTGGTTTTCTGATGAATGCAACGTGTTCGTGCGAATGGGGGCTCGGTCATTGCCCCTCCGTCTGTTGCCCGGGGGTGATCCCGAGTGCCCGGAGCACCCGACGATTCAAGTTGTGGTCCTGCCGGGCGTACATGAAGAGCACCTTCTCGCTCTTGTCAAAGACGTAGTCGTACCCTTCCTCCGTGGCAACCTCCTCCGTAGCGTCGAGGATGCGCTCCTGGATGGGGCGCATGAGCTCCTGCTGCCGGGTGTAGAGCCGGCCGTCCGGCCCGAAGTATCGCTGGCGTAGCCGGTCGACCTTTTCCCGGGCCTTCTGGATGGCCGCCTGCTTCTGCCGACGCTCCTCGTCGGTGTAGAGCAGCTCCCACGCCCGGTACTCGTCCCGCAGGGCCTGTACCTGTTCCTCCTGGGCCTCGATTTCGGCGCGCCACTCGTCCTCCAACTGGTCGAGTTTCTGCTCCACGCTCGCGTATTCCGGAAGCTTCTCCAGAATGGCCTGCGAGTCGATGTACCCAATCTTCTGCTGGGCGCGTGCCTCGCCCCCCCACAGCACGCACAGCGCGGCGGCCATCACGACAACGCGGGCCAGATGCCGCGTAGGGGGGGCAAGAGCGTTCCGGACCGTGCCGCCTCCACCGCATCGCTGATCCTGCATGGCACTCGGGTCGGCAACCGGCTCTGTGTACGCGAGCGATCGTCCCTCCTCCATCCACTAGCGTCCGCCCCCGCCGAAGCCCTGCCCCAGCGAGAACTGGAAGGACCAGCCCGGGGACTCGATGTTGCTCGTTTCGAGCGAGCGGTAGGATTCAAAGTTGTATCCGTAGTTAAACTCGATCATGCCCACAATGGGAAGGAACAGCTTCACGCCCACCCCGGCCGACCGGTACAGGTCGTTGGGGGTGTACGCGTTCAGGCTGTTCCACGCATTGGCCGCGTCGAGGAACACATACGGACGCGCCTGCAGCTGCTGCGACTCGACCGCCTTCCACCGAAACTCGGAGGTGTACTTGTTCATCACCTGACCGCCCTGTGGCTGCAGGTTGCCCCCACGGGTGCGGTTGAGCGGACCGATCACGCCGCGCGGGTATCCGCGCATGAAGACCGGGTCCGTCCCGAACGTGCCGCCCTGGTAGTCGAACGGCGTCCCGCCCACCTCGAAGGTCTCGAACCGGACCGGATCGCCGGTGATGGAGCCAATGTAGCCGAAGTTGGTCCCGACGCCGAACGAGAAGTTCTCCCCAATCGGGACGTTCCAGCTCGAATTGAGCCGCCACTTGTGGTACTGAACCAGGTCGCCGATCGGCGGGGCCACCTCCACCGAGAGCGACACCTTCGACCCGGTGCGGGGGAAGGTGGGGTTGTCGACGGAATTGCGGCTCAGCGACTGCCGGAACGTAATGGACTGGTTGGTGCCGTACGGGACGCTGCCGAAGAGGGGACGCCGATTTCCGGTACTCGCGTCGCGGCCCCGGTTGTCGTAAAGCTGAAATCCCACGCGCGACCCGACCATGAACTTGTCGTCGGGCCAGTTTAGCCGCTGGCGGACGAACAGGTTGGCCGAGATGTTCTGGAACCGGCCGTCGCGGATGCCACGAGAGGCGCTGCGCCCCCCGAAGACCGAGCGGGTGTACTTCGAGTACGACACCGAGCCCCCGACCGGCGTCGGGCTGCCCCCGAACCAGGGCTCCGTGAAGGAGAGCGAATAGTTCTGGTAGTAGGTGCCGTTGGTCCGCACGTTCACGCTCAGCTTCTGGCCGTCGCCGGACGGAAGCGGGCGCCAGGCGTCGCCCTCGAACAGGTTCTGGGCCGAGAAATTGTTGAACTGAAATCCAAGCTGGAGGACGAGCCCGAACTGCCCGAACGTTCCGGAGAGCTGGAGCTGGTCGCTCCCCACCTCCTCGACGCTGTAGCTGACGTCCGCCTCTTTTTCCTCCTGATCGACACTGATGTCGGGCCCGCCGGACAGGGACTCCTGGCTGAAGTAGTCCAGCTGGTTGAGGCGGCGAATCGACTCCTGAATCGCGCTCCGGCTGAACCGATCGCCGGGCACCGTGTACAGCTCCCGACGAATGACGTAGTCTTTGGTCTTCGTGTTGCCGGTGATGTTGATGTCGCCGAAGTTGTAGATCTCTCCCTCCCGCACGTCCATCGTAATGTCGAGCGAGTCCCCCTCTGCGACCCGCACCGTTGGCTGCACGTCCGCCCGCATGTAGCCGCGGTCCATGTAGAGGCCCAGCACCCCGCTCTGCCGCCCGCTGCCGTATAGGTTCTCGTCGAGGGCCTTGCCGTTGTACACCTCGCCCTCCGTGAGCCCCAACTGCTCGGACAGGACCCGGTCCGGATAGACGCTGTTGCCCTTCCAGTCGACCTCGCGCACGTAGTACTGGTCGCCCTCCCGCACCTTCACGTCGATCCCGAGCCCGCCGTCTCCCATGTAGTATACCGAGTCCCGGACGATCTGGGCGTCGTAGTAGCCGTGCTCGCGGTACAGATCGATGACGAGATCAAGGTCGTCCTCGTAGGCGTCCCGCTTGAACTGCTCGCCCTTCCAGATGCGCCACCAGCGGTTTTCGCGCGTCTCCTCCATCGCCCCCCGCAGGTCCCCATCGTCAAATCGTTCGTTGCCGAGGAAGCGGATGCGCTCGACCTCGATCTCCTCCTTCCGATCTACGTTGAAGACCAGTCGGACGCGGTTGTCCTGGGTGCTCGTGCGCTGCACGCTGACGTCCGTCCGCAGATAGCCCTCGTCCTTGTAGAAGTTTTTGATGATCTGCTTGGCCCGCTCCACGTCGGAGGGACGAGCGGGGCTTCCCTTCAGGAGGGGAATCTGCTTCTTCAGGTCCTCACGATCCCCATCGTCGATGCCCTGTAGCTTGTAGGCGGTAAGGGTGGGCTCGGGCGTCACGTCGATGACGAGCGTCACGTTGCCCCCCGATTGGTCGGTCCGGTGGATGGAGACGTCCGAGAACGTTCGGAGGTCGTAGATGGCGCGGATGGCCTGGCTGATGGCCTGGCCGGACGGGAGCGTCACTTCCTGGCCCGCCGCCAGGCCGCTCGACTGGATGACGAACTGGCGCGTCTGCGCATCTTCCACCCCACGCACCTGGATGTCTTCAACCACGAACGTGGGGCGTGGCGCAGCCGCACTTCCCGATCCGGACGCGGGACTCGTCGTCTGTGCAGCCCCGGCAAGGGGCGCACCGACAAAGAGCACAGCGAGAACAAAAGCGGGCAGCCGTAGGCGCATGCTGATTGGGCGCTCGTTGAAGGACGTCGTTGTATGGCAATCAGCCCGGTAAAACAGGAGTCCACGCGGGCGGTTTCGGGGGAACGGATGTGCGCACTTCCTTTAACGCGCCTTCCCCGGGAATTATTCTCTCCCCCGACTAAAGACCGTCCAGGCCGGTCGCCTCCCGCTACGTCCCAGGGCCGGGATCGTCGGCGGAGGCGCGCTCGATGCGGCCGAACCGTCGGTCTCGGTCCTGGTAGCTGCGAATGGACGCGTACAGCTGGGGCCGCCGAAACGCCGGCCAGAACTCGTCGGTGATGTAAAACTCCGTGTAGGCGCTCTGCCAGAGCAGGAAATTGGAGAGACGGAACTCGCCCCCCGTCCGAACCAGAAGGTCCGGGTCCGGCATGCCCGACGTGTCGAGCTGCTCCTCGAACAGGGCCGCGTCGATGTCGTCCGGCGAACACTCTCCCTCTTCGACCTTGGTGGCAAGGGCCCGGGCGGCCCGCACGATTTCCCAGCGCCCGCTGTAGGAGAGCGCGAGGGTGAGCGTCATGCGGTCGTTCTCGGCCGTGTCCCGCTTGGTCTGACGGAGGGCGTCCTGGCACGACCCGGGGAGCTCCGACAGGTCGCCGATGGTCTGCAGCCGCACCCCATTCTCCATCAGCGTGTCCCGCTCCTCCTTCACGGTCTGTACCAGGAGTTCCATCAGCGCATTGATCTCCGCGTCGGGCCGCTCCCAGTTTTCGGTGCTAAACGTGTAGAGGGTGAGGTAGTCGATGCCGAGCTCCGCGCAGGCCTCCGTCACGTCGCGGACGGACGTCACGCCCTCGTGGTGCCCCACGACCCGGGCCTCGCCCCGCTCCTGGGCCCAGCGGCCGTTCCCGTCCATGATACAGGCCACGTGGGCCGGGAGCTCTCCCCGATCCCGGAGGGCACGCTGCCGCTGCTCGTCACTGAGCTCGGCCGCTTCACACTGGGCGGATCCGTTCGCTGAGGGATGCCGAGACGATGCCATGGGACTACGTCGCTCCGTCCGAATGTACGCACGATGGGGGACGCACTCTCCCCGGTTTTGCGAAGTGCAACAGGGTGGTAACCTACGAGGCGCCACCTCGAAGGTCAACGGCCCCGCCTACGCATTTTGTGTCAACCGCCCTCCCGGAGCCCCCCCGGCCCCTGGACTACAGCCGTAGAATGTCGTTAAAGATGAGGAACGCCATGAACCCAATCAGCAAAATCATCCCCACCTGCTGGGCCACGAGCCGCACCCGCACGGAGGGGCGGCGGCGCGTGACCGCCTCGTAGAGCAGGAACAACAGCTGCCCGCCGTCCAGCGCCGGGATGGGGAGGATGTTCATGATGGCCAGCGTGATCGAGAGCGCCGCGATGAGCCGCCAGTACGCAGTGGCCCCCGCCGCCGCTGCCTCGCTGGTCACGTCCGCGATCATCACCGGCCCACCGAGGCTGTCGGTCAGGCTGTCGCGCCCCTCGGCAATCCGCTTCAGGGTAACGACGATGTTGCGGCCGTAGGTCCAGGTGTCCACGGCCCCTGCCTTCAGCGCGGCCAGGGGGCCGTACGTCACGGTCCGGATCCCAAACTCGTCGAACAGGGCCTGCCGCGTCACCGAGCTCGCCCTGGGACTCCGAACCCCAAGGAGGTACCGCTCCCGCTTCGAATCGTAGCGGGCGGCGACCGAGTCCGCAAACACGACGCCTTGACTGGTGCGCCGAACGACTCGTGGCGACCGCGACCGGTCCGACTCCCCAACGAGGGAGTCTGGACGAAACCACCGCATCGCCACCCGCGCCCCCTCTGCCTGCTGCAGACGTGCACTCATTTCCCGCCAGAACCGCACCGTATCGCTCTGGAGGGCATAGATCCGGTCTCCCGTCTGCAGCCCCACCGAGTCGGCCGGGCTGCCGGCCTCCACGGCCCCAATGAGCGCAGGCTGAAACCCGAGCCCAAAGCCCTGCTCGTTGCTTCGGGCGCGGCTCAACCGCGAGATGAAGTTGGGGGGGCCGGTGATGGTCTGTCGCTCTCCGTCCCGGACGACGGTGATGGTCAGCGTGTCCGCCGCAATGAGCGACGACGGCTCCACCTGCCGGAAGCGCTCAAAATCGCTGCCGTTCACCCGGACGATGCGGTCCCCCGTTCGCAGTCCCAAATCGTGGGCGACCGATCCCTCTTCCACGTACACCTGCTCTACGTTCTCCGCGGGGATGTAGGTATCGCCCTCGCTCCAGCTTAGCCCACCGAAGATCACGATGGCCAGGATGGCGTTGAATATCACCCCAGCACTGATCACAATGATGCGCTGCCAGACGGGCTTTCCCCGAAACTCCCACGGCTCGGGGTCGGTCTCCACGTGGTCGGTGTCGAGGCTCTCGTCGATCATGCCGCTGATTTTCACGTAGCCGCCCAGCGGCGTGGCCCCCACTGCGTACTCGGTGTCTCCGTACGTCCGCCCGAACAGCGTCGGCGGAAACCCGATCGAGAAGCGCTCGACCCGCATGTCGAAGTACTTGGCCGTCAGGAAGTGGCCCAGCTCGTGGACGAACACCAGGATGGTGAGTGCGAGGAGCACCCAGAGGGTGGACGTGAGAACGCTGACTACAAGCTCCATACAGCAGCAGTGAGGACCGGGAGGCCAGTACGCCTCAGTGGAAAGGCAGCGACGGATTCATCCTGTCGTTCAATTTGATGTCGGTAAGGGGAGTTCCTCGACCCGCCGGCGGGCCTCCGTGTCCGCCGCCACCAGATCGTCCAGGGTGGGACTGGCCTGCACGGGGAGCTGCTCAAGCACCCGTTCAACGGCACGGGGAATGTCCAGGAAGCCCAGTTGGCCCTCCAGAAAGCGCCCCACGGCCGCCTCGTTGGCGGCGTTCAGGAGGGCCGGGGCCGTGCCCCCCGCCTCCAGGGCGTCGTAGGCGAGCCGCAGGCACGGAAACTTCTCCAGGTCCGGCCGCTCGAAGTCGAGGCGCGAGAGTTCGTCCCAGTCCAGTCGCTCGTGGGACGCGGGCCAGCGGGACGGGTAGCTCAGCGCGTACTGAATGGGCACCTTCATGTCCGGGACGCCGAGCTGCGCCTTCACGGCCCCGTCGGCAAACGACACCATCGAGTGCACGATGGACTGCGGGTGGACGAGCACCTGAATGCGGTCGACCGGCACGTCGAACAGCCACTTCGCCTCAATCACCTCCAGCCCCTTGTTCATCATGGTGGCGGAGTCGACCGTGATTTTCGCCCCCATCGACCAGTTCGGATGGTCGAGGGCCTCCTCCACCGTAATGTCGCCGAAGGTGTCGGCCGGGCGGTCCCAGAACGGCCCGCCGGACGCGGTCAGCACGAGCTCCTCGACCGCCCGCTCGGACTCGCCCGCCAGGCACTGAAAAATTGCCGAGTGCTCGCTGTCGACGGGCAGTAGCTGCCCGCCTCCGTCCGCCACGGCCTGCGTGACCAGCGCGCCCCCCACGACCAACGTTTCTTTGTTGGCGAGGGCGACCTGCTTCCCCGCCCGCACCGCCCTCAGGATGGGCCGGAGCCCCGCAAAGCCGACCACCGCCCCCAGCACCACGTCCACGTCCGACCGCGTGGCCGCCTCGCAGAGCCCCTCCGTCCCCACGAGGACCCGCACGTCCGGCGCGTCCGCCGGCAGCGTTTTCTTGAACGCCTCGGCGCTCTCGGCGGACCCGACGGCCACGCACTCGGGACGGAACTCTTGAACCTGCGCGGCAAGGCGCTCCACATTCTGGCGACAGGTGAGCACCCGCACGTCGAACCGGTCCGGAAAGAGCCGGACGACCTCAAGTGTCTGGGTGCCAATCGATCCGGTCGCCCCGAGCAGGGCGAGCCGTCGCGGCTCCGAGGCCGACGTTCCGTTCTGGGAGAATGCGTCCATGAGGATGTGCCACACTAAACGAGCAAAAAGTCGAACCTGCCGCGTCGCCGGTCGCCGCGTCGCGAGGTCAGCCCGGGCACGGAAACGTCCGTCTCGGGCGCGCCGTAGGGTACCACTGTCTACCAACGGGACGCCCCCGTCCGCTGGACGTACCGGATTTCCCCGCACGCCTTCTCCCCCGCCGTGACCCGCCCCCTACTGCCACGGTCCCTTTCCGCCGAAGGCATGCGCTGCCTGCCGATCGTGCTCGCCCTCGGGCTCCTGCTCGGGCCCGTGGCCGGCCCCGCCCACGCCCAGCGGTCCGACAGCACGCAACTGAGGAAATTCCAGCGGGCCAACGAGTTCCTCCGTGCCGACCGGCCCGAACGCGCCCTTCCCCTGCTGGAGTCACTTTACTCCAACGCCCCGGAGAACGCGGCGTTCTACCGAAAGCTGAAGCAGGCCTACGAGAGCCTCAAGCGCTACCGCGACGCCCTCCGGCTGGTGGAGGAGCGCATCGGCTCCCCCCCGACCGTTTCCCGCCTCGCCGAGAAAGCCCGTCTTCAATACCAGAAGGGCGAGGGGGAGGCCGCCGATGCCACGTGGGATCGGGCGCTCGCACTCGCCCCCAACGAGCCCCAGACGTACCGAACCGTCTACAACACCCTGGCCGAGCTTCGCCAGTTCCGCAAGGCCATCGCGGTCCTCCAGGAGGGGCGCGCCGCCCTCGACCAGCCCGACGCGTTCCGGACCGAGCTCGCCCACCTGTACGGCCTGGACGGCCAGTTTGAGGCCGCCATGCAGGAGTACGTCGCGTTTCTCGCCGAGGCCCCCAACCGCCTCAACTACGTTCGGAGCCGCCTTCGGACGTTTGTCGAACAGGGGCAGGGCATTGCGGCCAGCATCCAGGTGCTCCAGCAGACGGTTCAGGAGAATCCCCTGAACGAGGCCTACCGGACGCTCCTCGCGTGGCTGCACACGGAGCAGGACGACTACGCGGCGGCGTTCGACGAGTACCGGGCCCTGGACCGTCTCGGGGACCGCCAGGGGCAGATCCTCTTCGGGTTCGCCCGCCGGGCCGCCGACGCGCAACGCTACGGCGTGGCCACTCGGGCCTGCGAGGCCATCCAGGAGCAGTATCCGCGGTCGGGCGTCGCCCCGGAGGCGCAGAAGCTCCGCGGCGACCTCTACCGCCGCTGGGCCGACCAGGGGGCCGACTCCACCACGGCCGCCCAAGACTCTGTCCGGTACGCCCGAGCCCGGACGGCCTACAAAACGTTCCTTCGCGAGAACCCGGGGCACGCGGACTATCCGGCAGCCCTTCTCCGGCTCGGGACGCTCCAGATCGACGCCTACCGCAACCTGGACGATGCCCAGGAGACCCTCAGCCAGCTCGTCTCGAATCACCCAGAAACCACGGCCGCCGAGGAGGGCCAGTATCAACGGGGCCGCATTGCGGTCCTCCGGGACTCGCTCGACCGCGCCCGCCTTCTTTTTTCCCGCCTGGCCGCCAACGCGCAGTCGAGCGACCTCGCCGACCAGGCCCAGTACGAACTGGCGCTCCTGCACTTTTACCAGGGGGAGTTCGACGCTACGGCGGCCCGGGCCGCCTCCATCAGCGAAAACCCATCGGCGGACGTGGCCAACGACGCCATTGCGCTGAAAACCCTCTTGCAGGAGGCCCGCGGCCCCGACTCGCTCGACACGCCCCTTCGCACCTTCGCTCGCGTTCGGCTCTACGAACGGCAGCACGCCTACGGCCGCGCGCTCGACTCGCTCGATGCCCTCCTGCGGCGGCACCCGCGGCACCCGCTCGCCGACGACGCTCGGTTCCGGCGGGCCAACATCCACCTCGCCCGCCACGACACCTCGGCGGCCCTCACGGCGTTTCGGGCCGTGCCGGAGCGGCACCCGCGCAGTCCCTTCGCCGACCGCAGTCTGTTCCGGAGCGCGTCGCTCCTCGAGGCGAATGGCCGCCCCGCGGCGGCCGTCGAGACCTACGACCGCCTCTTGTCGGAATACCCCACGTCCCTCCTCGCGGGGGATGCCCGGAGCCGCCTTCGTGTCCTCCGCCGGTCCCAGGGCTGACGCCCCGCCCGTTGCTCCCGAAACGCCTTTGCCCAACCCGCTTCCTCTACGATGCGCCTCCGGTCCGTTTTTGCCCTTGCCGCTGCGTTCGTGGTCTGCGTCGTCACCACGCCCCTGGCCGCGGCGCAGGACCTGCTCATCCCGATGGACGACCAGCAGGAGAACCACCTGAAGGCCTACGGGGCCGTCTACGCGGCGCTCCAGGACGGCCGGACGGTCGACTGGCTCCTCAATCACCGCGGCGGGGCGTTCCTCGCCGAGGCCAGCGATGCCGTTCGTCAGGAGCTGCAGGTCCGCGGCGTCACCTTCACGCCCGTGAGCGCCGGCCGGGCGTCGAAGATTATCGCGGAGGTGGAGGCCGACGGCAGCAACAAGTCCGTCGTGCCCCTCGAGAAGGCCCCCGAGATTGCCGTGTACGCGCCGGACGGGGCCGTGCCGTGGGACGACGCCGTGCGCCTGGCCCTGGAGTACGCCGAGGTGCCCCACGACGTGATCTACGACGAGGAGGTGCTCAACGGCGACCTCGCGTCCTACGACTGGTTGCACCTCCACCACGAGGACTTCACCGGCCAGTTCGGCAAGTTCATCCGCTACCGCAACGAGCCCTGGTACATCCAAAAACAGAACAGGGCCGAAGCGGCGGCCGAGGAGTTTGGGTTCCGCAAGGTGAGCCAGCTGAAGCTGGCCGTGGCCGAGCGCCTCAAGCAGTACGTCGCGCAGGGCGGCTTCCTGTTCTCGATGTGCTCCGGCACCGAGACCTTCGACATCGCCCTCGCCGCCCACCAGACCGACATCGTGCCCGAGGAGTACGACGGGGACCCGGTGGACCCGAACGCGCTGGACCAGCTCGACTTCAGCAACACGCTCGCCTTCCGCGATTTCACCCCCAACCTCAACGCCCGCGAGTACGAGCACTCCACCATTGACGTGGGCCCGCCGCCCCCGGAGATGCGGGACCCCTCGCTGGACTACTTTACCCTCTTTGAGTTCAGCGCCAAGTGGGACCCGGTCCCCAGCATGCTCACGCAGAATCACGTGGCGACCGTCAAGGGGTTCGTGGGGCAGGCCACGGCCTTCAACGAGGACGTGTTGAAGGAGGACGTGGTGGTTCTCGGGGAGGCCCCCGACCGTCCACAGGTGCGGTACATTCACGGCACGCACGGGCAGGGCACGTTCACCTTCTACAGCGGCCACGACCCGGAAGACTACCAGCACTTCGTGGGGGACCCGCCCACCGATTTGTCGCTGCACCCCAAGTCGCCCGGCTACCGGCTTATTCTGAACAACATCCTCTTCCCCGCCGCCAAGAAAAAGAAACAGAAGACCTGACGTCCGCGGCGCGTCGCCTCCGTTCGCCGTTTCTCCTTCGCCTCCCCCTCTATGAGTTCGCCCCGTTCCCCCAAACCGGTCTCGGCCTCCAAGTGCAAGATGACCGAGATCGTCCTCCCCAACGACACGAATGGCCTCGGCAACATGATGGGCGGCCGACTGCTGCACCTGATGGACAAGTGTGCGGCCATCTCCGCCCAGCGACACGCCAATCGCGTCTGCGTGACCGCCGCCGTGGATAGCGTCGAGTTTCAGTCGGCCATCCAGGAGGGCGAGGTGGTCGTGATTGAGAGCCACGTCAATCGGGCCTTCCGCACGTCGATGGAGGTGGAGCTCAACGTGTGGGCCGAAAACCCGCTCGAAGAGACGCACCGGACGTGCAACCGCGCCTTCTACACGTACGTGGCCCTGGACGAGGACGGCGGCACGGTGCCCGTCCCGGACGTGTCCCCCAGCACGGAGCAGGAGCAGGACCGCTACGAGGCCGCCGCCAAGCGCCGCGACATTCGCCTCGTGCTCGCCGGGCGCAAGGACCTCGAGGACGCGGCGAGCCTCAAGGAAGACATGCTGACGGCACTACAGCACTCGACGGATGCCCCTGCGTGAACCGACCGGCGCTGCGCCGGGGCCCCGTCCGGCCCGAGCACTGGCCCTTATGCTTGTCCTGGCCCTGTTGATTGCCACCGCTTCTCCGGCCGTGGCCCAGCGACAGCCCGGGGCCCTGGGCGCCGGGTTCCAGGTCGGTCGCCCCGGCGGGCTGGCCCTCAAGTGGTACCGCTCGTCCCCCGTCGCGTACGACGGGATCGTCAGCACCGACGGCGACGACTTCGTCGTCGGCCATGTGCACCGGCTCTGGGAGCGCCCCCTTCCCGATTCCCCCCTTCACCTCTTCGCGGGCCCCGGCGTGGTCGTCGGCCCGTCCCGGCTCGCACAATCCCCCCGTCTGCGCCTCGGCCTGAGTGGGGAGGTTGGACTCAATTTTTACGCCGAACGCTTCGAGGTCTTCTTGCATGTGACGCCCGTCCTCCGGTTTTTGCCCAGTACCCAGGCGTCGATTGACGCCAATGCCGGCCTCCGCTACTACCTCCGCTCCCCCTGACCCCCGGGCGTCCCGCAACTGCCCCCTATGCTGTTCAACCGCGTTCTCATTACCGGCGCCAACGGACTGCTCGGGCAGGCCCTGGTCCATCGCCTCAGCCAAAACCGCGAGTACGACGTGCTCGCGACCGCTCGGGACGACGCCCCCCGGTTCGAAGACGGGTCGTGTGGCTACGCCCCGCTCGACGTGACGCAGCCGGACGACGTGGCCCAAATCTTCGAGGACTTTACCCCCAACGTGGTCGTAAACTGCGCCGCGATGACCGACGTGGGCCGGTGCGACGAGCACCGAAGCGAGGCGTGGGCCGTTAATGCGCGTGCCGTCAAAACACTGGCGAAGCACTGCCGCACCAGCGGGGCCCGCCTCGTGCAGGTCTCCACCGACTTCGTCTTCAACGGCAAACGCGGCCCCTACGACGAACAGGCCCGCCCCGACCCCGTCAACTACTACGGGCGCACCAAGCTGGCGGGCGAAAACGCCGTGCGGGAGGCCGGGCGCGCCAACTGGGCCATCGTGCGCACCGTCCTGCTCTACGGCACGGGCCGGGACCTCCGCCGCTCGAACATCGTCCTCTGGGTTGCCGACCAGCTGTCTCAGGGGGAGTCCCTCCACATCGTCGACGACCAGCATCGCACCCCTACGCACGTCGACGACCTGGCCGACGGCATCGAGCGCCTGCTTCACCACGAGGCGACCGGCATCTACCACGTGTCCGGGGCCGACATGGTCTCGGTCTACGAGCTGGCCTGTGCCGTGGCGCAGGAATTTGGGCTCGACGCCTCCCTGGTCGAGCCCGTGCCGAGCAGCTTCTTCGAGGACGCCGTGGAGCGCCCCCCGCGCACCGGCTTCGTCATCGACAAGGCCCGGGACGAACTCGACTACGACCCACGCCCGCTCGACGCCGGCCTCCGCGACGTGCAGGAGTCCCTGCAGGGCTTCTCCGGCTCGTAACCTGTATCGTTTCCCTCGTCCGTTCCACTCTGGACCCCGCACTCTCATGCTCGACCTCGACACCGTCCGCAACGATCCCCGCCGCGTCAAGGAGGCCCTCCGGGCCAAAGGCATCGGCTCGCCCGACCTCGTCGACACGCTCCTCGAGGTCGACGAGACGCGCCGGTCTGCCATCACGGAGCTGCAAGACGTGCAGTCTCGTCAGAACGAGCTCTCGCAGCAAATCGGGGCCTTGAAGCGAGAGGGCAAGGACGAGGAGGCGGAGGCGATTATCGAAAAGACCGGCCGGATGAAGGAGAAGATCAATCGCCTGAAGGAGGAGGTGCAGGAGGCGGAGGCCCGGCAGGAGGAGCTCGTGCTGGAGCTCCCCAACATTCCGCACCCGAGCGTTCCGGTCGGGGCGGACGAGGACGACAATGAGGTCGAGGAGACGATCGGCGAACCGCCCGCGTTCGACTTCGACCCGGCGCCGCACTGGGAGCTGGCCGACCGGCATAATCTCGTGGACCTGGAGCGGGGCGCCAAGGTGGCGGGAAGCGGGTTCCCGTTTTACCTCGGCAAGGGGGCTCGGCTCCAGCGGGCCCTCCTCAACTTCTTCCTGGACCGCGCCCGGGAGCGCGGATACACCGAAATGCAGGCCCCGCTCTTCGTCAACCCGGAGAGCGCAAAGGGCACCGGTCAGCTTCCGGACAAGGACGCCCTGATGTACGAGATTCCGCGCGACGACTTTTACCCCATCCCCACCGCCGAGGTGCCCGTCACCAACTTTCACCGGGACGAGATCCTCGCGGCCGACGACCTGCCCCGTCGGTACTGCACCTACTCGCCCTGCTGGCGGCGCGAGGCCGGCAGCTACGGCTCGGACGTGCGCGGCCTCAACCGCCTGCACCAGTTCGACAAGGTCGAGCTCGTGCGGATCGTGCCCCCCGACGAGAGCTACCGCGCGCTCGACGCGCTTCTGGAGGACGCCGAAAGCGCCCTCGACGCCCTCGACCTTCCCTACCGCCGCCTCCTCATGTGCACCGGCGACATGGGCTTCACGCAGGCCAAGGTATACGACCTGGAGGTGTGGAGCGCGGCGCAAGAACGCTGGCTGGAAGTGTCCTCCGTCTCCAACTTCGAGGCCTTTCAGGCCCGCCGCGCACAGATCCGCTACCGGCCCGAGCCGGAGGCCAAGCCCGAACTCGTCCACACCCTCAACGGAAGCGGCCTCGCCTTTCCCCGCATCGTAGCGGCCCTCCTCGAAAACAACCAGCAGCCCGACGGCTCCATCGAACTGCCGGAGGCGCTCCACCCCTACACCGGGTTTGCCCGAATCGGGGCAGAAGCGTGATGCGGGACGCGTGTCTCGTGATGCGTGATTCGTGATGCGTGACGGAGGCCCCGAGGACCAACTCCCGCTCTCCGTTCACGCCCTCACGGGTCACGTTTTCACGCATCATGCCGACAACGCCCGCTCCGGCTCGCCCTGCAGAAACGCCTCGGCCCGACGAACCATCTCTTCGCTGCCGATGAAGAGCGGCGTGCGCTGGTGAAGCTTGTCCGGCTCCTTTTCCAGAATGCGCCGGTGCCCGTCCGACGCCGCCCCGCCGGCCTGCTCGGCAATGAAGCCCATCGGATTGGCCTCGTACATCAGGCGAAGCTTCCCCGCCGGACTGCTCTCGGTGGCCGGGTACATGTAGATCCCCCCCTTCAAAAGATTCCGGTGGAAGTCCGACACGAACGAGCCGATGTACCGCGTCTTCGCGGGGCGGTTGGTCTCGGGGTCCTTCTGCTGGAGCCAGTCGAGATAGTCCCGCAGCCCCTCCTCGAAGGAGTGGTAGTAGCCGCTGTTGATCGAGGAGAGCCGCCCTCGGGACGGCGTCTGGATGTCGGGGTGCGACAGCAAAAACTCCCCGATCGACGGATCGAGCGTGAAGCCGTTCACGCCATTTCCGGTCGTGTAGACCAGCATCGTCGAGGAGCCGTAGACGACGTAGCCCGCGGCCACCTGCTCGGTCCCCGGCTGGAGGGCCGCCGCCGGATCCGGCTCCTCCTTTTCGTAGCCGTCCGGCAGCCGGTAGATGCTGAAGATGGTGCCCACCGACACGTTCACGTCAATGTTGGAGGAGCCGTCGAGGGGATCCAGAAGGACGATGTACTTTCCGTCGCCCTCCTTCGAAACGGTGCTCAGGGGAATCGCCTCCGCGTGCTCCTCGGAGCCGATGAGGCAGCACTCCCCGCCCCGCCGCAGCGCCTGCACGAACTCGCGGTGGGCAAGGGCATCCATCTTCTGCTGGACCTCCCCCTGCACGTTGCGCTCGCCGGTGCTGCCGTACACGTCGAGAAGCCCGGCGCGGCGCATGTCGCGGTTCACGATCTTGGCCGCCAGGCTGATGTCGCGCAGCAGCCGCGAGAACGCCCCGGTGGAGTGCGGGAACGAGTCTTGTCGATCAAGAATGAATTGCTCCAGGGTCTGAAACGTGCCCAGGTCGTCTTCGGGCGCGCCGTCGCCGGCGTGGGACGTGCGATGGGATCCGGTCATGACGTGCGTCGATGGGATGTGAGAGGAAACGTGCGGGAAGCAGGGCTTCTTTGCCCCTAAGATACAAGATTTCGGAAGCGGTTCCAAATGCAAGCGGCGCCCCACGTCTCTTCCGCTAGGCGAGCGCCTCAAGCCCGAGCCGATCCGCGACGCGCCGGGTGTTCGGGGCGTCCGCGGGCCGGTCGTCCAGGTCCGTCAGCAGGCGGTCCAGATCGCGGGGGCGATCCACGTCGTACCACTGCGGGAGCACCGTCACGTCCGCCCCGGTGCCCTCTGCCCGCGACAGGGTCTCCGCAAACACCTGACCGTGACTGTAGCTCATCTCGTCGAACAGCTGCGGGTAGAAGGCGCTCATGCCCAGCAGGTAGAACCCCCCGTCCTCGGTGGGGCCGATGCAGAGCGATCCCGACTCCTGAAGGGCCTGGTCCGCCCGTTGCAGGAACGAACGAGGGAGGGTCGGATGGTCGCTCCCCATCACGAGGACCTGCCCGTAGCCGTCCCCCAGCGTCTCCCGGAAGGCCTGCTCCATGCGCCCCCCGAGCCCGTCCCCCGTCTGCACGTGCACGTCCACCCCGGACGGCACCGCGTCGAGCTCCCCGTCGGGCAGCGGCGGGGCCAGGTAGAGCCGCACGTCGGCGTTCAGCCGCAGGACCTGCCGCAGCGTGTCCCGCAGGAACGCCGTGTAGAGGCGGGCCGCCCCGGCGGCGCTGAGAGCCGGCGTAAGGCGTGTTTTGACCTCCCCCGGACGCGGGACCTTGGCAAAGACGAGAAGGGCAGTGTCCATGGAACGGGGAAACGGATCGTGGGACGCGACGGGAGGCCACACAGCCCGGCGTCAGCGCATGCGCTGCAATGTAGAGTGGAGGGCGTCGAGGGCCTCATCGATGTCCTCCTCGGTCGTCTTCGCCCCCAGCGAGAACCGAACGGCGGCGGAGGCCGTCGGGCGGTCGAGGCCAAGGGCCGTCAGGACGTGACTCGGTTCCAGTGCGCCGCTGGTGCAGGCCGACCCGGCCGAGACGAGTATGCCCTGCATGTCCAGATTCAGAATCAACATCTCCCCGTCGAGGGGCTCGTCCCCGACCGGCGGAAAGGCCACGTTCACGACGTGGGGCGCAACGGGGGCCTCGTCCAGCGGCGTGTTGCAGACGTACGGCCCGGGCACCGCCTCATCGAGCCCCACCACGAGCCGCCGCTGGAGCCGGGTCAACCGCTCCGCCCGTTCCTCCGCCTCCGTCACGGCCCGCTCCAGCGCCTCCGCCAGCCCGATGGCCCCGGCCACGTTCTGGGTGCCGCCCCGGCGGTCGCGCTCCTGGGAGCCCCCCTCCACGAGCGGGCCGAGGTCCACGCCGTTCCGGACGTACAGCACGCCGATCCCCTTCGGCCCGTAGAACTTGTGGCCGGACAGGGAGAGCAGGTCCACGCCGAGCGCCTCCACGTCGAGCGGCTGCAGGCCCGCCGCCTGCACGGCGTCGCAGTGCAACAGCACGTCGTGCTTGTCACAGACCGCCGCCACGGCCGGAATGTCGGTCTGCACCCCAATTTCGTTGTTCGTGTGCATGAGGGACACGAGGGCGGTGTCCTCGTCGAGCGCCGCCTCCACCTGTTCGGGCGTGACGGCGCCGTGGGCGTCCGGCGACAGCAGGGTCACGGGCCGCCCCTGCTCCATCATGCGCCGGGCCGGTTCCACGACGGCCTTGTGCTCGGCGGTGGAGGTGACCAGGCCGGCCTCCGACCCCGCCTCGGTCGACGCCGCCCCCAACACCCCCTTCAGGGCCAGGTTGTCGGCCTCCGTCCCCCCGCTGGTGAAGACAATCTCGCTCGACTCGGCCCCCAAACAGTCCGCGACGCGCTCTCGGGCCCCCTCCATCGCGACCCGGGCCTGCCGCCCCAGCTGATGCACCGACGACGCGTTCCCGTATTCCTCCAGCAGGTACGGTTTCATCACCTCAAAGACCTCGGGGTCGAGGGGCGTGGTGGCGGCATGATCGAGGTAGACGCGCTCCATCGACGGAGAAGGGCGGGACGTTGAGAAACAATGAGGCGGGCGGGGACGCTTCGGAGGTGCATCCAACGGAGCAGCGGGTCGGCTGATTCGGACGCGACACAGTCGAATCCGATGCATTTTGTCGCCCCTGCCGACGAACAATTTCACGCATCGGCGTTTTCATCCGGCACCATTTTTGATTTCACACTCGGTCCAGCCCCCTTCCTCCCACCAGCATTGCTGCCCCATGGATAAACTCGTCGTCCGCGGAGAGTCGTCGCTCCAAGGCCCCCTTACCGTGAGCGGATCGAAAAACACGGCCCTTCCGCTCATGGCCGCCACCCTTCTGGCGAAAGGCCCCTCGACCATCACCAACGTACCGGACCTGCGGGACGTGCGCACCTTTTCGAAGGTCATTCGGCACGGGGGGCCGGCGGTCGCCTTCGATGCCGACGCCCACACCCTCTCGGTGGACGCGACCACCATTGAGACGCCGGTGGCGCCCTACGAACTGGTCAAGAAGATGCGGGCCTCCTTCTACATGCTCGGCGCGCTCCTGGGGCGCTGCGGGACGGCCAAGGTGTCCCTCCCCGGAGGCTGCGCGTGGGGGCCCCGACCGGTCGATCTGCACATTGAGGGCATGAAGCAGTTCGGGGCCGACATTGAGTTGGACGAGGGCTACGTGCACGCCTCCACCCCGAACGGCGGGCTCGCGGGCGGCACCTTCCGGCTGGAGCCCGTGAGCGTGGGGGCCACCATCAACCTTCTGCTCGCCGCCGTGACGGCCCAGGGCGGCTCCAAGATCGAGAACGCGGCCAAGGAGCCGGACGTGGTGGCCTTCGGGCGCGCCCTGCAGGAGATGGGGGCTCAGATCGACGGCCTCGGCACCCGGACGATCGAGGTGCAGGGCGTCGACGCGCTCAACGCGGGCACCTTCCGCAACACGCCCGACCGCATCGAGCTGGGCACCTTCATCCTCATGGCCGCGACCGCCGCCGAGCCCGGCCGCCCCGTCGACATCCACGAGGGCACCCACGAGCACCTGGGCCCGGTCTTCAAGGAAAAGCTGGCCGAAACGGGGGTCGACGTGTCCTACGGCACCGAGACCGTCACCGTCACGCGCCCCGAGACGCTCCGTCCGGTTTCCGTCGAGACGTCCCCCTTCCCCGGCTTCGCGACCGACCTGCAGGCACAGTGGACCGTCTTGCTCAGCCGCACCGACGGCACGGCCACAGTGACGGACACGATCTACGACGACCGGTTCAAGCACGTCCCGGAGCTGCAGCGCCTCGGCATGGAGATCGAGGTGGACGGAAACACGGCGACAATCCATGGGGGCGCGCCGCTGAAGGGGGCCAAGGTCATGAGCACGGACCTGCGGGCCGGCGTTTCCCTCGTGATGGCCGGCATGCTCGCCGAGGGCCGCACGGACGTTCTCCGCGTCTACCACCTCGACCGCGGGTACGAAGACCTCGAAGACAAGCTCCGCGGCGCCGGAGTCTCCATCCACCGCGAGGCGTACGACGAGTTTGCGGCGCCGGACCGGGCCCCCGCTCAGGACGGGTAACTCGCGTTCGCGGCTTTTCCTTGGGGCCGCGAGGTGCGCCTACACAGGAGCGGGCGTCAAAACGAGGCGTTGACCTGCACGCGCACCGTATGGATCGGATCGGTCGTGGCCGGGGCGCGCCCGTCGTAGTTCAGCGTGGCACGGAGGCGGTCCGTAAACGCGTACTGCCCCTGCAGCCCCCAGAGCAGCGAGGTGCCGGGCCCGCGTCCATCGGTCAGTTCGAACTGCGCCCGCCCGACGGCCGTCCCGTTGAGGTCGACCCGCGCCACCTCGGCGTTCGCCGTAAGCCGCAGGCGCCCCGCGCGGCGCCATGTCAGCTCAAGGGGCAGCGTATACAGGTCGACGCGGCGCCCCTTCGCCCGGTCCCGCTTTCGGGCATAGACCCCCGCTAGCGTCACGTCGAGCGCAGGACGGGGCTGGTACGAGACGCTGGGCCGAATTCGGAGCGTGCGGATGTCGAAACTACGGGCCTCGTCGAAGGCCTCGCTCTGCACCCGGTCGCGTTCCGCCGTGCCCGTCGCCCGGAGCTGCCAGGACGAGGCCGGGCGGAGCCGTCCCTCCACCTCCCACCGGTTCAGGAACCGCCGCTCGCCCCCCGCGGCGCGCTCCGTAAGGCCCCGGACCTGCCGCCAGGAGGCATCCAGGCCGTATCCCCGCTGCGTCCGAAACACCTCCAGGCGCTGCTCGAGCCGCAGTGAGCCGTCGGTCGTGCGCCCCGGGCGCCGAAATTCATTCGGATCCAGCCGGTAGAGGGCCGTGGGATTGTCGGTCCGGCTCTGCTCACGGACCTGGACGCGCGTTTCCGCGGTGACCCGGCGCAGTCCCTTCTTCCACCACGCGTCCCCGTCCGGCCACAAGCGCCGGGGGCGCAGCGCGAGGCGGGTGCGCAGCTGGAGATCAACGACGGACTCGAGCGTGTCGGACGGCACGAAGCGCTGCACGTACGTGCCCTCGTTGGGGGTTGTCTCCGGAACGAACTCGTCGACCTGCTGCACGCCATCGTCGTTGGCGTCGCGCCACACGTACTGCCCCCGCTCGGGCGAGGTCTGGACGTACACCTCGCGCTGAATGGGGGTGCGCTCGGTCGCCGCGTCGTAGAACAACCGCGCGTCGACCGCCCGGTCCAGCGGCCGGGCTCGCCCGTCGATCCGCATGAGAACCGACTCGGTCTCGCGCCGCTGCTCGGTGCGGCGGAAGACATCGGTGACGTCTCGGCGTCGCAGCCCGCCCTGCACCGACACCCGGTACGGCGCCTGCGGGTCGAGGGCGAGCTCCGTCTGGGCCGTCCACGTCCGCGACGCGTCGCGAAACGAACCGTCCACCACGCCCTGCTCGGTGCGGCGCTCCAGGCTGGCGGACGCCTCGACGGGCCCGTTGGCGTACGACAGCCCGGGCCGGACCTCCAGAAACCGAACCGACTCGGCCGTCAGGCTGTCCGTGCCGCGTGCTCGCTGGCGGCGGCGCTCCCGCCGCACGTCGAGCCGTGGCTCCAGGCGCCCGTCCCAGAGCGGCTGGCGCACCGTGGCCGCCTGCCGCCGCCAGGCCCCCTCGACCTCCGCGGACCGGTCGGTGCTGGTGATGGAGACGGCCTGGAGTGAGAGGCGGGGCCATCCGGGCTCCTCAACAGAGAGCGCCCCCCGCCGCCGCCACGCCTCGAAGGCCGATCCGACCGTCAGCCGGCCGCCGCCGGCCTCCAGGGACGAGTCACGTCCCCAGTCGACGCTCACCTGCCCTTCGTCCACCGTCTCGTCGCCGCGATCTAGGAGGCGGTCCGGGAGCCCCGACCCACCGCGCGAAAGATTCCACCGCCGCCCGTACTCGATGGGACGCGTCTGGTCGAACGTGACGAAGTTCTGGCCCCGCTCCCGGCGCCGCACCCGGCCCGATACCGTTCCGAGCGTCGTGCCTCCGACCTCCATCCTCATCGGGGCGACCCGCACCCCGGCCGTGTACGCCCGGCCCCGATCGTCGCCCGCGTCGCGCCCCGAGAACCGATTTTGATCGTTTAGCGACCCGGCCCACTCCCCAAACACCTCGACACCAGCCACCGGCTCGACCGAGCCGGTCAGGTCGACGAGGCGCTGGCGGGTCGGGGCCGGAAGCGGTTGAACGGGGGCGTAGGCCCCATCTCCTGGCCCTGCATACTCGTAGACGACCCCGTTCGTCTCGGCCCCGGCGCGCTGGTAGTCTCCCTCTCCGGCCCCCACCCGCGTGAAGCGGACCCGGAAGACCGGGGTGTCCGGGGCCGGCGCGTCCTCTACGGCGACGAAGATCGTGTCCTGCGTCCCGTCGGGCGACGCGATTGGCTCGCGGCGGTAGTGGACGTAGGGCGCATCCGAATCAAACTCCACGCGGCGCGCCCCGCTCCGGACCGCCGACGCGTCCCCGGCCCGCGCGAGGCGGAGCGAGTCCTGGCGGGACAGGTCGAAGGCCGTCTGAAAGTCGCGCCCGTCGGCCTGCCGGACGACCGTGGCCCCCACGTTGACCCGGGCGTCGCCGTCGCGTCCCCGCCACGCCCCCGCCGTTGCCCGCCCACCGACCAGCGTCCGCGTGAACTGCGTGGTCGAGTACTGAAACTCGACGGTAATGCGCCGGTCGTCGGTGATGAGGCGGTCGGCAGTAAATGTGATCTCGGCCTGCGTGTAGTCGATCACGTAGTCCTCGGTTCGGCCGCGCGTGAGGCGCTCGCCGTCCAGAAAGACGCGCTCCGACCCCGCGACGACGATGATGGCCTCCTCCCCGTTCGCCCCCCGGAGGCGGTACGGCCCCTGAACCCCGTCGGTCGGCGCGATGTCCTGCGTGCGGAACTGCCCCCGGCTCACCGCCCCGAAGGCCGTGGCCTCCCCTTCCGCCAGCC
>ERZ1034519.30-NODE-30-length-28409-cov-19.251358_pt1 | contig 28409 bp, 26 predicted proteins | sample MGYA00520655_ERZ1034519 | MGnify/ENA primary metagenome ERZ1034519 (study PRJEB33760, sample SAMEA4777702) | hypersaline lake metagenome | biome: hypersaline environment; feature: brines | place: Spain | collected 2012-08 | depth 0 m ...
CGCATCCGCGTGCGGTAGCGTACCTCCCATCAACACGGCCTCTGGGGGTCCCCCGATTGTGAAGTCTGTGGGGCCGCCGCACGCATGTGACGTGTGGCCCACTGAGAGACCTCGGCGTTGGGCGGTGGCGGCCGTGTGGACTCGAAATGGCCATTCGGGAGCCCCCGCATGCGCATGCACGGCCCGGGCGCTTCGGCGTCCTCATTCAGCCGGGCTTGCCTCTGCGAAGAACGTCGACGCGGGGCCGCCGGAATCGCAACGGAATGTGCCTGGTGCTCAGAGACGCCCCGGGAGGGATGGGCTCCGTTTTCGCTTTGCGCTCTAGTCCCTATGTTACGGGTCCACCAACCTACCGCACCTGCGCTCCTCGTCCCATGCGCCGCCTCTCGCCGTTTCCCCTTTTGCTCTGTGCCCTTCTCCTCGCCGCCCCGCCGGCGCTCGCCCAGAACGGCGACGGCGGGGGCGACCGCCTCACGGGGCCGGACTTCGCCCGCAGTCCGGTGACGGCCCAACGCGGCATGGCCGCCACCAGCCAGCCCCTTGCCTCCCAGATCGCGGTCGACATCTTGAAGCAGGGGGGCAGCGCCGTCGACGCGGCCATCGCCGCCAACGCGGCGCTCGGCCTTATGGAGCCGACCGGCAACGGGCTCGGGGGCGACCTCTTCGCCATCGTCTACGATCCAGAGACGGACTCGACGTACGGCCTCAACGCCAGCGGGCGCTCGCCGCAGGGCCTCTCCTACGACGAGATGCAGCAGGCACTGGGCGACCGCGACCAGATTCCGCTGCTCGGCCACCTGCCGGTGAGCGTGCCCGGCACCGCCAGTGGGTGGGGCAAGCTGCACGAGCGGTTTGGGGCGCTGCCCCTCCGCGAAGACCTGGCCCCCGCCATCGAGTACGCCCGGGACGGCTTTCCGCTCTCGCAGGTGATCGCCTACTACTGGCAGGGCAACGTGGAGAGCTTCCGCGAGAACAGCGACATGCTGCCGGACAGCGAGAACTGGAAGGAGACCTATCTCATTGAGGGGGACGGCGGCCAGATGCGGGCGCCGGAGGAGGGGGAGGTCTTCCGCAATCCGGACCTCGCCAGTACGCTGGAGACGATCGCCGAGAACGGCACGGAGGCCTTCTACGAGGGGGAGATCGCCCAGACCATTGCCGACTACGCCGAGCGCACCGGCGGCTACCTGCGCATGGAGGACCTGCGTCAGCACGAGGCCAACTGGGTCGACCCGGTGTCGGTCGACTACCGGGGCGTGGAGGTCTTCGAACTGCCGCCCAACGGCCAGGGCATCGCCGCGCTGCAGATGCTTCAGATCCTGAAGGGCTACGACGTGGCGAGCATGGGCCACAACTCCACCGACTACCTCCACGTGCAGGCGGAGGCCAAGAAGCTTGCCTTTGAGGACCGGGCCCGCTTCTACGCCGATCCCGATTTCGCCGACGTGCCGGTGCAGCAGCTCATCTCCGAGGAGTACGGCGCGCAGCGGCGGCAGCAGATCGAGATGGACGAGGTGCTCTCCGCCCCGGACGCCGGGAATCCCCGCTCGGTGACGACCTCCGGCCTAGACCCGGCCATGCGCGAGCGCCTCAACAACGGCGACACGATCTACCTGACGGTCGCGGATTCGAGCGGCATGATGGTTTCGCTCATTCAGAGCAACTACGCCGGGATGGGCAGCGGCCTCGTGCCCGACGGCCTCGGCTTCATGCTCCAGGACCGCGGCGCCCTCTTCACGATGGAGCAGGGCCACCCCAACGTCTACGAGCCGGGCAAGCGCCCCTTCCACACCATCATCCCGGCCTTCGCCACGAAGGACGGCGAGCCGTTCCTGAGCTTCGGCGTCATGGGCGGCGGGATGCAGCCGCAGGGCCACGTGCAGGTGCTCAGCAACATCGTCGACTTTGGCCTCAACGTGCAGGCGGCCGGCGACGCGGCGCGCTACCGCCACTACGGCAGCAGCTCGCCGACGGGGGAGGACATGGACGGGCGCGGGACGCTCCGCGTGGAGAGCGGCGTGTCGGAGGACGTGGTGAACGCGCTCCGGGGCCGGGGGCACAGCGTGAGCGTGGGGGCGGGCGGCTACGGGGGCTACCAGGCGATCCGCTGGGACCCGGAGGAGGAGGTCTACTGGGGCGGCACGGAGATGCGGAAGGACGGCTACGTGGTCGGGTACTAGCCACGCAGGGCCTACTGAGGAGCACGGGCGTGCCCTGCGTCCCGCTGCCTCCTCGGCCCCTTCTTTCTCGTCGCGGGGCCGTTCATCGGCCAAGGGGCGGGGCCTCCTCGGCCGAGGACGGAGCCGATTCGGGAACCGCCTCCGCGGCTTCGAGTCGACGAAGAAGTTGCCAGCGCGCCCCGGTCCCGACCATCAGGAGCACTACGATCACCGTGTACGACACGGCGGTCAGCTCCTCTACGTCCTCCTGCGGCAGGGCGGGCGGGCGCACCGTCAGCAGCCACTCCGCCAGCACGTTGCCCTCCACGACCAGCAGCGTCCCCAAGGCCAGAAGAAGCACGGCACGGAGGAGAAGGCCCCACCAGAGATAGCCGCGCAGAATGGGCGCGGCGTGCTTCGTGTCGTGGACGCGGCCAAGGAGCCGATCAAGCATAGGTGGGTATGGCGTTCGCCACAAACGGTGGGGCTCGTGCGGTGGGGCCGACGGGGTTGAGGCGCCTCGGCCTGCAGGTGGGCCTAGCCTTCCGAGGCGTCGCCTTCTATCTCACGCGGGTCCGTCGCCATTCGGGCGGCCACCCCCACGGCCCCCGCGTGAGGCCCCGTGCGCGCCGTTACGCGGAGCGTGTCTCCGTCGACCTCAACGTGCCACCGCTCGGCGTCCTCGTCGGCGGCCCCCTCGTCCTTGAGGACGATCGTGTCCCCGTCGACCCCAAGAATGGGGTGGGACGCGACATGCGGCTCGGGGCCTGTACCGTGCTTTACGACATCCCAGGTGTGGGGCGTGGCGGCGTAGTACGTGGGCACGGCCGGCGCCGCCCCGTCCCAGCGGCGCACCCGCCAGAAGCCCGCCCAGTCGGGACGCGCATCGCCGGGAGCGGCCCGGCCTGAGGAGGAAGCGGACGTGTCGGGGTCTGCATCAGCCATCGCGAACGAGGGAATGAGAAGGAAATCTGTTTTCCATACGGCCCACCGGGCCCAACAGATTCTTGCCGATCCCGTCGTCACTGCGTCCCTTCCGCCGCGCGCGGCCGGAGCACGAACTCGACGTCCCGCGAGACGGTCGCCCCTGTGACCTCGTCGGTCACGCGCACCGTGACCCGCACGTCCTGCGGCTCGTCCCGCTGAATCTCGGACAGGTCAAGCAGGATCGCCTCCGTCGTGCGGCGGTCGGTGCCCGCCATCGTCATCTCGGTGCTGGTGCGCTGGGTGTCGGTCCCGCGGAAAATCTCCGTCCAGCCGCGTTTCGTCTCCCCCTTCGCCTCGTAGGCGATCGAGTACCGGGTTCGGTCGTCGGCGCCGTAGGCGAGGTGGTACAGCTCGAAGGAGAGCAGGAGAGGGGTATCGCCCGTGAGGGTGCGGAACGGGTACGGCGTGGCCTGCTCGGTGGGACGGGCGAGGGATTGCGCACTCGTGTCGGGCAGCGTGAGCACCTTCACGTCACTCATTTCGACCCCCGGGCCCTCGGCACGGAGCGGCTCCAGCGAGTCGACACGGGCGGTGGCCACCCGTCGCTTCGGCCCCATCCGTTTCCCCTCGGACGGCGAGTCGGACGCCCACAGCTGGTACTGTCCCCACTGCAGGCCGAGGTGGTAGCGGCCCGTCGCCCCCTCCAGGGTGAGGGGCGAGGGCACAATCATCCGTGTGTCCGTGCCCGTCTGCACCTCCACCGGATACCGACCGCGCGTCCGCTGCAGCAGCCGGTGCTCGTCGTCGTACTGCGCCGCCGAGACGGCGATCAGGGACGACGCGGGGGCGCCGGCCTCGCCCAGCCGCAGCCGATCGGCCGGCACGCCCCAGTAGACCTCCGTCCGGGTCGTGCCGTCCGGATCGAGGAACCGCGCCGTCCGCACCGATACGGGCAGCCGCGCGGTCTCATCGAGCAGGGCGGTGTGCTGACGAGGCATCGCCTCCTCGCGCCGCTCCACGGCCTCCCGGTCTTCGCGCTCGGCCCGCGTCACCATGCGGGAGACGAACCGGGTCGGGTAGTCGTAGCCCATCGACGGATTCGAGAAGACCCGCCGGGTCTGCCCGACGCCCGCTCCCACTTTCGTCGACCGCTGGCCGGCCGAGCCGGACCCGCCGCCGGAGCGCTCGGCCGCCCTCGCGGCCGTCGCCTGCATCTCTTGCCAGCTCGCGTAGTTGGCGATCTTCGAGTATCGCGTGCTGAAGTTGATATGGAACAGGGCCAGCTCCCGGTAGATGGCCCGCATGGCCATGAGGGCCGAGTAGGCAATATTGAGCCCCCGCTCCGTGTCTGCGCGCTGCCGGGTCAGGTACCGCGGCATGAGCTCGTTGGCCTTCGCCTGCCGGAAGCAATCCGACGTGTTGTCCTCGGCGAACAGGTAGAAGCCGGACTCGTCGATGTGGGTGTACAGCCAGATCTCGCTCTTCGGGAAGCTGGACGGAGGAACGTTCACCCCGAAGCGGTAGACCTCTTTGAAGAACTCGCCGTCCTCGTAGTTGAGGGATCGCTGCTTGTAGGGGCTTCCAAGCCGGAGGTGCACGAGCCCCCGATCGTCGATCGCGCTGACCCGCTCGGCACATGCGAAGTTCTGACGCACCCGAACGAGGCGGGTGAGGTGTTCCTCCAGGCGCTCGTTCGCGTCGGTGGCCGGAAGGGGATCGAGCCCGCGCCACCACTCCACGAGGGCCGCCCCGGCGTCGGGTTCGAAGGTCCATTCCGCAGGGGCCGTGGAGCGGTCCTGCTGAATGACGCGGGCCAGTGCGGAGTCGGCCATGAGGGGGGCCATCTGCGCCACCCGCCGGCGCGAGAGGGACCGCATGGCCTCCGACGTGTCGGTGCCGACCCGGCCGAGAAGGGACCGGTAGACGTCCACCGCGTAGAGCCGCTCGCCCCGAAGCTGCTCGGGGGTGAGCCTGCGCAGGTACGCGTCGGCGAGACGGGCGTCGAACCGTCCAACGTTCCAGAGCGTCCGGAGCCCTGTGCGCCACGCCGACCGCGCCTTCTCCGGCTGGTCGGCCTGCTGATAGGCCCTGCCCAACCAGTACGCGGCGGCGCCATGGGCCGGGGAGACAAGCGCGGAATCAGCGTCCAGTGCCGACCGCAGGAGGGCGGCTGCGTCCGCGGGCCGCCCCCTGCGGAGCAACTCAACCCCTGCTTCGACCTGGGGCGTGCCGGAGAGGCCCTGCACCTCCGGAATGTCGAGTTGGGCCCGTGCGGAGGAAGGGGCCGTGCACAGGCACAGAAGCATTCCCCCGAGCAGGCCAAACAAGAGGTGCGTCACACGAACGGACGCGGCACCAAGGAGTCGGCGTCGGGGGGAACGGGAGGAACCGCGCATAACACTGTATGCATTGCGCCGGGCCGGATGCAGCGACCGGCATCCACAGTCTACAAGGATTAAGTAAGATGTTCACTGAACCTTTGTCGTTCCCGCTGTTCGCGTTGCCTGCCCGTAGCCGTTACAATTGTGTAGAGGAGGAATCCGTCGGGGACGGGCGGCGTGTGTTGTCGCCCAGCACAACATGTCCACTGGTGTTTGCCCTCGTGCCCTCCTTTGCGACACGCCTCCGGTCTACGACGCGCATCGAGCGCTGGTCGCTCGTCAACGCCGTTGCCGTGCTTCTCGCGGCCGTGGGCACCGTGTGGCTCCGGGCCCTCGATCCAATTCTGATCGTGGGCGTGGCGATGCTCGGGGGACTTGTGGGCCTCGAACGGGCCCGGTGGACCCCCCACGGCACATTCGGCGTGGCCAATGGCGTGACCGCGCTTCGGGTGGGCCTACTGGGCCTGCTCGCCCCCGCAGCGTCCGTCGGCCCGTGGCCCCTCGTCGTGCTGAGCCTCCTCTTTTTGGGCCTTGACGGCCTCGACGGATGGCTGGCCCGTCGGTATCATCTCTCCTCGTCGTTCGGGGCGTTCTTCGACAAAGAGACCGACGCCCTCTTTCTGCTTCTGCTCTGTGGCCTCGCGGCGTTCCGGGGCGTCCTCCCGCTCTGGATTGTGGGCGCCGGCCTGCTGCGCTACGGGTTCGTGGTGGTGCTCTTTCTCCTTCCGACGCCCCGGAAGACTGAATCCCGTTCGTCACTCGCCCGGTACGTGTTCGGGACCATGGCCGGGGCGCTCCTCGCGTCGTTCCTTCTGCCCCCGGGCCTGTCACGCCCGCTCGTGGCCGTGGCCACGGCGGCCTTGCTCGTGTCGTTCGGGCGGTCGCTCTGGGGGATCGTTGCTCCGCAGTGGGTGTTGAGGGAATCCTGATCGGAGAGGGCGGGCACGCCGATTCGAGTTCGCCGTTCTCCTCCGGAGTGATCACGCCATGTCGACTCGCTGGCACACCTCGGTCTCCGCCCCCGGCCGGGTCTGGGGCTCGTTCGTCGGGGCGTGGGGCCTGCTCACACTGCTTCCGTTCCTTCCGGCCCTCGCGACGCCGCGCCCCCGAAGTCCGTACTTTCCCCTCTGCGTGGAGGTCCTGGTGCTCGGGACGGCCGTCGTCTACACCCATCGCACGCGGTGGGCCCGCACGGCCCGCCTCGGGGCGGGGCTCGGGCTCGGCCTGCTGCTGCTCTACGAAGTGTACGACGCGACGGTGTACGTCGCCACGCGCCGCAGCGGCATCCTCTACGAGGACCTGCAGTACGTGGACAACCTGAGCTACTTCGTGCTCGACCTCTGGTCGTGGCGCGTGGGCGTCCTCGCCGTCCTGGCGCTCGCCGGGATTGGTGGGGTGGGGGGGCTCGTGGCGTGGGGCCTCCGGACGGTGGGCCGGACGGGGCGGTATGGGGGCTGCCGGGCGGCCCTGCTGGCCGTGCACCTCGCGGCCTGGCCCCTTGTCGCCGTGGTGGGGCCGGCCCTGGAGCTCGGCCCCGTGAACATGACGTACCAGTCGTCCGGCGAGCGGACCCGAGTGCGCACGACGACCACCCGCGCCGTGGCCAACGCCCGGGCCTCGCTGCGCCTCCAAACGATGCTCGACTCGATGCGGACGGCCCCGGTCGATTCGGCCTACGCGGCCTACGACACACTTGCCCTCGACCGGCGCCCGTCCATTTACCTCCTCATGGTGGAGTCGTACGGATCGACCCTCAACGCGCACCCGTCGCTTCGCGCCCCGTACCGCGCCCTCATGCGGCGCACCGACTCGGTCTTTGCCGCAAACGGCTGGCACCGAGCCACCGCCCGGAGCGACATTCCCGTGCGGGGCGGGCGGTCGTGGCTGTCCATCGCCTCCCTTTTGACCGGCACACGGGTGGGCCACCAGCTGCTCTTCAACCAGTTCCAGGCCGCCTCGGACGATTCGACCCGCAAGGTCCCTCATCTCGTCCGCTTTCTCGACGGGCAGGGCTACCGCACCGTGGCCCTCCAGCCCTTTACCTTCGAGCGTCCCGGGCTCCCCGTTCGCAACCTCTACGACTTCGACGTTCCCACCTACCGGGACGACCTCAACTACCGGGGCCCCTCCTACGGCCTCGCGGACGCCCCCGACCAGTACAGCCTCCACCACACCCACGAGACGCACCTGGCCCCGTCCCCCGATCCGTTTTTCCTGTTCTTCGAAACCGTCGACTCGCACTCGCTCTGGAACTACGGCCTGCCGCCCTACCTCGACGACTGGACCCGGTTCAACGAGCAAACGGAGGCCACCCGCTCGCCCCACCCCAACGCGGAGTCGTTTCCCCCGGTCTTTCTACCGGACTCCATCACCGCCCCCACCATCTACGACCAGCCCACGCCGCTGCGCTACCTCCGCCACGTGGCCCACGAGCTGCGCGTCCTTCGCGAGTACCTGGTCGAGAAGGCCCCGCCCGGCAGCCTCGTGCTCCTGCTCGGCGACCACCAGCCGCCCCTGATCGACTCGGCGGACCGCACCGTTCCCCTCCACGTGCTGAGCACCGACTCGACACTGGTCGCGCACGCCCGCCGGCATGGATTTACGGAGGGCCTCCTCCCCACCCCCGAAAGCCCAACGCTTCGCCAGGAGGGCCTGTACTCGTTTCTCGTCCGCCTGCTGGCCGCCCACGACCGGGGCACCGCGCCGGCGGACACGACCGCCCTCCCGCCGCTGCGGCCCCGTGGGGTGCCGCCGTCCCTCCTGGTGCCGTAGCCGGGTCCTAAGGGGCCGTCCCGACGGCCCGCGTCCGCAGGGTGGCGAGGGCCGTCCGGAACTGGGCCGCCGCCTCCGTCCACGTCGGAAAGTCGCGACTGCGGCGCCACGCCGCCTGTCCCCGGTGCGCCCGCGCCATCGGGTCGGTGAGAAGCGACCGCAGCGCGGCCCGGAGCGGCTGCGGGCCGTCCGGCGGCACGAGGGCGCCCACCGGTGCGTCCCCGGCGTTTTCCGGCATGCCCCCCACGCGACGCCCCACCACCGGCAGGCCGCGGGCCATCGCCTCGCGGGTCGACAGGCTGCACGTCTCGAAGCGGGACGGGAGCACGAACAGGTCCGCCCGGTCGTACCGCGTGCGGAGCGCCTCGGGCGCGATCGGCCCGGTCCACGTAACCCGGTCGGCGAGCCCCGCCGCCCGGAGCCGCCGGAAGAGGCCTGCGGCGTACGCCGGATCGAGCGCGGCGTCCCCGACCAGCGTCCACGTCCACGGCCGGTCTCGTAGGGCACGGAGCACGTCCACGAACGACTGGAGGCCCTTTTCGGGAAGCAGGTTGGCCACCGTGAGCATTCGCGGCCTGCCGCGCCCCGGCCGGTCGGGCAGGGCCCCGCGGTACCGCTCGCCAAGGCCCGGCCGGACGACCCGGACCCGCTCTGCGGGGGGCCCCTCCCCCACGAGGGCCTGCTTCACGTACCGGCTCGTCGTCACGGCCCCGTCCACCACGTCCAGGGTCGCACGCTCATCCGCAACGCCGTCCGTGTCCGGCGCGTGGGGGTCGATGCAGCGCAGGTAGTGCACGAGCAGAATCAGGGGCGTCGCCGCGGTGCGCTCCCGGACGGCCCGCAGCGCGTCCGGATGGCGCGCCAGGAGGCTGTCCACCACGATGAGGCTCGCGTCCGGCCGGTTCAGCTCCGGGGCCGGACGGGTGTCCGGGGCCCACGTCTGTACCCGAACGGACGTCTCGGGCCGGAGGCCCGCCACCATCCGCCGGTTGAACACGTTGCCGCCGGTCTGCAGGTCGTGGATGTCGGGAACGAGGAAGACGATCGGTCCGTCCCCCGGCTCGTTCGTCATAGGGCTCATGGCAGTCGGGACTCGCGGTTGGGGAGTGCGGGCGGAGACAACTCCCGTCGTTGCTCTCCGTTGGAGGGACACGCCATCACGACACGTTCGTTCTTCTCATTGCCATCTGCTCCTCCATGGCCGGACACACGCGCAAGTGGGCAAAGGTAAAACGCAAGAAGCAAAAGGACGACCGGCGCAAGTCGAAGGTGTGGGCCCGGCTGTCGCAGGAGATTGAGAAGGCCGCCCGGGAGGGCGGCGGCGACCCGGACGCCAACGTGGCCCTCTCGCAGGCCCTAGAGCGGGCCCGGGAGGAGGACATGGCGAAGGACACGATTGAGCGGGCCATCAAGCGGGGCACGGGGGAGCTGGAGGAGGAGGGCCGCGAGAAGGTGACCTACGAAGGCTACGCCCCCCACGGGGTGGCCGTCTTCGTGGAGGGGGAGACGGAGAACATCAATCGTACCGTGAAAGACCTCCGCAACCTGTTCTCCGACCACGGCGGCAACCTGGGCAAGGACGGTTCCGTCGCGTACCTGTTCGAGCAAAAGGGGCGCTTCGAGATTGCCGCCGACGCCACGGACGAGATGACGCTCTTCGAGGTCGCCGTGGAGGCCGGTGCGGAGGAGGTCGACGAGACCGACGGGGCGTACGTCGTTACCACCGACCGGGATGCCTTCGCCGACGTGGGCGAGGCCCTCGACGAGGCCGGCCTCCCTGTGGAGGCGAACGCCCTCGTGCGCGCGCCAGCGACGACTGTCGCGCTAGCCCCCGACGAGCGCGACGCGGTACGGGGCCTGATCGAGAAGATCAACGACCTCCGGGACGTGACGTCCGTCTACACCACCCTGGAGATCGACGGCACCCCGCTGGCGCTCGGCGTGGACGTGGCCTCCCCCGCTGGACATTGACCCCGGCGCGGGCGATCTTGGGGATCCGCCCTTCTTCCCTCCCACTGTGCAGACCGATGATTATTCTTGGCGTCGACCCCGGCTCCCGCGCCACCGGCTACGGCCTCGTCGACCCCTCCGGCGGCGACGAGCATCTCGTGGCCGCCGACACCATTCGCCTCGCGGACACCGACGACCACCCCACCCGCCTGAAGCAGATCTACGACGCGCTCGTCGACGTCATCGACGCGCACGGCCCCGACGAATTTGCGGTCGAGATGCCGGTGTACGGCCAAAATCCCCAGTCCATGCTGAAGCTGGGGCGGGCCCAGGCCGCCGCGATGATGGCGGCCCTCAACCGCGACCTGCCCGTGGCCCAGTACACCCCGAAGGAGGTCAAAAAGTCCGTGACGGGCAACGGCAACGCCTCCAAGAAGCAGGTCGGGTTTATGATCGAGTCGATCCTCTCCGCCGGGGAGCAGACCTTCGCGCACGACACCGCCGATGCCCTCGCCATTGCATTGTGCCACGGCAACCGCGACGCGCACGACGACGGCGACTCCTACACCGGATGGGCCAGCTTCGTCGACGCCAATCCCGACCGTGTGTCGGAGTAGTGGCGTCGGCGATGGGGGGGCACCGGCGGCCTTTCCTCTGCCCCGGTCCGCGGACGTCCTAACGGTATCCCTTTTCTTTGTCCCGCACCCGAACCACCTGCTCCACCTCCTCGGTGTCGAGTTGGCCGCCGCTCAGTTCGTGGGCAAGGTCGGCAATCCGCTCCACCTTCTTGGGGGCCTGCCGCCACTCCGGGTGGGCCTGGTCGATGAGACTAATGAGGATGCGGAGATACGGGTATCGCTCCTCGCGCGAGTCCAGCTCGGCGACGGACTGTGCGAAGAGCTCAGCGTTTCGGCCCACCTGTCGGTCGACCATCGTCGAATCGTAGCGCATAACGGGGCGCCTTCAAACCAAAGCCATTGAGGGGTCCTCCGTCCATTCGTGCCCCGATAGGGCCCTCAGGACGATTCTGCACAGGGCAATAGGATCACCGTCAACGCGGTGCCGGGTCGAGAGTTGCCTCTCTCGTCGGCACACTCGTCTCGCCCCCCGGAGTCGTCTCGATGGTTTCACTTCTTTAACGGACGGCGAAACGTGCACCAGGGGGATCGGGCGAACCTGGTCTCACACGTTTCGTACGCTCTACCAGTGTTTACCAGGCCCCGCAGTACCATGAGCAACCGCTCCGACGAGTCTTCCACTCCATATCAGCTTGATCGTCTCCAAGAGGTGCCGGCCTTTCACCGGGACGCCCGCCGGGACGGCCGACTGTCCGAGGGGCAACTGGTCTACTACGGCCCGCAGCCTTCGTATTACGGCATCGGCGAGGTGAAGCGCATCAACGGCTCCGACATCGCGGTGGATTTCCGCGGCACTGGCCTCTTCAACGTCCACGAAGAAATTATCGAACAGCGCTACCTCATCGGCATTCCCCCGGAGAAAATGGCGGAGCTCTAGCCTCTCGCCTGGGGGCTTGGGGGGCGGGGGCCTCCACGGGGCAGCTCGTCGGCCCGCTCAACACGTCTTTCTCCCGTCCGGCGCCTCGTCAGTCTCGACGGTTTCTTTTTCCCCCTGTGCCCTCTTTCTTAACAGGAGGATCGCGTTCTGGCGTCTCTTAACCTTTCCTTCTTATGGCACACCTTGAGGTGTCCCGCGTGACGAAGCGCTACGGCAATACCGTGGCGGTCGACGATGTGTCGTTCTCGGCCGAGCCCGGCCGCATCCTCGGCCTCCTGGGGCCCAACGGGGCCGGCAAGACCTCGACGATCCGGATGATCACCTACATTGCCGTGCCCGACGCCGGCGCGGTTCGCTACGACGGGCGCACCGTCGGGCCCTGGAGCCAACAGCGGATGGGCTACCTGCCGGAGGAGTCGGGCCTCTACAAGCGCCTCGGGGTGAAGGAGCAGCTTGTCTATCTCGGCACGCTCAAGGGCCTCTCGCGGGCCACGGCCGCCGACCGGGCCGACTACTGGCTCGACCGCTTCGACGCCACCGACTGGGCCGACATGACGACGGAGGAGTTGTCGAAGGGCATGCAGCAGAAAATCCAGTTCATTGCGACGCTGCTGCACGACCCGTCCCTCCTCATTTTCGACGAGCCCTTCAGCGGCCTCGACCCCATCAACGCCGACCTCCTGCGCGACATCATCCTGGAGCTGCGCCGCGACGACCGCACGATCCTGTTTGCCTCCCACCGCATGGAGCAGGTGGAGCAGCTCTGCGACGACATCTGCCTGATGGCCGAGGGGGACGTGGTGCTCCAGGGCCCGCTCCGCGACGTGAAGGCGCAGTTTGGGCAGAACACGCTCGTTCTCGAGTTCGACGGCGACGACGCCTTCATCGACGAGCTCGTGACGGCCGGACAGGTGCGCGTCAACACCCGCAGTGCCCACCGTGCCGAACTGACCCTGGCCGACGGCACCGACGCCCGGCAGGTGCTCAACCGCGCGCTCGACCGCACCGACGAGCTCTACCGCTACGAGCGCGTGGCCCCGCCGCTGAATGAGATCTTCGTCGAGGTGGTGGGGGAGGCCGAGGCCCAGCGCATGCGCGAAGAGGCCGCCGCGGGCGCTGCCTAACCGCCGCCGCTCCGGGTCGCTCTCGTGTCTCTCCAATCCAGCCCACGGACCCCGAATGTCATTCCACAAGATTTGGCTCATTCTGCGTAGTGAGTTCTGGCGCCGCGTTCGGTCGAAGGCGTTCGTGCTCGCGACGCTCCTGGTGCCGTTCGGGGCCGTCCTTCTGTTCGCGGCGCCCGCCCTGTTCGGGTACCTCGCCGACCAGACCGACGAGCAGACCGTCGCCGTCGTGGACGAGACCGGCCGGCTTGCCGACTCGCTCACGGCCACGGGCGGGGAGGGCCTCACCTTCCGCCCCGTCGAGGCCCCAACCGACTCGGTGCGGCGGGCCGTGCGGGACGGCCGGTACGACGGGTACCTGCGGCTGCCCGCGTCGCTGCTGGACGGCACGGGAGAGGCCACCTACTACTCGGTGGAGGGCGGGGGGCTTACCCTCCGGTCGGACCTCGACGCGCGGGTCAACCGGGTGGTGCGGCGGCACCGCCTCGCGACGGCCGGCGCCTCCGCGGACGTGCTGTCCATCGTGGACTCGGACGTGGGGCTCGCCACGCGCAAGTTGAGCGAGGAGGAAGGCACCACGGACGACTCCACCCTCGCCTACACCGCCATCGGCTACGTGATGGCGTTCGCCATTTATTTTGCCGTCTTCTTCTACGGCCAGTACGTGATGCAGGGGGTCATCGAAGAAAAGAGCAGCCGGGTCGTCGAGGTCATCGTCTCGTCGGTCCGTCCGTTCGAGCTGCTGATGGGCAAGGTGCTCGGCATCGGGGCGATGGGACTGACCCAGATGGTAACGTGGGCCGCGCTCGCCACGGGCGGCATGGCGGCCATCGGGCCCGTGTTGGCCCTCTTCTTCGCCCCGTCCGACCTGGGGGCCTCTCCGGGGGCCTCCCCGGACGCGATGCGGGAGGCGGCCGGCATCTCCGTCCCCACCATTCCCCTCGATCTCGTCGTCTGGTTTATCCTGTTCTTCGTCGGCGGCTTTCTTCTGTACGCCTCCCTCTTCGCCGCCGTGGGCTCGGCCGTCGAGCAGCAGCAGGACGCGCAGAACCTGCTGCTGCCCGTCATGACGCCGCTCATCCTGCCCATTCTCTTCCTCATTTTCGTGATCGAGAGCCCGAACGCGACGGTGTCGATCGTCACGTCCATCATTCCGTTTTTCTCCCCCATCCTCATGGTGCTGCGCCTTGCCATTACTTCCGTTCCGCTGTGGGAGGTCGCCACGGCGTTCGTCCTGCTGGTGGGCACCTTCGTCGGGATGATCTGGGTCGCCGGGCGCATCTACCGGGTCGGCATTCTCTCGTACGGCAAGACCCCGGGGCTGCGCGAGATCGCGCGGTGGGCAACGTATCGGTAGCATCCGTGACACGTGATCCGTAAAGATAGCCCCCATTGAGGTCCCCCAGGGCACGCTTCACGCATCACTCCCCACGCATCCCGCACTCGCTTTTCATCCGGGATTTGTGGGGTTTTCGGCCCCCGAACGCCGATCATAGGCGTTCGCACCGATCTTTTCGCGGGATCGTGCATTCTAGAGACGTTCCCCTTAAAGGAACGAGCGCCCGCTCTCCGGAGCCCCTTCGGAACGCCGGGCGGCCCGCCCTCGCTCTCGCCCTCTCAGCGCACCCTTTTGTCGCTTATGGACACCACACTCTCGAAGGCCTCTCCGGTCGAGTACGAATTGGACCTCCACGCCACGGCCGACGAGCTGGAACCCAAGCTCAAGGAGGCCCTGAACGCCCAGCGCAAGAACATGGACGTGCAGGGCTTCCGCAAGGGGAAGGTGCCCCTCGGCCTCGTCAAAAAGATGCACGGCGAGGCGATCGGCTACCGCGTGGCCGAGCAGTTTGTCCAGGAGGCCTTCGAAGAAGAGGTCGAGGAGACCGACGCAATCGAGCCGCTCGGCCAGCCGACGCTGGTGGACCTCGACTACGAGCTGGACGCCGACCTGCAGGCCACCCTTCGGTTCGGCGTCCGGCCCGAGGTGGAGCTGGAGGATCTCTCGTCGGTCGAGATTACAATGCTCGACCCCGAGATTACCGAGGAGGACGTGGAGGACGAAATCGAGCGCCTCCGGAAGGAGGAGGCCGACCTGCTGCCCCTCGAAGAGGAGGCCGCCGAGGACACCGACTACGTCAACATCGACCTCCAGCGCATCGACCCGGACACGGACACCCCCATCATCGGGGACAAGGACGAGGACCTCACCTTCTTCCTCGACGACGATCGCCTGAAGGAGGAGCTCCGAGAGGCCCTTGTGGGACAGAAGGCGGGGGACACGTTCCGCGTGGAGCTGCCCCAAGAGCATCCGGCCCACGAGCATGCGGGGCACGGGCACCCACACGAGCACGAGGGAGACGGTGAGGACCGCCTCTACGAGGTGACGGTCAACGACGTGAAGCGCCGCGACCTGCCGCCGCTCGACGAGGAGTTTGTGCGCCGCGTCACGGAGGGGGAGCTCGACGACCTGGAGGCCTTCCGCAACGACATTCGCGAGCGGCTACAGGAGGCCTGGGACGAGCGGGCCCGTGAAATGGCGCAGGGCGAGGTGATCGACAAGATGCTGGAGCTCCACCCCGTCCCCGTGCCCGAGTCGGTCATTGAGGGCTACCTCGACTCGTTCGTCAAGCAGGTGGAGGAGGAAAACGACGGCGAACTGCCCGAGGACTTCGACGAGGAGCACTTCCGCCAGCGCAACCGCCGCGACGCCGAGGACCAGGGCCGCTGGATGCTCATCCGGGATCAGATTGTGGAGGAGCAGGACCTGGAGGTCTCCAACGAGGAGATCCAGACGTTCTTCGCCGAGCAGTCCGGGGGCGAGGAGCAGGTAACCGCTCAGCAGATCGAGCAGTTCTACCAGACCATGCCGCAGATGATGGAGAAGGTGGAGCAGCAGATTCTGAGCGACAAGGTGTACGACTTCCTGTTCGACCGCCTCGACGTGGAGTCCAAGAGCCGCGAGGAGTTTGAGGAGGAGATGCAACAACAGCAGCAACAGCAGGCGCAGCGGCAGCGCATGGCGCCGTAACTGTACTTTTCCCGTCCCGTGATGCCCGTGAGGGGGAACCACCGCCCCGAAATTCGGGTTCGAGACGGTCCGTTTTTGAGCCTTTCAGGAACGCCTACCGACTCCATGGTTGATGACTTTGTCAAGTTCAGCAGAGGCCTGACCTCGCTCCCCGGCGGCATCTACGACGGGGACCTGGGCGATCAGCCCATGTCGGGGCTCGTGCCCATGGTCGTGGAGCAGACGACCCGGGGCGAGCGGGCCTACGACATCTTTAGTCGCCTGCTGAAGGAGCGCATTGTCTTCATCGGCACGCCGATCAACGACCAGATTGCCAACCTGACGGTTGCGCAGCTTCTCTACCTGGCGAGCGAGAGCTCCGAAAAGCCCATCAACCTCTACATCAACTCGCCGGGCGGCGTGATCTACAGCGGCCTCGGCGTCTACGACACGATGCAGTACATCGGCGCGCCGGTGTCGACCATCTGTGTGGGCCTGGCGGCGTCGATGGGCTCGGTGCTGCTCGCCGCCGGCGAGGACGACAGTCGCGCGTGCCTCCCCAACTCCCGCGTCATGATCCACCAGCCGATGGGCGGGGCCGAGGGCCAGGCCTCCGATATCGAGATTCAGGCGGAGGAGATCATGTGGCTCAAGGAGCGCCTCTACGAGATTCTGGCCCTCCACACCGGCCAGGACATCGACCAGATTGAGGCGGACGCCGACCGCAACTACTGGATGAGCGCGGAGGAGGCCGAGGAGTACGGCCTCGTGGACAACGTTCTGAACCCCGACAACCTGGAGGGCCTAAAGTCCATCCAGCCCAACGGGGAGGCCGCGGACGATTCGGAGGACGACGCGTAGGTCGGCGCCCCTCCCCTTTCTGCGTTGCACGTCACGGCGACGGTCCCGGCTGGGATCGTCGCCTTTTTCGTTGTGCTGGGCCCTTGCCGGGTGTTGGGCCCTTGCCGGGCCCCAACAAAAAAGAGGCGCTGGCCTGGGGGGAGGGAGGAGGAAGGCCAGCGCCTCAAAAAGGCGTCGTGATGTACCGCGTACGGGATTCGAACCCGTGCTACCGGCGTGAGAGGCCGGCGTCCTAGACCCCTAGACGAACGCGGCGGATTGCGTCTATAATCCAAATGGACGTATCTGACAACTCGCCCCAGGTTTCGCGTTCACGGAAATTCAACCCCACGGGGACGCGTTCGCTTCGTGACGTCGTCCCAGTGCGCCTCTCGTCCTGCACGCGTCGGGCGGCACGTTTGCCCGGCGTTTCGAGAAACATGTCCGTGCGGGGGGACGTGCATCCACCGGTTGTTGGCAGCACGCGCCCCGATCCCCAACTCCCCGATCCATTCTGGGGCCCCTGCCCGTCAATCCGCACTGTCCTTCTCTTCGTACTCACCCGACCGACCGCCTCGTGCCCATGCGTTCCCCAACCCTTTCGCGCCTTCTCCCAGTCGTTGCGCTTCCCGCCCTCCTCTTGCTGGTCGGGTGCGGGGGGGAAAGCGGAACCAGTTCCGAGACCGCGGACGTGCCCTACCAGGTGGGCAGTCCCGTGTCCGACTCCACTGTGGCCCTCGTCGTGTCGTCCGAATACGGCGCCGACACCCTCTCGGCCCAGCGCTACCAGCAGCAGGTGCGGATGTCGATGAAGCGCCAGGCCCCCAGTCAGCAGTCTGAGGACCAGATGCAGGAGACGCACCGCCAGCTCATTCGCGGCTTTGCGCGTCAGCATGCCCTTCGGGGAGAAGCCAAGGCCCAGAACCTTGAAGTCGACCCCACGCAGGTGAACGCACGCCTCCAGAAGCTCAAGCAGCGGTACGAGAGTGAGGAACAGTTCCAGAAGCAGTTGGCCCGCAACAACATGACGGTCGACTCGGTCCGCAGCCTGCTGGCCGACCAGTTTCGTCAACAGCAGCTGCAGCGACAGATGGCCGAGAACTACGAGGAGCCGTCCTCCGACGACGTCACGGCGTACAGCGAGAAGAATCGGCGCATCCGGGCCCAGCACATTCTGATTAAAGCAGGCGAGAACGCCCCGGAGTCAGAGGTCGACTCGGCCCGAAAGGCCGCGGCGGCCCTCGTAGACAGTGCAAAGATGGAAGACGTCGACTTTGCTGAACTCGCCCGCCGCCACAGCCAGGGCCCATCCGCCCAGAAGGGCGGCGACCTTGGCTTCTTTACCCGGGACCGGATGGTCGATAAGTTTGCCGAGGCGGCCTACGCCCTCTCCGACTCCGGCGACGTCGCCCCCGAGCCGGTACGTACGCGGTTTGGCTTCCACGTCATCCGCCTGACCAACGCCGGGGAACCGATGGATACGACCAAGGCGCGGAAGCAAATGACAAAGGAGCGCCGGCAGCAGGCCGTCGAGGATCAGATCAACGCGCTGCTGGAGGACGCGACCGTGCGGACCAACCCGGATATCGTCAGTGCCGGGCTGCGCGAGTAGGGGGCACGCACGGATGAAGGCCCCGGAGCAGAGGCCCCCGGAGGGCGAGGGCGCCCCCACGACCGGTCACGCCTTCACGGATCCTCACGTCGGACCATCTCGACGTGGGGAATGCCGACCTCCTCGAAGGTTCGGCCCGTCGACTCGAACCCGAGGGCCTCGTACCAGTCCCGTAGGTGCGCCTGGGCGTGGACCAGAAACGTGTCGAAGCCGGCGCGGCGGGCATCGTCGAGGACCGTCCGCACGAGTTGTGTGCCATGCCCTCGTCCGCGGTGGCCGTCCAGAACGGCGAAGCGCTCAAGCTTGGCGACGATCTCCTCGTCGTACGCCACCGTGCGCCACCGCGCCGTGGCGACGGCCTCCCCATCCACCCACCCCAGCACGTGCCGGCTCGTCGCGTCGTGCCCGTCCCACTCCTCGTCGGGGGGGCACTCCTGTTCTTCCACGAATACCTGCGTGCGAATGGCGCGGGCCTTCTCCCAGTCCGCGTCGCGCCGTACAGGGGTCACGTTCATCGAGGCCATCAGACACCGGTCCTTTCGCAAAAGACACGCTGTAGGGGACACGCACGCTGCGGGCAGATGCTCCGCGCTGGATCCCCGCCTTCGCCGTAATCTCTCACACACACGCTTGCACAGCGCCATGCCTTCCTCCACCGACGCCTGGGGCCTCTGGGAAGACCGGTTCGCCGCCTTCCTCGACGCCCAGGCCTCCGACGCCGACGCGGCCCACGACCGTGCCCACGTTGACCGTGTCGTGACGACGGCCCGCCAACTGGCCCAGGACGAAACGGCCCAGATGGACGTCGTCGTGCCCGCCGCCTGGCTCCACGACTGCGTGGTCCTGTCGAAGGACGCCCCCAACCGTGCCGAAGCCGCGCGGCGCGCGGCGGACGCGGCGCGCGATTTTCTCGCGGACGAGGGGTATCCCGATCAGTGGATTCCCGACATCGAGCACGCCATCGCCGCCCATAGCTACTCGGGCGACACCGACCCCGAGACCGTCGAGGCGAAGGTGGTGCAGGATGCCGACCGGCTCGATGCCCTCGGGGCCGTCGGCATTGCCCGCTGCTTCACCGTGGGCGGGGCGCTGGACCAGTCGCTCTACAACCCCGACGACCCGTTCTGTGACGACCGCGCCCCCGACGACGACACGTACACGCTCGACCACTTCTACGCCAAACTGCTGCGCCTCCCCGACACGATGCAGACCGAGACGGGGCGCACCGAGGCCAAGCGGCGCGCAGCGTACATGCGGTCGTACCTGAACCGGCTCGACGACGAGATCAGTGCGGCCTGAACCGACGCACCCGCCCGGCGTCAGGCATGCCTGCCCGGTCGGCCGGCGTTGATCCGATCCGGGACGGCGCCGAAGAAACTCGCCCCGTGCCGCGGCGATTCCAGAGTGTGGTTCGGATGCGCGCATTTTCCAACATTCCTTTTCCCTCATGGAATCGATTGAGAACCGCGTTGCCCAGGGCGAAATCGAGGTCTATAACCTGGCCGACCTCTGGGACGATCGGCCCGTCACGGAGCTCGACATCAGCACGTTTCTCGTAGACGGCCTGATGTTGAAGGAGAAGGCGTTCCGATCGGAGGTCGATGCGCACGACTGGTCCCAGTACGCGGACGAGCATGTCGCCCTGTACTGCTCGACGGACGCCATCGTGCCGACCTGGGGGTACATGCTGATCGCGTCGGAGCTTCGCGACAGTGCCCAGTCCACCACCTTCGGCCGGGCCGACGACCTCCGGCGCGAGTACTACGTGGCGGCACTCGACGCGGAAGACTGGTCGGCCTACGAGGACAAGCCCGTCGTCATCAAGGGCTGTGGGGACGACGTGGTGCCGGAGATGGCCTACGTCCACGCCACCCAGAAGCTGCAGGGCGTGGCCAAAAAGCTGATGTACGGCGAGCCCTGCTCGTCCGTCCCCCTCTGGCGCCGGCCTCAGGAAGACAAGCCGAACCCCGACGCCGAGGCCGTGGGCGTGAAGAAGCCGGACCTTCCCACCCCGAACGCGTAGACCAGCCCCCCTTCTCCAGGCCTCAGTCGCGGTTTCTGTGGGGCCCGGCGCGAGACGGTATTCCTTGCGTGCCTATGTCGTCGAATCGCACGGTCGACTCTGCGTCCGAGGCCCCCCTCGGAATGGGCTCGCTAGGCCGCCTGGTGCAGGGCCTCGTTCGGCGTCCTCACTATCGCCTCGTCCGGCGGCTGTATCACCGCCACGAGACGCTTGCCCCGCTTCTGCTCTTCTTTGGCGGCGTCACCTGGGACGCCCTCACCCTCCAGCGCATCGGCGCCCTGCTCGACAACGTTATCCTCGGGGGGTACCTGTTGCTCCTCGGCGGCGCGATCGCACTCACTCTTCTCGACCGGCACGGCCGCCCGCTCCCCCCCTCGCTTCGGGCGCTCAGTACGTGGTCCGTCGGTGCGATTCAGTTCCTGACCGGCGGGCTGTTCAGCGCCTACGTGATCTACTACACGCGGAGCGCCTCCCTCACCACGGCGTCTCTGTTCCTGCTCGTGCTGGTGGGACTCCTCCTCGCCAACGAGTGGATCTGGAGCCGACACCAGGGCGGGCATCTGCTCATTGGGCTCTACTTCTTGGCCGTCTTCTGCTACCTCACGTTCCTCCTGCCCGTCGTCCTGGGAACGATGGGCTTCTGGGTGTTTCTGACGAGCGGCATCCTGAGCATCGGTGTGACGACGGGACTGCTGCTCGTGCTCCGCCGACAGGGGGTCTTCGTTCGCCTCCGGTCCTTCTTGGGCGCCCTGTGCGTAATCGCCCTTCTCTTCGGCGGGCTCACCACCTTCTACGTCCAACACTGGATTCCGCCGGTGCCGCTCGCCCTCGAGCATATTGGGGTGTACCACGACGCCGACCGGGCGGGGGACGCCTTCGTCCTTCGTCAAGAACGTGCCTCCCGGGCCTGGTTTTGGACGGGGGACGGCGATGACCCCTTCCACTACGCCCCCACAGACACGGTGCACTGCTTCACGGCCATCTACGCCCCGACTGCCTTCCAGGCGGACGTCACCCATCGCTGGCAGCGCTACGTGCCCTCGCGCGACGCCTGGGTGGATACCGACCGCATTGCGTATCAGGTGGTGGGCGGGCGGCGCAGTGGCTACCGGGGCGTCACCTATAAGCAGCACGTCTCTCCCGGACGATGGCGCGTCACCGTAGAGACGGAGGCGGGGCGTCCGATCGGCCGCACACACTTTACGGTGGTGGCCGAGGACCCGGCCCGCACGCCTGCATTCACGACCCATCGGTATCCGTAACAACCACCGCCTCGACGCGCACCTCCCTTCCCCGAACAACGCATCCACCATGGACCTTGACCTGTCGAACCAGACCATTCTCGTGACTGGCGCGAGCCGCGGCATCGGGCGGGCCGCCGCCGAGGCCCTCGCCGACACCGGGGCCACCGTGGCCGTGCACTACGGCCGGAGCGAAGACGCGGCGGCGGAGGTCGTAGCAGCCTGCGGCCGCGGCGCCCGCGCGTTCCAGGCCGACCTCTCGACGCTGGAGGCGACGGACGCTCTGATCGAGCGCGTGGTCGACGCCTACGGACGGCTCGACGCCCTGGTGCTCAATGCCGGCGTGGCCGTGCCGACCCCCCTGGACGATGACACCCAGTCCTGGGGCGACGCGTGGGCCGAGACGATGCACGTCAACCTGCGGGCCCCCGAGCTGCTGTGCCGACATGCCCTCGATCACTTCCGATCCCGTTCGCCGTCCGGCGGGCGCATCATCAGCGTGGCCTCCCGGGCCGCGTTTCGGGGCGACACGCCCGACTACATGACGTACGCGGCCTCCAAGGCCGGGCTGGTTGCGCTCACGCGCTCCATCGCCCGCGAGTTTGGGACGGACGGGGTCAAGGCCTTCACGCTCGCCCCCGGCTTCACGCGCACCGACATGGCGCAGGACTTCATCGAGGAGTACGGGGAGGCCCACGCGACGAGCGACCTCGCGCTCAACGAGCTCACCGAGCCCGCCGACGTGGCCGCGGTCGTCGTGTTTCTCGCCAGCGGCCACGCGGACCACGCCACCGGCACCACCGTCGACGTCAACGCCGGAAGTTACGTGCATTGATCCGTGCATGCCCCCGCAATAGTCGCGAGTGGCCGGGGCAGTCTCGTCTACCTCTCTTCAACTCGCCTCAGGAAGTCGTCCACGACTGCGTTGAACGCCTCCGGGCGCTCGACCGGCAGCGCGTGCCGGGCATCGTGCACGACGGCAAGCTCGGCCCGGGGCATCTGTGCCTTCATCTTCCTCTTTTCTGCCACTGGGGTGTAGTCCTCGTCCGAGGACACGAGCAGTGTGGGCGTGTCGATGCGGGGGAGGCGGTCCGCCACGCTCCACCGCATGATTGCATCCATGGACCAGAGGTAGGCCTGTTTGTCGGTTCCGGCCCAGCGCTCGACGAGCGTGCGCCGGAGGGCCCCCTGGTCCGGCTTCACAAACAGCTGACGGGCGAGCAGCCGCCCAACCCGCCGCATGCCGAGGGCCTGCACCGCCAGCCGGCGCGAGACGTAGAACCATACGTCGCGCCACGAGTGGAGCCGCATGTCGGCCACGCTGTTGACGACGACAAGACTGCGGAGAAGCCGCGGTGCACTTGCAGCCAACTCAAGGGCGACCATGCCCCCCATGGACAGGCCCACCACGTGCGCCGGTTCGTGCGCATGCTTGCGCAAGAGCACAGCCACCTCCCTCGCAAACTGGGCAATGGAATACGGGCCTTCGCCCCGCTCGGAGCGCCCGTGCCCCCGCAGGTCGACCCGAAGCACACGGTAGCGCTTGGCGAAGTCATCGACCTGCGCGGCCCAGTCGCGGCTGCTCGACCCCAGGCCGTGCACGAAGAGGAGGGGGGCGCCCCGCCCCCGCTCGGTGTAATGAAGACGCGTGTCGTCGACGGTGTCGTAGGGCATATGGAACGCGGACATCACCGGGAGACCAAGAAGACGAAGGCTCTGGGGCGCAGTTCGTTTCTCCTCAGCACTCTCGACCTCCCGACCGCCTCAGACCCCGCCGGGCCCCCAGTTACAGCGTCCTGATTTGCCCTATTGGCCCGTCGTGACGCCCCCGGGATCAATTTGTAACGCACTGCGTCAAAACGGGCGAGCACGATTGATGCATCGCGTTACGAACGCCCTGCTGCCCTGGTTATGGCTCGACGGATCAAGCGCTACGACAACCGAAAGCTGTACGATACCGAAACGAGCGAGTACGTGTCGTTGAGCGACATCGCCGCGCTCGTACGGCAAGGCAACACCGTCGAGGTCGTGGACAAGGCGACCGGTGAAGACATTACGGCCCAGACGCTCACCCAGATCATCCTGGAAGAGGGGAGGAACGGCGCCCCCGTCATCCCGCCGGACCTGCTCCACACGTTGCTGCGTCGCAGTGGCGAGGCCCTCGACACGGGACTCGACCAGATCCGCTCGACGGTCGACGGCCTGGTGGAACGCTCACTGGGACAACTGAAACGGCTCGTCCAGAGCCCCCGAAGGCGAGAACTCGACGACCTCCGACGACAGCTGCGCCACCTGGAGCAGCGACTATCCGCTCTGCTGGACGACCTCGACGCCCCGTCCCCCTCGGATTCAGACGCCCACCGACATCCACAGGAGGCTTCCGGGGAGACGCCCACCGCCGAGCCCGTTCAGCCGCCTTCTCGGGACTGACTCTCTTTTCCGTACGCTTCGTTCACAACCCATTTTCCCACGCCATGACGACTGAACACGACGCCCCCGACTCCGAAAACCTACAGGATGAACTTACCGAGCGCGGCCGCGAGGTGTGGCTGGCCGGCCTTGGGGCCCTAGCTACGGTCGAAGAGGAAGGCACGAAGCTCTTCAATCGCCTCGTGGACCGGGGACAAGACTTTGAGGAGGAGCGCCAGGCCAAGATTGAAGAGGCGACCGAGAAGGTCCGCGAGCAGAGCGACGAGGCCCTCGCCCAACTCGAAGAGGCCGGGGAGGAAACGCAGTCGATGCTCGCCGACTCTGTAAAGGCCGCCCTGGAGCGCTTCGGCGTTCCTACCCAGACGGAAGTCGACGACCTGGCAGAAAAAGTGGACCACCTGTCCAGACAGGTCGAGGAGCTTGCCGACCGCCTCGCGGAGGACGAGGCCCCTTCTTCGGACGAATCGTAGCCCTCTTCACCGCCTGGCCTCGAATTTGCGCCTTCGGGGACGAGGGGCCCTCCGTCTCGGAGGGCGCCTTTTCCCTCGCTGAGACACCCCCAGAACGTGTCCGGGGCGACACGCCCGGCACCGCTTTTGCGGACGACGAACACGGCGGACCGTACCGTTTCTCACTACTCGCCCTGCTCGATGCCCTCCCCTCCCACCGGCTCCAGCACGCTTGGCCTCGCCTGTGCGGGTGGGGTCGTCGAGGGGGCCCTCTACGAGATTGGGGCGCTGTGTGCCCTCGACGAGGCGATTGAGGGACGTCGCCTGCACGATTTAGACATCTACGTGGGCGTCAGCTCGGGCAGTTTGATTGGGAGCATGCTGGCCAGCAACGTCTCTGCACGCGAACTCAGTCGAGCCGTCGTTTCGGAGTCGTCCGACCCGAGCCTCAACCTGGAGCCGGAGGTGCTCTTCCGGCCGGCCGTGGGCGAATACGCGGGTCGACTGGGGCGCCTGCCCGGGGCCTTCTTTTCGTCTCTCCGGCACTACCTCCTCAATCCGGGCGACCTGTCTTTGCTCGGGCTTCTCGCGACGTTTGGGGCCCTGGTGCCCACGGGCCTCTTTACCAATGCCTCGCTGGAGCGCTTTCTCGCCGAGGCCCTCACCACCGGGGGCCGCACCAACGACTTTCGCCGGCTGAAGCGGAAACTGTACGTCGTGGCCATGAATCTCGACTCCGCCGACGTCACGGTCTTCGGCGAGCCCGGGCACGACCACGTGCCCATCTCGTCGGCCATCCAGGCGTCCACCGCGCTTCCCGGCCTGTACACCCCCGTTGAGATCGACGGGCAGCACTACATTGATGGGGTGGCGCGCCGCACCGTGCACGCCAGCGTGGGGCTCGATGCCGGCGCCGACCTCCTCTTTTGCATCAACCCCATCGTGCCGATCAACGTCCAGCTCAAGCAACACGCCGAGCGGTTGCTCGATCGTCGAACGAACGGCCACGGCCCGCCCCTCGCCGATCGGGGCCTGCCGACCGTGCTGTCCCAGACATTTCGCGCCATCGTCGACTCCCGCAAGCAGACCGGCTTCAAGAAGTACGCGCATACCCATCCCGACGCGGACCTCATTCTTATCGAGCCGGAGTGCGACGACACGCACCTGTTCTTCTCCAACATCTTCAGCTTCAAGAATCGGCACGACATCTGCGAGCACGCCTACCAGGCCACGCGCCGTCACCTGCGTTCTCGTGCGGAGGCACTCCAGCCCATCCTAGAGCGCCACGGCCTGTGGCTGCGACGGGACGTGCTCGACGCCCCACACTCCCTCTACGACACCTCTTCTTCCGCCCGGGACCACGAGTCACAGCGCCCCGCATCTTCGATGTCGGAGGTACTCCGTGCGACCAGCGACACCCTCGACCGCCTCGACGTTCTGCTTGACCGTCTGCACAATCACGCGGAGCAGTCCAATCGGTCTGTCCCAGGCCAAACGTAAGCTCGACCTACCGCGCCCACACCGCCAGGCCCGCCCCGAGCACAAATAGGGGGATTGACAGCCACAGCGGCCCGCCCTGCACCACGGAAATCACCCCTCCGACGATGCAGGCACCGGCGATGACGCTGCTCCGAACCCCGGACAGGGGATCACTCGGGGGCTGATCGGTCAACGACTCTTCGAGCTGCGCCACCCCAGACGTCAGCAGCTGGGGGAGTTTCAGGGCCACATCCACCAGCTCGGGGGCGTTGCTCAGCAGTTCCGACCCTAGCGTCAAGGGATTGAACCGCTCGCGGAAGATCCGCTGCACGTGGCGCCGCGAGACCGCCACCACGTCGAGGTCTGGATCCAGGGTCCGGCCCACGCCCTCGAAAGTGACGAGGGCCTTCACCATCAGCGTCATCTCCACCGGGAAGAAGATTCGGTACCGCCCCCCCAGGCTCAGCGACTGCAGGATGACCTGTGCGAGGCTGATCGAGCCCTGCTTGCTCCGCATCAGAAAGTGGCGGGCCATGTCCGAGACGGCCCGCCGAAATCCCTGCGGGTCGCCGCCCTCTCCCACTCGCGCCATGTCGAGAAGGTAGCGGGCCGCATTTTCCACGTCCCCCCGCACGAGGGCGTAGTAGTAGTACAGCATGCGCCGCCGGATGTCGGCCCGGAAGCGCCCGACCATCCCGAGATCAATGAATCCAATTTGGAGGTCCTCGGGCCGATCGCCGGGCAGAATCTTCAGGTTGCCCGCGTGCAGATCGGCGTGGAAGAATCCGTCTTTGTACAGCATCCGGATGACCGCAGAGGCGCCGAGATCGATTACACGCTGCCGCTCGGCCTCACTCAGCTCGCGCACGGCCTGCGGACCGGGCCGCATGCCGCCCAGGTACTCCATCGTGAGCACATCACTCGTGCTCAGGGCACGATGAACGTCAGGGAAGACCACCCCTGGGACATCCTGAAAGTTCGCGGCGAAGATTTCAGCGTGGTCTGCTTCGTAGTCGAAGTCAATTTCGCGCTTCGTGTAGGCCCCGAACTCTTCGATGATCTGTGTCGGCTGGTAGCGCGGCAGCAGCCACTGCAGAAATACCCCGAAAAACTCCAGAAGCTTCAGGTCGGACGTCACAACGTCCCGGATGCCCGGCTTAATCACCTTCACGACAACGTCGTCCCCATCGTGTGTCGTGGCACGGTGCACCTGTGCGATGGACGCGGCGGCCAGCGGCTCCGGATCGATCGATCGGAAGAGGGACTCCACGGGATCCTCCAGTTCCCGTTCAATAATTGCCTTCACCTGCGCGAAGGGAATGGGCGGCAGGTGGTCCATTAGGCTATCGAGTTCCTCCGTAATCACCTCCGGAAGCAAATCCTCCCGGATGGCCATGATCTGCCCCAGCTTGGTGAACGTGGGGCCGAGGATTTCCAGTCGGCGCCGCAGTTGCTCCGGGAAGGGACGATTTCGGAGGTCGCTACGGACGAAGGGCTTCAGGATGCCCGCTAGCATGCGCTTTCCCAGCGACCGCATGCCCGTCTTCTGTACGCGCGGCAGGGACTCGACGTACGCGATGTGCCCCCCCATCAGCAGGCCGGCTACGTGCCGCCACACCGTGAAGAATCGGCGGAACGCCCCTCGGTAGGGCGCCAGGGGATCAAAGTCTGTAAACGGTGAGGACTGAGGGGTGCCGTTTGACGATGGGGGGGAGCTTGGATCCTCGGAGCCAGGCGCCCTGCTTGCCGACGACTCCTCACGGTTCGGGCCCCCCGACTGGGCCACGGCAGGCGTTTCTTCTCCGCTCGGGGCTGTCGGTTGAGACGAAGGGCCCGAAGGGGAGCCGTTGGAACGGTCCATGCCGAAGATCTAACTCGTGAAGAGAGGAGCCCGCCTCAGAACATGCAGGGTTTCTGCTACACAGCACGTAACGGGGACACTCGGAAATGGTTGGTGGCCGGACGTGACAGGACCGACAGTCTTCACTGACTGATAGCCCCAAATAAAAAAGGGACGCCGCTGCAGTTGCAACGGCGTCCCTAGAGGGGAATCCTGGCAACGTCCTACTCTACCGGCCAACGGCCAGTACCATCGGCGCTGCGGGACTTAACTTCTCTGTTCGAAATGAGAAGAGGTGTTGCCCCCGCGCTATAGCCACCAGGAAACTCGGTGCTGGTGCTTTCACCAGCGAATGTCTGACATAGTGGTAGATCTCAACACACTCCCGAAGCGAATCGGGATGCAAGCGATGCGTTGTGCCCCCATGATGGCATGTGCAAAATAGGGGTGTTAAGCCTGATGGGTAATTAGTACGGCTCGGCTGAACGTATTGCTACGCTTACACCTGCCGCCTATCCACGTCCTCGTCTCGAACGACCCATTGGGAAGACCCAGTCTTGCGGAGGGCTTGGCGCTTAGATGCTTTCAGCGCTTATCCCTTCCGGACATAGCTACCCAGCGATGCGCCTGACGGCACAACTGGCACACTAGCGGTCCGTC
>ERZ1034519.31-NODE-31-length-27539-cov-17.742723_pt1 | contig 27539 bp, 22 predicted proteins | sample MGYA00520655_ERZ1034519 | MGnify/ENA primary metagenome ERZ1034519 (study PRJEB33760, sample SAMEA4777702) | hypersaline lake metagenome | biome: hypersaline environment; feature: brines | place: Spain | collected 2012-08 | depth 0 m ...
TGGCGGCCCAGCTGGCGCACATCTCGATGAGCTTCGTGGACACGGTGATGGTGGGTCGCTTGGGGCCGGAGGCGCTGGCGGGCGTGGCACTCGGGCACACGGTCTTTTTCTTCTTCGCGATCATGGGCATGGGGATGGTCCGGGCCGTGGGGCCGATGGTGTCGCAGGCAGTGGGTGCGGAGGCCCCGGCGGCCGCGGGACGGAGCGTGCGGCAGGGGCTCTGGCTGGCCGGGGGGCTGGGCGCGGTCGTTCTCTTGATTCTGAGCACCATTGAGCCGGTGCTGCGGTGGACGGGGCAGGAGCCGGCGACGATTGACGGCGCCACGGCGTACCTCGACGCCATCCGGTGGGGCATCCTTCCGTTTCTCGGGTTCGCTGCGCTACGGAGCTTCGTGGAGGGCTTGTCGCGCCCCCTGCCCGTGACGATCATCGCGTTCGTCGGCGTGGGGGTGAACATCGCGGCCAACGAGGTGCTCATGTTCGGGTACTGGGGCCTGCCGGCGCTCGGGCTGGCGGGAACGGGATGGGCGAGCACCATCGTCTTCTCGGTCCTGTTCGGCCTGCTGGCCCTGTTCGTGCACCGCACGGCGCCGTTCGCGGACTACGAGGTGTTCACGCGCCTCCGGGAGCCGGACGCGGCGTATCTGCGTGAGCTCGTGTGGGTGGGGGCGCCGATGGGGGCGTCGCGGGGCGTGGAGTCGAGCCTCTTCATGGTCACGACGGTAATGATGGGCACGCTGGGGACGACGGCGCTCGCGGCCCACCAGGTGGCCCTGCAGTGTGCGGCGTTCGCGTTCATGGTGCCGCTCGGCATCGGGATGGCGGGCACGGTGCGGGTGGGGCAGGCGGCCGGGGCGCAGGACGAGGCGGGGGCGCGTCGGGCCGGCGGAATGGCGATGGGGCTCGCAACCCTGTTCATGGCGGGTACGGCCACGCTCTTCTGGACCCTGCCGCGGCCCATCGTGGGGCTGTACCTGGACCTCTCCGATCCCGGCAACACCGAGGTGATCGCGCTGGCGGTGCAGCTGCTGGGGGTGGCGGCGGTCTTTCAGCTGTTCGACGGCCTGCAGGTGGCGGCCCACGGGGCCCTCCAGGGCCTCAAGGACACGCGGGTGCCGATGGGCATTGCGGTCGGGACGTACTGGGGCATCGGGCTGGTGACGGGCTACCTGTGGGGGGTGCGCGGCGGGGGCGGCCCCGAGGCCCTCTGGTGGGGGCTGGTAACGGGGCTCGCCGCGGCGTCCGTCCTCCTGCTCGCGCGCTTCCACCGCCAGGTGGGGCGGGCCGTTAGAAAAGAGGCTGTGCCGACCGATGCGAACGGGGCGGCGCCCCCGGCGTCGGCGGTCGAGGTGCCGGCGGATGGGGAGACGCGGTCGGGATAACGCCTCGTCGCGTCGTCGTGGGGGCGGAGGGCCTCCTGCGTGCGACGAACGGCTGACTGAAGGTGAGCGTCACTCCTGCTCCTCACACAACCCCACATTCTCATGATTGCTCGCGTGTGGCGGGGGTGGACGGCCCCGGACGACGCGGACCGCTACGAGCGGCTGCTCCGGACCGAGATTCTGCCCGATATTGCGGCCCAGAGCGGTGAGGGCTTTCGCGGGGCGGCGGTGTATCGACGGCCGGACGGGAACGACGTGGCATTCATGACGGTCCTGCGCTTCGCCTCGATGGACGCGGTTCGGCATTTCGTGGGAACGGATCCGCAGAAGGCCCACGTGCCGCCCGCTGCTCGCGCGCTGCTCCGCCGATTCGAGGACGAGGCGGCCCACTACGACGTGGTCGTCGACAATCGCGAACAATGAGCCCTACACTCACCTGCCTAGACTGCAATGCACGTTGAAACCCTCGGCGACGGCCGACCGGAGTATACCATCCTGGCCTGTGTCCATGGCGACGAGACCTGTGGGTGGCACGCCCTCAATCGCCTCAAGGCGGGCGACGTGACGCTGCAGGCCCCGGTCAAGTTCGTCCTTGCCAACGAGCGCGCGTTCAAGCTCGGCTACCGGTTCTGCGATACGGATTTGAACCGGGCCATGCCGGGCGACGCGTCGAGCGATCAGCACGAGGTGCGCCTCGCGGCCCGCCTCCGACGCGAGCTGGAGGGCACCACCGTCATCGACTTCCACTCTACCGAGTCGCGGGGCTGCCCGTACGCCATTGCGACGGGGGGAGACGCGGCCTCCCGTCGACTCGCTCGGTCAACCGGTCTCGACCGCCTCGTCGACATGAGCTACGTCGGCGGGGGGGTGACGGAGCACGTGACGGGCATAGCGATCGAGTGCGGGTACTACGACGACGAGGGCGCGGCGTCCAGCGCGCATCGCATCCTGCTGCACTTCCTGGCCGCCGAGGGACTCATCGACCGTCCCTACGTCCGCTCCACCCCAACGGTGTACGAGGTGTTCGGGGACGCGTCGGGGCGGGGCTTCGAGTTTGTCGCCGAGAACTTTCGGCGCGTGGAGGCGGGGGAGGTCTTCGCGACGAAGAACGGGAGCGTGCGGCGGGCGGACGAGGCTTTCTATCCGGTGCTCATGTCGACGTACGGGTACGAGGAGCGCATCGGATTCATGGCCCAACGGGCCGCCCCCGTCGCGGAATGACGCTTCGCCGTGCTCGCTCTGTCCGTCCGCGAGCAGGGGCGGGCCGGATTAAGGAGACCGCCAGGTGAGGCCAAATGAGGCCCCGATCCGCTCGTCGTAGAAGGCGCCCGCATCGATGGCCACGGCGGTGCGGAGCCGGAGGTTGTGCCGGGGGAGGAGCGGCCCGCGCACCTCGACCCGGAACGAATACTGATCGGTCCGTTCTCGGCGCTGGTCGACGCGCGACTTGCAGGCAGGCCCCCCACAGACCCCCTGGGCCCCGTAGTTGCGGCTGTAGGTCCCCAGAAGTCGGTAGGAGACGTCCGCCCCGAGGCTGCCCTCAATTCCCACGTGATGGGCCAGAACGATGCTGTTGCCGATGCCCGGCAGGTTGTCCTGAAGGCCGGGGGTACGGGCGGCGGGGGTAATGAGCGGCGTTCCCAACGTCCGGCCCTGGTAGGTCCACCCGTCGCGGTAAAAGCCGTGGTGGTAGTAGGTCGCATCGCCCCGCGCCGGCGCCTGTACGAACTTGGCGTACTGGCGCGTCATGCGGAGGTGCTCCCACAGCACGGCAGTCACGAGGGCAGACGCGTCCGGGCGGCGAAGGCGTACGCCCCAGAGGCCGTCCTGGGCACTGCGAAATCGGAAGCTGTGGATGTCCTCGTGGTAGAATTCCCGGTACACCCGGCCGTGGAGGCCGCCGAGGTCCAGGTCGAGGCTCAGGTCGTAGGCGGCGAGGTGGTTGGCGTTGGCGCGCACGTCGAGAACGTCCTGTTCGCCCAACACGGTGCTCAGCCAGTTGCGGACCGACACCGGCTCTTCGCCCCGGCGAGGGTGCGTGCCGCCCCACTGGGCGTGGTGCACGAGTCCGATGTGGATCTGAAGGGGAGCGTCTGGAGAGAAGGCGCGGAGATACAACGACTTTTCGTGGAGGAGCGCATTGCGGACGAACCGCTCGCGTCCGAACCATCCGTGGGCCAGGTGGCCCTTCAGGGCCATGTGGGCACCGGTGCCCGGAACTGGCACGTAGCCGTCGGACGAGAGGGTGACCTTGGGGACCGGAGGGGCGTTTTTGCTCCAGGTGACGCTCCCGAGCGACAAACTCGGGGCCACGCGCCCAATCATCTGCTTCCGGCGGCCCACGGTGAGTTGGACGGCCCCGTACCGAAGCCGGCCGTACAGCTCGGACGCATGTGCGGTCGACGCCTCGGAGGCCCGCCCCACGAACTCGGCCCCGAATGCGTAGGTGAACCCACGGTGCTGAAAGGGGCGGCGGACGGCAAGCCTGAGCCCCACGTTGGCGGAGGCGGGGTCGATCACCCCATACCGGTTGGCGGAGAGCCAGAAGGGGAGGGAGGCGCCCGATCCTCCCGCCGCAAAGACCGTCGCGGAGTACCCCACGGCGTCGCCGCTGGGCTGGGCCCCGCTCTGCGGTATGGCGACGCCCCACGCGAGGACGAGCAGACCGACCCAGCGCACGACCGTCCAGTCCGTCGGGAGCATGGGAACGACGGAAGCATGGTGGAGCAGTCGTCGAGACTACGTGTGGCCCCCACACGTCATGGGCTCCTCGCGACTCGCATCCACCTCCTCATTCGGTGGGCGGTTGGGGGGAGGCGATCCGGTAGCACCGACGTGAGGAGGCACCCGCTGCACGGCTGTGCCGACAGGGCTACGAGGTTTGTGCCGGGGCCTCGTCCGAGAGGCGCCGGAAGTAGACCGAGAACGTCGCCACCGAGGCGGCTAGAAACAGCGTGCTGATCAGTCCCATCGCAGTGCAGGGCCGTGTGGGAAGGGCTGAGTGCGTAGGGTCTAATCTTGGCACGCTTCACGACGCTTCCATCACGGATTCGGAGTGACTGGGGTAGACATCTGGATCAGTTTGGGCCTTCAAAATACTCCCGTAGAGCAGGTCATCTCCGGCGGGCCCCCAGTCGACGCCCGTGGAAATCGGTGCGCTACCGGACGACCGTGAGTTTTCGGGTCCGGGTGGTGCCGCCCGCCCGCATCCGCACGAAGTACATGCCCGGAGCGAGGTCCGACGTCGAGAGTCGCGTCCGGTGGCGCCCCGCCTCGAACTGGCCGCGGACGGGTGCCTTCACCGACCGTCCCAGGAGGTCATACACCGTAATCTGCACCGCCGTGGCGTCGGAGAGGCCGAAGTGAAGCGTCGCGTGCTGTCGGGAGGGGTTGGGGAAGGGAGGGCGAAGGGTGATCTGTTTGGGGGCGTTAAACTGGATGCCCGTCCTGTTGGCAGTGTGGGCGGTGCCGGTCGTGTCTACGTGCTGGAGGCGATAGCTCAGCGAGTCGATTGCGTACGGCGGGTTCTCGTCGGTGAACTGGTAGGATTGGGGCCCGCTCGTGGTGCTTTTGGAGAGGTTGCTCTCGACGAACCCGATTCGTTTCCACTGGGCCCCAGCGGACCTGCGCTGGACGTGGAAGCCGGTGTTGTTGATCTCGGAGGTTGTGTTCCAGGACAGGCGGACGCCCGATTCGGTGGGCTCGGCCGAAAAATCGACGACCTCCGCGGAGCCCGCCTTGGGGGTAAGACGGAGGGCAAACCGGGCGTCGTTGGGGGCATCGATGGAGCCGGCCCCCTCGGCGAGCTTGAACGTGTAGGGCGCCTCACGCAGGTCCACGACGGCACCGGTCTCGCGGTCGACCAGCTCCACGGTCCACGTACGGGGGACGAGGGCGCGCTTCGACTCGGGCCACCGCACGGTGGCCGTGCCCGTCGTCCCGACCGACCGGGCCGAGAGCGGGTAGGAGCGGGTCTTGTTCTGCCCCGGCGGGGGCTCGCTGGCGAGGGTTCGGCGGACCAGTGTGCCGTTGCGCTGAAGGGGGCTGGTCAACGTGGCGTAGGCGTTCCCGGTCGGGGGCGGGAGCTGGGTGGCTTCGTACGTGTCCCAGCCCGTGTCGGCGTCCCCGCGGAAAAGCAGGGTGACGTCGTTTCGGGCAAGCGTGTCGGACGCGCTCGCCACGACGAGGGACAGGTCCAGCCGGACCGGTTCGTCCTGGGAGGCCGAGAGCAGCGCGGGCCTGCTCCCGATGAGGTCGCCCGGGGCGGACTGTCGGCCGTCCGCACCGAAGGTAAGGCGGGTCTGGCCGCGGCCCTCCCGGGCACGCTCCACGAAAAAGCCCTGCCAGGCCGGAATGGTGTCGTCGGGCCCGCCCTGTGTGATCAGGGTCCACTGCCCCCCGCCCGAAGGGTCCCAGACCTGCACCGTGTTCTGGAAGCCGCGCCCGGAGAGGTCGCCCCCGGCCAGGGCGCCGAGGTCGAAGGCCACGTCGTACGGGTTTCCGAGCAGGTGGAGGGACCGGCTGGCGTCGAGCCCGTCGACCGTTACGTCCGCGGTCTGGTCTTCGTTGAGGTCGGGAATGTCCAGGGTCAGCCCGTCGGCGGAAATCGGGTCCACCTTGTCGTCGAAGAAGTAGAGGATAAAGCCCTCTCCACGCGGCAGTGCCGCCGAAGAGTCCGTAGCCGGCGTCCACTCCGTGCCGTCCCAGGTGTACAGCAGGGGCTCCGAGTTGACACCGAACGCGAGGTCGTCCTCAAAGGCGCGTCGGGTCGTGTTCGAGGGCGGGGCGAGCAGGCGCCAGCCCGTGTCGTTCCCCGTCCCGTCCGTCCCTCGAATAGTGGTCCGGTGGGTGGACGGGTCGACGGCAATCCGAAATGTGGCTTCGGGGCCACGTGCCCCGGCTTCATCCCCTACGGCGAACGAGAACTGGTCATTGTCGGTGTCGGACGCGGTATGGTCGTACTGGACGGCCCCCTCTCTCAGGTCCGTTTGGGTGAAGGAGGCAGCGGGGCTGCCGCCCACCAGGAGCTCCCCCCGGGTCGGGGCCTGGGTGACCACGTACGTGAGCGTCGTGGGCGCGTCGTCCGGGTCGGAGGCACTGAGGTTGCCGGTCGTGAGGGTCGCGGATCCGCCCGGCGACAGGGCGAGGCCGGAGTTCGTCTCAAGAACGGGCGGCTCGTTTACGTCGTCGACCCGAAGCGAAAACTCTTCGCTATCGTTGGGACTGGGGGCGACGGCCGGGTCGTTCACCGCGACGGTGACGGAGTAGCGGCGCGTGGCCTCGGCGTCGGCCGACTCGGTGAGCACGAGCCCATTCGCGTCGGTGAGGGCGAATGAGCCTGCGTCGGGCCCGCTGAGGGAGCGCTCGTTCGTGCCGAGGCCATCGTCGGCGACCGAAACGGTGGCGACCCGGGTGGGGGGGCTGTTGTTTTCCGCGATTGAGGCGTTGGGCGGATCGAGGGAGACAGTCGGGGGGGCGTTCGCGGACGTCACCACGATCGGGAACGTCGCTTCCGAGGTGCGTTTCCCGCCTGCGTCTTCGACGAAAAGCGACAGGCTGTCGTTAGTGGCGTTGGGGGCGGTGTGCTCGTACTCGACGAGTCCTCCGTCCAAGTCCGCCTGCGTGAAGGATGCGTTCGGGCTGCCGTCGACCACGAGTGTGCCCTGCGTCGGCCCGTCGGTAACCCTGTAGGTAAGAGCCGACGGGGCATCGTCCGGGTCGGAAGCGCTGAGATCGCTGGTCGTGAGGGGTGTGGACCCGCCTTCAAGAAGCGTTACTCCGGTGTTCGTGTCGAGGGTCGGGGCTTGATTCGGGGCGTACTCCAGGGTGACAATCGCGTCGGGCGCACCCGCGTCCACCGTGAGGGAGTCGCGCCCGGTCATGTCCTTGCCGTACGCGCCTCCGTCCGGGACATTCTGAATTGTGCCGGTGACGCCCTCGGGCAAATCCCAGGCAATGGTGAGGTCGGTCCCGCTTGCTGCCTGAAAGCGAATCTGGTGTTGCGTGGTCCCCTCGAATTGCGCACCGCCCGGCCGAATGTCCTTCAGAAGCCCCTCCCCGAACCCGGACACGGGGACGTTGTCGTCGACGAGGCGGACGTCAAAAACTTCGGAGGGGGGGACGGGGGGTTGCTCCTGCTCCCCAAGTGCCGGATCGATGCCGTTTGTGGCCTCCGGGGCGAGGCCAAGCGTTAAGGTGAAGACGTCCCCCTCCCCGTTGCGTACGGTAAGGGGGATGCGGGGATCGGCGTCCTGCGCGTGGGCGGCCCGAAGAGGAAGGCCGAGGCCGCCGAGCAGTACAAAGACGAGGGCCGCACGGATCGCCCGCCGGCCAGAAGTTAAGAGGGGAATGCCCATCATGGTACGGTGGGGCCCGACTGAGCGAAGTAGGGAACGCTCCGGACCGCTCTGGTCCCTTGTTTCCCAAAAGCATCATCGAAGGACGGTGCCCCCGGTGGGGGACGACCGAAAGAGAGGACGACCTGCGCGATGCCGCAAACGAACGTCAGTCGCCCTACCTCAACGAAGGGACAAGAATCTTGCCAGTGGAGAAGCACCCCACCACGGAAGAGACGCCTTCAGCGTCGTGAATCGTCCCGCAGCCCCTTGATGGCGCGTGCTGGGGAGCTTCAAGAGATGAATAGGCATGCTCGGGCTTCCCTGATGCGCGGACGGCAAGGGGCGGGAGCACGCACCGGGCTCTAGGCTTCTTCCCGTACGGGTACGTTTGGGGAATGGGTGACCTCCAGGGTGACGATTTCCCCGAAGTCGAGCGCGACGAGACACTCATCGTCGAGCGCGCCGTTCTGGTCCGCCGACTGATACGTGTACAGCTTCTTCTCGCTGATCGTGGACGGTTCGTGCTGGTAGGTCGTGAAGTCCTGGGCCATCTGTCGGGCCGTAGATTCCGGTACGCCTTCGAGGTTGCGGTGGTGGAACGAGGGCGTGCTCGGGCGTGAGGCCCGAGTCGGGCTCTGAAACGTGATGTTTACAGTGGAGGCAGGTTCATTCATGACACCTGGAAGGTTTGCGAGGAGGAGGCCGCAGCACCGAGTAGGGGCGCCTCGCGTCCCGTCTTTCGTGGAGGGAGCCCCTGTGCGGGGACGAGTTCGTCGATCCTCGTGGATGGGTTCTGGGAGCGGGGGCCGGTCAGTTTCGACCCACGGTGGGGGGCATCTCCGTTTCGTTGCTGAACGAGAACCAAATGAGCATCGCCTGGTCCGTCGGGCCGAAGGGACAATCGGCCTCGCGGTACTCCTCCCATCCGCGGCGGTAGGCATATCGACCGGCCCGGCGCAGATCGGGAGGAAGGTCTTCGTCGAGCGACTCCTCGGGGTCGGAGTCGGCGACGGATCCGAACGGAAGGAAGGAGTTGTTGAGGAACATTCTGATCGGTCCAATAGGCGAAAGATGGCGTTTCGGGATGCTCCGGAAAGCCAGTCGATAGAACGAGCGGTCCGGAATGTGTCTGTCAGATGATCCTCCGTTCTTAGGTATCGACGGTCCGCGGGGAGAGCTTAAATGCGCAGGTGGACAGGGGCCCGCGGGAGGCCAACGACATCCGACCCTGCTTCCCGCCCGATGGCAATGGGGGATCGGTGACGATGCCCAGCTCCGTCTCTCTGCCCAATTGTGAAGGTCGGTGTTTCCAGGAAGGATCCGTACAGCGGTCGGCAAATCGATGCTACGAAAACCGTTCCAGACGTTGAGAGGAGGCGGTGAACACTACAGAAGCATACATCTCTTTCGCAAAACGAGGGGGCTGGAGGGGCGCGATTTGCGGGTTTCCGCAGAGAAAAGAGCAGGCCGGGGGCATTCGTCGATTGTGCCCGGGCACACTCCCGGGGCATCGGCCGCCGATCGTGGCGTGTCCGGTCTCCAATCGGGGCAATTCGTGGCAAGGTGGGGAAAATCTACCGTTTTTCGGGGATGTCTTCCGCCGGCGAGGAAGCTGTGTGAGCCAGTCAGAAGCGGGGGGCGGCCGGGCGTGCCTGCCTGATGGAGGGACGGTGAGGAATGAACCATTCGGGGAAGCTCGGGTACACACAGTCCGCTCGACGACTGCCCGCACGACGCCCTCAGCCCCTCATGACGTCCTTTCAGCGGTCCAGCGGACGCCGGTGCCTCGTTCTTGGCGTGTGGCTCCTCGTGGTTCTGTGGGGGAGCGGGGCCGCTACGCCGCTACAGGCCCAATCGCAGGCCTCCGACGACCCGAGTCCGCACAGTGAGGCGACACTCGTCAGTGAGCAGGACGCGATCGTGCCGGGCGAGCCATTGACGGTGGGCCTTCGGTTGAACATGGAGGAGGGGTGGCACAGCTACTGGAAGAACCCCGGGGCGTCTGGGGAGCCGACGTCCATCGACTGGGCACTGCCGGAAGGCTACGAGACGAGCGGATTCCAATGGCCCTATCCACATCAAATTGAGTTCGGGTCCCTCATCAGCTATGGGTACTCCGACGAGGTCTTGCTGATTGCCACCGTCACCCCGCCGGACACGCTGACGCCGGGCACGACGGCGACCCTCGGCGGGCGCGCCAAGTGGTTGATCTGCGAGGAAATTTGCCTGCCTGCGCACTCGGACGTGGAGGTGACGCTCCCCGTGGCGGAGGAGGCCTCCCCAAAACCGGGGCGGGCCTCTGCCTTCGAGGCGGCACGGGCGAAGCATCCGAAGCGTGTGAGCGACTGGTCGGTAGGGGCGGGGCGCAGTGAAGGCCGCTACACCCTGATCTTGGGGGCGCCGGACGGGGCACGGCCCGACCTAGAAGGGGCCTATTTCTTTCCGGCGGAGAAGTCCGTCGTCGACCCGGGCGCGCCCCAGCCCGTGACGCGGAACGGAGACACCTACACGATTGCACTGCGGCAGTCGGAGTACGCCCAGGCGCCGGCCGACCGACTGCGAGGCGTGCTGGTGGCGCCCGAGGGCACAGGCTGGGACCCGGACGGCAGGGTGCGCGCGATGCAGGTGGACGTGCCGGTCGACTCGACGCTTTCGGCGGCCGACGCGATGGGGGCCGGGGCCTCGTCGGCCGGGGGCGGACTCTCGCTCCCGTGGGCGCTCGCGTTCGCCCTGGTCGGTGGGGTTCTGCTGAACCTGATGCCCTGCGTGTTTCCGGTCTTGTCGGTGAAGATCCTCGGGTTCGCCGAGGAGGCGGGGGGCGAGGCCGGCGCCATGCGGCGCCACGGATTGCTCTTCGGCGCGGGCGTCCTGGGGTCGATGTGGATCCTGGCCGGGGGGCTTCTGGCCCTGCGGGCCGCAGGCAGCCAGATTGGATGGGGCTTTCAGCTCCAGTCGCCCATCTTCATTGCCCTCATGACGATGCTCTTCTTCGGCATCGGGCTGAACCTGCTCGGGGCCTTCGAGGTCGGCACGACCCTCATGGGCTGGGGCGGGCGGATGGAGGCGGCGGCGTCCGGGGGCGGCAACCTGAGCGCCTTCCTCACCGGCGTGCTCGCCACGGTCGTCGCGACGCCCTGCACGGCGCCATTCATGGGGGCGGCGCTCGGGGTGGCCCTCACGCTCTCGACGGTGGGGGCCCTGCTGATCTTCACGGCCCTCGGCGTCGGCATGGCTGCCCCGTACGTTGTTCTGTCTACGACCCCGGCCCTCCTCGACCGCCTGCCCGATCCGGGTGCCTGGATGGAGACGCTGAAACAGGCCTTCGCCTTCCCCATGTTTGCGACCGCCATCTGGCTCGTGTGGGTCTTCGGGCAGCAGACGAGCACCGGCGGGGTGGCCTTTCTGCTCGCCGGGCTCCTGTTGCTGGGCGTGGCGGCCTGGATCGTGAACCGCTGGTCGGCGCCGCAGCTCTCGCAGACGGCCACGCTGGTTACGCGGGGGCTGGCGGGGGCCGCGCTGGTGGGCGGCATTGCCGTCGCGGTCATCGGGGCCGGCTCGGCGCCCGCGGAGCAGCAGGCCACGGCCACAGCCACGGACGCGTCGGGGACGGACACGACGTGGCGCTCCTACGCCCCAGAAACCATCGAGTCGCTCCGGGCTGAAGGCCGCCCTGTTTTCGTGGACTTCACCGCGGCCTGGTGCCTTACCTGCCAGGTCAACAAGCGCCGTGTACTGACGGCCGAATCAGTGCAGAATGCGTTCGACGAGAAGGACGTGGCGCTCGTGCGGGCCGACTGGACGAGCCGCGATCCGGAGATCACCCGTGCCCTCGAATCGCATGGCCGGAGCGGGGTCCCGGTCTACGTGCTCTACGCGGGCGACGGCTCCGAGCCCGAACTGTTGCCGGAGGTGCTTACGGAAGATGCGGTCCTCAATGCGCTGGACGACCTCTCCTCGACGGTTGCTGCCACGCATGAGCCTCACTGACTGAACTGTAGCACGACGGTTGCAACCTCCGCCCCCGTTCTCAATTTGGGACCCTCCGCTTTCTTGAAACAACCACCCGTGTGCCCATGACCACACGCCATCCCCGAGTCCTCTGCGCGGCCCTCGTCGTCGGACTGCTAACGGCCGCTGCGCTTCCCGCCACGAGCATGGCCCAGACCAATCAGGCCGAAGTCGGCGAGCCCGCGCCCAACTTTACCCTGCAGGCCGCCGACGGTGACGAGCACAGCCTGGCTGACTTTGAGGGCCAGTACGTCGTGCTCGAATGGCTCAACTTCGGATGCCCGTTCGTCGGAAAGCACTACGGCAGCGGAAACATGCAGCGGCTCCAGGACACCTACACCGACGAGGGCGTCGTGTGGCTCTCGATTGTCTCCTCGGCGCCCGGCAAGCAGGGCTACTATCCGCCCGGCGAGATGGTCGAACAGAAGAAGAAGCACGACGGCAACATGACGGCCATATTGATGGACCCGGAGGGTGAGGTCGGAAAGACGTACGGCGCAACGGTCACGCCGCACATGTACGTGATTAGTCCGGAAGGAGAGCTGCTCTACCGCGGGGGCATCGACGACAAGCCGACCACGGACGAGGCCGACATCGAGGGAGCGACGAACTACGTCCGGATGGCCCTCGACGCCGCGATGAACGGGGAAGAGGTGCGTCCCAAGCGCGCGGAGCCGTACGGGTGCACCATCAAATACGCCTCGAAGTAAGCGGCCGTCCCCACGCTGCCGTTCTGCCGACCGGTCGTTCCAGGCCGGTCGGCATTTTCTGCTTCTGTGTGTCTCCTCTCCTTTCGAGGCCGAGCGAGATCCATCGTCCGGATGAACGAAGTGTGCACCGATTGTGGATAACTTCCCCCTTCACAGTGCACAGAGCCCTCATTGGAAACAATAACAGAGTTTCCCCGCCGGGACGGAGGGGCTCAGCGGGGTCATTGGACTGTTCTGGTTGTTCTGTTATTGTCCTACAGAGAAGAAGTCTGTGGATGCGTTGTGGATAACCGTGGTCGGGGCTGAGACGGGCCCCCGCCGTTCTTGCTGATAAACTTCCGTTATTTTTTCGACGCCTCCGTTCCTCAACAGCTCTGGGGCTCACCCTTTCGCCAGAACGGCCCGGGCGGTCGTGGCGTCCGCAACTGGGGTGGGGCGTGGGGGCGACGCCCCAGGGCACGCGTTCCTCACTCCTCCCCCGCACGGACCGATTTTTGTGCGGGAAATACGTAGGTTTCTCAAAGACGCCGTCCCGAGAGTGAACCGGGCGGAACCTCGTTGCGTTTGTGCGCAGCGGTTTCCACCTTGCAACTGTCACGAATGCCCCCTGCAGTGTTCCGTTCGGCCGGGGCGGACCCCACACATCTCCACAGTTCGAAACGAATTACACTGGTATGGACATCACAGTTATCGGCACCGGGTACGTTGGCCTCGTCTCGGGCACCTGCTTCGCGGAAATGGGCCACGACGTCACGTGTGTTGACGTCGACGAGGAGAAAGTTGCCCAGCTCTCCGACGGTGAGATTCCCATCTACGAGCCCGACCTGGATCGGTACTTCGAGCGGGCGCGAGCGGAGGACCGTCTCCGCTTCACGACGGATTTGGCGGAGGGAATCGCGGGCTCGAAGATCGTGTTTTTTGCCCTTCCGACGCCGCCGGGGGAGGACGGCTCGGCCGATCTCTCGTACGTGTTGGACGCGGCGGGCGACGTGGCCGATCTGCTCGTGGAGGCGGACGACCCGGAGCACCGAATTGTCGTCAACAAGAGCACCGTGCCGGTGGGCACCGGCGATCGGGTGGAAGAGGCATTCGCGGATCGCGGCCTCGACATTGGCGGGGAGGTGGACGTTGTCTCCAATCCTGAGTTTCTGCGGGAGGGATCCGCGGTGGACGATTTCCTAAAGCCGGATCGGGTCGTGATTGGGACGGAGAGCGACCGGGCCGCCGAGACGATGAAGCGGCTCTACGAGCCGTTCGTGCGGCAGGGGAACCCCGTCCTCGTCGTCGACCGTCGTTCGGCGGAAATGATTAAGTACGCGGCCAACTCGCTCCTGGCCACGCGCATCTCGTTCATGAACGAAATCGCGAACGTCTGCGAACGGGTCGGGGCCAACGTGGACAAGGTGCGCCTCGGCATCAGCAAGGACCACCGCATTGGGCCGCACTTTCTGTACGCCGGCATCGGCTTTGGGGGCAGTTGCTTCCCGAAGGACGTGCAGGCCCTCGCCCGGAAGGGCCGGGAGAAGGGATACGACTTCCAAATCCTGGACGCCGTCCTCGACGTAAACGACCAGCAGCGGCGGCGCCTGGCCGAGCAGGTGGAGGACTACTTCGACGGCGACCTGGACGGGCGGCGGATTGCCGTCTGGGGCCTGTCGTTCAAGCCCGGCACCGACGACACCCGAGAGGCGCCCTCGCACGTCATCATCGATTATCTCCTGGAGAGGGGCGCCGACGTGGTGGGGTACGACCCCGAAGCCATCGAGACGACGAAAGAGACGTTCGGTGACCAGATCGCGTACGCCGACGGCATGTACGAGGCGGTTGAGGGGGCCGAGTCGCTCTTGATTTGTACGGAGTGGCACGAGTTTCGCCGGCCGGACCTGGGCGCGGTGCGGGAGCACCTGGAGAACCCGCTCGTGCTCGACGGGCGCAACCTGTACGATCCCGCCCGGATGGCCGAGATGGGCTTCGAGTACCACAGCATCGGGCGGCCGAGCTACGCGCCGGAGACCAATCAGGAGGCCATCGAGGCGGCCATTGTCGAAAACGGGCAGCCGTAAGCACCGCGCGCCCCGCGTTCTCTTTTCCACGTGTCTACGCCAACGCTCATGCCCCGCACCCTTATCACTGGCGGCGCCGGCTTCCTCGGCTCCCATCTCTGCGACCGCTTCATCGAGGAGGGCCACTCGGTGATCTGCATGGACAACCTCATTACGGGCGACACCGAAAACATCGAGCACCTGTTTGAGCTCGGACAGGACCGCTTCCGGTTCGTCGAGTACGACGTGACCGACTACCTCCACGTCAACGGCGAGCTCGACTACGTCCTGCACTTCGCGAGCCCCGCCGCGCCGGACGACTACCTGCAGTACCCGATCCAGACGTTAAAGGTCGGGGCCCTCGGCACCCACAAGGCCCTGGGCCTCGCCAAGGCGAAAGACGCCCGCTTGCTGATCGCGTCCACGAGCGAGGTGTACGGCGACCCGCAGGTCCATCCGCAGTCGGAGGACTACTGGGGCAACGTGAATCCGGTGGGCAAGCGCGGGGTGTACGACGAGGCCAAACGGTTTGGGGAGGCGCTCACGATGGCCTACCACCGGTACCACGGGGTCGAGACCCGCATCGCGCGGATCTTCAACACGTACGGCCCGCGGATGCGCATCGACGACGGCCGGGCCCTGCCCAACTTCATGTCGCAGGCGCTCCGGGGCGATCCCCTCACCGTCTACGGCGACGGCAGCCAGACGCGCGCGTTCTGCTACGTCGACGACCTCGTGGAGGGCCTCTACCGGCTTCTCATGAGCGACGCGACCGACCCGGTCAACATCGGAAACCCCGACGAGATCACGATCAAAGAGTTTGCCGAAGAGATCATCGAGGTGACCGATTCGGACAGCGACATCACCTACGAGCCCCTCCCGTCCGACGACCCGCAGGTGCGCCAGCCGGACATCTCGCGGGCCAGGGAAGAGCTCGGGTGGACGCCGGAGGTGGACCGCCGGGAGGGCCTCCGGCGCACGCTGGAGTACTTTCGGGCGGAGGTAGAGGCCACGACCGCTCCCGCCCGCGACTGAGTGCCGACGCGTGCGTCCGTCCCGTTCAGGGGGCATCGACGGGGCCGGCCCCCTCGGTGATCCGGACCACGCGCTGGGGAAACGGAATGTCGATGCCCGCCTCGGCAAACCGGGACAGGGCCCGCCGATACACGTCGTCGCGGACGGCCCGCTTTCCGCGGGGGGCGTCGATCCAGAGAAGCACCTGCAGAACGACGGCGTGGTCCCCGAGCGACGCCACGTTCACCTCCGGGGCCGGGGTCTGAAGAATGCGGTCGGTCCCCCGAAGAATGTCGTGGAGGAGCGACGTGGCCCGGTCCAGGTTTGTCCCGTAGGCCACCCCAATTGTCAATTCGATTCGGGTTTTGTGCTCGGGGAGCATGTGGTTGACGATGACTTCCGTCCCGAGCACGTCGTTGGGGATCATCACGATCTCGTTGCTGCGGGTGCGGATGACGGTCTTGTGGAGGTTGATCGCCAGCACGTCTCCGATGTAGTCGCCCACCTCGATCCGGTCCCCGACCCGAAAATTGCGATCGGCCGTGAGGGTAACGCCCGCGAGCACGTTCGAGAGAATCGTTTTGGCGGCGAGGGCCACGGCCAGCCCGGCAATGCCCAGGGAGGCGAGGAAGGCGGTCACCTCAATGCCCAGCTCCCGCAGCGCGATCAGAACGCCCCCAATCCAGATCACGTAGATCGCCGTCAGGTCCAGTAGCCGGACCACGCGCTCGTCGACGTCCGTGTCGGTCCGGCTGGCGAGGGGCAGCCCGTATTCGCGGATCAGGTTTTTGACCAGGCTGGCCAGGATCCAGGTGCCCGTGAGGACGAACAGGGCGCGCTGGGCGCCGTCCCATTGGCTAAACTGCTCGCGCACCTGGGGGAGGCGGTACAGGGCGTAGGTCACCGAGCCGAAGCCGACGAGCACGCTGATCGGAGGGCCGAAAATCCGGAGGAGCATGCCGTCGATCTGGTACCGTCCCCGGTCGGCCCGTCGACTTAGCCACTGGATGGCACGAAATAACAGGTACGCCCCCAGGCATCCCGCCGCGACGATCACGAGGGAGACGACGAGGCTCTGGACTGAAATCCCACTCATAGTACGGGGGGGGTCGAGTGTAGGGGGCGCGCGGAATTGAGGACACGAGGCCGACAAGCCCTCAACTGTGTGTCAGGGGAACGGGTGCGTGTAAGGATACACGGATGCACAGAGACAATCGAGGCCTTTTTCCCAACCTCCCCTTCCCACGATGCAACACGACGGCGCTCCTCGAACTGGACGATGGACCCTTCTGCAGGCCCCTCTCGTTTTGGGAATGTTGTTCCTACTGATGGGAGGATGCAACAGCGTAGGGTCCGACCCGACCGACGAGACGAGCTTCAACACCGAAGTAGAAACGCAAACGGTTGCGACCGGGGCCGTGGATACCGAAGAGCTCGACAAGGGAACGTACGGCAAGATCGTCGAGGGCACACAGGTTGTCCTTCGGAGCGAAGACGAACTCGCCGCCTTCTGGGCGGAGTTGCACGGCGGATCGACCAGCGCGGGCGGAGATGCCCTCCCAGATCCGCCTCAGGTCGATTTTGAGACGCAGATAGTTGTGGGCGTGGTGCTGGGCGAACGGTCCACCGGCGGGTATTCGGTCGACATTGACCGGGTGATGGCCAACGAGGACCAGGGCACGATGCGTGTCGAGTATACCAGGATCGAGCCGGGCGACGCGTGTGTGGTTACACAGGCACTTACGTCCCCGTACGTGCTCGCGACGGTGGACCTACAGGACGAGCCGGTAGACTCGGGCGACGAAGTCATGTTTGCCCGCTCCGAGCAGACACGTTCCTGCTAGACGGACGGGCGACGCGGATTCCGAAGAGCGGACTCGTTCTTGCTGTCCGCCACCGAGGAGTGGCGGCGACGCGCCGGAAAGGTGTTGGGGGGATTCTCGGGGACGGAGAGGAGGGGCTTCGCGGAGCGGGCGCCCCGGACCTGCAGACGTCTTTCTGAACGCGTGAAGGCGTTTGCTCAGGGCAGCAGAAGAACAGGCCGTTTACGACTCTGCCTCGTTCGTCGCGGCCTTCTTTGCAGTCGTCTTGTCGGCGGAGTCCGCCTCGTCGCGGTCCGAGTCTTCGGCCCGGTTCGGGCAGTTCTCGCGGATGCAGTGGCCGTACATGTTCAGGGAGTGGTGCTTAATCTCAAACTCGTAGATGTCGGCCACCATCTCCTGAATGCTCTGCAGCCGCGGGTCGCAGAACTCGAACAGCTCATTGCAGTCCATGCAGATGAGGTGGTCGTGCTGCCAGTAGCTGTAGGCCCGCTCGTACTTGGCCTGGTTCTTCCCGAACTGGTGACGCACCACGAGGTCGCACTCCAGCAGTAGCTCCAGGGTGTTGTAGACCGTGGCCCGGCTCACCTCGGTCCCGTCCTGCTTGAGCCGAACGTACAGCTCGTCGGCGTCGATGTGGTCTTCCGTCTGGTAGATCTCTTCCAGGACGGCAAAGCGCTCGGGCGTCTGTCGCTTGTTGCGCTTTTTGAGGAAGGCCTGGAAGATGGAGCGAACCTCGTCGATCTTCTGTTGGGGAAGGGTCGACATGCCACTGGTGGGCCTGTGTTCGACAGCAACGGGGGCGTCGGGTTGTGCGGGCGAGAGAGCAGATGCGCCCCCGATACGACCGGCCTGCTCACGGGTCAGACGAACCGGTGGCGGCGTGGGGGGTTCCGGGGGGGGCGTCCAGCAGCGCCTCCACGTCGCCCCGAATTTCGGCGTGCAGGGCCTCGATCGACCGGTGCCCGTCGAGCCGCTGAATGCGGGCGGAATGCTCGTCGGCCAGCGTGTCGTAGGCCGCCGCAACGCGGTGATAAAACGCCTCGTCCTCCGCCTCCATGCGGTCGCCGGCCGTGTCGTCGCCCTCGGTGCGCCGGGCACGGGCGGTCTCGGGGTCGAGTTCTACGAGGTAGGTGCGGTCGGGCACGAGGCCGTCCGTCACGCGACGGTGAAAGGACTGCAGCCACTCCGGATCGGCGACGTTGCGGCCGGCCCCCTGATAGGCCGTGGTCGAGTCGTAGAAGCGATCGCAGATGACAATCCGCCCCGCCTCCAACGCCGGCCGGATGCGCTCGGTCACAAGCTGGGTCCGGGCGGCCGAGAACAGAAGCAACTCTGCCATCGGATGGACGTTTAGGGCAGGCTCCAACAGAACGGAGCGGACCTGCTCGGACAACTCGGTGCCGCCGGGCTCGCGGACGAGAAGGGTTTCGTGCCCGCGCTCCTGCAGGTGCTCGTTGAGCCGGTGGGCCTGTGTGCTCTTTCCGCTTCCGTCAATGCCTTCGAATGTGAGAAGCAGCATGGGGACCCCAAGAGCATGAGAATCAATTCGGTGCCCGGCGGGCGCCCGCCCCGCGACGGCCGGCCGTCCCGTGCAGGCGCTCTCTTTGGATGTTCCTCCGCGGAGGCGTTATACTTTGGGAGCGAATGCCGGCCGGGACCGTCGGCACGACGATTCGGTGACAACCGTGCGCACTCCTCACTCACGTACTGGTGTGGTATGAACACGTTCGACTTCGGCTTCGATGACTCCGAGGACTCCCCACACGAGGACCCCCTCGAAGATCTCGTGGCCGCGTACGAAAACGACCCGTCTGCGTACTTCGACTCCGGCGACCTCGAAGAGATTGCCTCGTTCTACTTCGAGGAGGGGGAGATGGAAACGGCCCTCGAGGTCATCGACCGTCTCATCGAGCTTCACCCCTACACCTCCGACGCCTGGATGCGGCGCGGCATTCTCCTGAACAACTTGGGCCGCCCGGAAGAGGCCCTGGAGGCCTACGAGCAGGCCCTCGACGTGAACCCGACCGACACCGAAACGCTCATCAATCTCGGGATTACGCTCGACAGCCTGGGGCGGGTGGACGAGGCCCTGGAGGCCTACGACGAGGCGCTCTCCATCAACCCGCTGCACGGGGAGGCCCTCTTCAACCTCGGGGTAACGCTGGAACGGGACGAGCAACTGGAGGCGGCCGTGGAGGCCTTCCAGCGATGTGCGGACGTCTATCCGGAGCACCCGGAGGTCTGGTACGAGCTGGGCTACTGCTACGACCGGCTCGGCGAGGACGAGAAGAGCGTGGAGGCGTACGACAATCACCTCGACATCGACCCGTACTCGAAAGACGCGTGGTACAACCGAGGCATTGTGCTGAACCGGCTGGGCCGCTTCGGAGAGGCGGTAGAGAGCTACGACATGGCCCTTGCAATCCACGACGAGTTTGCCTCCGCCTACTACAATCGAGGCAACGCGGAGGCGAACCAGGGGGACCTGGAGGCGGCCGTCGAGAGCTACGAGCGCGTGCTGGAGCTCGAAGGGCCGGATGCGGCGACCTACTACAACCTTGCGCTCGCCTACGAGGAGCAGGGCGACCTCCGCGCCGCGCGCACCTACTACGAGAAGACGCTCGACCTCAAGTCGAACTATCCGGAGGCGTGGTACGGCCTCGGCTGCTGCTTCGACACGGACGAGCGCCCCGAAGAGGCGCTTGAGTGCTTCCGCTACGCCGTGAACCTGGACGCGAACGTGCCCAAGTTCTGGACGGCGCGGGCCGACTGCGCGTACAAGGTGGGGAAGCTCGACGAGGCGCTGGAGTCCTACCAGCACGCCGTGCGGCTCGACGAGTCGAACGAGCACGCCTGGACGGGCTACGCCGAGACGCTTCTGGAGAAGGAGCAGCCCGAAGAGGCGCTGGAGGCGTACCGACAGGCCCTGGAGCTCGACCCGAAAAGCGCCAACACGTACTTCCGGCAGGCGAAGGCCCTGCTGGCGCTCGGGCGGGCGGACGAAAGCATTCGGGCCCTCAAGACGGCCTTTCGGCTCGATCCCGCGAAGAAGGAGGAGTTCCAGAAGGCCTATCCCACCCTTTACGACAACGACCGCGTCCGGCGGCTTCTCGATCTCGATTCGTAGCCCCCGGCCCGGATCGTCGCGCCGAGTGCCGCGTCCGCACCAGCGGTCTCTTGCCGAACTCATCCGCCCTCCTGCATGCCCAGCGCCCCGTTTGCCTTCGTCCGCCATGTGCTGTACGGCGTGTTGATGGGCGGTGCCGACGTGATTCCGGGCGTCAGCGGCGGCACCATGGCCCTCATCGTCGGCATCTACGAGCGGCTCGTGGGGGCCCTCAGCTCGGCGGTGTCGTTTGGGCTGTCGCTGCTACGCCTCGACCGCGCGGCCGCCCAGCAACACTGGGCCGCGGTGCCGTGGCGCCTCATCGGCCCCCTCCTGGGCGGGATCGGGGTCGCCATTCTTGGCGGGGCGCGGGTGATTCCGCCCCTGATGGAGGCGTACCCGGCCCCCATGCGGGGGCTCTTCTTCGGCCTCGTGGCCGCGTCGCTTCTGATCCCCGCCCGTCGCATCGAGCGGGTCACAGGCCTCCGGGTGGGCATCGGCCTCGCCTGTGCCGCCGGGGCGTTTTTCCTGACCAGCCTCCCTGCCCTCGCCGTGTCGGACCCGAGCCTCATTCGGGTCTTCTGCTCGGCCATGATCGCGATTTGTGCCATGATTCTCCCCGGCGTGAGCGGGGCGTTCCTGCTGGAGGCGCTCGGCATCTACGCCCCCACGCTCGAAGCGGTCAATGCGCTCGACTGGGGGTACGTGCTCACGTTCTGCGCCGGGGCGGCCGTCGGGCTCGGCACGTTCGCGAAACTGCTCGATCTGCTCCTCACGCACCGCCACGACGCAATGATGGCGGCGCTCGTGGGGCTTATCGCCGGGGCGCTCCGGGCCCTCTGGCCCTACGGCGGGGCCGAGCGTGTCCTGCGGGCCCCCGAGGCCGGCGAGCCGATCGGGTCGGTCGTGCTCCTTGCCCTGGTCGGGTTTGGGGCCGTGCTCGCGCTGCTGGCCTGGAGCCCATCCACCGCCGGAAAAGAGACGACCGCCTCCGCCTCGTAGCGTGACGTTCGGGCTCGCCTCGCCGCCGCTCCTCCCCGATGCGCCCTCTTCTTCTCTTCGTCGGTCTTGCTGCTGCCCTTCCCGGACTGGTCGGGTGCGCCCCGACGCGGCTTCCGGGGGCGTCCGCCTCGTCGCGCCTGGACTCCCTCCGGGCCGAGAATGCTACGCTGCGGAGCCGGCTTCGCCGCGTGGAAGACTCGCTGCGGTTTCGGGACGACCTTGCGACGGGGCAGTACTACCGCGACCTGCGCGTCCTGACGGACCGCCTGAACCGCCTGGCCTACGAGGTGCAGATGCGCCGCCAGGGGGGGCGGGCGGTGCGCGTGCTTCCGGCCGACTCGTTGTTCGAGGCCGGCACGGCCACCCTCACGGCGGCGGGAAAGAAGCGGCTCCGGGCCACGATTGCTCACCTGGAGACGGCCTACCCCACGCGGGCGGTCCGGGTGGAGGGGCACGCCGACGATACCCCCTTGAGTGAGGCCCTCCAGGAGCGGTTTGCGTCGAACTGGGAGCTCTCGGCGGCCCGGGCCACGGCGGTCGTGCGCTACCTCAGTGCCCGCAGCGCCCTGGCCCCGTCCCAGTTTGCCGCCCTCGCCTACGGGGCCACGGACCCGGTCGCGTCGAACGCAACGGCACGAGGGCGCCGTCGGAACCGGCGGGTTCGCATTGCGGTCCTCCCGCCCCCGCAGGACTACTCCCGCCCCGTCGACACGTCCTGGTGAACGGCCCGATACCGCCCGACAAAATGGAGATGGCTCCGCGCCCCGTCCCCGCTCGGGTAGACGCCAAAGCCGTTGATCCGGTACTCCGGGCCCGTGGGCGTGTCCACCACCCGCTCCCGAAAGCTCTCAACGACCCCGGCGTCGGTCTTGCGGTGCCAGACGATGGCGCCGTCGGACACCCGCCCGCGGTACGTGATGGGGGCCCCGTCGGGCGGATTCACCTCGCAGATCAGCGTTCCGTCGTCGGTGACGTAGTTGCGCGCCGTCTTGCGGACGACACGCCCGTCCGGATACCGATCGATCTGTGTGCCCACCTGCACGCCGTCCTCCCATCGGTAGCGGTGCTCCGTCGAGAGGGAGTCGACCTGCGTCCCGTCGTGGGCATACACCACGAACGCCCCCGTCCAGTGGCCGGTGAGCGACTCCAGCGCCGCCCGGGGCGACTGGGCCTGCGCGGGCCGTCCCGCGGTGGCAACAAGCAGGAGGCCCAGCGTCACGACCGTCCGCCCCAGAACGTCCCCTCCGGCGACAGGCCCCGGTCTGTTCCGGCTCCGTCCAATACGCATCGGTTAACAGCAGAGTGATGAAACGAGCACTTCGAATTCTTGGGCTCGTCGTCGGCGGGCTGGTCCTCGGCCTCGCTGGGGTGTTCTTCTGGGCGAGCTCCGGGGCACTGTCCGACGACGAGCTTGCGCAGGTGCGGACCTACACGGCGCAGCCCGACACAACGCGGCCGGACACGCTCACGGTGACAACCTACAACATCGGTTATCTCTCCGGCATGAGGAACAACGAGCCGGTGGTGCGGCCCGACAGCCTGTTCCACGCGAACATGGACCAGGCCGCTGGCTACCTCCGAGCGGCGGCCCCCGACATCGTGGCCCTTCAGGAGATCGACTTTGGAGGGGCCCGGGCCGCGCACGTGCACCAGCTGGATACCCTGGCCGCCCGTCTCGGGTACCCGGGGGCGGCGCAGGCCGTGAACTGGGACGAGCGGTACCTGCCGTTTCCGTACGGCCGTCCCGCCGTGCATTTCGGGCGCACCCTCTCCGGGCAGGCCGTCCTCAGCCGCTTCCCCGTCCGGAGGCACGTGCGGAGGACGCTCCCGCGTCCGCCGCAGCCGTTTTTCCGGGACGCGTTCTACCTCGACCGCCTGGCACAGGTCGGGGTGGTCGACGTGGACGGCCGCCCGCTCGCGGTCATCAACGTGCACCTGGAGGCCTTCGACGTTGGGACGCGCGAGACGCAGGCCCGCGTCGTGAACGATCTCTATCGCCGCCTCGCCGACAGGGGCATCCCGACGCTTCTGCTCGGCGACTTCAACAGTTCCCTCTCGTCCGGCGAGGAGGGGGGGCAAGCCGGAGCGGAGGACGCGACGATGCAGCACATACTGGCGGGCACGGACCTGCGCTCGGCCGTCAACACCGCTTCGGCCGACACGGCGAGCGCCACGTACCCGGCCGACGCTCCTGCCCGAACGATCGATCACATCTTTTATCCCCCTCAGTTCTTCGAGGCGGTGGACACACAGCGATGGTGCGGCAGGCCCGCGCCCCCGTCCGACCACTGCGCCGTGACGGCCGCACTGCGCCTCACGTCCCGGGCCAAATGGCCCTCCCACGAGGCCCTGCCGCCCCTGGAGGATTCGCCGACCGAGTAGCCGAGACGCCCGTCCGGAACGCCGCGGCCGCTTGCGCCCCCACGCGCCATCCCCAAACGCCTACGCCGTCTCCAGTTCGCGCGCCTGCTCCTCCTCCGGGGCGCTCCAGTCGGTCGCCTCGGCCACGTGCTGGCACTGGTGGCACCGGATGTCGCGGTCTTGAACCTGACAGCAGGGGCGCTCGGAGGCCGGCGTCGGGGTCTGCACGTTGGGCAACTGAAGCTGGGCGGCCGTCATGTCGGCCAGCGTCTCGATGAACTTGGGGTGGCTGTTCAGGCCCGGCATGACCTCGTAGTGCTCCGGGATCGGGGCGCCCTCCTCTTCGAGGTCCTCCGGAATCTCGATGGCCAGCTCGTAACTCGTCTCGATGTGGTCCGTCACGAACGCCACCGGAATGACGAGCACGTCTTCGCCCTCCTCGGCCAGCTCCTCCACGGTGTCGTCCGTCGCGGGCGTCAGCCACTCCGACGGCCCGACCTTGCTCTGGAAGGCCGTGCTGAAGTCGTGGTCGAACCCGCGGTGCTCCATCAAGTGCTTCACCGTGGAGTGGACGAGACAGCAGTACGGGTCGTCCCGGTCTTTCATTTCCGAGAGGGGCGTCCCGTGCGCACTAAAGAGAAGGTGCACGTCGTCCCGCACGTCGTCCGGGAAGCGCTCCAGGCCCTCGTCGATCCGGTCACTCAGTGCCTCGATGTACTTCGGGTACGTGGCGTACTCGAAGACGGAAGTCGTGGGCCAGGCCGGAATCTCGCCCGCCTTCTCCAGCTCGTGCCAGTACACGAGCGAGGCGCCGGTCGTGGTCTTGGAGTACTGGGGGTAGAGGGGGAGCAGCACGACCTTGTCGACGCCGTCCTCCTGCATCTGCGCCGCCGCGTCTTCGCTGAACGGCTCCCAGTAGCGCATCGCCATGTACGTCTTGAACGTGGCGCCCGTCTCCGCGGCGTACTGCTCGTTGAGGGTCTGCTCCAGGTTGTCGGCCTGGTCGCGGGTGAGGGGATTGATGGGCGAGCCCCCGTCGTCACTGATCTCCTTGTAGTCCTCCGCGACCGACTGGGACCGGAAGTACGAGATAATCTTGGAGAACGCCTGTCGCACGCGGCCCCGCGCCTGGAAATAGACGACCTCCGAAAAGTCGATGATCGCCGGGTCCATGAACAAGTTGTAGAGGAACGGCTCCACGGACTCCTCGCCGTCCGGGCCGCCCAGGTTGAGGAGCACGACCCCTACCGTATCGCCCGACTCCACGCCGAGCTTGGCCGATGGAAAAAACTCCCCCTCCACCAGACGGGGGTCACTGTTGTACTCCTCACGGTCGTAGCGCTGTATGAACTCGTAGGGCGTCATTGGGGGCAACGGTCGCTTGGAAAAGGGATGTCACAATGGCAAATACAGAACGAAAGCGCCGGTCGAAAGACTCAACGGGCACCCCGATCGTTGCAAATGCGTTTCGTGATTGTAGCAACGCGGAAGGGGCCATCTCGGTCCCGAATTCTCCGTCGATTTAGATTTGACGCACCTGGAGGGCCGGACGGCAGGCGCACGTCCTCGCGGGCGCAGCAGAGACAAAAAACACCTGATGCGCCGCCGGATACGCCTGTTGAGACGCCCACGCACCTGTGCTCGTTCAGAACCGGCCGTCCCCCCATGTCCCTTTCCCGACGTCGATTCCTCACCCTTGGTGCGGCGGGGGCCGCCACGTGTGCCCTGCGTCCCGAACGTCTGCTGTGGGCGGCCGGCCGGGCCGGGTGGGAGGCGAGCGTCGCCCTGCCCTGGGCGACCCAGGAGGTCTACGGCACGACGTGGAACGGGCGGATCGTGGTTGCGGGCGGACTCCGCTCCGGGGCCGATCGTGACCGCCGGTTCACGACGCTGGAAGAGACGGCCCTTTTCGATCCCTCTACGGAGGCGTGGACGCGCGGGCCGGCCCTTCCGTCCCCGCGCCACCACATCGTGCTCGCGGAGGCCGATGGCACGGTGTACGGGTTCGGGGGATTCGTGGGAGAGACCCTGCGCAACGGATTTCAGTTCCGGCCCGACGTGTACGCGTTCGACGGAGGCCAGTGGGCCCGCATCGGGACAATGCCCACGCCGCTCGGCGAGACGGTTGCGCTCGCGGTCGAGGAGCGGGTCCATCTCGTGACGGGCAGTCTCCACCCGGACGACGGCGCGTCGGATGGGGCCTCTCGTGCCCACCTGGTCTACGACTCCGGCGCCGATGCCTGGAGCGAGGCGCGCCCGGTGCCCACGGGCCGGAGCAGTGCCACAGGGGCGGTCATTGACGGGCGCCTTTACGTCGTGGGCGGACGTCGCACGGAGGGCGGGGTGACCAACCTCGGGGCGGTGGAGCGGTACGAGCCGACGACGGACACGTGGACCGAATTGCGCCCGTTGCCCCAGCCGTCCGGGGGGCTGGCGGGGGCTGCGCTCGATGGTACGCTCTACGTCTTCGGGGGCGAGTACTTCTCGGGAAATGGGGGCGTGTACGGACGCACGTGGGCGTACGACCCGGACGTAGACGCCTGGACCCAACACGCCCCCATGCCGACGCCGCGGCACGGCCTCGCAGGAGCCGCCCTCGGGGGGCACATCTACGCCATCGGCGGCAATCCCGCCGCCGGCATCGGGGCCGCCACCTCGTCCGTCGTCGAACGCCTATCCCCCACCACCGACTGATTCGCTTCTCCCCGTTCCCCGACTGCCGCGACCATTGACGTCTACCCCGCCATCGCGTGTCCCTGGTGCTACGTGGGGCGCACCGTTCGTTTCGTCGTCGAAGAAACGTTTGGCGACGGGAGCCGCGTGCAGCAGATGTTTGATCGGGGTCGAGAGATGGGAGAAGCGGAGGGACTCCGGCTCGATGCTTGAGGCCATCGATGCGGCCCCCAATACGACCGAGGCGCACCGGCTCGTTCTCTGAGCCCAGGGTCGAGGCTCCAGAAGAGAAACGGCCACGGCGCTGTTTCGGGCATACTTCGCGGACGGCCCAAACGTCTCGGCCCCCGAGGGGCTCGTGGGCTGTGCCGCCGCGGCCATGCCGGGGGCTTCCGTGATGAAATAGAGGACGTAGGGCAGTGACTCGTGGGCGGGGGGGAAGGGGCCATTGTCGCTTGGCCGCATGCCTTCGACATTCGGTCCGCCAGGTCGTACCTTCGAGCCAGGACGAACAGACACTGCACGTGTCCCTCTTCTTTGCTCTCAGATCGATCACGTCGAGCGAACACATGGGCCGAACGCGCATCATGTCTCCGGAGCGAGTCCGCCGCACGCTCCGGCGTCTCGCATACGAAATTATCGAGCACAATCGCGGGGCCGAATCGCTTGAGCTATTCGGGATCCGACGGAGCGGCGTGCCGCCGGCCCGGGTCGTGGCCGACGAGATTGGGGAGGTGGAGGAACAGGCCCTGGAGCCTTACGACCTCGACGTGACGCCCTTTCGGGACGACCGCCCCGATCTGGCCCCCCCTGAGGAGACGCCCCACGACGTGGACGTGACGGATCGGGACGTGATTCTCGTCGACGACGTCGTATTCACGGGCCGTACGGCGCGGGCCGCGCTCGACGCTGTTCTTCAGTACGGGCGCCCGCGCAGCATTCAGCTCGTCGTCCTCGTTGATCGGGGGCACCGGGAGTATCCCATCCAGCCGGACTTCACCGGCCGTCGCCTCCAGACGAAGCACGACGAGGAGGTGGTCGTGGAGGCCGACGGCGAGTTTGCGGTATATGTAGAGGATT
>ERZ1034519.32-NODE-32-length-27029-cov-13.807370_pt1 | contig 27029 bp, 27 predicted proteins | sample MGYA00520655_ERZ1034519 | MGnify/ENA primary metagenome ERZ1034519 (study PRJEB33760, sample SAMEA4777702) | hypersaline lake metagenome | biome: hypersaline environment; feature: brines | place: Spain | collected 2012-08 | depth 0 m ...
TGGCGGGGGCACGACAACCGTTCACGAACCCGGGGCGCTACCTGCTGGTCGGCGCCATCGTCACTACAGTCGCTTCTGCAGCGTTGCAGGGAATTGGTGCCCCAGACCACAACATTGGACGATTCGCTGTACACGTCGCACAGGGCTTTACGAAGGGCGCGGCCGAGGATTCAGGGGAAGCAGCGGCCGCATCTCTCGAAGGAACCGCGTGGGGCGCGGCCGTTCAGGATCTCGAGCAGCTCGGCGCGTATCCTGCTCTGGCGCTCGTGCTGATCGCGGGGCTCGTTGGGCTCCTTTACTGGGCTTTGTTTCGCCGAGACACGAACGTTCCGGCCGAAGCCTTCGCCGTCGGGACGTACGCCACCGCCCACGCGGTCATCCTCTACCAGTGTGCCGACTGCATCCTCGAACTCCTCGTGCACCACGGAGCGCTCGGGGCTCGACTCTCGACTGCGTTCGATTGGGGATCCCAGGCGCTTCTCTTCGTCTATCCGGGTGTTCTTACGTACGGATGCTTTGGGGCAAGCGTGTGGAACGGAATCAAGGGAAGCCTCGGATTGGCATGGGGATACACTGAGGCCGCTCCGGTGTCAATTGTGGGCCTCGCAGGATACGCCGAATGGCTGCTCTGGGCGTATCCGGACGCCTACTCTGGGAGCGGACCTGGTGGGGTTATCGTAGCGGTGGCATTCGCGGCCGTTCTTCTTCTCGTGCATGGAGCCTTTGAACTCTATGCTCGCTACCGGCACGGGGGGCACTCGGCCTAGCGCCTCCCGCTCATCGCCTCGCAGGGAACGGGCGTCCGGTGCCGTCTGGAACTGCGGCGAAGCTAAGAAGTGAAGGCGTCGCACGTTATCGACGAGATGCACCCACCTCAGTCATGGAGAATACGTCCACCAACGGGGAGCCCGCCCGCGCCGAAAAATCGATCGGCCGCCTGCACGTGCTGACCGACTTCCACCTTCAGCAGGATCGCTCCCACGCCGAGCTGGCCCGCCTCGCCATTCGGGGCGGGGCCGACACCATTCAGTTTCGGCAGAAGCACGGCGGCATCCAGAACAAGCTCCTGGAGGCGCGCAAGGTCGCCACGGTGTGTGCCGACGCCTCCACGCCGCTCCTGATCGACGATCATCTCGACATCGCGCAGGCCACCGATGCCGACGGGGTGCACCTTGGGCAGGACGACTTTCCGATCGACGCGGCCCGCTCGGTGCTGGGCCCCTCCCCCATCATCGGCGGCACGGCCAGCAAGCCCCACGAGGCAGCGGAGGCCTACGAACAGGGGGCCGACTACATCGGCTTCGGGCCGGTCTTTCCCACGACCTCGAAGCGCAACCCAAAGTCCGTGAAGGGCCCCGACGGCCTGGCCGACGCGTGTGAGGCCGTTCCCATCCCGGTCATCGCAATCGGGGGCATCACCCACGATCGGGTGCGGAGCGTTCTGGAGGCGGGCGCCCACGGCGTCGCCGTCTTGTCCGCTGTCGACACGGCCCGCAACCCCGAGCAGGCGACCGCCCGCTTCCGGGCCGCCATCGACGGCGTGCTTCGCGAGGCGGACTCGTGACTCAGGAGGAACGCGCGCCTGCCCTCTGAAGGGCCGCCACGAGCCCATCCGGGGACGGCTCGTCCGCCACCGCCTCCACGGCGTGCCCGTCGCCCTCTAGGGCCTCCGCCGTGGTCGGCCCGATGGCCGCGAGCCGATGGGCCTGCACGTCTACCCCCTCCGCGCGGGTCACCGCTTCCAAGCCGGACGGGCTGAAAAAGACGAGCCAGGACGCCCTCCCCCGCGCCGGCACGTCGAGATCAGTGCGGGCGTGCGTCTCGTACACCACCAGCTCGTCGAAACGGACCTCCGCGGCCCGCAGGGCCTCCGGCAACGTCTCACGCCGTCGATTCCCGGACAGGAAGAGCAGGGGCGCGTCCGGATCGTCCTTGACGATGCGCGCGGCCAGGGCGTCCGCAGTGCCCGTATCGTCCCCGCGGGCACGGAGCCCCAGCGCCCGCAGGCGGGCCGCGGTTTTCGGCCCCACCGCGTACGCCAGGCGGTCCGCCCATCCGTCCGCGAGTGCTTCGTGGGACGCAAACACCTGTTCGAGGGCGACAGTGGCCCGCGGACTGGTGGCGAGGAGCCCCGCGTACGGGTCGGGTGCGGCCAGCCGGTCGCGGAGCTGTGCCTGTCGGGGGAACGTGAAGGCGAGTACAGGCTCGCAGACCGCCCGCAGCCCCGCCTCGCGCAAGGCGGCCCGGTACCGGTCCGGGGCTTCATCGTCCGCCGACCGGAGAAGGATGACGTCGGGAGCGGCGCTCATGGTCGATGCCAGATGCCCGCAGGGCCACGCGAGACGGGGTCTCAATCAGGGCCGGAAGGGGGAGTTCGACGTCCCCTCCCGGCTTTCGCCGAGCACGTCGTCGAGGATGTGGTCGCCCCCCATCGCCAGCAGGTCGGCGGCCAGCTCCCGCCCGACGGCCGCCCCGTCCTCCGGCGCGCAGCGCCGCTCGTCGCGGTAGTGCTCGCTGCCGTCGAGGGCGGCAATGCAGGCGTCCAGCACCAGCGTGCCGTCGTCGATGTGGGCCCACGCCCCGAGCGGCACCTGACACCCGCCGCCCACCTTTTTCAAAAAGGCCCGCTCCGCGTTCGCGGCATGCCCACTGGGGGCGTGGTGGAGGGTCTCCCGAAGCAGGTCGCGGAGCGCATCCTGATCCTCCCGGCACGCGATGCCGAGCGCCCCCTGCCCCACCGCCGGCACAATGAGCGACGGATCGATCCGGTCGCGAATGTGAAGCGACAGCCCGAGCCGCACGAGGCCCGCCACCGCCAGCACCATTCCCGTCCAGTCGCTCTCGCCCAGTTTCTCGAGGCGGGTGTCCACGTTGCCCCGAACCGGCACGACCTCAAGGTCGGACCGCCAGGTGAGCAGCTGGGCCGTGCGGCGGAGCGAGGCGGTCGCCACCGTGGCCCCCTCCGGCAGGTCGTGGAGGTGCCCGTCGAAAGACGGGTGCGCGACGAACGCATCCCGCGGGTCTTCGCGCTCCCCGATCGCGGCCAGTGCGAGCCCCGACGGGACCGTCGACGGGATGTCTTTGAGGGAGTGGACGGCCAGATCCACACCTCCCTGGAGCAAGGCACGGTCCAGCTCCTTGGTGAAGACCGCCTCGTCCCCGATCTCCGAGATGGGCGTGTCCGTCGCCTCGTCGCCGCGCGTCGTGATGGTCTCCAGCTCGACGCGGTGCCCAGCCGCTTCGAGTCTCGACCGCACGACGTTGGCCTGCCGAAGGGCAAGTTCACTACCTCGGGTGCCGAGAACAAGCGGGTCGGAAATCGACATGCCCAGTCCAGGGAAACTCAAAGAGAATGCGATCGGCACTCCGCACGTCTACGGCACAGTTCCCCTCCAGCCGTGCGGGGCACGGTTGAGACGACGGCCAACGGGCCCTCCTACCCGCCGCGGACCTCTTCGGAATGAGACGCGGCCTGATGCGCGGCCGACAGGCGAAGGGCCTTTTGCACCTCCTCCGTTTCCGTTCCGTCGCCTCCAGGGTCGTGGGTCATGTAGGGACAGCGGGACGGGGCCTCGCCCAAATCGGGCGTATCGGCGTCGGGCGCCTCCGCCAGGGACCGGCCGGCATCGCTCTCGTCGGACGGTGCAAACAGCGCGTGGAGCAGCTCAATGCCCTGGACGAAGTCGATGCTCTCCGGGTCGACGTTTTTGAGCCGCACGATGGGGACCGCCAGCAGCTTCTGCATGATCGACTCCGTGAGGCGGTCGACCTCTTCGCGGTCCATGCCCGTGCGGTGGGCGTGGCGGTCGACCTCCTGTTCCCGAATCGTGTCGAACGTGCTGCGGATGGCCTGGATGGCGGGCTGGAGGGCCTGCTGGTGGAACACCCAGGTCACAAAGTCCTCAAGGAGCTCCTCACAGATGGACTCCGCCTCGGGAACGGCGTCGGCCCGCCGCTCGCGGACCTCCGCGGTCCAGGCCTCCAGGTCGTCCAGGTCGTAGAGGCGGTACCCGGGGCGCTCGTCCACCGCCGGATCCACGTTGCGGGGCATCGCCACGTCCACGACGAGGGTCGCCTCGTCGGGGGCCGGCAGCGCGGGGGCGTGCAGGACGGGGTCGGACGCGCCCGTGGCGACCAGCGCGAGATCCGCGGTGGCCACGGCCCGGTGGCGGTCGGCCCACGGCTCGGTGTCGCCCCCGAACGGCGAGGCCACTTCACGGGCCCGGTCGGGCGACCGGTTCACGACGGTCAGCGACGCAAGGGATTCGTCCGCGAGGGCTTCCAGGGCGAGACGTCCCATCTTGCCCGCCCCCACGAGCACAATCTCCGTGTTTCGAAGCCCTTCGCCGCCGGCCTCCGAAAGGTCTTGGCGTGCCATCTCCACGGCCGCGGTCGAGACCGACGCGGCCCCGCGGCCCAGTCCCGTCTCCGAGGAGACGCGCTTGGCGGCCCGGAATGCGGTGTGGAAGAGCCGGTGCATCACCGAGTGAATCCCGCCAGCGTCCACCGCCCGCTCGTAGGCCGCCTTGACCTGAGCGAAGATTTGGCGCTCGCCGAGCACCACGGAGCGGAGGCCACTCGTTACCTGCAGCAGGTGCCGGACCGCGGCCTCGTCCCGCTCCTGAAAGGCCGTTTCTTCGGGCCACCGGGTGCCGCCCCCCTGCCCGATCAGGGCCTTCACCTGGCGCAAGTCCGCCTCGGTGCCGTAGAGGTAGGCCTCCGTGCGGTTGCAGGTCGACAGGACCACGACCTCCGCGTCGGCACTCAGGCTCAGGTTTGCGTACAGGGCCTCTTGTTCTTCTGCACTAAGCGCGAACGTTTCGGTCTGCTCCAGCGAGGTGCACTCGTGATTAAGCCCGACTGCGTAGAACCTCATAGAGCCCGTTGAAAGACACAAGCGTTCGATGCAAACCTGTTACACGAGGCAAGGGGCGCTGTTCGCAACCAGGGTTGAATAAGGCGTCAACGCCCGGATGCGGACAGGGGGCCGTCCCCATCCGGGGCAGTGAGGAGGGACAAGACGATTTCGGAGGAGGACCGGGCGGCCTCCTGCATGAACGCCTCGAAGTCGACGTCGGACGTGCCGTCCGCATGGTCCGAGATGGCCCGCACCACGAGGTACGGCACGTCGTTCATCGCGCAGACCTGCCCCACGGCGGCGCCCTCCATTTCCACACAGTCCCCTTCAAGCTCCTCGCGGAGCTGGTGACGGTCGGCTTCGTCCTCAATGAACCGATCCCCCGTCAGCACGCGCCCAGGGGTAATCCGGTGATCGGGCAGGTCAACCGCCAGTGCACGGCGACGCAATGCAGCATCCGTCTTAAAGAAGCGAAAGTCGGTGAACGGAACCTGTCCGCGCGGCAGCCCGAGGAACTTGACCACCACGTCGTGCTGCACACAGTCGGTCGCCACGACGACGTCACCGATATCGAGCGCCGGATTCACCGCCCCGGCCGAGCCGGTACAGATCACGGCCTCGGCGTCGAACGTATCGATCAGAATTTGTGTGCAGAGGGCGGCATTCACCTTCCCAACGCCCGCCCGGACGAGGACAAGATCGTGCCCGTGCCACGACGCCTCATGAAAGGTAAGTCCCGCCCGCTGCGTCGAGCGCAGGATCTCGCAGCGGTCGAGATACAGCTCCATTTCGACGTCCATCGCAGACATGATGGCCAACGGCATACGGACGCACACCTCAACTATTACTTTAAATACCGGCTTACAGGGCGACGGTAGACGACGCGACGTTCCATGTCGGCGACCAGCCCGAATACCGCCCCAATGGCACCACATGCGAGGGCGATGATGGTGCCATAGCGCACTCCTAGTTCACTTCCCGACACAAGCGAAGTGCCAATGACAATGCCGCCAGGAATTGCACTGATGGCAGATCCGGATACAACACCACCACCACCTACGAGTGCCTCAATGCGCTGTGCGTCCTCAATCGGACGAGAGCGCGTCTTCTCGGATTCTGGCAGACGGGATGATTCCCAACGACTCGCCCCGCCCGGATCCGTGTGGAGCCGATAGCGAATGGAGTCTCGGGACAGGCGAACGTATTCGGCATCCTTGACCCGATTCCCTGAAACCCAGACGATGGTCGCGTCGGACGATTCGAGGACCCGATTGATTTCAGAAAGTCTGGTGGGGGGCTGGGCAATCTCAGAGCTACCCGCACAGCCGGTCAGAGTTGGGACCAAGAGGACGAGAAGGAGACAATAGCAGCAACAGCGCATCAGAGAGGGGCGTTGTGCTCCAGTCCGCTTCGCCCCACTGGGCCGCCTGGTTCACCCTTCAAGTAACGCTCGAAGTCTCCCAGCGGATCAGGCCTACCGCACGACCGACCCGTCCTCCGCCTCCGTGGTGACCGGCACGAACGTACCATCCGGCTCCTCGGCCATGAGCACCATGCCCTGGCTCTCGAACCCAAACATCTCCTTCGGCGCCATGTTGGCGACGACGACCACCTCCAGCCCCACCACGTCGTCGGGGGCCATTTGCTCGGCCACCCCCGCGAGGATCTGCCGCTCCTCGAAGCCGAGGTCGACCTCCAATCGAAGCAGCTTGTCGGCGTCGGGCACCGGCTCGGCGGTCGTTACGGTCCCGGCGCGCAGGTCGAGCTGCGTAAAGTCGTCGAACGAAATGTTGTCGCTGAGGGCTTCGTAGTCCATGTCGGTGGTGGATGATGGGTCCGTATCTCGTTCAGCGGCCCGATCGCGGAGCTTCTCGATCTGGGCTTCGATGGTGTCGTCGTCGATTTTCTGGAAGAGCGGCTCCGGGTCGGGGCCGCTCGGGATCGGGTGTCCGGCGGGCAGAAGGGGCGCCCCGGCGTCTTCCCAGCCTACGGCGCCGGCGGGATCGTCGTCGGGGGTGCTGGTCCGCACGTTCTCGAGCCCGATGCGCTCCCGGAGCGTCGCCGCGGCACTGGGCAGCACCGGCTCGAACAGAATGGACAGCGCGGCGCACACCTGCAGGCTGACGTGGATTGTGTTGGCGCAGGCCTGCGGGTCGCTCTCGTGGGTGTGCCACGGCTCCGTGTCGTTGAAGTATTTGTTGCCGCGACGCGCCAGCGCCATCGTCTCGAAGACCGCGTCCCGCGTGCGATGCTCCTCGTAGGCCGCGCCCACAGTATCGGGCACCTCGGCCATCCGGTCGAGCATGGCCCGGTCGGCCTCGGAGGGATCCTCCAGCGGCGGGACCGTGCCGTCGAAGTAGCGCTGCGCAAAGGTGAGCGTCCGGTGCACGAAGTTGCCGAAGACGTTGGCGAGCTCCCCGTTCACGCGCTGCTGAAATCCCTCCCAGCTGAAGTCCGCGTCCTTCGTCTCGGGAAGGGTCGTGGCGAGGGCGTAGCGGAGCAGGTCGGGCGCGTGCCGCTCGTCCGCAAAGTCGTCGAGGTACTCGTGGAGCCAGACCGCCCAGCCGCGGCTCGTGGACAGCTTCTCCCCCTCCAGGTTCAAGAACTCGTTGGCGGGCACGTTGTCCGGCAGGACGTAGTCGCCATGCTCCATGAGCATGGACGGAAACATGAGGCAGTGGAAGACAATGTTGTCCTTGCCGATGAAGTGGACGAGGCGGGTGTCTTCATCCTGCCAGTAGTCGGTCCACGCGTCGGGCTCGCCCTGCTCCGCGGCCCACTCCTTCGTGGCCGAGATGTAGCCGATCGGGGCGTCGAACCACACGTAGATGACTTTGCCTTCTGCCTCCAGCCCGTGCCGCTCCGCCACGTCGTCGGGAACCGGCACGCCCCAGGGCACGTCGCGGGTGATGGCGCGGCCCTTGAGCCCCTCGTCGAACCAGCTCTGAATCTGTCCGACGACGTTGTTTTTCCACTCCGGATGCGAGCCAATCCATTCTTCGAGTTGGGGCTGGAGCTCCCCGAGGGGCAGGTACCAGTGGGTGGTCTCTTTGAACTCCGGCGTCGCGTCGGTGAGCGTGCTCTGCGGGTTCTCCAACTCCGTCGGGCTGAGGGACGAGCCGCACTGCTCGCACTGGTCGCCGTAGGCCTCCTCGAAGCCGCAGACCGGACACGTCCCGATCACGAACCGGTCGGCCAAAAACATCTCGGCCTCCGGGTCATAGAGCTGCTCGTCGGTTTTGAGGTCGAAGCCCCCGTTCTCGTCGAGCACCCGGAAGAAGTCCTGCGTCGTCTCCGTGTGGGTCTCGCTGGAGGTGCGCCCGTAGTAGTCGAAGCTCATCCCAAACCGCTCGAAGTTGTCGCGGATTTGGGGGTGATAGGTGTCGATGATGTCCTCCGGGGTTCGGTCCTCCCGAATGGCCCGCATAAGGATGGCAACGCCCATTTCGTCGGAGCCGCAAATAAAGGCCACGTCTTCCCCCTTCAGCCGCTGGTAGCGCACGAAGAGGTCCGCCGGGAGGTACGCCCCCGCCAGGTGGCCGATGTGGATGGGGCCGTTGGCGTACGGAAGGGCCGCGGTGACGAGGAGACGCTCGGAAGAAGTCGGATCGGCCATCAAACCAAAGTCGCAAGTACGTAATCGTTACGGCATGCCTGGGATTGCGTATTTCATATTGCGTGAGCCCACAGCTCGGGGAGAAGTACGCAATCCGCATCACGCAATACGAATCGGAAACGGGCGATCTGTCCCGAAGGGCCTGGCCCGTTCCGGGAAACAGCGGGACGTCTCAGTTAAAGCTCACCCCGTCGAGCGGGTCTCCCTCCTTCTTTCGGAGGGCCTCCTCCGCGAACCAGGCCTCCTCCACCTCCTGGGTCGTGTCCGGAAGGTCCTCGTGGGGCTTTTCGTAGCCCTCGATGTCTTTGAGCCAGACGAGCGTCTTGGTCCGCATCGTGCCGTCTTTCGCCTCGAACTCGATGTCTTCTTCCCGGGCGGCACACGTTCCCTCGGCCTCGCCGTACACGCCCCCCAGCTTGGGGTGGCGCAGCAGGATGCGAACCCGCTCGCCGTAGTCGAATCGGCTGTCCTCGAAGTCGGCCTCGCTGTAGGTTGCCACGGGTCGTTGCGATTCTTCGCGGGAGATTGGAGCAGTCATACCAACCGGTGGGCACTTCCACCAGATCCAAGTATATGAATCAGCGGGTGCTTCTGCGTGTTCACGACGCGTGAGCCCCTCGTGAAAACAGGGACGACTCGTTTCTTCGCTCACACTCCGGCCGCCTCATGTCCACCCCCAGCTTCTCCCCCCGCACGGCGACCGTCGAGCGCACCACCGCCGAGACGGATGTGTCCGTCGCCCTCACCCTCGACGGCGACGGGAGCTACGACGTCGACACCGGCGTCGGGTTCTTCGACCACATGCTGTCCCTCTTCGCCAAGCACGGCGCGCTCGACCTCGAGGTCCGGTGCGACGGCGATCTGGAGGTGGACGACCACCACACGGTCGAGGACGTGGCCATCGGCCTCGGCCGCGCCCTCGACGACGCCCTCGGGGACAAGGCCCACATCGCCCGCTACGGCCACGCCTACGTGCCGATGGACGACGCACTGGCCCGGGCCGTGGTGGACCTCTCGGGGCGAAGCTACTGCCACCTGGAGGCCTCCTTCGAGCGGAACCAGGTCGGCGGCCTGTCGACGGAACTGGTCGAACACGTGTGGCGCTCCGTGGCCGATCACGCCCGCTGCAACCTGCACCTGACCGTCCTCCGCGGGCACAACGCCCACCACAAGATTGAGGCCCTCTTCAAGGCCGCCGCCCGCGCCCTTCGCACGGCCGTGCGCCGCCGGGCCGACCACGCCGAGGTGGCCTCCACGAAGGGGACCCTGGCCTAACCCAAACGACGGCGGGCTGGGAGCGAGCCGGTCTAGGGGCTGTTCTGCGCCCTTCGCTCGGTCCTCACGCCTGTGCACGGTCCCATTCTCGACGCGAGCCCTTCTACGAAATACGCCCGCTCCCCCATGCTCTCAAACGATACGGTCGCGGTCATCGGCGCCGGCAACATCGGCCACTCCCTCATCGGCGGCATGATCGGCGGCAACCTGATCGAGACCGAGGACGTGATCGCGACCCGCCGGACCGGCTCGGCCCTCGACGCGCTGGCCGAAGAGTTTCCCGGCCTGCGCACCACGACCGACAACGTGGAGGCCGTCCAGGACGCCTCCATCATTCTGCTGACCATCAAGCCCCAGAGCCGGGCCGAAGTCATTACCAACATCCGCGACCACGTGGACCGCGACGTGCTCGTCATCAGCGTGCTGGCCGGCATCACCAGCGAGCGGCTCCAGCTCGGGTTTGGGCAGGACCAGCCCGTAATCCGTGCCATGCCGAACACACCGGCCCTCGTGGACGCCGGCGCGACGGCGCTCTCCCCCGGCACGTACGCGACCGACGCCCACCTGGAGAAGGCCCGGGCGATTTTCGAGGCCGTGGGAAACGCCGTGGTCGTACCCGAGGACCACATGGACGCCGTCACGGGGCTGTCGGGGAGCGGCCCGGCGTACGTATACATGTTCATCGAGGCGCTGACCGATGCGGGCGTGAAGCAGGGCATGTCCCGCGAAGACGCCTCGACGCTGGCCCGGCAAACGGTGTACGGCGCCGCCAAGCTGGCCATCGACACGGACAAGCACCCTGCGATCCTGCGCGATGAGGTCACCACTCCCGGCGGGACCGCCATCGCCGCGGTGTCGTCGCTCGAAGAGCACGGGCTCCGCACCATGCTGATCAACGCCGTCGGCACCGCCACCCAGCGCTCCGAGGAGCTCAACGACGAATAGCAGTCCCCCCAGCCTCGGCGCCCACCAGGGGTCAGCGCCCCGTCCCTCCCGCCTGAACTGATTGTTCTGCCCCTTCCTCCCCATGACGACCATCATCGACTACGGCATCGGCAACCTTCGCTCGATCGAGAAGGCCTTCGAGACCGTGGGGGCGACGGTGCACCGCACCGACGACCCGGCGGCCATCGCGGAGGCCGAGCGGCTCGTGCTGCCGGGGGTGGGGGCGTTTCGGGCCTGCATCGACGAGATTCGACGGCGCGACCTGGAGGGGCCGATCCACGACGCCATCGGCCGCGGGGTCCCGTTTCTGGGGGTCTGCGTGGGCATGCAGCTGCTCTTCGAGACCGGCTACGAGAAGGGTGAACACGAGGGGCTCGGCGTCCTGCCCGGGCATGTCGCCCATTTTCGGGAGACCGATGCGGGCATGCCCGACGAGCTGACGGTTCCGCACATGGGATGGAACGCAATCGAGCCGACCCGCGACCACCCGCTGCTCGACGAACTGGGGGCCACGCCGTACGTGTATTTCGTGCACTCCTACCACCCCGTGGCGGAAGACGCCGACGACGTGCTCACCACCACGTCCTACGGGCACACCTTCCCCTCCGTGGTGCAGCGCGACAACGTGTTCGGCGTGCAGTTCCACCCCGAAAAGTCGCAGGCCGCCGGCCTCGGGCTGCTCGACAATTTTGCCGCGCTTCCGACGACCGAGGAGGCCGGCCGGACAGTCTCTACGTAGGACGAGACCGCCCTGGACGCTACTCCATCCTGCCCGGGCCTAAAGCAGCTGAATCAACAGGAGGACGAGAAAGCCCACCCCGCCCGCAGCGACGGTCAGAAATCGGATTGCGGTGTCGACGGAATTCTCCATGAGGCTGAATTCACCAACGCGGGACGTTCGGTGCACCCAATGCTTCGTGGGGGTGACGAATGCCCAAAAAGGGTGCCAACGCGCACAGTGCGCGGATCCGCCCCCATTCAGGATTCTCAGCAGCCGTTCAGGGAGTCAGGCTCGTAACTCTTACGAGCCGCCGGTCCGTCGCGGAGGCGTTCTTGCGGCCCCCAACAAAAAAAGCCCGCCCCGGAAGGGACGGGCTCGGGTCTTCTCGCATCGGGTGCGCCGTCGTTATCCGACCGGCGAGGCGTTGAGGGCGCTCAGCCCCTTCTCCGTTCGCTCGGTCTCGAACGCAACGGTCTGGCCTTCGCGCAGGTCGTCGCCGCCCGTCGAACCGGTGATGTTGCTTACGTGCAGGAAGACGTCCTCACCGCCCTCCTCGGGCTCGATGAAGCCAAATCCCTTCTCGGTGTCAAACCACTTAATCGTTCCGCGTTGCATACTGTAACCGTCGTTGTGTTTGTTGGTGCGCTCCGCCGGTGCAACGCACGCATCCGGGGTGCTCGGGACGGCGAGGCAGCGAAGGAGACGCAAATGTAATATTGAGTTGTAGGTCCCATTCGCGGTCGTCTTCACAGTTCCGGATCGGTCCCGCCTGGGCGCTTTCTTCACCCAGTTCCCGTTTTCCGGGCCGGACTGGGCGGCGGAAGAATGGGGGGCCCCACGAACATTGCGTCGCCTCGTGAATGGAAGTAACGGTTCTCGCGCGAGTCTCCTCCTCACGTCTCCCAGTTCATGCCCCTCGTCATTCCCGCCATCGACATCCGCGACGGCCGGTGTGTGCGCCTGCACCAGGGCGACTACGACAACGAGACCGTGTACTTCGAGGACCCCGTCAAGATGGCCAAGCTGTGGCGCGTGCAGAATGCGCAGACGCTCCACGTGGTCGACCTCGATGCGGCCCGGGGGGAGGGGGAACACAACCGGGACGTGATCGGGAAGATGTGCGACGCGCTCGACATCCCGATCCAGCTCGGGGGCGGCATCCGCTCCATGGATCAGATTGAGGCCGCCCTGGACCGGGGCGTGTACCGCGTCATCCTGGGCACCGCGGCCGTCCGCAATCCCGACTTCGTGGAGCGGGCCGTGGAGCAGTTTTCGGCCCGGCGGGTGGTCGTGAGCATCGACGCCCGCGACGGGGAGGTTCGCGTGCAGGGCTGGACGGAGGGATCCGGGCTCGACGCCGTCGCGTTCGCGAAGGACATGGAGCAGCGGGGCGTGCGCCGTCTCGTCTACACCGACATCAGCCGGGACGGAACGATGGACGGCCCCAACATTCAGGCGTACCGCACGCTCGGCCGCCAGCTCGCCCACGCCAAGATTACGGCGTCCGGCGGCGTGGGCGAGCACGACGACCTGCTCGACATTCAAACGCTCCAGCCCTACGGCGTCGATTCGGTGATCGTGGGCACGGCGCTCTACGAAAACCGCTTTCCGTGTCAGCAATTTTGGGCCTGGCAGGACAAGGACGCGGTGGACCTGGACACGTTCTCGACGGCGTCCCTCCGATAAGCCCCTCTTCGTTTGTCCCCTCGTCTCCTTTCGCCCCTGTATGCCCCTCGCGAAACGCATCATTCCCTGCCTCGACGTGGACGAAGGCCGCGTCGTGAAGGGCATCAACTTCGTCGACATCCGTGACGCCGGCGACCCGGTGGAACAGGCCCGCACCTACGACGCCGCCGGGGCCGACGAGCTGGTGTTTCTCGACATCACCGCCACGCACGAGGACCGCGACATCATGCACGACGTGGTGCGGCGCACCGCCGATCAGGTGTTCATTCCCCTGACCGTGGGCGGCGGGCTCCGCTCGGTCGACGACATGCGGGCGATGCTCCAGGCCGGGGCCGACAAGGTGGCCATCAACTCCGCGGCCGTGAAGGACCCGGACCTGATCGCCCGCGGCGCCGACGCGTTCGGGGACCAGTGCATCGTGGTGGCCATCGACGCGAAGCGGCGGGACGGCGACGGGCCCGCATGGGAGGTGGTCGTCCACGGCGGCCGCAAGCCGACCGGGCGGGACGCCGTGGAGTGGGCCGCCGAGGCGGAGGCCCGCGGGGCCGGCGAGATTCTGCTCACCTCGATGGACCGGGACGGCACGAAGGACGGGTACGACCTGGACCTCCTCCGCGCCGTCACGGAGCGGACCCAGATTCCGGTCATCGCCTCCGGCGGGGCCGGCACCCTCGAGCACCTGCGGGAGGGCCTCGTCGACGGCGGGGCCAGCGCGGTGCTGGCCGCCTCGATCTTTCACTTTCGCGAGCACACCGTGGAGGAGGCCAAAGACCATCTCCGCGACGCCGGCCTGCCGGTTCGGCCTGCCCTGAACAACTGGACCGACCGATATGCCCCAACGGACTGATTCCTCCTCCCCCACCACGGCCGCTCGCCTGCTGAAAGGAGCGGCCCTTGTGTTTTCCATGCTCGGGGGCGGGATGGCGGCCTGGGGCGTCGACAAGTGGGTGCGCTACCCCGAGGCCCGCGCGAGCCAGTTCGGGTTCGAGGCCCCGCTCTGGCCCGCCTTTACCCTGTTCGTGCTCGCCGCCACGGCCGTGGGGGTCCGGCTTCTCTGGATCGCGGCCGGGCGCGTCGAGGACGGCGAGGACCTCTTCGCACAGCGCCACCGTCGCCGCCGCTCCGACCCGCCGCCCCCGCCGGAGTCGGAGTAGCCGCTACGCCGATGCCAGCAGGGCCTCGAGAATGGACCGGGCCTGGCGGTAGATGCCGTCCCCCTCGCTCGCCCGCGGCCCCGCCACGTTCAGGACCCGCACATCGTGTTCTGCCGCCCACGCATGGATCATTGGCACCGGCGCGGGATCCGTCAGGCGAACATGGAGAAGCGGTTTCTTGCGCGCCTCAGCCTCCCGTTGCGTGAGCGCCGTCCCGCCCTCCAAGGGGCCGGGCGCAACGATGAGGGTCCCGTCGCTGTCCCGCACGTTCCACGCCGTCCGCTCTGCATACGCGTCCGTCGGCGTCTCCCGGAGCGGGTAGCGCGGGGCAATCGGCCCGTCCTCCGCCCGTCGCCCCTGTGGGCACCACCCCCCAACCGCCACGTCGTGGGTCCGCGCCGCGTCCAGCGCCGCCCGGTCAACGCCGGTCTGTCCACCGGATATGATTTTGCGAAACTGCACGCGGCCACGGGAGCTTGTTAGAGAGGACGCTGGGCACCCGAACCCTCCGCCCGTCGTCCGGTTTCGTCAGGGGCCTTTGCTTCGAAGCGCATTGCCACCCGCTCAGATCCGCCCTCGCATGCGACTCTTCACGGCGATTGATCTCCCCGACGGATTCCGAAACGAAGTGGCCGGCCTGCAGGCACCGTCCGCGCTGGACGCCCGCTGGACCGATCCGGCCCAGTTTCACGTGACGCTCCGCTTCATTGGCGATGCCAGCCCCGAGCGGGCGGCGCGCTACGAGCAGGCCCTCGCGGACCTGACCGCCCCGGCCGCCCGCTGCGAGCCCTACGGCCTGGACGTGTTGCCGTCCCGGCGCTCTCCTCGCGTCCTGGTGCTCGGCCTGGAGCGCACCGAGTCCCTCCTGGCCCTCCACACGGCCGTCGGCGATGCCCTCGAACGGGAAGGCCTGTCGCCAGACGACCGCGACTACACCCCTCACGTCACGCTCGCCCGGGTGGGGGACACCGCCCCGGAGACGGTGCACGCGTTTCTGCGAACCGCGGACGTGCCCTCTTTTCCGGCCTTCCAGGCCGACCGGTTTGTGCTATACGAAAGCACCCTCACCTCGGACGGGGCCGTTTACGATCCACGAGCGATTTACCCGCTCAACGGATAGGCCCGCGTCCCGGCCATCAATTTTTCGTGATCGGGCGGCGGGCCCACGATAATTGGGACGATCGGTCGTTAGGTTGACCCCGCATGCTGTTTTGCGTTTCTCTCCCCAACCATGTTACGACGCCTCCTACTGCTCGGCGTCCTGTTGTGCGCAGTCGCCCTCCCGGCGGGCGCCCAGGACGGCGGCCCGACCCTTCAAGCCCTCCAGTCGCGCTACAGTGCCCTGCAGGGCCTCCGGGCCGCCTTCACGCAGGTGACCGCCTCCGAGTTTGCGGACGACTCCACCCGGATTGACGGGACGGTGCTTCTCGCCGGGAACCGATACCGGGTCGAGACCCCCGCGCAGACGGTCGTGACGGACGGCGCGACGACGTGGATTTACTCCCCTGCCGACAGTCAGGTCGTGGTGAATACGGCCGACGCGGAGGCCTCCACCCTGACCCCCCAGGCCTTCCTCACGACCGCGGCGGACAAATACGACCGCACGGCCCGCCGTACCGTGACCCGAGCCGGGACGGCACACGAAATGCTGTCCCTGACCGCGGCGGATTCGTCGGCCCGGTTCGAGGAGGCGACGCTGTGGGTCCGGCGCCCCGACCGCATCGTCACGCGCCTCCGGGCCGTCGACCGCAACGGGTCGATTCTGGACCTACGGCTGCGCGACATCCGGGTCGACCCGCCCATCAACGGGAATCCCTTCTCGTTCTCGCCCCCCGCGAACGCGGAGGTGGTGGATCTTCGCCCCACCGACTAGCGAACCACACAGGGCACTTCGGGGGAACTGAACGGCTCTGGAACGAATCCCACGACGCGTGCTGAATCGACGGCGGTGGTTTCAAATCGGAAGCTTCGTCCTGGCGGGCGGCCTTCTGGCCCTCGCCGTGTACGGCGTGGACATGGGCAACATCTGGACGGCCTTCCGGGAGGCCGACTACCGGTGGCTGCTCCCCCTGGTCGTGCTCGTCCTGGGGAGCAACCTGTTTCGCGCCTGGCGCTGGCAGATCCTGGTGGAGGCGCTGCCGCCCCCCGAGGAGCGGGCCGAACACACGGCCCGCCCCCGAATGCTGGAGGCCTCTTTCTCCTCCGTTATGATCGGCTACATGGTGAACTACGTCGCCCCTCGGATGGGCGAGGTGGCGCGGACCGCAAACCTTTCGGCCCGCACCCCCTACCGGTTTAGCAGCATTTTCGGGACCGTCGTCTCCGAGCGCATCTTCGATACGGCCGTGCTGGGGGCGGCCCTGCTGAGTGCCGTCGGGCTGCTCTTCAATCGCCTCGACGTGCTGCGCGAGCAGTTCGTGGCCCCGGCGCGGGCCCGCCTCCAGTCCATCTCGCTCGACTGGCTTGCCGGGGGCACGCTCGGCCTGCTCCTGCTGCTCGTCCTCGCCATCGGGGGGGCCCGTTGGCTCCTTCAGCGCGAAGACTCGTGGCTCGGTCGCGTCTGGAGGACCACCCTCAAGCCCGCCGCGATGTCGTTCCAGAAAGGGATGGCCACACTGGTGGCCTCCCCCCGCCGCGGGGCCATTGTCCTCTCCACGGTCGGCATGTGGGCCGGATACCTGTTGATGGCCTATCTCCCCTTCCGGATGCTCCACCTCGCCGAGCCCTACGGCATTGGGATTTTGGACGCGTGGGCGCTCATGGCGATCGGCGCGATCGGCATCCTGGTGCCCTCCCCCGGCGGCATCGGGTCGTACCACTACATCACCGAACAGGCACTGGTCCACCTCTACGGGGTCCCGTCGGCGGAGGCCCTCACCTACGCCTTCCTCACCCACGGGGCGCAGCTCGTCTTTTACACCCTGGCGGGCCTCGTGGCGGTGGTGTATCAGGGCAGCGGCTTCCGGCCCCTGCTCGCCTTCGGGGCCGACGCCCCCACAGCCTCGGCGAAAACGGACGCGCCCCCCGCCCGCTCCGACGGCGAGACGGACGAGGCCCGCCCCGCTGCCTCGTCCCTTGCCGGCGCCTCTCCCGACGACCAGCGGGGCAATCCGGACGAGTAGCGGCCCGGCCGCCCCTCCGCTTTTCGCAAAATATTGCTGGCAGGCCGCCGCCGCAGTCCGTTGATTACGGGACGAATCACATCATTCCTTTTTCCCCAAATTCCTCATCCTCCCATGAAAGTGACAGTCATCGGTGCCGGCAATGTGGGCGCCACCGTCGCCGAGTGTGTAGCCCGACAGGACGTGGCGAAAGAGGTCGTCATGGTCGACATCAAAGACGGCATGCCGCAGGGCAAGGCCCTCGACATGCGCGAATCGAGCCCCATCCACGGCTTCGACACCCGCGTGACGGGCACCAACGACTACGGCCCCACGGAAGACTCGGACGTGTGCATCATCACGGCCGGCCTGCCCCGTAGCCCCGGCATGAGCCGCGACGACCTGCTGGCCAAAAACACGGAGATCGTGGGCGGGGTCACGGAGCAGTTCGTGGAGGGCAGCCCGGACAGCACGATCATCGTGGTGGCGAACCCGCTCGACGTGATGACCTACGTCGCCTACGAGGCGAGCGGCTTTCCCACGAACCGCGTGATGGGCATGGCCGGCGTGCTCGACACCGGCCGCTTCCGCTCGTTCATCGCCGAGGAGCTGGACGTGTCGGTCCGCGACGTGCAGGCGCTTCTGATGGGCGGCCACGGCGATACGATGGTGCCCCTGCCCCGCTACACGACGGTCGGCGGCATCCCGGTCCCGCAGCTGATCGACGACGCCCGCATCGAGGAAATCGTGGAGCGCACGAAGGGCGCCGGCGGCGAGATTGTGGACCTGATGGGCACCTCCGCCTGGTACGCCCCGGGCGCCGCGGCGGCCGAGATGACGGAGGCGATCCTCAAAGACAACAAGCGCATCCTCCCCTGCGCGGCCTACTGCGACGGCGAGTACGGCCTGGACGACCTCTTCATCGGCGTGCCCGTGAAGCTCGGGGCCGGCGGCGTGGAAGAGGTGATTGAGGTCGACCTCGACGCCGACGAAAAGGCCCAGCTCAAGACCTCGGCCGGGCACGTGCACAGCAACCTGGACGACCTCCAGCGCCTTCGCGACGAGGGCAAGATCGGGTAGACCGGCGCGGGATGGACGGGGGGATGCCCGTCCTCCTCGTCCTATCTCAGCACTTCGCGGAGCGGATCCGTCGGCTCGCGGTGCTCGTCCGGGTGGGCCTCGTCGTGCTGACGCGGCTCGAGATGAGCGGTGACGTGCACGTCCTCGTCCGGAAAGAGGGCGTCGACCCGGTCCTCGACCTCGTGGGACCGGGCGTGCGCCTCGTGGATCGGCATATCGCCCGGAAACATGAGGTGGTATTCGATCCACACCTGGTCGCCGGACGTGCGGTGGCGCACCTGGTGGAAGCTGGCGATGAGCCCCTCTTCCACCGCGGTGCCCAGCTCGTCGAGCAGGGCGGAGGAGGCCTCCCAGTCCGCCTCGTCCATCAGGCCGTAGACGGATCGGCGAAGCAGCCCGGTGGCCGTCCACACGATGTTGGCCGCTACCAGCAGCCCCACCGCGGGGTCGAGCCAACGGATGCCGGTGATCCATACGAGCCCAATCCCGACGATGACGCCCAGGCTCGTCCACATGTCGGTCAACACGTGCTCCCCGTTCGACTCGAGGACGAGGCTGTTGGTGCGCCGCCCCACGCGAACGAGGTACGTTCCGAGCGCGAAGTTGACGGCCGTGAGTCCGCCGATGAGGTAGAGGCCCACGTCGAGCTGCCGAAGGTCGGCGCCCGTCACGAGGTCCTGCACGGCCATCCACCCGATGCCGACGGCGGCCGCGAGAATAAGGGTGCCCTCCACGGCCGACGCAAAGTACGCCACCTTGCCGTGCCCGTACGGGTGCTCCACGTCCGGAGGCGTGGACGCGTACCACAGGCTGAAGCCCGCGAACCCGGTCGCGAAGAGGTGGATGACGGACTCCGCGGCGTCGGAGAGGATCGCGGTACTGCCGGTGAGGGAGGCTGCCGTGAGCTTCCCGACGAGCATCAGGAACGACACCAGCAGGCTCGCCGTCATGGCCCGCCGCCGTGCGCGCTCCGCCTCGGCACGGGACTCATCGTGTGAGGACTGGGATTCAACCATCACATTGCCTGTACCCGAGCAGGCACTCTCAGGTTCATCGTTTCCCTTCTTTTCGCACCGAGACGGGTTCCCACGCTCGCCCCCAGCACCCGGCCCCCGCCATGGCTCACCTCGACCACATCGGCATCGCCGTCGACGACACCGCGGCCGTCATCGAACGGTTCCGGGACCTGCTCGGCATCGTTTCCTACAAGTCGGAGTCGGTGCGCGACCAGCAGGTGCGGACCCACTTTCTGGATGCCGGCTCGGCCAAACTCGAACTGCTGGAGGCGCTCGCCGACGGGTCCCCGGTTCGGCGCTTCCTCGACCGCCACGGGGAGGGGCTGCACCACGTGGCGTTCGAGGTCGACGACCTGTCGGCCACGATGGAGCGCCTCCGGGACGCCGGGATCGAGCTGCTAAGCGAGACGCCCCAGGCCGGGGCGGACGACAAGCAAATTGCGTTTGTGCACCCGAGCCAAACCCACGGGGTCCTGGTGGAGTTTTGTGAATCCACCACACCCGACTGGACGGCCCGAACCGTGCCCCGCCACGACGGGCACCTCGCCGTCTTCGAACGGGGGGCACGGGACCGGCCCTCCCTCCTCGTCCTGCACGGCGCCGCGGGGACGACACAGCACGACGCGGCCCCCCTCATTCGGCGGTTGGAGTCGTCCTTCCACGTCGTCGGCGTTGACCTGAGCGGACACGGCACGTCGGCCCTGCCTGGGGACGCGCCCCTTTCGCTCGACCTGTTCGCCGAGGACGTACGCACCGTCCTAAACGCGCTCGACCTGCCCTCGGCGCACGTCTTTGGCTTCTCGCTCGGGGGCGGCGCGGCCCTCCGCCTCGCCCAGATGCACCCCAAGCGGGTCGACCGCCTTGCCGTCCTGCAGACAAACGCCCACTGGACGGACGACCACGCCCGTCGCATGCAGGCGCGGCTCGACCTCGATGGCCTCGCGGACCGGGCCCCGGGCCGCGCAGCGGGCCTCCGGGCCCGCCACGAGGCCCCCGACCGCCTCGTGCCGGCCCTCCAGACGTTCGTCACCACCCTGCCGGACGCGTCCGACACGCTTACCCAAACCCTTCCGGACCTCGACGCCCCGACCCTCGTCGCAGGGCTCGATCGGGATCCCCTCTTCGAACTGGCCTCCACCCGGGCCCTCCACGACGCCCTCCCCAACGCGCGGCTGGCCGTCCTTCCCGGCGACACCCATAGCCTGTCGCGCGCGCCGAAAGGCTGCCTTGCCCCCCTCCTCTCGGATCATTTCTTAGAGGCGTAGGCCTCTTCCTCGTCCCTCCCCAAAGTCGCCCTGTCCCCATCATGTCCCTCCCCTCCCCCCGTTATCTCGGCGACACCGGCGTAAAGGTGTCGCCCCTCTGCCTGGGCACCATGACCTTCGGCGGCCCCGCCGACCGGGCGACCGCCGCCGCAATGTTTCGGCGCTGCCGCGAGGCCGGCATCAACGTGTTCGACTGCGCCAACGTCTACGAGGACGGCCGTTCCGAGGAGATTCTGGGAGAGCTGGTGGCCGACTGTCGGGACGAGGTGGTCCTGACGACGAAGGCCTACTTCCCCGTCGGCGACGACCCCAACGCCCGCGGCGCGAGCCGCTACCACCTCGTCCGGGCCGTCGAGGACAGCCTGCGGCGCCTCGACACGGACCGCATCGACGTGTTCTTCGTCCACCGCTTCGACGAGCAGACCCGTCTCGACGAGACCCTCCGCGCCCTCGACACCCTCGTGCAGCAGGGCAAGGTGCTGTACCTCGGGGCCTCCAACTTTGCCGCCTGGCAGGTGATGAAGGCCCTCGGCCGGCAGCGCGCCGAGGGCTGGACGCCCTTTCACGTGATCCAGCCGATGTACAACCTCACGAAGCGACAGGCGGAGGTGGAGCTGTTGCCGATGGCCCGGAGCGAGGACCTCGGCGTGCTGTCCTACAGCCCCCTCGGGGGCGGCCTGCTGACGGGCAAGTACGGCGTCGACCGGCGGCCCGACGACGGGCGGCTCGTGGAAAACCCGATGTACCAGACCCGCTACGGGGCCGACGTGTACTACGAGGTGGCCGAGCGGTTTACGACCTTCGCGGAGGAGCACGGCTACGACCCCGTGTCGCTGGCGGTCGCGTGGGTGGCGCACCACCCCGCCGTGACCGCGCCCATCATCGGCGCCCGCACCCTCGACCAGCTCGACGGGTCTCTCGGGGCGTTGGAGATCGACATGACCGAGGCCCTCCGGTCGGACATCAGCGCCCTCGCGCCCACCCCGCCGCCGGCCACGGACCGTGTCGAGGAGCGCTCGGAGCACACGTACGGCGATCGGTAAGTCTTCTTCCTTCTCCTCAAACGTCTGTTGTCCCATGCCCTACTACGCCCCCGACGATGAGTCCTGGTCGGCGGTCGCCGATCCCCCAGCCGACCCGCCCCACATCGCCGTCGATGGCGATGGCGTCGCCGTGCGGTTCGTGGGCCCCTCCGATTCATTTTGCCTGGAGGGTGCCCCCGTCCGTACGGCGAGCGAAACCATCCACACCGTCGCCCTCGTCGCCCCGTCCCTGAACGAGGGGCTGGTGCTGTGTGCACTGCGGGCCGAGGGGCAGGACCTAACCGTGGAGGACCGTCGGCCCGGCGACGCCCGCGGGCGGCACGCGGACGCCTTCGACCAGCTGCAGTCGGCCCTGGATGAAATTCTCGTCCCGGTGTACATCGACGACGCGCTCGAAGAAGTGAGCGAGTCCGTCGACGCGCTCGTCGCCGTCCACACGGCCCAGTACGCCGCGCCGCCGACGGACGACAACACCTACTTCCGGACCTCGGTCTTCCAGGCAGGGACGCTGCTGCTCGAAGAGGAGCAGGGGGCGCTGTAGCACCGGCCCACCTCACAACCCCGCCGCCCCCTCGCGGCAGATACGGTCAGCAGGCACTTTTCCGGCCCAAGTCCCCCCACGGGTGTAACGGAGTCGACGATTGGGAAACGGAAGGAATTGGGAGAAAGTATGCTGTCCCGCAAAAGCCGAAGACGTTTTTCCCTTCACGCGACCGGTTCCTTGTGTCATGACGCCCTCCACACAGTCGTACTGGCTTCTCGGAGCCGCCCTGCTTGCGGCCGTTCTGGCCGGCGGGATGTTCTTCCAGGGCCCCGCTCCGGACGGCAACGCGCCGTCCCCTGCTCCCACCGACTCGGTGCCCGCCGCCGTGGCCGACACCGCGACCTTTGCCGGGGGGTGCTTCTGGTGCATGGAGCCGCCCTACGACAAGATCGACGGCGTCGCGTCGACGACCTCCGGCTTCGCCGGGGGCGAGGAGGTGGACCCCTCCTACCGCGAGGTGGCCAGTGGCGCCACGCGCCACACGGAGGTCGTCCAGGTCGTGTACGACTCCACGACCGTCTCCTACGAGCGTCTCCTGCGGGTCTACTGGCACAACGTCGACCCCTTCGACGGCACCGGGCAGTTTTGCGACCGCGGCTCGCAGTACCGCCCCGCCATCTTTGCCCACGACGCCCAGCAGCAGCGAAGCGCCGAGCGGTCGAAGGACACCGTTGCGGCCCAGTTCGACCGGGACATTGCCGTCCAGGTGCAGTCGCTCGATGCCTTCTACGCTGCGGAGCAGTACCACCAGAACTACTACCAGAAAAACCCCGCGGACTACAAGCGCTACCGGCAGGGCTGCGGCCGGGACGCGCGGCTCCGGGAGATCTGGGGCGAGGCGGCCCTGTCGGACGCGCCGCTCGACGGAACGACCTGATCTCTCACCCCCCTTCATTTCACGAGTAGAGAAGGACTCGGAGGCGTACTGGCCGTGTGCAGTTGGGGAATTCCGTTCGTCGGTGCCGGGTCGACCTGTACTGACGAACGCTGCGGCATGCCTCGTTTGTCGCCTGCCGCCACTCTCAGCCTCGTTGTCCCCCGCCGGAGTCAAATCGCCCCCTGTCTCTTCTCCCCACCGGACTGTTTCTGATCGACATCGGTCCGGCCATCGAACCTTCACGGACGGAGCGCCGCCGGGCAGCGTGGCAGAGGAATGAACCACCGGTCGCATTCAGGCGAGCACGAGGACTCGTTGCCCCGCTGGAGGTTCTACTCGACGACCAGGTGGAGTTGCGCCTGTCTCAGAGCAGTGACGGATCAGTGCAGTCCGTCGACGACGCGGGACGGACGTTGCGTCCGCCGGCTGTCGTTTGTAGTATCAGGATCGGAGCCGCACCCTCCGTGCGTTTTGTCGCAACGATACCGCCTCTATGTCTTCCGACCCAGCCCCCACCGACACGTCCCCGAGCTGGTCCGACCGCTGGCTCAACCGCATCGAGCGCACCGGCAACGCCCTCCCCGACCCGGTCACGCTCTTCTTCATTTTCATCGCCATTGTCATGGTGGCGTCCTGGATCACCCACACGGCCGACGTGAGCGTGGTCCACCCGGGCACCGATGAGACGATTACGGCCGACAACCTCTTCTCGGACGAAAACATCCGGCGCCTCTTCACGGACATGGCGGAGACGTTTGCCGACTTTCCGCCGCTCGGCCTGGTGCTGGTCGTGATGCTCGGCATCGGGGTGGCGGACAAGACCGGGCTCATCAGTGCGGCGCTCAAGTCGTTCGTCGCCAGCGTACCGGACGCGTTGCTTACCGCTGCGCTCGTCTTTGCGGGCATCATGTCGAGCCTCGCCGTCGACGCCGGGTACGTGGTCGTCATTCCGCTGGGCGCGGTGCTGTTCTATGGCGTCGGGCGGCACCCGCTGGCCGGCCTCGGGGCCGCGTTCGCGGGCGTGTCGGCGGGCTTCAGCGCCAACCTTCTGCTCACCTCGCTGGACCCGCTCCTGGCCAGCTTCACCGAGCCCGCCGCCCAGTTGATCGCGGAGGACTACAGCGTGCCGGTTACGGCGAACTGGTATCTCATGATCGCGCTCACCCCCGTCTTCGTGGTCCTCGGCGCGTACATCACCGACACCATCGTCGAGCCGTACCTCGGCGAGTACGAGCCGCCGGAGGACTTCGACGAGGAAGACGCCGAGTCGAGCGAGTTGACCGACGAGGAGCGGCGCGGCCTGCGCTGGGCCGGGGGCGTCACCCTCGCCTCAATCCTCGGCGTCGTGCTGCTGGCCGTGCCGGAGGGCGCACCCTTGGCCGAGTTTGAGGCACTGATCGAGAGCATCGTCGCCCTGATGGTGTTTCTCTTCTTCCTGCCCGGCCTCACCTATGGAATCGTAGTGGGCGAGATCGAGGACGACTCCGACGTGGCCGACATGATGGCCGACTCGATGGCCGACATGGGCGCCTACATCGTCCTCGCCTTCGCGGCAGCCCACTTTATCGCCATGTTCGAGTGGTCGAACCTCGGCTCCATCATCGCCATCAGCGGCGCCGACGCCCTGCAGAGCATCGGCTTCACGGGGCTGCCGCTCCTGTTCGCGTTCATTTTCGTCTCGGCCCTCATCAACCTGTTCGTGGGGAGCGCCTCGGCGAAATGGGCCATCATGGCGCCGGTCTTCGTGCCCATGCTCATGCTGGCGGGCGACCCCGGCTACTCCCCCGAAACCGTGCAGGCCGCCTACCGCATCGGCGACTCGTTTACGAACATCCTCACCCCGCTCCTCCCCTACTTTCCCCTCGTCATCATCTTCGCCCAGCGGTACGATGAGGACGCCGGGATCGGCAGCATCATCGCCCTCATGCTCCCCTATTCCGTCGGGTTCGGGGTCGTGAGCACGATTGTCTTCTTGGTCTGGGTGCTGCTGGGCCTGCCGCTCGGGCCCGGGGCGGAGCTCTACTACATGGGGTAATGAGCGGGCCGCCGTCACTCTCGCCGGTGGTCGAGAATCGTGAGCAGCTCCGTCGGGGTGTGTACCGACAGCGAGGCGGCGCTGAAGTCCGCCGTGTTGCGGGTCACAATGCCGTCCGCGCCGGCCGTGCGGGCGGCGCTGTGGAGGACCGCGTCCTCGTAATCCTGAAAGTCCGACTCCGCGGCTCGCTCCAGTGGCGCCCGGTGAACCGGCGCTACGTCAAACAGATGCAAGAGGTCCCTGACGTCCGTCCGCGCGGCCGGCCCGTCATACCGCTTCTGGACGAAATAATAGACGGTCGTGACGGTGGTCGCACAGAGCTGTCCCGTTAGATCCCCCCGTTCAACTGCATGGATGAGCCCGGTGGCCGCCTGCTGGTATGGCGTTCGTTGGAGGACCCCGTCAAGAATCACATTCGTGTCAAAGCAAATGGTCATTGCCCACTATTTGTGTTTCTCCTGGAGGTACTCGTAATAGTCCGTCTCCTCCGTCTCCGAGGTGGAGGTTCGCCGGGCAAGCCGGCTCGTAAACGGGCCCAGGGATTCAGGAACGAGATCATTGCCCTGCTCTCCCTCCTCTCTCCCAGTGAGTTCGTCAAAGTAGCTCTCCACGAGCCGCGACACCGACGTGTCGCGCTCGGCCGCATAGGCCTTGGCCCGCTCAATCACGTCCTCGTCGAGCCGTAGCGTGAGTTTTTTGGACATGGCAGGGGAGGAAGGCTATTGAGCAGACGTACATTGTCATAAATTTTGTACGTCCCCTGCGGCCCCAGGTTCGGCCGAATCACGCCCCCTGCTCCGGCGTTTTTGAAGCACGTACTCTCGGCTTCAATCCCCCCGTCCATGAGCGAGGTTCTCGACGACAAGCCCGAGGTTCTGGTCCAGAAGCTCGACGCCCTCCCCACCGACCCCGGCGTCTACAAATTTCTGGACGACGAGGAGTCGGTCCTCTACGTGGGCAAGGCCAAGAACCTGCGCAATCGGGTGCGCACCTACTTCCAGCAGAGCCGGCAGCGGGACGGCCGGATCGAGGTGATGGTGCAGAAGGCCGTCGACGTGGACATCATCGTGACGGACACGGAGGCGGAGGCGCTCATCCTGGAAAACAACCAGATCAAGGAGCTCCAGCCCCGCTACAACGTCAACCTGCGGGACGACAAGACCTACCCCTACATCTGCATCAAGAACGAGCGCTTCCCCCGCGTCTTCAAGACGCGCACCGTGAAGCAGGACGGGTCCGAGTACTTCGGCCCGTACGCGGACGTGTCGAAGATGAACGCGATGATGGACGCGATCCGGTCGGTCTTTCAGCTGCGCACCTGCTCGCTTGACCTCACCGAGGAGAAGATTGAGGCCGGAAAGTACGACGTGTGCCTGCAGCACCACATCGACAACTGCAAGGCCCCCTGCGTGGGCAAGCAGTCCGAGGCGGACTACATGGAGACGATCGAGCAGGTCAAGAAGCTGCTCAACGGGCAGACCCAGGAGCTCATGGACCTGCTCAAGGACGAGATGCAGCGGCAGTCCGACGCCCACAATTTCGAGGAGGCCGCCCGCCTGCGCGACCAGGTCAAGGCGCTGAAGGACTACTCCCAGCAGCAAAAGGTCGTCAGCCAGGACTTCGCCGACCGCGACGTGTTTGCCCTTCACGTCGAACGGGATGAGGACATCGGCTGCGGCGTGCTCTTTCAGGTGCGGGAGGGCAAGATGATCGGCAAGCGGCACAAGTTTCTCCGCTCGGTGGAGGAGCGGTCGGACGCGGAGCTGATCCTGTCGCTGGTGGAGAACTACTACGCCGAGGCGAACTTCTACCC
>ERZ1034519.33-NODE-33-length-26222-cov-16.970535_pt1 | contig 26222 bp, 19 predicted proteins | sample MGYA00520655_ERZ1034519 | MGnify/ENA primary metagenome ERZ1034519 (study PRJEB33760, sample SAMEA4777702) | hypersaline lake metagenome | biome: hypersaline environment; feature: brines | place: Spain | collected 2012-08 | depth 0 m ...
AGAACGCCCTGTCGGACGTTGAGCGAGTCCGGGTTGAGAAACTCGGTGAAGTGCTCGTCGCGGGCGTCGGGGTCGGGCACCTCGAAGAGGCGGTCGTAGAGCCGCGCCTCGAACGGAAGGCCGTGGGCGGCGGAGACCCAGTGCAGCGTGCCCTCCGGGGAGCGCCCATCGGGGGCGGTGCTGTCGCGCGTCTCGGGGTCGATGGTGCCGCGCAGCTCCGTCACGACGCCGTCCTCGTCCCGCACGACCTCTTCACAGGTAAAGAAGTAGGCGTGGCGCAGGCGCACCTCGCGACCCGGGGCGAGCCGGATGAAGTCCTCGGGCGGGTCCTCCCGGAAGTCGTCCCGCTCAATGTAGAACTCGCGGGTGAAGGGCACCGGCCGCGTCTCGTCCTTGTCGATGTCGCGCGGCCAGTGGTTCGCGTCGATCCAGTCGACCGTGTCCGCGTCCACGTTCGTGGCCACCACCTTCAGCGGGTCGAGCACGGCCATCACCCGGGGGGCCTTCGCGTTCAGGTCGTCGCGGAGCGCGTGCTCGAAGTGGCCGATTTGGACGCGGCTCTGCGACCGGGTCACGCCCACCGTTCGGCAGAACGAACGGATGGCGCTCGGGGGCACGCCCCGGCGGCGGAGGCCCGAGATCGTGGGGAGGCGCGGGTCGTCCCACCCCCCCACGAGGTCTTCCTCGATCAGGTGACGGAGCTTCGTCTTGCTCATCACCGTGTAGCCGAGGTTGAGCCGGTTGAACTCGTACTGCCGGGGGCGGGATGGGAGTTCGTCCTCGTCCAGGCAGTGCTCCATCACCCAGTCGTACACGCGCCGGTTGTTGTCGAACTCCAGCGTGCAGAGCGAATGGGTGATGTTCTCGATGGCGTCCTCCAGCGGGTGGGCGTAATCGTACATCGGGTAGATGCACCATTCGTCCCCTCGCCGGTAGTGGTGGGCGTGTTTGATGCGGAAGAGGAGGGGATCCCGCATGATCATGTGCGGGGAGCTCATGTCGATCTTCGCCCGCAGCACGTGCTCGCCGTCGTCGAACTCCCCGTCCCTCATTTTGCGAAACAGCTCCAGGTTTTCCTCGACGGATCGGTCGCGGTACGGCGACGGGGTGCCGGGCTCGTCCACCGTCCCGCGGTACTCCCGAATTTCTTCCTCGCTGAGGCTATCGACGTACGCGTCGCCCTGCTCGATGAGCGTCACCGCGTACTGGTAGAACTGCTCGAAGTAGTCGGAGGCGTGGTACTCGTGCTCCTCCCAGTCGTACCCCAACCACTGCACCGCCTCCTTGATCGACTCGACGTACTCGGTGCTCTCGGTGTCCGGGTTTGTGTCGTCGAACCGGAGGTGACAGCGGGTGTCGGCCCGGTCGGCGTAGTCGTGCTTGATGCCAAAGTTGAGGACGATGGACTTCGCGTGCCCGATGTGGAGATAGCCGTTCGGCTCGGGCGGGAACCGGGTGACGACCCGGCCGTCGTACGTTCCGTGCTCCAGGTCCTCGTCGATGATGTCGTAAATAAAGTTGTCGCGCGGGCGCTCGGCCGAAGGGTCCGACGTGCTCACAAAGGGGAAAGGCTTGAGTTGAGGCGTTTTTCGAAAACAGTCAGACTATTGAAAGTCCGCGGCTTCCCGAAAGATCCGCCCGTTCTCGCAGGTCAGTCGCAGTCGCCAGCCTCCCGCAGGAGAGAGCGGCACTCCAGAACCCCTGGTTTGTCCACCGCGGTGGCACTCCGAACGCGACGGGCAAACAGCGACGCCGAGCGGAACTGCGACCGGGTGCGGGACTGGCGCCGGGTCGTCACCTCCCACTGAGACCGGCGGAGAACCCCCGTGAACCGGCCGTCTTCGATGTACCCGGAGATGCGGAGGTCCCGGAGGTCAATCTCCAACCGAGAGTCGCGTACCCTCACGCTGGCGCGCAATCGACCGAGTCGCTGATCGCGCACGACGCCCCGCAGGTCTCCGTCCTGAATGGTGATGCGGAAGCGGCCCTGGTCGAGGGGGGCAACGTCCTCGACCTCGTACGACCAGGTGCCCACCGCCGCGGCCCGAGCCGCGACTTCGTCCTGCGCCGACCGGGATGAGGCACACCCCCCTAGAAGTCCCGCCCCGAGAACGAGCAGAAGGAGGAGCCGAATGCGATGGGGAGGGAGCATGGCGAGCGGAGACAGCGTATCCGGGCGGCCAAGGAGGTCGGGCAATATTGTTAAAATTTAGTGAGTCGGGCGTTCCGGGACGTGAGGCGCTAGCTCGTTGAATCACGGTAGATGGACAGGAGCCGTTCGGCGGCGGCCAACGAGCTGAGACGTCCGTCCTGGAGTGCCTCCTCCACGTCCCCCCGTGCCGCCTGGACGTCGGGATCGGAAAAGAACTCCTCGTGCAGCCGCTGCTCAATGGCCTGCTCCATCCAGTGCTGCGCCTGTCGGCGGCGCTGCTCTTCAAAGAAGCCGGTCTCCTGCGTGTAGGCGCGGTAGCGCTCCACGGCGCCCCACACCTCGTCGATGCCCGCGCCGGTCTGCGACGAACACGTGAGCACGGGGGGCTCCCACCCGGAGTCGGGGTCCGACAGGAGGCGCAGGGCCTTTTCGTACTCGGCGCGCGCCGCCTTGGCGGGGGCCCGGTTGTCCCCGTCCGCCTTCGTGATGGCGATGGCGTCGGCGACCTCCACGATGCCTCGCTTGATGCCCTGCAGCTCGTCGCCGGCGCCGGCCAGGGCGAGGAGCAGGAAAAAGTCGACCATCGAGCGCACGCTGATCTCCGACTGGCCGACCCCCACTGTCTCGACGAACACGGTGTCGTACCCGGCCGCCTCGCACAACAGAATGGCCTCGCGGGTTCGGGGGGCCACGCCCCCGAGGGTGCCCGCGGTGGGGGACGGGCGAATAAACGCGTCCTCCTCGGAGGCCAGGGTTCCCATCCGGGTCTTGTCCCCGAGAATGCTGCCCTTCGACCGCTCGCTGCTGGGGTCGACCGTCAGGACGGCGAGGTGGCGGCCCGCCGCCACGAGCCGCTGCCCGAGGGCTTCGATGAACGTGCTCTTGCCGACGCCGGGGACGCCGGTGACGGCCACCCGAATCGAGTCGCCACTGTGGGGGAGGCATTCCTCCACGACCGTCCGGGCGGTGTCGCGGTGGTCCGGGCGGGTGCTCTCCAGCAGGGTAATGGCCTGGCTCAAGGTGACCCGGTTCCCGTCGAGAATGCCGGTCACGTAGTCGGCGGCCGACCGTGCATCCGAGCGGGACGGCCGGGACTGGTGGTCGAGGTTGGGATTGAGGGGAGCCACAACTTAGGGAACTGCAGGTGCCTGCGGCGGAGAAGTGCGGTCGGTTACGCCCCGATGGGCGCCTCCTCGTCGTACCGGTCGAGGAGTACGTCGAGGATCTGGGTGGCGGCCTCCGCGATGTTGGTGCCGGGGCCAAAGATGGCGGCCACGCCCTGGTCGTAGAGCGTCTCGTAGTCGTCGTGCGGAATGACGCCCCCTACCACCACGAGAATATCGTCCCGCCCGTACTGCTGCAGGGCGTCGATGACCTCCGGCACGAGCGTCTTGTGGCCGCCGGCGAGGCTGGAGATCCCGAGGATGTGGACGTCGTTCTCGACGGCCTGGCGGGCCACCTCGTCCGGGGTTTGAAAGAGCGGGCCGACGTCCACGTCGAAGCCCACGTCGGCAAACGAGGTCGCGATGACCTTCGCCCCGCGGTCGTGCCCGTCCTGGCCCATCTTGGCCACCATGATGCGGGGGCGTCGGCCGGCGGCCTGTGCGAAGCGGTCGGCCCGGTCGCGGGCCGCGTGGAAGTGGTCGTTGTGGTCGGCTTCCGAGGCGTACACCCCCGAGATGGTTTCCGTCCGCGCCGTGTGCCGGCCGAACACGTCTTCGAGGGCCGACGAGATTTCGCCCAGGGTGGCCCGCTTGCGCGCCGCGTCCACGGCACGAGCCAGCAGGTTGCCGTCGCCCGTCTCGGCGCTTTCGGTCAGGGCGTTCAGCGCGTTTCGGACCGCAGCGTCGTCCCGCTCGTCCTTGATGCGATCGAGGCGCTCGAGCTGTGCGCGCCGGACCGCCTCGTTGTCCACCTCCAGCCGTTCGACGGGCTCGTCGGCCTCCGTCTGATGGGCGTTGACGCCCACGATCGTCTCGGCGCCGGTGTCGATGCGGGCCTGCTTGCGGGCGGCGGCCTCCTCAATCTTGCGTTTGGGGAGGCCCTGCTCGATGGCGCGTGTCATGCCGCCCTTTTCTTCGACTTCCTGAATCAGCGTCCACGCGCGCCGGGCCAGCGCGCCGGTGAGGTGCTCGACGTAGTAGGAGCCGGCCCACGGGTCGACGGCCTCCGTGATGTCGGTCTCGTCTTGCAGGTACAGCTGCGTGTTGCGGGCGATGCGGGCGGCGAACTCGCTGGGCAGCGCGATGGCCTCGTCCAGCGCGTTTGTGTGGAGCGACTGTGTGCCGCCGAACGCCGCGGCCATCGCCTCGATGGTCGTGCGCGCCACGTTGTTGAACGGATCCTGCTCGGCGAGGCTGTAGCCGGAGGTCTGGCAGTGGGTCCGCAGGGCCATCGACTTCGGGTTCTCCGGGTCGAACTGCTTCACGAGCTTGGCCCACAGCATCCGCCCGGCCCGCATCTTCGCGATCTCCATGAAGTGGTTCATGCCGATCGCCCAGAAGAAGGAGACCCGCGGTGCAAAGTCGTCGATGCCGAGCCCGGCGTCGAGCCCAGTGCGCAGGTACTCCAGGCCGTCGGCCAGCGTGTAGGCCAGCTCAAGGTCCGCCGGGGCCCCCGCCTCGTGCATGTGGTAGCCGCTCACGGAGATGGCGTTGAACCTCGGCATCTCCGCGGCGCAGTAGGCGAAAATCTCCCCCACGATCCGCATCGAGGGCTGCGGCGGGTAGATGTACGTGTTGCGCACCATGAACTCCTTCAGGACATCGTTCTGGATGGTGCCCGCCAGCTCTTCGTGGGCGACGCCCTGCTCCTCCGCGGCGGCGATGTAGAAGGCCATCACGGGAAGCACCGCCCCGTTCATCGTCATCGAGACCGACACGTCGCCGAGCGGGATGCCCTCGAACAGGCGCTTCATGTCCTCAACCGTGTCGATGGCCACGCCGGCCTTGCCCACGTCGCCCCGCACCCGATCGTGGTCGGAGTCGTAGCCCCGATGTGTGGCCAGGTCGAAGGCCACGGAGAGCCCCTTCTGGCCGGACGCGAGGGCCTCGCGGTAGAACTTGTTGGACTCCTCCGCGGTCGAAAAGCCCGCGTACTGCCGGATGGTCCACGGCCGAAACTTGTACATGGTCGTGTACGGCCCGCGGAGGTAAGGGGGGAGGCCCGCGTCGAAGTCAAGGTGATCCAGGTCCTCGAGCGCGTCGGGCCCGTACACCGGTTCGACGTCAATCTGCTCGGGCGTCGACCACGTCGCGTCCCCCGTCGGCGTGGCGTCGGCCTCGGAGGGCGGGTCGTACTGGATGTCGGAGAAGTCGGGACGCATAGGCTCTTGGGGTTGAGTGAGTGAGGCGTGACGCGTGATGCGCGAGCGGCTGGGTCCGTACGCATCACGGATCACTCATCACATCGATGCCAAGGCGGTCCTGGAGCATTTCGAGCGTTTCTTTCAGGGGGCTGCCCTGGTGGACGAAGAAGTCAGCGGCGTCGTCAACGTCGATGTCGTCGGGCGCACCGGCGATCCCGAGGAGGGCCTCCTGGTCGCGGTCGGCAAGCGCCGCGGCGAGAGCAGGGGCCAGGTCGGCGTAGCTGTCGTTCGAGCTGCAGAGGACCACGGTGTCGGCGTCCTTCTCGACCGCGGCGTCGGCCACCGCGTCGACGGACTCGAACTTCAAGGGCTCCGTAATCGCAAACCCTGCCACGCCGAGGAAGTTGCGACAGAAGTTCGAACGGGCGCTGCGGACGGCGGGCGGGCCGAGTGGGGCGAGCAGGACCTGCGGCGGCCCGTCGTGGGACTCGGCGTGCGCCTCGGTCCGGAGGCGGATGGCTTCGAGCTCCTCGGCAAGCCGGATCTGGGGCAGCGGGTCGATTCCGGACGAGTCCGACTGGAGGGCCGAGGCCACGTCCTGGGGCGCGTGGCCGTCGCGGAGGGCCGTTCGGAGCGCATCGGTGGACGAGGCGTCGAGGGAGGCGGGGGAGTCTCCGTTCGCCGACGAGGCGCGGCGTGCCACGAGGTCGTCCCGCCGCCGTTCATCGAGGGCGGGATAGTGCGTGGTGCCCACGAGCACCTGGTCCCGCTCGTCGAGGGCCCGTCGCCGTTCCGTCCGCGTCTCGGCAATTTGTGCCTGCAGGGTGCCGGTGCGAAGGGCCTGTACAATCCCCCCCTCCGCCTCGAGGTCCTGAAACTGAGCCCAGGCCCGTTGGGCGAGCCGGTCGGTCAGGGTCTCGATGTAGTACGACCCGGCGGCCGGATCGGCCACCTGGTCGAAATGCGCCTCGTGGCGCAGGATGAGTTGTGTGTTGCGGGCAATGCGGAGGCCGAACTCATCGGGGGGCCTCACGGCGCCGTCGTAGGGCCGGATGGTGAGTGCATCGCAGCCCCCGAGCGCCGCGGCCATGGCCTCGGTGGTGGCCCGAAGCATGTTCACGTACGGGTCGTAGATCGTCTCCACACGCCGAGAGGTCGTGGCGTGGACAAAAACGTCGGCGGGGGCCACGCTGAGGGACGCCCCAGTCTCAGAAGCGAATGCGTCGACGACCTGGGGCACGAGAAGACGGAGGGCGCGGAGCTTGGCCATCTCGACGAAGTAGGAGGTCGAGACGGGCACGTGGACCTGTAGGTTGTCGAGGAGGGCGGGAAGCGGGAGGCCTCGTTCCGTGCTTCGGGCGAGGCGTTCGGCGAGGGCCCCGAGCGCGCCGGCCAATTCCTGAACGGCCGACGCCCCCGCGTCGTGGTACGGACCGGTATCGACGGTCACCGTGCGGAAGTGCGGCAGTTCTGCAGCGTCCGCCGCAAGGTCGTCGGCGAGCGAGAACGCCTGGGCCGGGTCGGCGCCCGACGCCACCGCCGCCACGGGATCAAACAGAAGCGATCCCTTGGGGGCACTGGGATCGGCCGGCGTGCCCGAGAGGTGTTCACGGAGCAGTGCGTACAGCGGAGGGGCGGCCGAGCCCCCGCCGAGGTGCAGGGGGGTGTCTGCCAGATCGATCCCGTCGAGGATCGGAGCGAGATTGTCCGCAGGGCGGGGCGTGGTGTCGGGGGCACCGGCGTGCAGGAACGGGGGGGCAAGTTGAAGGGCATCGGCCCCTCCGCCGACGGCAGCCCGGGCGTGTTCTCCTGCCACCTCGGGGTCGGGGTGCCCGATGGGTTGGCACACGGTCCACGTGTTGGCCGGCCCGTCCCCGGAGCGGGCCAGCGGCGGATGGCCCCCTTCCGGGTCGGTGTGTAGGGCCTCCCGCAGGGCCTCGGGGGCGAGGTACGCCGGGAGCGACACCCCTTCGAGGGACGACCATCTCAGAAACGCCTCCGGGGACGTGCCGCCGAGGTCCGACCGCACGTGCTCCTGCCACTCCGCAGGGGCGACCGCGTCGAACTCGTCGAAGAGCGGTGGAAACGCTTCCGATTCGGACATGAGAGGAGGAGAGATGGTTGCCGAAAGCGGGAGGGGAGGAGCGGGGGATGCGCCTTGATTTACTCCGTACGATCTTCGTCTCCAGGCGGTCCGAGGAGGGTCCGCGAGCGACGGATCAGGTCGTAGACCGCGATGCCGTAGGCGACGCCCACGTTCAGCGAAATCTTGGCGCCATACTGAGGAATTTCGAGGGCGAGGTCGACCGCGTCCAGCACATCCGGCTCGATTCCCCGCACCTCGTTGCCCACCACGAGCGCGATCGGAAAGGCATCGGCCGGGGCCGCGTCGGGACGCTGCGTGTGGTCTGTCTGCTCAAGGGCCGCGATCGTGTACCCGGCGTCTTTCAGGTCACGGAGAAGGGGGCGTGGCTCGTCGTGCTGGCTCCACTCCACGGCGTCCTGTGCGCCGAGGGCGGTTTTGTGAAGGTCTTTGTGCTCCGGGGTGCCGGTAAAGCCGGTGAGGTGAATGTGCTCGATGCGGGCCGCGTCGGACGTGCGAAACATCGATCCGACGTTGTGGATCGAGCGCACGTTGTGCACGACGAGCCGCACGGGGTGCTTTGGCAGTGTTGGGATCTCCTCGGGAGCCGGCCGCTCAATTTCATCCCAACTAAGCTTGCGCATGAGGCAACTGGTAGAGAGATTTGTAAAAGGCGATGGGTTCTTGATCCGTCCCCTGAATTCGCTTTCCGAAGCCCTGTTTCTTGCCGGGCGCTCCTCGTGTAGGCGCTGCGCCATGTTCGTTCTCCGGTCCCAATGGGTCTTGCCGTGTGTCCTCGGCCTTCTCCTCCTGGCCGCCACCGGGTGTACGGCGTTCCGGGAGGTCGCCAACCTGCGCAAGGTCCAGTTTTCGATCGATCGGGTGGCGCAGCCCCGCCTGGCAGGGGTGGACCTGGCGAGGGTGCAGTCCTACGATGATCTCCGGTCGACCGACGTGCTTCGGCTTGGCTCGGCCCTCTCCAACGGGTCCCTTCCACTGTCCGTCACCCTCCACCTGGATGCCGAGAACCCGTCGTCGAACAGTGTCGATGCGCGGCTCACCCAGATGGACTGGACCCTCCTGCTTGAAGACAAGGAGACAGTGTCGGGCCGGTTTGAGCGGGAGGTGGTTCTGCCGCCCGGGGAGCCCACGGACGTGCCGGTCGACGTGGAGGTCGACCTCGTCCGGTTTTTTGACGACAACCTACAGGGCCTCGTGGACCTGGCCGCGGCCATCGACGGCGACGCGCCCCCGCAAACCCTCAAACTGCGCGTGCAGCCGACCGTGGACACGAGGCTCGGGCCGCTCCAATACCCGTCCCCCATCACGGTCGTGAGCAGGCGCGTGGGGGACGGCGCCCAGACGCCCTAGCCGGGCCTCCTCGTTGCGTCCGTTATGTTCATTGAGAGTCTTTCGACGTGATTGTCACCATTGACGGTCCTGCCGGCTCCGGCAAGAGCACCACGGCCCAACGCGCCGCCGCCCGGCTCGAATACGTATATCTGGACACGGGGGCCATGTACCGGGCCGTGGCCCTCGGCTTTCTGCGGGCCGAGGCGCCCGCCACCCGCTCGGGGGCGGAGGCCGTGCTCCCGTCCCTGACGGTCGACGTGGAGTACCGGGGCGACACGATGCAGGTCTTCCTCGGCGACGACGCCGTGACCGACCGCATCCGCAGCGCGGAAGTGGGACGCGTCGTGAGCGACATCTCGACCCTGGCGCCGGTTCGTGAGTACATGGTGGAGCAGCAGCGTCGGATTGGGCGCGCCCAGGCCGACCGACACGGCGGCGTGGTGCTGGACGGACGCGACACCGGCACGGTCGTCTTCCCGAAGGCCCCGGTCAAGATTTTCATGGTGGCCGACATCGACGAGCGGGCCCGGCGCCGGCTTCAAGAATACGAGGCAGCAGGGGAGGAGGTGACCTTCGAAGAGGTCCGCGCCGAGATCGAACAGCGGGACCAGCAGGACCGGACCCGGGACATCGCCCCCCTTCGGCGTGCCGACGACGCCATCGTCTTCGACACGACCGACTGTACCATTGCGGAGCAGGTTGACTTTGTCGTAGATCGCGTTAAAGCTCAGGACGGCCGTGGAACGTAGAGGTCCGGGCATGATACAACTGTCGCCTATCAGTGAGTCACTCGTGCTCACTACGGGCCCGCCTGACATTCAAACCTGTGCTTTGAGGCGGACGGATCCGTCCGCAGGCTTCCTTCACCCTCTTCACCTTCCCTCCTGGACTGTCAGGACCAGGCAGGTACAAATTGCACTTGTCGCTGGCCGGCGAGAGGGCCAGCGCCGCGCAAACCTACCACACCGTATATGGCAGAACAAGAACAAGTAGCTTCCAAGGACGACACTCAAGATACTGCTGACGCTCAGCCCGCTCCCGCCGAGGCAGAGGAGGCGGCCGAGGCCGAAGCGCCGCCCGCCGACGCTGCGGATTCGGGGGACGACGTGGAGGCCGCGGACCCCGAGGCCCCGTCGACCCCGGACGCGGGGGGCGAAGACGTCGACGAGCCCGCCGCCGAAGAGCCGGCGCCCGCCGAGGACGCCCCGGCGGATGCTGCGGACGAGAGCGGCGACGGGGCCCCTGCGGATCCCCCGCCGGAGCCCGGCTTCGTGAGCCGCATTCTCGAGGAGGCCGTCGAGGAAGCTTCCCAGGACCTCCCGATGCCGTCGGGCGACGAGGCTTCGGTCGACGTGTCCACGTTTGATGAGCCAACGGAGACCGTCTCGCCCGACGAGCTCGAACGGACGGAAGAGGCACAGGGCTTCACGGGCGAGACCTACGGAGAGACGGTTTCGCTCGACGAGCTGGAGACCGAGGAGCAGGCCCCGGCCGACACCTCGGTGTACGACCAGTTCCGCGATGTCGTCGACGAGACCTCCATCGATGTCCGCGAACAGGACATCGTGGAAGGCCGCGTGCTTCGGGTCAACGAAGACTACGTGGTGATCGACATCGGCTACAAGAGCGACGGGATTGTCTCCCGGGACGAGTTCGGGGAGGAGGAGATCCACCCCGGAGACACCGTGGAGGTGTACCTGGAGCGGAAGGAAGACCGCGACGGGCAGCTCGTGCTCTCGAAGGAGCAGGCCGACAAGGTCCGACGCTGGCAGCGTGTCGAAGAGATCTACGAGAACGAGGAGGTCATCGAAGGCACGATCATCCGCCGCATCAAGGGCGGTATGATCGTGGAGCTCTTCGACGGAATGGAGGCCTTCCTGCCCGGCTCGCAGATCGACGTCCGCCCGGTTCGGGACTTCGAGTCCTACCTGGAGACGCGGATGGAATTCAAGATCGTCAAGCTCAACCCCGAGAACGAGAACATCGTCGTCTCGCACCGCGAGCTCATCGAGCACGAGCTCGAGGAGCAGCGACAAGAAATTCTTGAGCAGCTCGAGGTTGGTCAGGTGCTTGAGGGCACCGTCAAGAACATCGTCGACTTTGGGGTCTTCATCGACCTGGGGGGCGTCGACGGGCTTCTGCACATTACGGACCTGTCCTGGGGCCGCGTCTCGCACCCGAGCGAGGTCGTGGAGCTCGACCAGGAGCTCGAAGTTGTGGTCCTCGACTACGAGGAGGAGCGCCAGCGCATTTCCCTCGGCCTGAAGCAGCTTCGGGACCATCCCTGGGATCAGATCGGCAACAAGTACGACGAGGGCGACGTGGTGGAGGGGAAGGTCGTCTCGATCACGAACTACGGGGCCTTCGTCGAAATTGAGAAGGGCATCGAGGGGCTCGTCCACATCAGTGAGATGTCGTGGACGCGCCACATCGAGCACCCCAGTCAAATGGTGTCGCTCGGCCAGGTGGTCGATGTCAAGATTCTCAACATCGATCAGGAGGAGCGGAAGATCTCGCTCGGGATGAAGCAGCTGGAGCCCGATCCCTGGGAGGGCATCAGCGACCGCTACCCGGCGGGCACGGTGCTTACCGGCACGGTGCGCAACATCACCAACTTCGGCGTCTTCGTCGAGATCGAGCCCGGCATCGACGGGCTGGTGCACGTCTCGGACCTCTCCTGGACCAAGAAGATTCGCCACCCGGGCGACATGGTCGATGAGGAACAGGAGCTCGATGTCGTGATCCTCAATATCGACGAGGAGCGGCGTCGGATCTCGCTGGGCCACAAGCAGGTGAAGACCAACCCGTGGGACCAGTTTGCCGACGCCTACGAGGAGGGCAACGACACAACCGGCGAGGTCGTCCGCGTGGAGGACAAGGGCCTCGTCGTCCAGTTGCCGCTGGACGTGGAGGCCTTCGTCCCGGGCAGCGAGCTGAAGAACGGCCCGAAGGCCTTCAAAAACCACTACCACGAAGGCGACGAGCTCGAACTGCAGGTCATTCGGTTCGACAAGGACCAGAAGGACATCGTCCTCAGCGAGACGGCCAAGGAAGAGGCCGAACGCCAAGAGGAGCAGGACGAACAAGAGCGCGAGTCCCGCCGAGAAGAGCGCGAGCGGGAAGAGGCCGTGCGCGACTTCAAGGACGAGCCGGAGCCCGAGCCGGACGAGCCGACGACCGGACCCACCACGCTCGGTGAGCTTTCCGGCCTGGCCGACCTGCGCCGTGAGATGGAGGAAGAGGAGGCCGAGGAAGAGGCCGCCGCGGAGGACGACGACGCCGAAGCCGACGATGCTCAGGCCGAAACCCCCGACGAGGAGGAGGCTGCGTCTGAGGGCGAGGCGGGCGACGAGCCCGACGCCGAGGCGCCGTCGGAGGACGACGATGCGTCCCCCTTCGACGAAACGGCCGGCTTTCCGGAGAACTTCCCACGCGTCTCGCGACTCGAGAATGCGGGCGTGACCTCCCTGGCGGATGCCCGTGAGGTGGACGACCTCACCGACCTCGACGGCATCGGGTCTGCCTACGCGGAGGAGATCTCCGACGCCCTCGATGAGTTCGACGAGACGGGCTCTGTAAGCAGCTAGTCCTCCCGGGCTACGACGACGTATTCCTGACGCACAAAGGGCGGCTTCCCTGTCGGAAGCCGTCCTTTTTCTTTGGGGTTCGGGAGCGGACGGTCCGTACTTGCCGCTTCCACAATTCCTTTTCGTTTGCACCACGACTCCCACCACGACGCGCCATCCTATGGAAGAGACCGAAGAGTACCTGCCAAGTGCCAGCAACTCCATCACCGTCCGGGTGGTCATTTCCAACCGCCCCGGCATGCTTGCAAAAGTGACGTCCGTGATTGGGGAGCACGGCGGCAACATCGGGGCCATCGACATTGTCCGGGCCGAGAAGGACGAGCTGACCCGCGACATTACCATCAACACCCGGAGCGACGACCACGCCGAATCGATCGTTCAGGCGCTGCGCGACCTCGACGGCGTCGAGGTGGTCAACATCTCGGACCGCACCTTCCTGTTGCACCTTGGGGGGAAGGTGGAAGTGGAGAGCAAGTCCCCGCTCCGCACGCGCGATCAGCTCTCGATGGCGTACACGCCCGGGGTGGCCCGCGTGTGTGAGGCGATCCACGAGACGCCCGAGGACACGCACCGACTCACGATCAAGAGCAACACGGTTGCGGTCGTCTCTGACGGCACGGCCGTCCTGGGACTGGGCGACATTGGGTCGGGCGCCGCGCTTCCGGTGATGGAGGGCAAGGCGCAGCTCCTCAAGGAGTTTGCGAACGTAAACGGATTTCCCATCTGCCTCGACACGACCGACGTCGACGAGATCGTCAACACGGTCCGCCGTATCGCGCCGGTCTTCGGGGGGATCAACCTGGAGGACATTGCGGCCCCGCGCTGCTTTGCCGTGGAGGAGCGCCTCAAGGACGAGCTCGACATCCCGGTCTTTCACGACGACCAACACGGCACGGCGGTCGTGACGGCCGCCGCCCTCCTCAACGCACTGAAGATTGTGGAGAAGGACCTCGACGAGATCAAGGTCGTGACGGTCGGCATTGGGGCGGCGGGCACCGCGGTGACGGAGATGTTCATGGAGATGGGGGTTGAGAACATCGTCGGGGTGGACAGCCACGGGCCGGTGACCCCGGACCGCGATGACCTGAACGACGCAAAGCGGCAGTACGCGGAGATGACGGACCCGTCCGTGACCGGGGATACGCTGTCGGCGGTCATGGAGGGCGCCGATGTGTTCATCGGGTTGAGCGTTCCGGACATCCTCGACGTGGAGGACCTGAACCGCATGGCTCGCGACCCCATCGTCTTCGCGATGGCCAATCCCCGTCCGGAGATCATGCCGGAGGTGGCCTACCCACACGTGGCCGTAATGGCCACCGGCCGGAGCGACTACCCGAACCAGATTAACAACGTGCTGTGCTTCCCGGGCCTCTTTAAGGGGGCGCTCGACTGCCGCGCGAAGGGCATTACCAGTGAAATGAAAATTGCGGCGGCCGAGGCGATTGCCAATGCAATCGATGATCAGAGCCTGACGCCGGACTACATCATTCCCAGTGTGTTTGACGAGAACGTGGTGGCTCAGGTGTCAAGCGCCGTGTCCCAGACGGCCCAGAAGCAGGGGCTGGCCCGGAAGCGTACATAGAGTCCGGCAGGGCCCACTCCGCCGTGCGTCCCCCGCATTGAGATCTGCTTCGTCCGCATGCCTGTGAATCGTGGGGCCCATCCGGAGGACCCCGGACTGTTCGGGGACGACCAGCGTGATCGGCTCCGGGCCGCTGTGCGGGATCTGTCGTGGCTTCGCACCCGGGGCTACAGCGGGGACAGTGCCCCGGAGCTCGTGGGAAACCGGTACCAACTGAAGCGCCGCCAGCGCGACGCGGTCGCGCGATCGTCCTGCAGCGACGCCGAGCGAGCGCACCGGCTTCAGGGGCGTCTGCCCCCGGACGCCATCGCGGGACAGGAGCTTCACCTCGACGGCTTCAACGTGCTCATTACCATCGAGGCGATGCTCGGTGGGGCGTACGCGTTTGTGGGGCGCGATGCCGCCTACCGCGACGTAGATCCCGTGCAGGGCACCTACCGCATTGCCCACCAGACCACGCCTGCCCTGCGGCGCCTTGCGGACACCCTGCAGGCCTTGCGCCCAGCGCGGGTCACGTGGCACCTCGATCGCTCGGTCTCAAACGTCGGGCGCGTGACGGATCGGATTGCGGACGTCTCCGCCGAGACGGAGCGCCCCTGGTCCCTTAACGCGCACGCGGGGGTGGACGCCACATTGAAGGAGGCATCCGCCCCCGTTGTGACCAGCGACAGCGCGGTGCTCGACGCAAGCGACGCGTGGTTGCCGTTGGAGGGGCTCGTTCATGCCCGCCACGTGCCCGATGCGCACGTCGTTGATCTCCGACCCGATGGGGAGCGCTCTCGGGAGACTCGGTAGGAAGCGGGCCCCCAGATGGGGAACGGCGCCGCCCCTGAATTCCGTAGTGACTTGAAAATAAATTCTTCAGAGTGTCCCGATGGCGACTGTCGTCACATACCTGCTCGTTTCCAGCCCGGAAGACCCCGAGGCCGTCCGCTCCCACGCGCTCATCGACGAACACGAGCTCGAAGAGCGACCGATTGAGGACGACGAGACCGAAGAAACGCGCCCGGCCCTCAAATTTGCGGCGACGAGCGCCCTAGAAGACCGTGCCGACCTGGAATCCCCCTGCCGACAACTCTCGGAGGCGTTCCCGGAGGCAACGGTCACGTACTGTGAAGTGGAAGAACGATTCGATCACGTTGAACACCTCCGATCCGTCGTCTTTATCGGTGGGAAACGGGCAGGACATATCGAGCATGGATATGTGTTTAATGTCGGCACATGAGTCGCACCTTGGGTATTGACGAGCCTGTTTTCAATCCCACGGATGCGTACGATGAAGTACGTTTGGATTCGAAATGATAGGTGTAGACATTAAATGAAGCCGAAAGAAGAAGGGAACCATACCCTTGATTTCAAATTCCGTATCCATGCGGATCTCAGTAACGATTATATTTTGAATTATGAACGCAGATTTTCAAATGGAAGTCATGGATCAGCAGGACGCCGAACGTGAACTCGGGGCGAGCGGGGGACGCGGCCGTACGTCCAAGTACGAGCCGATTGCCCAGAAGTGGAGTGACGTTGGCGACGACGAGGCAATTGTGCTCTCGGATCTTGAGCAGAACGACATTCAAAACCTTCGCAACCTTCTGTATCGCCGCTTCGGCAAGGAGAACGTCATTGTGCGTTCGGCCCAGCAGGAGGACGAAAGTTACAAAGCCGTCGTCCGGGCCCGGGAAGACGATGAGTACCTCCGAAATGACGAGTAACTGAGAGAGGCGTCCCGTGCACGCGGGAGGTCCTTCCACCAGGGATCCTCGTTTCTGCAATACAAAACGGGTGGTGATGCGCTCCATCACCACCCGCATTGCAGAGCGAGATGCGCAAAAGAGAAGACCACTTCTACTTTAGTCTTCCACCGAGTCCATCTGGGCTTTTTGTAGCTGGCCGGAGTAGTCAACGTAGAGGGTTTTGTGCTCCGTCCAGAACTCGAAGGCCGCGTAGCCCCCGTCCCGTTGGCCGTTGCCGGTGTCCTTTACCCCCCCGAAGGGCATGTGCGCCTCGGCCCCGATCGTGGGGCCGTTGACGTAGGTGATGCCGGCCTCCAGGTCCCGCATCGCCCGGAAGCTCTTGTTCACGTCCTGGGTGTAGATGGAAGAGGAGAGCCCGTACTGGGTATCGTTGGCCACCGTCACGGCCTCGTCGTAGGACCCGACCTCAAACGTCGCGAGCACCGGCCCAAAGATTTCTTCTTGGGCAATCGTCATGTCGGGCGTCACGTCCGTGAAGAGGGTCGGCTCGTAGAAGTGACCGTCGAGGCCGTCAACCGACGCAGGCGCGCCGCCCATCTCCAGGGTGGCGCCCTCCTCCTGTCCGATCTCGACGTACCGGTGCACCGTTTCCGCGGCGGCCTGATTGATGAGGGGCCCCACGTCGGTGTCCGCGTCGTTTCCATCACCAAGGACGAGCGCTTCTGCCTCGTCCCGAATCATCGCCACGAGCTCGTCGTGCACCGATTCGTGACAGATGAGGCGGCTGGTGGCCGTGCACCGCTGGCCCGTGGTGCCGTAGGCGCCCCAGATGGCGCCCTCCAGCGCGAGGTCGAGGTCGGCGTCGTCCATCACGATCATCGGGTTCTTGCCGCCCATCTCCAGGGACACCGGCGTGTTGAGGCGGCCGCAGGTTTCGGCAATCGCGGTGCCGACCTCGTAGGACCCGGTGAAGCCGATGGCGTCGACCTCCGGGTGCTCCACGAGCGCCTGCCCCGCCTCGTCCGCGCCGTGCACCACGTTGATCACCCCATCCGGAATGCCCGCGTCGATCAGCGTCTGCACGAAGCGCAGGCCGCTGTGCGGGGCGTCCTCGCTCGGCTTAAAGACGATCGTATTGCCGGCGGCGAGGGCCGGGAAGATCTTCCAGGACGGCACGGCGACGGGAAAATTCCAGGCCGTGATGATGCCACACACCCCGAGCGGGCGACGGATGGCCATGTTCATCTTGTCGGGCAGCTCACTCGGGACCGTGGTGCCGAACAGCCGTCGCGTTTCGCTGGCCGCGTAGTAGGCCGTGTCGATGGCCTCCTGCACATCGCCCTTCGTCTCGAAGAAGGGCTTGCCCATCTCGCGGGTCATCGAGCGGGCGATTTCGTCTTTTCGCTCCGCTAGCAGGTCGCCGGAGGCTTTCAGAATCTTCCCGCGGTCCGGGGCGGGGGTGCTGCCCCAGTCCGAGAAGGCGTCTTGGGCCGCCTGCACGGCGGCGTCAACGTCGGCGGGGGCCGAATCCGGAAAGTCGCCGATGTGGTCGTCGGGGTCGGCCGGGTTTCGGTTGTCGAAGGTGGCCTGTGAGGCGGCGCCGGTCCAGCGGCCGCCAATGTAGTTTTCGAACGTATCGGGCATACCAGACACAAAGAGAGACAATTTGGAGGGGAACAGTGCTTTCCCAAACCTAGGTGCCGAGAACTTCAAAGTACAATCCGTTGTCCGGCGCCCGGTCGGCACCGCCGGGGACGAATTGAACCTCCCGGGAGGGACAGAGTACGCACCTACACCAACTGCTTGCTTGACCTCAGACCCAAAACCTGTTCTATGGCCGCTCCTGCCACCGCCCCCGATCTCGATACGTACGTCTCAGATCGCGTGCGTGAGACGCCCCCGAGCGGCATCCGCCGGTTCTTCGACATTGCCGCCACGATGGACAACGTCATCTCGCTCGGCATCGGGGAGCCGGACTTCAACTCGCCGGACGCGGCGCTGGAGGCCGGCGTCGACGCGCTGGAGAACGGGCGCACGAGCTACACCTCCAATGCCGGCATGGAGGAGCTCCGCGAGCTCATCGCGGAGGACTACGAGGAGCGACACGGCCTCTCGTACGACCCGGAGAGCGAAATCGTCGCCACGGTGGGGTGCAGCGAGGCGATGCAGCTGGCCATGCAGGCTTTTCTCGAGCCGGGGGACGAAGTGCTGATCCCTGAGCCCTGCTTCGTGTCCTACGGCCCGTCCGCCCGATTTGCAGGGGGGGAGGTGGTACATGTCCCGACCCACGTCGAGAACGACTTTCAGGTGACGGCTGCCGACATTGAGCCGCACCTTAGTGACCGGTCCAAGGTGCTCTTCCTGGGATACCCGAACAACCCGACCGGGGCGGTGCTGCGGCGCGACACGCTTCAAGAGATTGCCCAGCTCGTGGTCGACAACGACCTGCTGGTCGTCTCTGACGAGATCTACGACCAGTTGATCTACGGCACCGCCCACGACCGGGGGCACGTGTGCGTCCCTACCGTTGAGGGGCTACGCGAACGGACGGTGCTGCTGGGGGGCTTCTCGAAGAACTACGCGATGACGGGATGGCGCATCGGGTTTGCCTGCGCGCCGAAACCGCTCTCGCAGGCGATGCTCAAGGTGCACCAGTACATGATTATGAGCGCGCCGACGATGGCCCAGGAAGGGGCCATCGCTGCGCTGCGTGAGGCCAGGGGCGACGTGGAGAAGATGCGGCAGAGCTACGACGAGCGCCGCCGCACCATCGTGTCGGGGCTGAACGACGCGGGCCTTCCCACCTTCGAGCCGGAGGGGGCCTTTTACTGCTTTCCCGACGTGACCTCTACGGGGATGACGTCCGAGGAATTTGCCCAGCGGCTCCTGGAAGAAGAGAAGGTGGCGTGCGTCCCGGGAACCGCCTTCGGCCCAAGTGGAGAAGGGTACGTGCGGTGCTCCTACGCCACCGGCCTGGACGACATCACGGAGGCGCTCACCCGCATTGACCGGTTTGTGTCGCGGCACCAGTCCTGAAGGCCCGCTCCCAATCGGTCCGGAGAAACATCCCGCTTCGGGCCGTAGTTTCTGCCGCCACAAAGTTTTGGCTCCGGTCTCCCCTCACCAAAATCCTCTCTTCTACCATGAAGTCGTACTCGGACGAGGACCTCGAACAGCTAGCTGAGCGCGTGGAGGCGCTCGGGGGCTATCTTTGACGTAGACGGTCGCCGCATGACCGTCGAAGAGCTCAACCAGGAGCGGATGGACCCCGACTTTTGGGACGACCCGGATCGGGCCCGCGAGATCGAAAAGCGAATTGCCCGCGAAGAAGAATGGATCGAGGCGTGGGAGGACGTCAAGGAGCAGGCCGAGGACATTGAGACCCTTCAGCTTCTCTCCGAAGAGGAGGGGGAAGACATGTCGGACGAGATCGACGCGGAGGCGCGACGGCTCGAACAGAAGCTCGATCGGTTGGAGTTGGAAAGTCTTCTCGACGACCCCGACGACGAGCGAGACGCCATCGTCGAAATCAACCCGGGTGCCGGGGGCACCGAAAGCCAAGACTGGGCAGAAATGCTGCTCCGCATGTACATGCGGTGGGCCGAGGACCAAGACTACGACGTGGAACTCGTCCACCAGCAGCCTGGAGAGGAGGCTGGCATCAAGAGCGCAACCCTGAATGTGCAGGGACGGCACGCCTACGGCCGCCTCAAAAGCGAAACCGGCGTGCACCGACTGGTCCGCATCTCCCCGTTCGACGCCGACAGCCGCCGCCACACCTCGTTCGCGAGCGTCTTCGTCTACCCCGAGGTTGACGACAGCATTGGGGTGGACTTGAGTGAGGGCGAAATAGAACTCCAGACCTTCCGGTCCGGCGGCAAGGGGGGGCAGCACGTCAACAAGGTGGAAACGGGCGTCCGTTTGATCTGGACCGGCACCCTGTCCAACGGCGAGGAGACCACCGTCCGGGCCGCGTGCACCCAGGAGCGGAGCCAGCACCAGAACCGTCGTCGCGCCCGAGAGATGCTCAAGAGCCGCATCTACCAGGCGGAGCGGGAGCTCAAAGAAGAAGAAAAAGAGCGGCTTGAGAGTTCGAAGAAAAGCATCGAATGGGGGAGTCAGATCCGCTCGTACGTGCTCCACCCCTACAAGATGGTGAACGACCACCGGACGGACACCAAGCGGAACGACGCGGAGGCCGTGCTGGAAGGGGAGCTGGACCCGTTCATCAAGGCCTATCTCCTCAAAGGCAAGAAAGACCGGGACACGTCTCCAGTGTAGGGGCGCGCAGCGCAGCTGCTGGAGGGGCGGACGCGTAGAAACATCGGGCGGGGCCCAACGTTACACCGTTTTGACACGCGTATTTCGTGGTCCGCTGGGAAAACAGCGCGAGAAGGTGGCCTCCGACGCCACCTTTTTGTACTGATGCCTGCGGGCATCCGAGAATTGGAGAGGCGGTTCGGCGATCCCGGGCCGCGCATGGCGTTCGTCCCGCCTGTCGGGCCGGGCGCTTTTTTGCACTAGGTGCTTCTGGACGCTTGACGACTGCATTTGTGAACCCCACGCAACAACATCTTGCCGACCGGGTTTCCGGACTGACCGAAGAGGTGATCGTCGGAACCGACTACTTTCTGGTGGACGTGGAGGTGCGGGGGCACAAGGGGACACGGGTCGTGGAGGTGTACATTGACTCCGAGGAGGAGGTGGGCCACGATGACCTCGCCCTCATTAGCAAAGAGGTCGGGTTTCTGCTTGACGTGGAGGACGTGGTGGATGGAAGCTACAAGCTGGAGCTTTCCTCGCCCGGGATTAAGCGTCCTTTGACGATGCCGGCGCAGTATCGGAAGAACGTTGGCCGCACCTTGCGTGTACGATTTGAAAGCGACGGCGACGAGGAGATCGTGGTGGGGGACTTGACCGACGCGGACGACGAAGAGATTGAACTGGAGCTGCCCTCTGCGGAGCGCCTTCAGCTGCCATACACGACAATCACCCAGGCTCGGATCGAGCTGCCCTGGTAAGGGGAATTGGGACACACGCGGCGGGCCACGCGGAACTTACTTCTTCACAGGACGAGACGGATTATGCGAAGCGAAGACCTGATCTCCTCATTTGGGGAAATAGCCCGGTCCAAAGACATGGACCGGGACACGCTCCAGATTATCGTGGAGGACGTGTTCCGCGCGATGCTTCGCAAGCGGTACGGGTCGGACGAGGCCTTCGAGATCATTTTCAATCCGAAGCAGGGGGACATCCAGATTCTCCACATTCAAGAGGTCGTTGGGGACTGGGAGGTGGAAGACCCGGTGACCGAGATTAAGGAGTCCGAGGCCAAGAAGATTGACGACGGCTTTGCGGTTGGCGACGAGGTGGCGGGGGGGCTGGACGTCAGCGAGTTTGGGCGCCGGGCCGTGATGACTGCGCGGCAGACCTTTCGCCAGCGGATCCGTGACATCGAGAAGGAGCAGGTCTACCAGGAGTACACGGAGCTCATTGGGGACATCGTCGTCGGGGAGATTTACCAGGTCCGTCGCCACGAGACGCTCCTGATGCACGAGGACACCGAACTCGTGCTGCCCCGCGACGAACAAATTCCGGGGGATCACTACCGGAAGGGCAACATGCTTCGGACCGTCGTCAAGGAAGTGCGGCGCGATGCGGGGAGCGACCCACAGGTGGTGGTCAGCCGCACCTCCCCGGTGTTCATGGAGCGCCTCTTCGAAGTCGAGGTGCCGGAGGTGCACGACGGCATCGTCGAGATCAAGAAGGTGGCCCGGATTCCTGGCGACCGCGCCAAGGTGGCGGTCGAGAGTCACGACGAAAAGGTGGATCCGGTAGGGGCATGCGTGGGCGTCAAGGGCGTCCGGATCAACGCCGTCGTCCGGGAGCTCTCCGACGAGAACATCGACGTGATGCAGTGGTCCGACGACCCCCAGGAGCTGATTGCTCGGGCACTGTCGCCGGCCGAGCCGACGAACGTTTCGTTGAACCAGGACGAGGACCCGCCACGGGCCCGCGTGGAGGTGCCGGCCGACGAGGTCAGCCAGGCCATCGGCAAGCGCGGCGTCAACATTAAGCTTGCCTCGCAGTTGACCGGATACGAAATCGATGTCTACCGCGAAATCCCGGCGGACGAGGAAGACATTGACATCGAGCAGTTTGGCGATGAACTTACGGAAGAAACCATCGGGAAGCTGAAGCGGATCGGGTGCGACACCGGAAAGGCCGTGCTCGAACTGTCGGCGGACGCCCTGGCCCGGCGTGCCGACCTCGACCGCGACACCGCCAAGCAGGTGCTGGAGATCATCGAGACTGAGTTCGAGAAGGGGCCGGGCATCATCGAGTCGATCCGACAGGGGCGATTCACGGTGGAGTCCGTGCAGACGGCGGAGGCGGCCGACACGGACGGCACCACCCCCAGCGAGGCGTCGACCGAGTCCTCCGCGTCTTCTGCCGGCGCGACCGAGTCCGCCGATTCGAAGGGCCCGGGCGATGCGGACGAGGAGCCGCCCGAGGCCGGCGCACCGGCCCCCGACGCGGACGGGGAGGAGACGGTCGTCGACGGGTCGGCCCCGAACGAGCCCGAGCAGGCCGACGGAGACAGCGAGGCAACAGAAGAAGGCGGTGACGAAGAGGTCGAAGAACAGGACGAGATTCCCCAAAGCCCCTCCGAAGAGCAGCAGGAAGCGGAGTCGACCCCCGAAGAGCCCGAGGTTCGATCTTAGCTGCGCATGCCGCCGAAAACGACTTCGGCGGTCGCTTTTGTAGTGAGTCTGAGCAACAACCGATTGCCATATGGCAACCAAGACGAAAGACTTTCAAGAGAAGAAGCTCTTTCAGGTCGTTCGGGAGCTGAATGTTTCCGAGGACCGCGTGGTAGAGTTTCTGGAAGAGGAGGGCTACGAAGAGGCCCTCTCCGGTTCTGGTCTCAACGCGAAGATTGTCGACGAGGAGGCGTACCTCGTCCTGCGGGAGGAGTACGCCGACGACGCAGAAGTGGCGGCCCGCATTCGGGAGCTCCGCTCAGAGGAGGACGACGGCGGCCCGGAGCGGGACGAGGTGGCCACCCTTGATGAGGAACAGGCGGCCGAGCCGGAGTCTGCCACCGAGACGGCAGAAGAGGCGGCGGAGCCCGCTGTCGCGGACGACGAGGAGGAGCCACGTGCCTCAGGCGACGCAGCGCCGGAAGCGGCCCCGGCAGAAGAGGACACCTCGGATGCAACGGCCCCCGCGGACGCAGAGGCAGAGCCTTCCGGGGACGAGGCCTCGGCCGAGGCGTCCACCGACGACGCACCGGCGGACGAAGCGCCCACGGACGACGCCGAGACGGCCCCTGTCGACGCGGCCGACGAGGACGCCGCGGCGATTGCGGACGAGCAGGAGCAGGCCGCGCAAGAACCAGACGCCGAGGCGGACGCTTCGGGCCAAGACACGGGCGAGGAGGCCTCCGACACGGACGCGGCCACGGAGGCGGACGCTACAGACGACGCCGAGGCCGAATCCGCCGCGCCCGAACCGACCGAGGCGGAGCCCGAGACGCCCGCCGACGAGACGGAGGCGGAAGACGTGTCGGCTGATAAGGAGACAGCGTCGGCCGAGGAGGCGGACGATCACGCCTCCGACGAACACGCTCCCGATGAAGACGCGGAGGCGCCGGAAGAGCCCACGGAGGCCGAAGGCGAGGCCGACGACACGACGGAGGAAGAGACCCCGGCTGAAGGTGCTGACGATGCGGCGGACGACGAGGCGGACGAAGAGGGGGAGACGCTTAAGGCCGGGCGCTACCGTCTCAAGGGGCCCAGCGTGGTCGGCAAGATGGACAGCGATCAACTTCAGCGTCCGGATCGCAAGCGCAAGCGGAAAGATAAAGACAAGGACAAAGACAAGAGCAGTAAAAAGGACAAAAAGGATAAGAGTAATAAGAAGAGTAAGAGCAAAGGGAAGAAGCAGAAGGGCGGCGGCGGTGGGGGCCCCGACGAGGAAGACATTGAGCAGACGCTTCAAGAGACGCTCCAGGAGCTGGAACAGGGCGCCAGCCGCGAACGCCAGCGCCGCCGGCGCCGTCGGCGCAAGCGACACGAGGAGGAGCGCCAGCGCCGCCGAGAGCGCAAGCGCGAGCAGGAGAATATTCTCGAAGTGACCGAGTTCGTCACGACCGGCGAGCTCGCAAACCTGATTGGGGAGCCGGTGAGCGACGTGATCGACACGTTGTTCGACGCGGGCATGATGGTGTCCATCAACCAGCGTCTCGACACGGAGACGATCGAGTTCGTCGCCGACGAGTACGGCTACGAGGTTGAGTTTGTCGCGGAGCGGGACACGCAGGCCGTCGAGGTTGAGGAGGACGACCCGGAAGACCTCGAGCCGCGCGCCCCGGTCGTGACGGTGATGGGACACGTCGACCACGGCAAAACCTCCCTGCTCGACTACGTCCGAAACGCCAACGTGGTGGCCGGGGAAGAGGGGGGCATCACGCAGCACGTGGGGGCCCACTACGTAGAGCTCACCGACCACGACAACGAGGCGATTGCCTTCCTTGACACGCCGGGCCACGAGGCCTTCACCGCCATGCGTGCCCGTGGGGCCAAGGCCACCGACATCGTGATCCTGGTCGTCGCCGCGGACGATTCCGTCATGCCGCGGACGAAGGAGGCGATTAACCACGCTCAGGCCGCCGACGTGCCCATCGTGGTGGCCATCAACAAGATGGACAAGCGCGAGGCGGACGCCGAGAAAGTGCGGGCCGAGCTTGCCGACCAGAACGTGCTCGTGGAGGAGTACGGCGGGGACGTGCAGTCCGCCGAGGTGTCCGCGAAGACGGGGGACGGCATCAACGAGCTGCTCGACAAGGTCCTTCTGCAGTCCGAGATCATGGAGCTGAAGGCCAACCCCAACCGGGAAGCCTCCGGCGTCATCATCGAAAGCCGGCTGGAAAAGGGCCGCGGGAACGTGATCACTGTCCTTGTGCAAAACGGTACCCTCGAGACGGGCGATCCCTTCCTGGCCGGGATTCACAGCGGAAGCGTCCGTGCCATGTTCAATGAGCGGGACAACCGCATTGAGTCCGTGGGGCCGTCCCAACCGGCTCTGGTTCTCGGGTGCGACGGATCGCCGGAGGTCGGCGACCAATTCGTCGTCATGGACAGCGAGGGCGAGGCCCGAGACGTGGCCCAGGAGCGCCAGCGGATCCACCGCGAGCAGGAGCTCCGGCGACAGAGCCAGGTTTCGCTCGATCAGGTCAGCCGCCAGATGGCCGAGGGCGAGTTCCACGAGCTCAACCTTATCATCAAGGCCGACGTGGGCGGTTCTGTCGAGGCACTCTCCGACGCCCTCCTGAAGCTGAAGACCGACGAGGTGGCCGTCAATGTGATCCACAGCGGCGTGGGGGCCATCACCGAGAGCGACGTGATGCTGGCCCGCGCCTCGGACGCCATCATCCTTGGCTTCCAGGTGCGTCCCACGTCCGGGGCCCGTGAGGCGTCCCAACGAGAAGAGGTCGACATTCGGACCTACTCGGTCATCTACGCGGCCATCGAGGATGTCCGCGATGCGCTGGAGGGACTGCTCTCCCCCGAGCGCCGCGAAGAGACGAAGGGCCGGGCCGAGGTCCGAGACACCTTCAGCGTCCCCGACGTGGGAATGGTGGCGGGGTGCTACGTCAACGAGGGCACCGTGGGGCGAAACCAAAAGGTGCGTCTCGTGCGGGATGGCGTGGTGCAGTACGAGGGAGAGATCAGTTCGCTCAAGCGCTTTGAGGAGGACGTCAGTGAGGTCCAGAGCGGGTACGAGTGTGGGCTCTCGATCGAAAACTTCGACGACCTGAAGGTTGGGGACGAGCTCGAAACCTACGTAATTGTTGAGGAGGCACGGGAGCTTGAGGTCTAACCTCGCTCCGCCACGCCGACGCCGTTTCTGGCTCGGCCTCGTCCTCTGATGGTTTCACCCCTACCTCCCGCCTACCATGAGTGTATATACCGAACGCGTCGCGGAGCTCGTCCAGCGCGAGGTTGCCCGCATTCTGCAGCGCGAGTACGCAGACCGGCTCCAGCCGATGGTGACGATCACCCGAGCCCGAGTAACCGGCGACCTCTCCATCGCGTACCTGTATGCGAGTGTGATGGGGGACACCGCCGAAGAACGGGAGGCCACCTTCCGGCAGCTGGAGAGCCTCGCGGACGAAATTCGGAACCAACTGGCGTCTCGCATCCGGCACAAAGTCCGAGAAATTCCGGAGCTCAAATTTTTCCACGACGAGTCGCTGGAAGAAGCCAAGCGGATGGAGAACCTGTTTGACCGCATCCGCGAGGAGCGGGAGCGGCGGCTCGAGGACGGAGAGGATTCCGCTGATGCCCGTGAATGAGCATGCCGGCCGGAAAGACGGAAAGGCGCGTTCCCCTCTCGCCAACCGTCGTTCTCTGCTTTTGGGGGCCTACGTCCACTTCGAAGCCGTCTGCATGCCCCCTC
>ERZ1034519.37-NODE-37-length-25340-cov-28.836741_pt1 | contig 25340 bp, 19 predicted proteins | sample MGYA00520655_ERZ1034519 | MGnify/ENA primary metagenome ERZ1034519 (study PRJEB33760, sample SAMEA4777702) | hypersaline lake metagenome | biome: hypersaline environment; feature: brines | place: Spain | collected 2012-08 | depth 0 m ...
GTAGTTTCGATCCTCTCTGATCACAGGTGTCAGTTCGTTATTCTGCCGACTCTACACCCAATCTTCCGCAGGTACTGACTGCTACAGATGAGCGATCGAAGATTTTCGAACGACCTGTGGAGACCGGAACCGCTCTGAAACGACTCTCTCAGTGAGAGTGGATTTATAATTTCTGTCGAAGAAGCAGGAAGCCTCGTGGCTTTGATGTGACCCCGATGCAGGTCCACAATGCCGCGGCTTCCATCTCGACAGTGAGAAGTATATTTCTCTTTGACACGAGTGACTTTTGCGAGCGACAGATCTAATAATGACATGTCGCTCATGCGCCGACTCCGGCACAGTCTGGTCGGTGCCATATACGCGGGATATTACCGAGCACGCGACCTGAACTATACGTACGGCAGACCGACACAAAAGACAGTGGGCGAGGCACAGTTCCGGAGTTATGAGTTGTACAATCTACACGGTCGGGACGAGCTCCTGTTAGGACTTCTTGAGCGAATCGAAAATCAGGATACTGTCTACGACATTGGAGCGAATGTTGGCGTCTACACTTGTGCCGCCGCTTCGATAGGTGCAGAGGTAGTTGCGCTTGAGCCGAACGCCGAGGCGCGAGAGAAGCTCCAGCAGAACATCGACACAAACGGGTTTGATACTACCGTCCTGCCTGTGGCGGTTGTCGATGAAGACGGTACGGAGACGTTTTATCTATCATCATATCCGGAGATTTCGTCGCTCCATCGTTCGAACGCGAAGATATCTGGAGGGTCCGTAATTGAGCAAACCAACGTAGAAACACGCACCATTGACTCCATCGTTGGTCACCATCCCCAGCCTGACCACATCAAAATCGACGTAGAGGGGGCAGGCGATGATGTCCTTCGCGGGGCGACGGATACGCTCAAGACAGCGATGCCAACGGTATACTTCGAGCCACATGGTGACTGTCGCGAGACACGGGACTTCCTCCATGAAGTGGGTTATGCTGTCGAAGATCTTGGAGAGGGACTTATCTGTACACCGCGGTAATCGCCAGGAAACACATCTAATACTCCTGTTCTATCAAAAATTTTATGAGCCTAACGCTTTCACTCTGATGATCAGACAGAGCAGAAATGACATAATCCAGATCGTTCGAACGTGGTCAGAAGCGCCCTGTTCATCATCATCATAAGGTCGGTGGGGAGGACCCGGTCAAGAGAACTGACGAGGGCAGCACCTACCTCAACGGTATCATCGAGAAGCAAACTTCAGGGTAGGAACCTCCGAGTAACAGGCATTTCGACTCGTATAACGTGCATAAGAATCCATATAGAACTACATATCTTCTCACCTCGAAGATGCACGCATGCGAGTGAAACGTTAAAGAAAGTAGATACACCAGGCACTTCGAATCATCTCAAAAATAGGTGGCTACACAGGAGTTGTATCCTTGACGGCCTCAGCAACCCGATCAAGAAACGCGGAGTCGTAATCTCCGTTGACATGATTAATATTCCATAACCCAGAATTTCGTATCTCCTGTCTCGGAGATTCTGCTCCTACCCAGTCGCTGTTGCGTCTGTCAAGACCGTCCTTCTCGAAGTTGCTCACGAGTGCAATAGCGTTTTGTTCGATGTATGCTCGGTCGCTATCCGGACCGGGTTCGTCGTCTACGTCGATCCACAGAAACGGGAGATCACGTATGTGGTCGCTCACTTGCCGTTCAAGATCATGCTCGTTCAGACGTCGATTTGGGTCGGCACTCGACCCGTCACCCCAATACGGGTATTCGGCATGGAGATTATGCCGTTCGATAAGTGCTTTCCCGATATGTTTTCGAAACACCGAACCTCGGTGGTTGCCGCCACCCGCATATGTTCCGCTGTTTGCCCCCCGATGTGCGCGAAGTCGGCTCCATAATGACGCTCCTGAACCAGACGAAACGGCGTGCGTTCCGATTCGAGTGAGACGGTGTTGATCGTCAGTGTCCCTGTATTCGTCATGTGCGAATAAAAAGTAGACACCACGCTTAGGCCAGTCAAGATAGCCCGTACAGCTTTTGAGTCGATGCTTCCCGCTAACACGGTCTTCAAGATCGATTAATAACTCATACAAACGGTCGAGGTCAGCCTCTCGTGACACTATTACCGGATTCACTCCGATAAATAAAGATTCTCAGGGATTGATGTGACAGTAGCAACATATCGAAACCTGCAGTATTCTGAAACCGTTGTGCAGGCGATTGTTTCGGTCGTTGGCTTTTATATAACTGTATCTCAAATCCTATATGATTGATAGATTATTAGATTTCAACTATGTTTTCATATCCAGTTTCAATCAAATATAGAGTAGTGGCGTGACGGCGTTGGACGCTGGATGCTGAATTGATTTGAACCCTCATTCTCGTCATATCTTGAATCAGAAATTCCGAGGCTCGAGATGCCTATCGCCCCTAAATCGACTATTGAGACTGCTCGTCAAGTCCACGTGCACATTGAACTATGATTCTTTTTTTATCGCTATCAATTTCCCTGCGATACTGGCGCTGTAGAGGACCAGCGATTATATAGAAATAAAACTGTACGACACAATAGAATTCCACTCTGTAAACAAATATACCCACTTTGCCTACAAATAAATATTCCGTATATATTTGAAGCATGCATAGAGTACGATCTTATTCGCTGAATTGTCGATTTATCACCGAATTGTATAATTTTGCAACGGATAACAGCTCATGAGATACTAAACATACGTATTGAGAGAAGAATGTAATATCAAAAATAGAAGTAAAATATGATAGCAATAAATCAAGGGCAAGTAATTAATCACAAATAACGCGCAGTGAACAACAATTGTGAATAATAAAATATGAATGGAATCATATGGTTATATCCTAACGATCCCAATCGTGCTACCTGATGTGTGAGAGGTGAGTTAGTCGTTACATTTGCATCACCGTATCATATATTCTGTGTGCCGTGTTTTCTCTCACGTCTCATGTCTCGTGAGAAGAAATTGTCAATCAGCTGGGCGCGTTTGATTATCCGAGCTCCTGTCACTGTCCGGAATCATTTAATGAAATCTCGTCCTCAACTAACTCATGACCAAGTTCGATCCAGAGAAGTTCGATAATAAATACGAACATTACTTCGAAGAGATTGAGCAGGCATACTCAGATGCATATCAGCAACTGCATGGCGGGTGTGACTCTGAGATCCTCCGAGCGATTGATCGAAAAGTACTCAGCGAGAGTGAGCCTCTCTATGAGGGGAACGGGAAGTTCCACGTTCGTCTCCCTGACGATATCGACGAACGTGCACAGTCTCTCCCTGGCGATGAAGAATCGTTCAACGCTGTTCTTGACGAGTTTACTACCAGAATTGAACATGAACTTCATAATCTCTTTGTCTTTGAATTCGAGGAGTAAACTCGCCGTGATTGACGAGAAAGACTCGGAGGCGACAGCGTCTGCCGTTTGCATCGTCAGTCATCGGTATACGTGATCCCACAGATGAGGTCATAATCTGACACACGTGATATCCATCGAGACAGATCACTACTCAGCAGAGCAATCCAGTCAATGGTTTCATTTCCTGACGGCATCGAAAACAAACGAAGTGCAATGACACGCAATCATGATATCAGTGGATTGGATCTTACTGGAGATACATACGTCGTTGAGCAATCCCTGCTGCCGATTCGAAACAAGTACAAAGCGATGGATGCGGATGAAAACGTCGTCATCCGTGGGAAGCAAAAAATGTTCAAACTCAAAGAGGAGTTTCCATTCGTTGATTCAAACGGCGAAGAGGTGTTTGAGGTCAATGCTGGAGGAATGATTGACATTGCTGGTAACTATGTCTTGACAGACTCACAGACGGGTGAAGATCTCATCGTCCTCGATAATGATTATTCACTTCTGCAAGACACTTGGCGAATACGGGATGTGGACACAGAAGAGAAGATTGCAGAGATTAATTCTCGTGGGACCCTCGTGACAATCGCTCGTAATGTGATTCCGTTCGGTGAGTTCATTCCACATAAATATGAGATTACTGACGCCAATGATTCTCATATTGGAAATATCGATGGGCAAATATCACTTCGAGACCGGTATAAAATCACTATTGACGATACAAACACTGTGTCGAAAGAAGCCGTTATTGCTGCGGCAATGGTTATTGACGCAATCCAGGGTAACTGAGTGTCCGACTGATCACCGTCCTCAGAAAAGCGCAGATCAATGCATGTATACGTCGACTGTGTCGCCATCATTATATTTGATTGTCACCGTATTATCACCGTTATTCCAGGCAGCTCTGCCATCGCGCCATCACAATTCATCATTCGTATCTATGCTATCGCCAGTGTACGGTATCATTAATGCCCCTGATTTTGATCTAAAACCTGCCGGGGATTCATCAGAGGCAATCCAATTTATTGATTTGACCGATTCGTCACCGATGTTTTTGAAAATAACATATTCATCATTCAGATTTTCATTATCATTTCCTTCGACGTCTGCATGAATATTCTTAATGACAATATCGCCACTACCATCCTCGATAGCTGTTGATTTCGTGGTTTGTGATATGTAATCCTACACACCAACGGTTTCATGATGAGTAGTCATCTCAGCCCCTTAATATACATGCTGCTTCCTAAATGAATTGTCATAGTACCGCGCGCACCCATTCATTACCAACCGCTCGCTGAACAATATCTCAACGTTTCGAGATTAAAACAGATACACGAGCAATCGACCGTAGCATCCGTGGTAATCCGCTTTGGGGTCACCCGAATTAACATCATCTGACCTCCAAGGCGGTCTTGGGCGTGCTATGTAGTGTCCTTGCTCCATTCAACGAGCCAGTCGCGACCATCCGTTATGTTTGGTACTCCTTTCCATTCTTCAGGCGATACCTGTGTAATAGATATTTCAGGTGTGTCAACGCCGAGGAGTCGCACAGTCCCATCTGAGAGTCGAACATCCATCGTGTCCCCGTCGATAATATCAATGATCGTTTCCGTCTGCGTCTGTGTCGTTGGTAAGTCTGGTTCCGTGGACAGGGGTAGGGGTGTCACGAGAGTCGAAACGGATGCTATGGGTTGTGTCGGCGTTGAGATCGAACTTGGTGTTGTCGTTGTCATTGACGTGAGTCTTTGTCCACCCAGCAAGCATTACTACCACAGTAAAGAGAGCTGCATACCGCATGTATGATTAATTACAAATTACTAAATAAACATTACTTATTAGTTCACGTCTGGAGACTACATATTAGCTGATTCTAGGCGATAAGCCCCCTTCGTTATGAAGCAACGCAGGCCGGAGACCGAGTAGCGCAGTAGGGTGAGGCAGTTCACTTCCTATACAATCAGATTACTGAAAGTATAATGAGAGTACGGATGTTACGATATCCAGGTGAATCGCCTCGGGGGTCAAGCCCCGAGGCTTCTTGTCTCTACGACGCGCTTTTCGGACACGCAAGTGGTGTCCATAGGGAGCGCAGTCTCCACAGGTCGTTCGAAAACCGAAGATTTTCGTGATCACGAGAGACTTGATCTCTCGGACGACGTTGGTTCGGTCCATCCCAGCCCTAACTCAGAAAAGTCGCGTTGGAGGATATTCACCGCCGCGTTCAAGTCACGATCACACTCGAACCCACAGCTCGGACAGGAGTGTTCCCTGACCCAGATGGGTTCGCCGTCTCCACACCGCATGATGCACGCTCTTTGGTCGTGCACTTGTACGCTTGGCGATGAATGTTGATGTGATAGTCAAGTTCAGTCGCTAGCTCCTGTGTCGGGTATGCAGAGTAACGGTGACCATACTCCATCGCTGTCTATTGATGAGAAATATATTGATTTACTGGTTTGCACCATGGGCTGTCGGATTCAACCCCGGGGTCATATCAAAGCCCCGGGTATTCTCCTTGTACTCTGCAAAATAGTCACAAGCATAATTATTTGTATAAACAAGATATTACGGTCACACTTGTGATTAATCACTCAGATATGCCCATATTTTATTCTATTATTCAATTTTGAAATCATGTCGGGTCTGTTTGATCTTCTTATGAGATTCAATTTCATATGCCTTTGATTGATATTTTCTCACCAATATAATGGAGGCTCACCGTTATCGTGAACCTCTCACCGGGGATCCTGAACGCTATTGAGCATAGTACAACTTGACTGGATCGAGATTTAGATAATAGTGCTTGAGATACTATCTTGTATCCAATAATATAATGACAAAGTATCTGTGTGAGGTCTGGATTTTATATTCAGGATGTCTCCGTTTTTGAATAGATGCAGGTCATCGATACTGGATCTTTTAATAAGCGGTGCGTAAATTAAGATCATCGCTGTCGGATCTACTCAATAGACCAGAACTGGTAATCAAAAGGAGTAAATCACGATATTACATATCATACCTTATGATATATTCTAATTTTAAGATGAAATCGCCGTATTTTATTATCAGCTTCGGAGTTATTCTCTTTTTGACTGCAGCCACTCACCACGCGAACGAACTTTCCGCAGTCAATGGAATGATTTCCCCTGTAGTTGCCTTCCTCCTCGATGGTCTGCCAGCACTTGTACTCGCGTATGCCGGCTATAGACTTACCGGAATCGGGTTATCATCCGAAGATCGATGGCAGATCTGGGTTTGGTGTCTTTGTGGTGCTACCCTGTTGATGACCATTATGGGTTTTTCTATCCTCATTCGGGCATTCGAGGGACGCGTAATCGGTGAAGCCCTATTTCCACTCCTGATTGCAACTGAGGCGGGGGGTATTGCGGGCGTCGTTGGAGGCTATCAGACTGGTCGTGCACGAACAGAAACCCGCCGAGCACAATCAGCAAGCGATACGCTCCGCGAACGAACACGACAATTAAAGGGGGTACTTGACGCGGTTGAGGCGGCGATCTGGATTCGAGATACTGACAGTCGATTCGTATTAGTGAATCATACGTTCCGTACACTATTTGATATTGAAGAGGAGACAGAAGTCGCCGGAAAACTTCCTGAAGAGGTGGTTTTACAAGAGATTGCAGAGGGGTTCCGCGAAAACGATCAGCAGGTGCTCGAAACCGAGGAGTCAATTGAAATTAAAGAAACCATCGAGACAGATCACGGGCGGAGAACATTCCTGACACGAATAACGCCACTGTTTGAAGACGGTGACCTATACGCGACATGTGGAATAGCTTCTGATATCACCGGACAAAAAGAATATCAGCGAACAATCGAGCAGCAGAATGAGCGCTTGGATCAGTTCGCCAGCGTCGTGTCGCATGACCTCCGTAATCCCCTAAACGTGGCTAGAGGTAGATTGGAACTCGCTCAAGAAGAGTGCGACAGCGAGCAGTTAGAGAAAGTGGACCGTGCACTAGACCGCATGGATACTCTGATCGAGGATGTCTTACTATTAGCTCGCGGGGGAGACAACGTTACTGAAGTTGAACCGGTCAAACTCCAGACGATTATCAAGAACTGCTGGGCGAACGTAGACACAGGAAGTGCAACGATCGTCTCACATATTAATCGGACTGTTCACGCAGATGGGAGTCGCCTCAAGCGAGTATTCGAGAATTTGATTCGCAATGCTATCGAGCATAATGACGATGATGTAGCTGTAACTATCGGAGAATTGGACGACGGGTTCTATATCGAAGACGACGGTTTAGGGGTCTCTGAGGACGTACGTAATAATGTGTTCGACGCAGGGTACACAGCGACTAATAAAGGAACTGGCTTCGGATTAAATATTGTCAAGAAAGGAATTATGGCGCATGGCTGGGACATAAAACTAACCGAGGCAACCGATGGCGGCGCCCGGTTCGAAATTACTGGGGTCACATTTGAATAATGAATCAGGTCAGTCTATTCAGTTATATACAAATATCGAAGCGTTGAAATGGGTCGATAGCTCTGATCTCTATCGATCTCTGTTTTTATGAGTTTTATTGACCGTTTCAGTCATATAAGGACTGATTCATAAATTGAAGTATCATCTAGATGTTTTAATTTATTGATCTGTGGATTCAATAAATTATCTATCGTTGTTGCTTAGAGATTGAGAAATAATATATCCAAATATTCCTTTGCAAGCATCTTTGGATTGTAGATTGCGTGTATATTTATCTAGCGATAGATGACGAAAGATGAGATGAAACATATCTAAAATATAAAATAACTGATAATATTAAGACTAAAGCGCGGAACTTGCAATTGAAACCACTTTAGCTGTTTGCAGGCGCTAAGTCCCCGTAATTAAGTAGCGAAGTAAAGCCGAGTGAGTGGTGTGGGGAATACAGCGCCGTCATCATATACAGAGATAGCAGGCAGAGTGACTCGGGGCTTGACCCGGAGGCAATTCACTATTGTTGTTTGCCGTCAGTCACGAATCAGAGACAAGAGCGAAAAGGAAATAACAGTCCTTTGTAAGCAGATTATTCATGAGAAGGGGATTCCAAACTGCAGAAATAGAACGAGAAATGAGAATACCATGCCGATTATTCCTGCGAGACGGGTTTTGAGTTGAGTTTTCATGACACAATATGATACCCCGGATTATTTATTAAGTATATAGACACTATTTCACAGTTTGAGAGGCTTTCAATATACCTGATATCTTCCCGGCGCTAAAGCGCGAGGATTCGGAATAATATGCGGACTGCGTACTCTCTAAGCACAGACCATACTGATACTTGTACTATAATTATTGGGAATATATTTGATTGGCATATTAAACATGTGAGCTATTGGAAAAGCTTCGAGGTAAAGATATTCAACGGTCAGGCGATATTAACGAGCAATGAGCATGAGGATGAGTCGATAACAAATATTGCTACATACCAGAAATCAAGCTGATGAGGTTTCATACCTATATGCTCAAGTTGGTTGGAACAAACGAGAAGATATCAGAATATAATAACAAGTGAAGCTTCGACAAATTGGACACTGTATTTGAGCGTCTTAAGACCTCAGGAAGTATTGGAGTTGATGTCGAAGGTGAGTATCCTCTCGTTAGCATCATACTGTATCTCGTCTGAATCAAGTTCCGTGTCATCAACAACAACCCTGTTGGGTGGGTTAGCGGCGGCTTCCACGATGACAGTTCCAGGCGGTAAACTGTCTGATGTCGTAACTGTCATTACCTGCCACGATTCATCTATTTCCACCTCAATTGTATCTGGGTTTTTGACTTCGGGGTGTCGGACAGTGAACTGCGTGGTCGTTTTTCCTTCGCAAGCTGGATAGACGCGATAGTCGAGTTCCGCCGGTGGTCCGTCTGCGTGCATTCTCACACGAGGATCCTCTGGAATGATACTTTCGGCGCGTACAAAAAATGGGAGTTCATCAAGATTAGGTTCGCGCCTTTGACGCTGTGGTCCAACATGATATTCCCCACTCCAATAGTCTACCCACTCGCCGGGTGGGAGGTCTACTTTCACCCGACCATCCACCGATAAAACTGGTGCGACAAGGAATTCTTCGCCAATCATATGTTGTGTTGCAGAGGCTGAAACCTGCTGGTAGTCCTCAAATTCGAGAGCCATCGGGCGCATTATTGCCACACCGGTCGCAATAGCCTCACACCCATAGCTGAGATAATATGGAAGCAGGCGATATCGGAGTTTAGCAAATTCAATGATTATCTTTGCGGCTCTATCACCGAACATCCACGGTTCCCTTGGTGTCTTGCCGTGAAATCGTGGGTGAGATAATGAGAGCAGCGCCCACTGAGCCCATCGAATATAGAGTGTCTCTGATGGCTTCGGTTTATACCCTCCAATATCGCAACTCCAAAACTGGAATCCTGAGATAAGCAAGCTCAATCCGCCGCGGACGCTTTCTCTGAAACCTTTGAATGTTGATCGAGTATCCCCACCCCAGTGTATCGGATACTGCTGTGCACCAACCCATGCCGACCGAGACCAGAGTACGGGCGGTTTATCAAACTCTTCAAACGCGCCAGCAACTGCTCGCTGGTACGCGACTGAATAAATATTCTTACCGCCCATCCCAGTGCGCCGGTCAGCAGTCGTTGTCTGTGGCGGGAGATATTCCCCAAAGTCGGTTTTGAACACGTCGATACCACTCTCAATCAACTCGTGATGAATTTCTTGCCACCATGATATGGCCTCAGGATTTGAGAAATCGATGATTCCAGCGCGTGTAGCTGAATAGCTCGGTCGCCGTAGAATATAGCTTCGCCCCTCATGATCAGTGACTAAGTAGTCATTCTGTTCCGCCGCCCTGAATAGATCTGTGCCTGTATTGATGTATGGGTACTCCCAAACGGACAGCCTGAAACCTGCCTCTGCAAGATTCGCTTTCATTTTCTCTGGAGAAGGAAATTCCTCGGCGTCGAACGCCATCTCTGGAGCTTCCATATCCATCCATCCTGGATCGACATGGAGTACATCGCAGGGCATAGAACGCTCTCGAATCTCAGACGCAATATCACGCACCTGTGTTTGGCTTTCGTATGAGTTCCGAGACATCCAGATACCGTATGTCCACTCAGGTAACTCAGGTGCACGACCTGTTAATGCGGTGTATGAGGAGATGATATCTTTGAGTGATTCCCCTGCAAATACGACAATTGAGAGAACAGACGAATCAACATTAATCGCCGTCGCATCCGGCGTATTGCTCCCGAAGTCGAATGTAACATCACACGCCGTCTCAACAAGAACGCCGTAGCCACGATCAGATAGAAAAAACGGAACTGGTGCATAGGTGTCGTTGGAGTTTGTGCCGTGTGCCTGCGACACAGATGCTTCTACTCTACTACCGCTCTTTTCAAAGGTAGTGAACTGTTCTCCCAGTCCGAATATCGATTCCGCAGGGTCAAGCGCGGTGGAGAAGCCCGTTTGTACCACTTCAAGCGGGTAGTTGTCGACAATGTTTTCTTTATATCCTATCGTTGGAACGGACAGTTCCCCTCGATTATTCGTGACATCAATATTAGTGTCGAGTATCCGTTTGTTATCGTAACTCAGAGTAAACGAAGCGGTGTCGGTAGCGACTGAAGCCGAAATGCCCTCAGTATCGAGCTTGACAGTTTCATCTTCTGAGTTTATATCAACGTTTGTATCACGAGAATACTCATCATACGGCAGACCTAATGGAGAAGAGTCCACTCCAACTACCTCTGGATTTGGTCGAAGGACCAGTCTGACGGCTTTCTCAGTGAGGAACTGCACTGAAATTGGAATAGTATGTCTGGGAGTCGGATGTTCGTTATTTAGCGGCTTAGCCGCACAGTCAAATTCAAACGGTCGTTCAAAATCAGTCCCACACACCTCTGTGAGCTCCAACCACATATTAGATATGGACTCAAAAGTAAAATAAATACCCACTGATATTCATAATGACCAGGATGATCATATCACCGGCGAACCTACTGTTTGAGCGCGAAGACAGATTTCCCGACAATGAGCGCACCGCGGAGTCACTCAAATGCGCTTAAAAATCGAATGAGCACTGCGTCGCCCCCGGCGGGTGACGCAACAATAGATATAATCGAATTCTGAAAGCTGAAGGGAGAAATACGCTAACATCACGGGAATGTTTATACTAGCTAGAATCGAGAGTGGAGACGAAGCGATGTTCATCGAGAAAACGGTGATATCCTGATCAAGCAACCAACAGAGAAAGAATGCTTGTCCAGAGGGCTATCGCAAGCACGCCGAGTGTACAACAAAACCATCCGGCTTAGCAAAAAGGGCGTGGGTTGGAATTTGATTTCGCCTCGTCTTCAAGATGATTCCGATCTCGTGAAGAATACGACTCAGCGCATCGTTGCGAAGTCTCTCAGATTGATGGAGAACTACTATGAGTACGACGACTTTGGACTGCCACCATACGAAGAACGGTTGCACACCTGCTTTGTGCGAACTACACTGAAGCGATATAAACTGTCTCTCACCGACGACGGCAATATAGTTTCGTATCAGCGCGAAGCCATACAAACATCTTAACGATATCCTCAGCGGGAGTGGAACTCACATCGACGTTCTCAAAACCCCGTTTGGAACCGACGAGTATGAAATCAAACGCATATTTCAGATTTCCGTGCATTGAACGACTTCCGTTCGTTAATACTGGTTGTGCTGGACGATTCACTCACTCGGCGCGCATTGCTCGCAAGCGGTGTAGCGGCGACCCTCGGACTAACTGGCTGTGCGGAGACTGACCCATCGTCAACGCCTGTTGACACCGCGACTGGTGATACGGCGACAGCGACCGAGACCGCCCTGACAACACCTCAACCTGACACTCAAGCCTCGACATCTACCTCCAGTCTGGAAACTGTCGTGTCAATCCCGGGGGAGCGTGTGCCGGAAAATATGGCATTCGACGCCGATGGTAATCTCTACTTCGGAATCACAGCTGGCGAGGTGCGTCGTCTTTCATCCGATCGGATCGGTGAGACCGGGCTGACCCTCGCGGACACCGAGCAACTGGTCACGATGCCAGGAGCTGTCGGAGTTGAGATTGGACCGGATGGCACTGTCTACGTCGCTGCTGCCACACAGGACGATAATGCAGGTGTCTGGGCGGCTCCCACAGGTGATGAGGTGAGCCAACTCGTTGGAATCAGTGGCTTTCCGAACGATATCCTATTTGACGTCGGTCGGTCTCGGATGCTGGTGACTGAATCGTCTAGTGGCGTGGTTTACGCTGTCGGGACTGATGGGTTACGCGAGAGATGGCTTGATGATGACCGACTGGCGACCGAGAGCTTTGGTGCAAACGGTATTACTCGAGGTACCGACGGCACTATTTATATTGCGGTGACGCAAGCAGGTGAGACCGGTCGACTCATTGAGGTGCCTGTCCAACCAGACGGGAGTGCCGGTGAAGCGAGCACTGTCTCAGAAACTGAGGCGATCCTTGGTGCAGACGGGATTACTATCCGTGATGGTGATATTTATGTTGCTGCCAATAGTCAAAACCGCGTGGTTCGTGTCGATACTGGAGGGACGACGGAGACGATTGCTACCGCAGATGATGGACTGGTCTTTCCTTCAGACGTGCTATTTGACCCCACCTCCAACGACCTTTTCATTTGTAATTTCGCAAATCAGTCGCCCGATGATGGGGCAATTCTCCGCAAGAAGATTTAACGCTGAGTTATAGCTAATATAGGCGCAATCCCACCATATTCAGACCATGGATACGCGTCGTTGCAGCCGGGAGTTTCCGAACATCTTTGCTGCAATATGACGTACCTATAATTATCGGCGCACTGGCTATGATCCCACTGTAGCCGCATGCCCGAAAGATGGCGGTTCGAGCGTGAGTGTCCGCCCACGCTGGAAACGGGTGTGCCCCATGTGGGGAGCAAACAACAAGCACCGGGCGAGCGTCAACATAAGTAACTCCGAGTCTGGTGACACCGACCACCGACCACCGCTCCTGTGGGGAAACTAACACAGGACCGCGTTTTCGGCTGAAGATAGGAGTACCGGGGGGTAAGATGTGGCACTCCCATTCAAAGGGGCTGTCCGTTACCTAGCTTCATACCGATTCGCACGGTGTGTAAGCTTGGCAGTCTGTGGATCTGCACCTGAAACTCCCAACTCAGCGCAGCGGTGTGATGTCGTTGGATCCCTCCGCGTGAACGCAGAGGAGGATGTCAAGAGTCACAAATAATATCTCCCGAGATGCGTCGGCGAATACGTTATTACTCTCCTTCATTGGCTGATAATCCGAGATGCAACCCCGTATTGTAATATGCTTATCTCAGCACTCGGACGAACTGAAACCAACCAATTTATGTCGGTATCGGGACATATAAAATGCTACGTATAATTATGGATTTTATTTCCGCGTCTTCGCCCTCCAAGTTGCCAGTCATTGGTGTTCTTGTCGACGCCAGTACGTACAAACATCTGCTCTACCTCCTGATGGCGCTTCCGCTTGGATTTGCTTACTCAGCGCTCTTTTCAATACTCGTAGTTGGGATTGCACTTACCGTGATAGGCATCGGCGTTCTTATTCTGCTAGCGGCGCTCTTCATTACTCGAGGGATCGCCAGATTCGAGCGCTGGCTCGCCAACCAACTATTAGACGTAGAGCTTGATACATACGATGATGTGGCTACTGATACAGACAGCACGTTTGGAGACCTCACGAAGTATCTTGAGGCAGCCTCAACGTGGCGCGGCGTCGGCTTCCTTTCGATGAAATTCTTCATTGCCGTGTTTGCGCTTATCCCATTGTTTGTGCTCGCGAACGGACTATCGCTGCTCGTTGCGCCACTACGATATCCATATACAGCACGTCTCGGTGAAGTCAACGATGAACCGGTGAGGTGGTCGATCGAAACATTCCCTGAAGCACTCCTGGCGGGTTTGGTTGGTGTCGTCGGGATCCTCATAATGTTCCATCTGGCGAATCTTAGTGCCTACATTACCCGACACATGGCGACCGCGCTACTTGGAGTTGAGATGTCGACGGTGGATGGGAAAACCACCTCACGGACCCGACAGGACACGAGCTCAACCACTACAGGACACACAACTAACAAATACTCGCATCGTGAAAAATAAGACTCATAATCAAAGTTACTATAGAGCATTGATTCCAAAAGTTGGGAATGGTAATATTCCAATGCTCGGAAATCCTCGTCCTTCAGAGTGGGGGGATGTCAAGAGTTGCTAGATACTATTCTGCATCTCAATAGTGTGCATGGTATATTCTTTACATTTGAAGTGATAACGCTAGTGGACTCATCAGTTGATAATCAGTTCGTCATGAGACTTACGATGTTATTATCTTAGATGGTATTATTTAAGTTTCGTTGAGACTTCGATACCTCGGAACCCAACACGGTGAATTCAACAGGATAGGATAGCATTACTCAGTAAGAATGGTTTCGCAGGCAGAGATCGATCGTCTCCGTCTGGAAGCAGATACAATTATGACGCGGTACCAACAGGTCGAAACAGCACTAAAAGAAGCTCGTTCGAAGTCCGGCGACCACTGGGAGACGGGTAAGTTGGTCGTGACACTCGACACACCCCACCAGGAGACGATCGAAATTACTCTCAATCTCAATTCTGATCCGGCAAGCAACGCCCAGTCACGATATGAGAAAGCGAAAGATCTCAAAACCGAACTTGAGCGTGAACGAGAGATCGTCGGTCAGTTAGCCCCACTCCCCGTCACGCCTGTTGCCTATCTTATCTGCTACCATCTCAATGCCGTCGAGGGGAATTATCCACGGTCAATGGCTGGGCATCTCGATGCCCGGCGCGAGCAGGTTGACGAATTATGTAAGAAAATGGAGACGGCAGGATTGCTTGAACGAGTTGAGTCAGGAACTGTCAAACAACGCCGTGTCAAAGCCAAGCAGGCTGATGAGGTTCGTCAACATCATACCTATTATCGACTGTCACGAGAGGGTGACCATCTCCTCCGATTTCTTGATGAACCCAATGGACAACAGAATGTCCTCCGGCACCTTCCCGATGGACACACGCTTATTCAACGACTGGCGCGTGGCGGACCAGATTATCCACGGATGACCGCTGACGAACTGGATATGGAGTTCGAATATGTCCGCCATCTTTACCGCGCGCTTCGACAGGTCGGTCTCGTCACTGAGTATGAGGGCTCTACAATCAAGGCGACCGAGCGAAAATTAAAGCCAAAAGACGAAACCCATCGTAAGCATACCTACTACATCGTGACTGACCGTGGCGACGAAGCGTTCCGACGTTTAGAGGGTTAACATATCTCATGAGGCGTCCAATAATACTGTCTCGTGGCTTCGCATCAATTTTGAGATATTATATAGTTGGACTCGAGCCTGTCAGATTAAAAAATTAGTTTAATTTTGACGCCGGAAGTGCATTGACGGTCCGGAAACGACTGGACTTTTCTTTCTATCGAGTACTTTCTTAGCTAACCACTGTAATACTAAAAAGAGTTAATTAATAGCTGTCCCTAATCATGATAATATTAATATTAATATGATTTATCATAAACAGTCGCTGGTGAAGTATCTGTGTTGGCAATAGCCTTGATTTCGATACGCTCGCCTTGATTATTTGTAAAATCGTATAATATGCCGTCAGGTATTATTAATTCTAACACATTAGATAACTATGGGTATTTTAGTTGCAGTCAGCGATGATAATCAGTTCCAGACAGTTCTGAACGTAGCAGTGGGGCTGGCTGATGGATTTAATGATGAACTGTATGTGACTCATATAACAGAAACCGAGAATGCATCCGGGGACGAGCGAGACTTTCGTGATGAGATCCGTGAATCCCTCCCAGAGACGACCGTTTCTATTGATATCGGACTCGAGCATCTCAGCCGAAGCGGGCTCCGCTCAGGAACAGCGATTGGCAAGCAACTGGTTGAACTCTCAGAGAGCGCTGACATCGATCATATTGTAATTGGTCACCGCTCAAAAGGTCGATTGACTACCGCTCGTGAGGGACATACTGGTTTTGTCGTCGCCGATGAAGCAGCAGTTCCAGTGACAATCGTCCCTGAGGCAGTTGATTCCTGATTGACTTTCGTAGCCACTCAATGCGCTTGCTATCGATAACAGCTACACCCGGTATAACGAGTTGATAGAACATATACTTACAATCGTGATACTGAGTATGTCGGCTGACGATCTCTCAGAGAGGCTCTTGATAAACACGGTTGAGACTGAACTCCGACACATACAGTATTTCAGACATATTCTAACGACCATCTGGTGGGTTTCAATATCATCTTTAGTTACCACTAGCTACGATATCATAACTGCAGTGACGATGGAAATCGAGTTTACACTCTTCGATGTGTCGCCACTGGGGCTTATTATTCAACTAGATATTCAAACATGAATGCAATCACAGAATATATTATAGGCCATACTCGGCATATGATATGTATCAGGCACATACAATCAACAGACAATATTTATACAATGTCATCAATATCGAAACCAATTAGATAGACATGCACGCAATCACTATCTCAATATTACCCGTCATCGTATTATGAAGCGACGTATGCTGATTCGAACTGTTATCGGAAGTATTGCTGTCGGGAGCACGGCGGGTTGTATCCGCGCATTTCAATCTGATGATCAATCACCACCTCCACGCAAATCGAATATCATCCGTGATATCAGCGTCACAAATAGTGGTGAAATAATCGAGGTAACAACTGCCCCAGACGAGTCACAGTGGGTGATGACTCGGCAAGAAATCGATGCTGCATCTTCACGCGCCCAGGTTGAGAATACTAACAATCAGATTAGTTGGCATCAACGTGCCATTGCGGAGGTTGATTCAGGACTGGACGCAGCATCTCCCATCGGGACAGTCGAAGCAAAAGGAAGAGGTGCAACCGGAAGAGGGCGCGGTGGATTCTCATCCGCACCGCGCACGTCGAATGGTCGTGCGTGGTACGGTGGTGGCGCATATGCAGCAACGTGGTATGATAACCACGATAATGAAGTCTCTCGTGTCCCAGTCACGATCAATATGATTGGGATTGGATTTATTGGCGATAATGACACATTCACTGAACGGTCGATTGGACCTGGACCCATCAACTGGGATACAACCTACAATGACCCGACCGGAGATATCCGATCTGATCTTAGTCCGCGGAGCGGATGGTACAGAGTCGGTGCGGAGGTCAATGCTGAACTCGCCGGTGGTGGAACCCAACCTCTTGGATGGGAGTGCATTGATCTTCGTGTTCGATCCACTGGGAATGACGAAGAGATAACGAAGAAGTGGAAGGTATCACCACGAATATAGTCATCTCTACAATGTCAGGTTACAGTTATCTTGCCTCGCCCATCCCCGATCATAATTCCAATCTTGGCCCACGTTTGTTTCATATGATAATTGCCTCTGTCACTCAATATAATAGTTACAATCAGTGAAGCGGCTCATAACCCCGTCGGCGCAAACCAGCCTACATACTATTACCTTCCTCGTTGCGTTCTGTAGTTTTACCTATGAACTTGCATACTCAGAGTTATTGACTGTGATGTATGGCGGGACGGTCACCCAGTACGGATTGACAATTGGTATTTTCTTTTCATCGCTTGGAATTGGATCTTATATCGCCAAACAGTTCGATGAAACCCGCCCTGAAAATGTTTTTCGCACTGAGCTTTATCTAGCGTTTATAGCTCCTGTTGGTCTGTTATTTATTATCTGGATCAATACGGCTGCACTGCCGCAGCTCCTTCCAGAGATACTGCTTGGATTGCTAGCTCGTCTTCCGGTCGTCGGGATTGGCGTCTTATCAGGCTTCGAACTTCCGCTGTTACTTGCACTTGTCAATAATTTAGACTCACCCTCATTATCACCGGGAGTACGGCGAATAACGAATATGACCGACCGAGTGATCAATACGATTATTGGAATATTATTTCATACATCTCACTCACGCAGTGAATATGACACATACTCTACAGTTCTTGCAATGGACTACCTTGGAGGGCTCATCAGCGCTCTGATTTATGTCTTCCTTCTGTACCCAAGCGTTGGACTTATTATCTCTATTTTCGCCCTCGCGCTGATTAATGTCGTTGCGGCTCTATTCTTTATTTGTCGATTTAGTTCTCGACCATGGGGAATTCTTGCCGAAGGCGACCGTGATATTATCACGAACGAACGAACAGTGTTGGTCGTAATTACGATCGTGCTCACAGCAACACTCGGTGGAGCCGTTATCTCTCATCAAACAGTCGATAACACGCTAACAGAGTATTATCTTGAGGGGAACATAGAACAAGAGTATCCGCCTGGGACCGTCGATGCTGAGATCACGACTCAGTTCACCACCCAATATCAACACGTCGTACAGTATAATCGCACTTGGAAGGGAAGTAGTTCGAACCCACTTTTTGCCGGGCAGACAGAGCGATGTCTCCGTCTTGATACAGCAATCCAGGTATGTGATAGTACAGCACGCCCATATCATAATGGACTGGTGGATGTCCCTCTCTCAATGTATCCAAACACTACAGATACTGATGTGCTTCTCGTTGGTGGCGGTGACTGGATTGCGCTTGATCACCTTCGTCAAGAGAATGTTTCTGTTGATCATGTCGATATTGATGCAGAGTTCATGCAATACGCCAAAACGAATTCATTTCTCACAGAATACCACAATAACGCATATACTTACGAACATGCAAAAACGTATCAGGCTGACATCTATGATTACTTGCAGCGGACAGATGCGCAGTATGATGTCATTTTGCTTGACCTGCCTGGTGCGAAGACTGATGATCTGCTTCCGGTCTACTCGACACAATTCTATCGATTACTAAAGGACTCACTCACAGAAAATGGTGTTGTTGCGACATGGGGTTACTCGCAATACACATATTCATCTCATCAGAAAGCATACTTCAACACTGTCACTCAGGCAGGTTTCACCCAATATCAGTCATATTATGCATATGATGATTATACTGGCAATGGTGAGACTCGACGCGGAGAGTTATTTTATCTATTTGCCCCGGATTCATCACGACCGGTCATTACCCCTACGAATGGGACCCAGTATGTCAGAAAATATCAAGGACAGTATCAGTCGAAGAAGTGGCGCTCAGTACCTACATATCGTGGCGTTAGACCGAATACGCTCTTCAATCCTAACTATGAGATTCTTATTGATACCCAGCGTAAGCAAGAATCAGCTTCAAATCGACTCAGTCGACTTCAAAACATGACACTATCAGATCTACTATAATTATGTCAGAAGAAGAACTATATCTCATCCAGTCGAAACACCCACACTCACTCGATGATATTGATATTAAAGCGACTCATGAAACACTGTTTTCTGCACACCCAGCAGAATTCCATATTATTGGAGAATCTCACGCTGTAAGCGTTCCAGCACTTCCATTTTATGAAATTTTCTCCTGTCAGCCAATACGGACAGAGCAGGCATCAGATACGACAATCAACACGATTGAACTCTGTGTGGACACACGACTAAGTACAGTTTACACGCTCGGAGATGAGCACACAAGTATTCAGACAACCGTCCGAATTGAGCCATTTGAGTCATTTCTAGATGTAGGGTCGTTCACGATTGTATACAAATTCGATACAAACGCGTATACAGCAATCAACTGTATCTCACAACGGGAGTATCGAACCTATCATACATATCCTGAACACGATTTGACGGTTATTTCGTGTCATCAAATCTGTTCTGCATCGAATATAGAGTCGCGAGATATGATTGAAGCAAGCACACAGCAATGAATGACAAGCAGTTACCACTAATCCTAGCACACGACGAATGAACTGCCAATATACAGCTACCCCAGAAAAAAGCCAATTCTCATCATTGACAGCCATGTGGTCGTGTCCACACGAGTCTCATCAAGAGGGCGAACACTGTGTCTTTCATATGACTCCTGAAGAACGGAGACACCACGACATAACACCACAGGATATTCATGCTACACTTCTCTCCGAGTTAGAGGCTGAAGCAAATGATAAAAAAGAGTTTATTGGGGCGCACATCCCATATCTTGATCTTGATTATATCGATGTTGAGACAGACAATCAATATCCACTCGACTTTCGACATACAACGATCAAAAACGGAATTTCGGCTGCTCACGCACGGTTTGAGGAACGCGTTGACCTTCGGAATAGCACTGTTGGTGGCTTACATGCGCCGAACTGTGAATTTGAAGACGGATTACTTGCCTCTAAGGCGGTCTTCACTGATGTGGTCACCCTCTCTGAGACGGTTTTCAATGGTGATACCGTTGACTTCACCGATACGACCTTTGAGCAGTCCCTCGTATGTGAAGAAATAACAGTTGCTGTTGATCTGTTCTTCGAGCATGCAGAATTCAACGGTCGTGTTTCATTTGATGGTGCATGGTTTGCTGAACAGGCAAGCACGATTGATGACAATACTATCTTCAATCATGCAATCTTTCATGATATCGCATCATTCAAACATACGTCATTTTATTATACGGCGTTTCAGGATGTTACATTTTATGACATGACCACATTTAAACAAGCCACGGCAAACGGTACAATCCGATTGAATGGATCAACATTTCACGCTGCTGCTGATTTCGATGAGTTACACTGTGAGGAGGACATCTCCTTTGGTGACGTCGTATTTCATGGAAAAGCCTTCTTCAGAGGGGTGTCGGTTATTGGGGGCGCAGACGTGCTTGCAGATGACTTCTCATTAGCGAATACCAGATTTAATGCGGAGACCACCTTTGAACGCGGAACATTTGGATTCACAAACGCAGAAGATGCAAAATTCAATGCGTGCGTAAACTTCGAACGGAGTACGTTTAGCGATGATGCAGATTTTGTTAATACCACATTTGCTGACACAGCTGATTTCGATGAAGTGATTTTTGACGGCGATGTTGCATTCACAAATACTACCTTCGACGCGGACGCTGTCTTTCGAGGTGCTGAATTCAACGGGGGGACGAATTATATTGAATCTGATGCAGTTTTTAATAATGTTACATTCACTCAAAAGGCTGATTTTAGCGATACGGACATCGTTTCGATTGAATTTAATCGAACTGAATTCCAATCGGATGTTGATTTCACTGACGCTGAGATTACTGAGACATTCATCATTGAGAATCCGGTGTTCGTTGATGATCCATATCTTGATTTTACTGATGCAACAATTGAGGAGGGAACAATTATGCAACCAAATCGTGGATGGGGACATTTTGACTTTACGCAAGCAACAGTCGGCGATGTTCTACTGACGGCGGCTGACCAAGTTGATAGACGAGAGTTGCTTGATTACTTTCGTTTCTGTGACACGACGTTCGACACATTTGATTTCTCACAGCATCTTGAGTATCTTGATCGAAACAATTGGGTTCTTCATACTTTTGCTCACCCAGAGACTGAATTCACACCAGCACTCGAACTCACACCAGCACGAATTGAGAAGACGTACTTAAAAGCGAAATCAAGTGCCTCAGCACAAAGCAACATCAAGGCTGCTGGTGAATTTCGGGTAAAGCGACAACAATATGCACGGAGAAAGTTCACTCAGATTGCAGCCGATTCTGCAGAACCAATTCGAACACGTATCAGAAACGGACTTCGGACAGCAGAGAATCTATTTCTTGAGTTTTCCTGCGGGTATGGACTCCGGTTGTACCGAATTACTACCGTGTTCATACTGGTTCCACTGATAGCCGCGATTTTGTTCACTTTTGCTGGACCGCTATTCGAGACTAGTGCCGGGCAGGCTTCACTTTCCCAAGCATTGAACGCGACCGGTACTCGCACGCTTCTACTCAATGTATACTTTTCATATATCACATTTCTCACAATCGGATATGGTGGCATTGGTCCACTCGGTCTTGGGGCTCGATTCCTTGCTGCAATTCTTGTTTATCTTAATGTAATTTTGGCTGGACTCTTCATTTACTCCCTAATTAAACGGAGTGAAATTTAGCACTGAGTAACTCAGCAAAAACATAATACACACTCAGTCGGTAATTTAACTTAGTATGAGCAATGCCCACGAACATGACTTCACTGGAGATATCACACTCAATGGAGGTGAGGAAACGCCGATTTCAGTTATCGATGCTGAAAATGTCTATTTTCGACGAAACTCGGTCACTGGAAATGTTAAACTCATCAATCCTGAATACGTATTTTCATCTCAGAGACCAACCGAAAAAACCGTGCCGTCAGATGACATAGAGACCACTGTTAGTGGGTCAATCGAGGATATATATGTTCCACACAATGCAATCGAGGGGACCATCATCATTGATGGCGCACAAGATGTGCACATCGAACCAAATGCAATAACTGGTGATATTGAAATTGTTGGAGAAGAGCAACTCTTCTATAATCAACTCACGGACTCGCCATATGGACATGGCGTCTATGATGCGCATGGCGTTGGCTGGAAGCGATCAGTGTCTGTGTCCGATCCCAAACATGGTGTCAGTGTCACTGGTGGGCGATGCACCGCAGAAATAACTGATGTAACGGCAGATATCGAACTGATTGTATCTGGTTGGAACAATACCATTGATATCACTGGGCGAACAGCAATGGTCACGGTCTATTTACTTGGATCGCAAAACACCGTGAGGACAAGTCCATATATCGATCTTGAAACAGACATACAGGCTGGCGTCGAGAATACCATCGAACAGGAACCAGTTCCTGCCAGTGATATCATCGAGACGACCAGAAAGGAAGCATATGCTGGTCACTTACTGGGACGAGACACCGTTACTTTTCAGGAGCCAGCCACAGACAGAGACTACTGCCCAAACTGCGGTGCGAATGCAAGCGCTATTATCACTCGCCGTCAAGAGGATGCATTTTTTCTTACCAACACCCCTGTCTACCGATTCGATGCTGGAGGAAATTCATATGAATGTGAAAACTGCTCGGTTAACGCTACCCCAGATATACAGTTGTCTGAGGAGGAACGTAAACGAGTCTTAGGTTGATCGGTTGATCGGGATCTCTGCAAAAGAGTGATTACCGCTTTGATCCCAGCGCCATATGTAGAGATGGAAATTATTCAAGCAGAAGAAAACTCACTCCACCAATCACTGCACTGACAGTGGTCAATATCAGCGTCAAAACGATACCCAATCCAAAGAGAGCAGGAGCGAATGTAAGCCCAAAAATAAATCCGATTAATGCACCAATTCCTGTTGCTAACACCGGTGATCCACTCTCAGTCTTTGCTCCAATACCCGACCCAGCAGCGACACCTCCAATCCACGTCAGTGGAATCGGGATTACTCCAGCGATGAGTGCTCCAATAAACATGAGGCCGGCAAGGGCAACAGCACTGGAAGAACTATTCCCTTGATTTGTTTTTGTTCTTGAACTGATCATATTGAATGTTCGCTTGAGTAAGCCAGACCAACTACTGCGGTCTGAAACTGGTTGTGGAGACACCCGATACCCTGACTGTGAACGTGAACTCCCCCCAGTATCATTACTGTCTGTTGTTTTCGTTCGTTCTTTTTGTCGCTCTTTACTCATGTGAGTGTATTCGTACTCCAGACAAATGAATGGCTACACTCAATTTCACTACTGCTACAATATCACAAGATTCAGCCATGAATGAGTCGGGATCGACAATATGGATATTAACGTGAGACCAACCGTGGAATTCTATAGCCGGAGCAGGGCAAGAACCCCGGATTATACCTTTGGGGTGAAGCCTATCGAAAGGTTGCACATGATTACTGCGGTTGATGTACTGTTCAATCTTTGAGGATATGACGATTGCTTCGGTTGAAGCGGAATACACGAATCGGGGCTGTGCATTGACTGTGTATTGACACGCTAAGCGAGCGAATCAACAACGGAAGGGATTCAAGTGTTGGTTTTATTATCATTAAGAACATGCGGATTGGAATGCGTCGGTAAACGTTGCAGAGCGTGGATTGGGGAACTGGTCGGTAGATGTGCCTACTGTAAAGACTCTTGCTTAATTTCGGAAGATACGATAATAGGCATGCAGTGACATGAACTACCCGATATCATCGCTTGGAACCGTCTGAGCCGGTCTTTCTCTGGAGCGGATCGGCGTCAACGCTGCAGGGAGTGTGAGCAATTAACTCAAGTGAATTATAAAGAAAGCCCCGATGCTTGTTGTCGGGGTTGTCCAGCAAACTACCCTACCCTACTTCGCTCACCCTATATGGGTTCGCTCAGTGAGGGTAGGGCTTTGATATGGAGTCCCGGTCCCAGCAATCAGTCCCCAGCAATAGGCTGATGACTCTCACCGTTCAGTGTCCCACCATTCAAACACACGTCTACTGGTGCGTCTCCGTCCCCCGACTTGGGCGAGAAACGGAGTTTGTGTTGTCGCTTCCGAGCGTACCGCACGCCAGTGTTCTTCGCGGCGTTGTAATCTGCGTTCACTTTGTATCCGCACTTCAGACAACAGAAGTGTTCTCCGTAGCGGTTGTCCTCGTGTGTGAACCCGTAGTCCGTTCGAGAACAGCGTTGGGACGTGTGGTTCGGCTCGACTTGCTCCACAGAGACACCCTGCTCGGGCGCTCTGTACTCGACGTACTCGAACAGGCGTTGGAACGCCCAAACGTGGTGCCACTTCGCCTGCGGGAGTCGCTCACGGATGTCGGTTAACTCCTCGAACGCGATTACCTCGCAGTCATGTTCGACGGCCTCCGAAATCATATCGGTAGCGACTGTGTGGATGAAGCGTATTGTTTTCGCCACGCTTCTTCGCGTTTGTCGGGGCGGAGCAGACCATTGTGCGCGGCCTGCGTGCCGCGCTGTTGCATCTCTCCACGTCGCTTCTCGAACTCCC
>ERZ1034519.38-NODE-38-length-24255-cov-28.782066_pt1 | contig 24255 bp, 30 predicted proteins | sample MGYA00520655_ERZ1034519 | MGnify/ENA primary metagenome ERZ1034519 (study PRJEB33760, sample SAMEA4777702) | hypersaline lake metagenome | biome: hypersaline environment; feature: brines | place: Spain | collected 2012-08 | depth 0 m ...
TCCTGTCAAGCGGAGCGATGTGGGAGGTTTATATCTTCATGCCCCAAAAGAATGTGCTGGTAGTAACATGCTTCCATTCTACCATTCACCGTTGATGGAGGACTCGCGGTTATGATCTGCTTGTTGTACCCTGTTCGCCTGGTTGACAGGATGACTTGGATAAAAAAGATCCCGATACTGTCTTATTGAAGCAGGGAGGAGAGACCGTCTCGGTCAGCACTCGATACGACGTAGAACTGATCAAAACGACGTTCGGAGCTATATCTGTGCTCTGAAGCCCGAAGTGTGAGCGCCCTAATCGCGTGATAAGCTCATATCATAACAGGGTAATCGCTGAGTAAATGATACAGAATTGCTATCCCCCATCAAGTCACAAGGTATAAATGGATGGTATTCATATTTATTTATATTGTATATATGCATAGATAATATGTCATATATCAATAGCCTACCGATGATGCCCTGTGCTATCTCCAGTTGCAGGCGGGGTTGAGGTTTGATACTGCACTGGAGTGCCCTCAACAATTGGATCACTGAGGGTTATGATTGCATGACAGCATTTCCCCCTCCTTCTCATGATATCATGGGAAGGATTCTTTTCCCCTTTCATTTTGTTACATTGATTCGCTCAATATAACTTCATTGCCTCGTCGTATTGTAATTATGACCTCAAAACCAATTGCCTGGATGGTCATCGCTATTAGCTATAACTTATCCAAACAAAGCGAAAGTAACCCATGTTCAAATATACTTAATTACTGGTCACTATCAACTAATTATTAACTACTGAAAAGTCGCCGGTCAGCCCGTTCATGATTCATACCCATCACATCAACAAGTGGAGCGAATGAGTATATCGCATGAAGATCAACATCATGATATTCTGTACAGATAGTTTCGATAACCGGGAACAAATTAGAGAGCTGCGTTTGAATCGCTGTATGCCCAAACCGACCAAGTCGCTGCGCTGCCGCAAGTAATCCGGTGACTGTGCCATATGCACTCACTAATGCCGCTTCGCGGCATTCAAGACCGGATGCCTGACACACTACCCCAAGAACAACTGGGAGATATCCCGCAGTCCGACCGTCCTGATAATCTGCTATGTATTCAACTACTGACCCATCAGTCTCTGTATCCGTGTCGGCAAGCAAATTATCGTTGCTATCGTCAAGTAACTCAAGCAGCTTTCCACCAGCTTTTTTTGAACTCTCCCGAAACTCCACCGGCAGTGTTGCCGCTCCAAGCCGCTCATCAGCGGCTTGCATCTCGTTACAATCACCAGTCGTGGCTGCCCGATGAGCGTGTCCAAGTGCAACAATTTCTGCTGGACCGATTACACCATGGAGGTATCCTTCAATGAGATCACCGAGTTGTTCGGCGGTTTCAACGCTACCTTCGTTGAGGTACTGTTCGATACCATATGAGGCGGTGTATGTGCCGACCGGTAACATTGAATCTGCAAACCGCATTGCCGTGAGTAATGCTTTTGAATCAGTCATTATGTATCATCACCGAGTGAATCGGCTGATGTCGAGTCTGGGTCAGAGCTACTGTCCTGTGCATGGGTGTGAGTATGATTGTGATCTATGTTCGTATTGGTGCAGTCGGTCTGATTATGTTTATTATCGTGGTCATGATTATGTTCGTGATCGTGTCCATGTTTATCGACGGTCATATTATGATCCGTTTGTTCGTGATTACCAGCGCTGTTGTGTGCGTTTGCACTTATGTTGTTGTCATCCTCAAGGAACCGCTTAGCGTCGACCGTCTCATAATACGTTGTTGCTTCATCAGGGATATACGATCCAAGTACCTCCTCAATAATCGCGTGATCAGCCTCAACTGGGATATAAATCGTTTTGTTATCGATAGCGATATTCCAGTGTTGATTTCCGATTCGATGTCCAAGTTTAAGTGCCGTTGAGACTGCTACCTGCGAGCTTGAGAAATCAATGACAAACGCGTCTCGAGGCTTAAACGCAACAATAACAGCACGACTAGTATTAAGTAGCAATATATCGCCAGCAGTGAGTTCTGGTTGGTCAACAAGAATACCCAAATCGGTTCCCGCGTCTGTTGTCACACGAATTCGTGAGCGTCTCCGTTCAGTATCATCAAGCACGACTGTCTCTAGTGTGTCAGCCTGCTCATGATCGGCGACTGCACTGGCGAGATCAGGGTCGTCATTGACATTGCCGATGATGCCATCAATTCGCTTCATTAACGGTCTCCAAGTGGTGCGCCAACATCAAGCAATTCTCTGCGGGTTTCATCCCATGCAGCCTCAATTGCGGCTGTTACATCTGTACTCCGATCACCAAGAGCACGCACAGTAATACCGGCTTCGTTCCGAAGGGTCGAGACACCAGCAGCACCCTCGTGATCGGTCAGTCGTTGATGAACCATTTCTGCGATTGCCTCAACATCAGCGCCCGGCGAGAAAACGTATAAATTACCAATGACGGTATACTCGCCAATAGTTGCCAAATTACGAGGATCACGTTGAGCAGGTTGGAGATTGACAGCATCAGCACAGATAAGACGCTGTTCAACCCTCGCATCGGTGCGACTGTGATAATGATCGAAACTGAATGGCTCATGTGCGGAGAGCCCATCGGGGACAAACACATCGCCAACAATCACAGTTGCATCCGGAGCCATCTCAACAGTTGTTGTCTGCAGACATCGAGCATCCTCATTGAGAATCGTTGGTTCGGGCAGATACTCAAGATATGCTCCTGATTCAGCAATCAACGTTGCCTCGAGATGTGCATAACTGGCTTTCATTGTCTGTACTTTTGACGCACTTTGATTTGTTATGTGTGCGTATGCATCTGGACGTGCTGTGACAGTGAGGCTATGACGGTCGCCTTGGGTAATTGCACCAGTTGGGTCCTGCAAACAGACTGTTATCAACTCGTCAACTGGATCGCTGTCAAGCGTCCCTGAAAGATGATACGGCACCCGGAGGAAATCTGATAGGAGTCGAGTTGGCTTATTATCTTCACGACCGACGACAAGGTCGGCAATTCCGTGTTTTCCATGACCGAATGCAGGCGATTGTCGTAGCTTCTGTGTATCATACTCTTGGAATGCCGGTGGGATTGGGTGCGTGTGATCGCTATCGGTACTCACGCGAACAGGACGCTCCGTTCAATTATATCCATTATATCGTCAATTCCTTCCCCGGTTTTACAATTCGTGAACGCTGTGGGGTTATCACCGCGAACTTCCATTGCATCTTCTTGAAGCACCTCAAGACTAACATCGACGTGCGGTGCAAGGTCTGTTTTATTGATGACCAGTAGATCAGCCTGTGTGATTCCAGGTCCACGTTTCCGCGGGATATCGTCACCTTCAGCCACTGAAATAACAAAAATAAAATAATCCGCAAGCTCGGGATTGAATGTTGCTGCAAGGTTATCACCGCCGGATTCAATCAGGACGACATCTAACTCAGGGTGGCTTTCACTGAATTCATCAATCTTATCAAGATTCATCGATGGGTCCTCACGAATGCCAGTATGAGGGCATGCTCCGGTTTCGACACCGGCAATGAGATCCTTTTCAATCTGACCGGCAAATGATGATTGTAACCGTTGCGCGTCCTCCTGCGTCATAATATCATTTGCGATGACCCCTAAATCATAGCCAGCGTCATCAAGTCGTGGGACAAGTTGCTGTACAAGCGCAGTCTTTCCTGATCCGACAGGACCGCCAAGTCCGACTTTCGCGACATCTCTATACCCCATTATTCCACCTGTTCCCGTGTGTCTCCACGAATTGGGTCATGAACAGTCACAAGCTTTGTTCCGTCTGAGAATGTTGGTTCAACCTGCACCATATCAATCATCTCTGGGACTCCATCCATTACATCCTCACGAGTCAGCAAACTTGTCGCCTCTTGACGAATCTCCGCTACATCCATTCCGTCACGGGCGCGCTCACAGACCCAATTAGAGATATATGCGATTGTTTCTGGATGATTTAATTTCACCCCTCGATCTTTACGCTGTTTGGCGAGTTCTGCAGCCATGAAAATCTTAAGTCGTTCGTTATCTTTCGGTGAAAGTTTCATAATGAATATCTCTTTGCAAGTGGGAGTTCTTCAGCCGGTTCACAGGTCACGTGTTCACCATCAACCGCAACTTCGAACGTCTGTGGGTCAATATCGATATTCTCTGGTGCGTACTCATTATGTCGCATGTCGTTTTTCCCAACATCACGGGTTCCCTCAACGGGACGTACGCGTGATTCAAGCCCAATCTGATCGCCAATATCGTTCTCGTAGGCCGCTTTGCTGACAAATGTCGTGCTTATTGCATGTTTTGCCTTTCCGACTGCACCCATACGAGATCGCTGCATCACAGGCTCACAAGTCATTAATGACCCGTTTGCTTCACCCATTTCGCTGTGAACGGGAAAACCACCCTTAATCACGTATTTTGGTTTAATACCGTAGAATTCTGGCTCCCATAACACGATATCCGCCATCTTCCCCGGTTCCAACGAACCAACATACTCGTTGATCCCGGCGACCTTTGCGGGGTTGATTGTATACTTTGCAACGTATCGCTTGATACGAGCGTTATCCGCATCTGTCCCCCTATCGGCTGGGAGTGCCCCACGCTGTGACTTCATTTTGTGCGCTGTCTGCCATGTTCGTGTAATGACCTCAGCCATCCGTCCCATTGCTTGTGAGTCAGAAGTCATCATACTGATTGCACCCATGTCGTGGAGTACATCCTCTGCAGCAATGGTTTCTGATCGAATACGGGACTCGGCGAACGCAACATCCTCCGGCACGTCCGGATTGAGATGATGACAAACCATTACCATATCAAGATGTTCATCGAATGTATTGACCGTATATGGCATCGATGGATTCGTCGATGATGGCAGCATATGATCGTAGCCGATGAGTTCGAGCACATCCGGCGCATGACCGCCACCCGCTCCCTCAATGTGGAAGGTATGGATTGTTCGCCCATCGATTGCTTCGAAGGTATCTTCAAGAAACCCTGACTCATTGAGCGTATCAGTGTGGATACACACCTGGACGTCTTCTTCATCAGCAACGGTAAGGGCGGTATCGATAACATCAGGTGTTGACCCCCAATCTTCGTGAAGTTTCAATCCACATGCACCAGCCTCGATCTGCTCGATAATCGGATCAGGACCGCTTGAGTTACCTTTCGCGTAGAAGCCAACATTTACTGGATACTCTTCAGCAGCCTGCAGGAATCGTTTAATATTCTCTGGTCCAGTCGTACAGGTAGTTGCACCCCCACCATAGCCACCACCGAACATTGTTGTCACGCCACTTGCCAGCGCATGCTCGAACAACTCTTTACTATTAAAATGAATATGTATATCGAGCCCTCCTGGTGTTGCAATAAGCCCATCCGCTGGTGCAGTGTCTGTGCTTGGTCCAATAACAAGTTCATCATCGACGCCATCCATTGTATCGGGATTACCAGCCTTGCCAATACCGGCAATTTTGCCATCACGAACGCCGATATCACCCTTTTGAATTCCTAGAATGGGATCAATGATGACAGCATTGCTGAAAACCCAATCAAGTGCCCCCTCCGCTTGCGTCGTTCCCGACTGCATTCCCATGCCATCCCGCATCGTCTTGCCACCACCAAACACTGCTTCATCACCATATGTCCCGTGGTCCTTCTCAATCTTGGCGAGTAAATTAGTATCACCAAGTCGTAGTCGATCACCCTCAGTTGCGCCAAAAAGGTCAGTGTATGCCTCTCGAGAGAGTTTTCGACTCACTGTTCCTCCATGTAATCTGCATTTCTCGCCCGCTCAAACGCCTGCTCGCGTGTTTCATCAGCATCAAGTTCACCATTGACCAACCCACCCATTCCTTTGACGATTCGGTCACCTCCAATCGCAACAAGATCGACATCTTTCTCACAGCCAGGTTCAAATCGAATGGCAGTTCCTGCTGGGATATCGAGTCGCATTCCATATGCGCTTTTTCGATCGAATGAAAGTGCTGGATTCGTCTCAAAGAAATGGAAATGTGAGCCGACCTGCGATGGTCGGTCACCGGTGTTCTCAACAGTGACTGATGTCGTCTCACGGTCAGCATTAATCTCAACTGGCTTGTCTGCTGGGATCAACTCGCCGGGTGTAATGTTACTCATCGCTGCAATCCCTTTGATTACTCAAATATCCAATAATCGGTGAACAAATTAACATACAGAGTCCATTTCGAACAACGATGATAAAAATATTTCTCTTAGAACAATACTGATGTCGTAAAGTAACACCAATTAAATTCAATGATTAAAATAATCAACTGTAAGATTCTGTGTGTTATTGCGTGTCATCAATTGAAGTTCTTCAATTATGCCCATAGTATGAACATAAAAGAAGTCTCACGCCGAGACCTGATGATAATAAACAGTAAGTGGAATACCCGCGCGTTCACACGGGAGGATCTCAATCTTGGTCAATGATTGATGAAGTGTAATAAGATGGTATTTGAGCCGTATTGTGTATCAAGATTCTCGCTTCAAAAGGAATTCACGGGCTGCTTCCACGGTTAGTGGAATATCGGCGTCTGGCAGCACTGTTTCAAACATTTGTACTGTTTGTGGTGGTCGGAGCCCATGAGTTGAAAGTAGGTTACGATTTGTTAATATCTCACGAACGGATCCTCTCGCAGCGATTCCCCCATCTTGTCCGATAAGAATCACCTGATTAGCGATCTTCGGGACTAAATCAACTGATGGTGTAAAAATTAGCATAGATCCGGTATGATTGCTAAGAAGATGAAGAATTTGCTCTCGATATGTTGCATCAACCGCTCCAAATGGCTCATCTAAGAGCAGCACATCCGGGTCAAATGCAAGAACACTGGCAATTGCAGCCCGTTGTTTCTCACCACCTGAGAGACGAAACGGTGGTCGATCAAGCAAGTCAATTAGCCCAAGTGTGTCCGCAAGTGATTCTACACGACGCTCTGCAGTCGTGCGATTATAACCTAATTGTGCTGGACCATATTCGATATCTTCCCGAACTGTTGTATTGAACAGATAATCGTCGGGATTCTGTAACAACACTCCAAGTCGTTCTCGGACTGTCTCGGCGTCGGTTGTTTTCTCGAAGAACGTGATTGACCCAACAGTCGGCTCAACAAGCCCACCAAGAACAAGTTGTAACGTGCTTTTTCCTGACCCATTTGCACCAATGACTGCGATCTGCTCTTGTTGTTTAATCGTCACATCAATGTTCTTGATTGCGGTTGTACCATCAGGGTACTCATGTCGCACCCCGCAGGCGTCGATTACAGACCCCATCGAATCACTCCTGTTATAATGACTGCAAACCCCGAGATAGCGAGCAGTATGTAACCGTATATATCAATCTGCTTCAATCGACCGTATGGTGATGGTGCGCGTGCACCACCGCGGGCCCGCATCCCTCGACCAACTCGTTCGCCTCGGTCGAGCGTTCGTAAAAGAAAGCTCCCAACCATGCAACGCGCATCCCGCCATGCACCACGGAGTGATGTCCGACCGGTTGTCCGACTATTTCGAGCCAGAATCAGCCGTTGTAACTCATCAAAGAACAGGAATAGATATCGATATGTAATAGAAATAACCCATACAAGTGCAACTGGGACATGTAGTGAGCGCAGTGCTGCGATAACCGCTGAAAACGGTGTTGTGAGCACGATTAATGATAACAGTCCAATCCCAACGCCAACGCGAAGGGTAAATAAGATAACGTACTCGACACCAGTCACAGTAATCGTCACTCCAGTAAATGACAGGAGCACCTCACCGGGCATTATGATCGCCTGTGGGAGAACAATCAATGCTGATATGAGAGGTACGACCGCCGATCGCGCAGCCAACTGTCGGAGAGGAACAACTGATAGACGAGCTAGTATGATCGTCAATAGACCAAAACACATTGTTACTGACACCTGTCGGGAAATCATCACCGCCAGTGCAAATCCTGCAATGGAAATCAGTGTTACCCGTGGGTCTCGTCGCTGGAGAAAGCCATCGTTTTCGGCAATCTGCTCGGCAGTGAATACAGCCCGGAGTGCACCCGTAATCGACGCGACGGACCGACCAACAATGCCGGTCACGATTCAAGCAGGCGACCAGCGCCAAAAGCAACAATAAGTGTTAGCACTGTGCCAACTCCAGCCGAGATGAGTGTTCCAATCGGACCTGAGAACCCTCCAACAGTGTAGTCTGGGAGTACGCCAGGATTGAGATTCATGGCTGCATCGGTTGCACCTGTCATTTTTGCGGCATTCTCAAGTGGCTCGGCATAGCCGACGATACTTGCGGTCCACCCGAAAAACGGAGCCACTATCACAAGTCCCAGCAGCATGAGAGCCGCCCGCTGTATCCAAGAGTCCATGCTCATGCTTATGATCTTCATAGTTTCACATCCGGGGACAGATTGCTATTTTCGAATTGAGTAAAAACGAGATCGGGGCGGGCAGCAGCGATATAGGTATACACTCCAGCAGTAATTGCACCCTCGATAATTCCAAGAACTGCGTGACCGCCAGTCATAATCGTAACTGTTGTGCCTATCTCATAGGCGAACGCCGAGGAGAACCCGACGCCAAGAGCAACAATGAGTGCTGAAAGTGTCACTGCTGCCCATCCAGCAATAAACGCCGCTCCTGACTCATGAATCTCTCTGAACATCCGAAATAGACCATATCCAATGAGAACATTAACCACAGCTATCGCAAAGAGATTGCCACCAAGCGCAATGATTCCACCATCACCGAAGACAAGTGCCTGAATCGTGACAACAGCCGTCATTGCAAGCACACCAAGCGACGGTCCCAATAGAATGCCAGCGAACGCCCCACCAACGAAATGTGCGCTGGTACCGCCGGGAATCGGCCAGTTCAACATTTGTGCAGCAAAAATACCTGCGGCGACTACACCAAGTAGTGGTGTGCGTTCATCACCAAGTTCACTGCGGGCATACCTTACTGCAAGTCCAATTGTAACTGCTGAGCCAAGCCAAAATAGCCCCGCAACCAGCGGGTCAAGAAAGCCGTCGGGGATATGCATTCTATTCGATATACTATGCACCTGGTTAATAATACTTTTTGAGGCTATCGTAATATTTCATGAATCGTATTCAAAAGAATAGTGAGTGTATCAAGAATTATACGGTCAGTCGAAAACCTGCAGTTATGAGTCAAGATGTTGACCGCATGAGTGTGACACTTCCGCCGGATCTCTTGTCTGAATTGAATCAGGTTGTTGAAACCGGTGAATATAATAGTCGTTCCGAGGCGACCCGAGACGCGCTTCGTGCGTTTGTAACCGAATTTAATCAACAAACCGGGTTATCAGGAACTCTCAGTGGGACTGTGGTTGTGCTTTATGAGCACGAACACAGCGGCGTCACCGATGAAATGAGTGAACTCCAACATGATTTTACAGAAACAATTGTTGCCGTTCATCATGTCCATCTGAGTGATCACCTCTGTTTGGAATCGATTGCCGTTGATGGAGCGGGTGGTCGGATTGAAACGTTATTATCCCGTATTCGACCACTCGAGGGTGTTCGCCAGGTCAAACTCGCAATGGTCCAAGCCGATGCTGATGCTGATGCCGATGCCGACGCCGAATCCAAAGTTAACGCCGCCAGAGAAAGAGACTGAACCACTCGTGGGGAGTGACATCCTCAATTTATGAAGCTTCTCATAAATGAGGGCTCGATAGATTAGAGGGTTAATGTATATTCTCATCCTGTAAGAATGCTGCAGTGTCACGCTATCGTTACATATCCCCTCCTGTTCCGCTTAGCACTATTCATCTTCACTATCAACAAGGATTCAAAACCACCCTATGTCCTGCATCCTGTTCATTTGATGAGCGCCTTCCACGATGAAAAGGCGAATCCCGATATTGTCCCAGTAGGGGAGTCCGCCTCGATGAGCGCCCGTGAGAGTGTCCGTCTCACTGATTAGCATATTCATAACCGTCTCCATGTCGACGATGACTGGTGTCTCCATTCGATTTTACAATCGGTGAGAGATACGTCGAAAGACTGTTCGCTTTTTTACATGATCATGTCGTTTTCGTCTACCATACCAAACAGAATCTTGCGCACCAACGCAAAGATACGTAAATATCAATAGTACTATATAAATTAAATTGAGGGAGATGAATAAGACATTGTTTAGAACAATAAGTAAACGAATGCATAATATTGGTCTGTACGATTGATGCTATACTCATTGAGATAATATTGGGCACGCGGTCAAAATATAATGATATACAAATAAATCAAGGAGTTAATGAATATATATCCACTTATTTTAGCCTGTCTAGAAGGATTTATGTATCATACGATTCTGTAGAAAACCATCGAAATGAGTAGACATTTGCGAATCAATACTGCCATATGCACTGCACATGCACATAATCACGCTCTTTCCATGGAGAAAGTCGAATGAGCGATAATCGTATGTCTCGAAGGGCCGTGCTGGCAACCGGCGCGGTGGGTCTTGGTGCATCACTCGCTGGCTGTTCTAGTAGTGGTGGCTCCGGTGGTGGTGACGGTTCTGAGAGTGACACAATCAAAATCGGTGTTCTTGAAGACCGCTCAGGGAATTTTTCTCTCGTCGGGACGCCAAAATGGCGTGCCAGCAAACTGGCAATTGATGAGATCAATGCGGATGGTGGGATTATGGGTAAACAGATCGAACTGTTTGACCCAGACCCACAGTCAGATAATGAGCGATATCAACAACTCACCTCTCGATTAATCCGACAGGAAAACGTAGACGCATTGTGGGCTGGGTACTCCTCGGCAACAAGAGAGGCAATCCGACCGACAATTGACCGCAACGAGCAGCTATACTTCTATACGACGCAATATGAGGGCGGCGTTGCCGATGAGTATACATTTTGTATGGGACCAACAGCTCGTCAGCAACTGGGTAGTGTTGTCCCCTACATGATTGAGAACTTTGGATCAGATATCTATACTATTGCTGCTGATTACAACTTTGGTCAGTTATCAGCTGACTGGGTGAAGGTCATCGCGGATGAAAACGATGCAGAGGTTATTGGTGAAGAATTTATTCCACTGTCAGTGCAGAATTTTGGGTCAACTATCAGCAATATTCAGGATGCTGATCCGGACTTTGTGATGGCAATTCTAGTTGGTGCAAATCACTCATCATTCTGGAACCAGCGAACCTCCGCTGGGCTTGAGATTCCAATGGGCACCTCAACCGTAATGGCTCAGGGATATCAACATAAACGGCTCGAAGCGCCAGCACTCAAAGATGTCTATGGCGGATTTAATTATATGGAAGAAATCCCGACGAGTCGAAATGAGGATTATGTCAGTCGATATTATGATAAATTCCCCGACGCCGGGTATGCCAATGAGGAATCAATTAACAATTATTTCTCAATTTACATGTATAAACAAGCTGTCGAAGAGGCTGGCACAACCGATCAAGAAGCTGTCCGGGATGTTCTCGAGAGTGGGATGGAAATTACTGGTGATAGATCGCCAGAGGGAGACATTAGCTTCCAGGGACCGGTACATCATATGACTCACAATATGCGAGTGATGCGGTGCGATGCTGAACACAACATTACCGTTGAAGATCAGCGTAAGATTCCTGAACAGTTCCTCTCTGAGACAGTTGGGATTGACCTTTCCGGTGAGGATGATGGAATGACAAAACAATTCACACCGGTTGAGTACTTTGACGAAGCGGGTAGCTGATTGATGATACTAGATCTGGTGAAGCCAACGGTATGATTCCACTGTTCATCGCTGACGTATTGAAAGCGCTCGATAGTATCGGTGTCCCGGTATCACAGCTTCTGCAAATGGCAGATAGCATCGCGTTTATTGCACTTGCAGCGATTGGTCTGACTGTTATTTTTGGGATGATGGGTGTGATCAATCTTGCTCATGGTGAATTCATTATGATGGGTGCGTACATTACAACCCTTTCTATCAATGTTGTATCATTGCCATTACCAGTAGCGATGATACTTGGGGCACTCGGAACCGCAGCCTTTGGAGCGATTGTTGAACGGACGATAATCAAACGACTGTATGGTCGGCTCTTGGATTCAATGATCGTCACATTCGGACTTGGGCTAATTCTGACGCAGGGCACCCGAATTATATTTGGGAATTCTCTCCGGTCTATTGGTACTCCGTTCGGTCAAGTTCCTGGATATACATACTCTGGATACCGTGTTCTGTTACTACTTGCGGCGATTGGGGTTCTTGGGTCCGTCTATCTTGCATTCACACGTACTGAATTCGGTGTTAGGGCGCGTGCAACAATTCAAGACCCTGAGACCGCTCGAGCAATGGGCGTCGATACAGACCGAATGTATACAATTACATTCGCCATTGGTTCCGGGCTTGCCGGATTGACTGGTGCACTGTATGCGCCTTCAGCAACAATTGTTCCGGGGATGGGACAGTCATTCCTTGTTGAATCATTTGTCACAGTCGTCACCGGTGGATCCTCGGTATTGCTTGGGACAGCATTAGCTGGCGGGATCCTTGGAACGATCAATGCCGTCTTCTCGAATCTATATGGGAATTTCTTTGGGCAAATCGCATTACTCATGACGGCAATCATCATTATTCGACTTCTGCCGGGGGGTTTGACAGGGCTTGCAAACACTGTCCGTGACAAATTGGGTGAACAACAATCATGAAACTGGGTTCAGATATACTTCCCTCACGACTCAAAAGTATCATCACTAAACTAAATGGTCCGAATACACTGGGCAATTCGCGTGTGTTTTGGGCAGCCTTTGGGGTTGGATTACTCCTTCTAGTCGTCCAACCGCTTATCCGTGGGTCATACGCGGCGGGTCAGTTCTCGCTGTTCCTTGCCTATGGACTGCTTGGATTGTCACTGTCGATTATTTGGGGATACACTGGTATTCTTAGCTTTGGACAGGTCGCCTTCTTTGGAATTGCTGGCTATACATACGCAATTGTCAGTCTCAATCTTGGTGGTGCACTCGGTCCGACTGTTGCGTTACCAGTCGCGATTGCAGTTGCGACGATATCAGCATTCATCCTTGGATATTTCATGTTTTATGGGGGTGTTCGAAACGTCTATGTTGCTATCCTCACATTGGTCGTTACGCTTGTCCTCGAGACATTCATGGCACAAACCGCTGGTGCCAAATGGGCAATTGGAAGTGTGAAACTCGGTGGATTCAATGGAATCCCCGGCATTCGAAATTTCACTCTTGGTGTTGGCGAGAGTTCATTCAGTCTTTCAGGATCTGAATTTTATTGGTTTGTGCTTGCTGTGTTATTATTCGCATATCTTGGCTCGCGAATCCTCGTCAACAGTAAATATGGATACTCGCTGGTAGCAATCCGCGAGGATGAGGAACGGACAGCGATGCTTGGCTATAATGTAAAAAAGGTCAAACTTGCTGTATTCACCTTTTCAGGTGCGCTAGCCGGACTGAGTGGCATCTTCTATGCCAACTGGGGAAATTACATGGATCCGAGTGTATTTACAATTACGTTTGCTACAATCCCGATTGTCTGGGTGACGCTCGGGGGACGAGAATCGTTACTCGGCGCTATTGTTGGCACAGTGATTATTGAATGGCTTCGGAAGTGGTTCTCAATTAATGCTTCAGAGTTCGCAATTGTCTTTGTGGGGCTGATTTTGATGATCACAATTTTGTTTATCCCACGGGGTATCCTCCCAGGAATCAGGGATATGTACGTGTTCTTCAATGCTCACGGACTTCGTGAAGGCATCGAACATGGTCGTGACACAATACAATCTCGCGCTCAAACGCTACTTGGCTCAGTTGGTATTGATATCTCTGACTCAGAGACGCCGGGGAGTTCTGAGGTGATGCGCGAATGAGTGCTCCAAAAAATATGGGGGTTAATCAGCAACCGGCGGTTGCAGCAACCGGTAGCGATCGTGAAGCAATTCTCTCAACAAGACAACTGACAAAGAAATTTGGTGGGCTTACGGCTGTTGACAGTGTTGGATTCACCGTCGCAGCGGGCGAAATTCGGTGTCTGATTGGTCCAAATGGGGCTGGAAAAAGCACGTTACTCGAACTCATTACCGGACAGCTCTCACCGACACAGGGGGATATCTACTTTGATGGTCTGGATTTGACGGCGCTTGAACCGCACGAGCGGATGGACGCCGGTATCAGCGTCAAGTTTCAGTCACCACATATTTATGAAAGCCTCACCGTCGAGCAGAATCTTCGGGTGCCGCTTCAACGAACGGATAGAGAAACCGAGACTGTCTTAACGGACACGCTTGAGCGTATTTCGCTTGCACAGCAAGCCAATGTATCAGCGAGTGATCTGTCACATGGGGAAAAACAACGCTTAGAGATTGGAATGGCGGTCACGCTTGATCCAAAACTCATGTTACTTGATGAACCCGTTGCAGGAATGTCAATAGATGAAACGGCTGATATTGCCGAACTCATTCGATCACTTCATGATGATGGAATGACGTTTCTTGTGGTTGAACACGATATGGAGTTTGTCCGGAAGATTTCTGAACAGGTGACAGTACTGAATCAAGGCTCAATCCTTCGTCAGGGACCGATTGAAGATATTGAGAGTGATGACGAAGTTCGTCGAATATACCTTGGTGAGAATGCATGAGCCTTGATATTACCAATCTCAATGCTGGTTATGATGGAACACCGGTCATTCGAGACATTTCATTTCAGGTTGACACTGGCGAGATCGTCGGTATCGTTGGTCGCAACGGTGTTGGCAAGACGACGCTCTTAAAAACTATTATGGGGCTTCTCAAAGCTGAATCAGGTCGTGTTATCTATAATGGCGAGGATATGACTGAAAAGTCCGCAGATGCTCATGCTAAACGAAGCATTGGATATGTCCCACAGGGACGTGATGTGTTCCCAGATTTGAGCGTCAAAGAGAATCTCTTGATCGGTGAATCAATCGGTGAGAGTAATGAGACACGGTATGAGCAGGTATATGATTATTTTCCGATTCTTGCAGAGCGGAAAACGCAATCTGCCGGAACAATGAGTGGTGGGCAACAACAGATGTTAGCAATTGCTCGCGCTCTTGTCGGAAGTCCGGATTTATTATTGGTTGATGAACCGTCTGAGGGGGTCCAACCCTCAATCGTCCAATCAATTACAGAGGATCTTCGCCAGATCAATGAGGAATTCGACACGACGATTCTCTTTGTCGAGCAGAATCTCTCAGTAATCCAGGGATTAGCCGACCGGTGTTATGCAATTGATCATGGAACAATTGTCGATGAGATAACCGGTGAAGCTGTCAGCGAACGCGACCAACTTGAAGAATATCTCGTTGTGTAAGTGCCTCCTCGTGGTCGTCTTCGTAGAGAGCAAGACGATAATGAGCTGGGTATCATAATTCGAGAGATATGATACTCCCAGAATGAGCATCGGGCGACGTTTGTCTGAGATCGGGTCACTCACTCAGACGATATCGGCATGTTCCAAGTCCTCGAACGCAGTCACTGTACCTCTTCCATCTTATTAGTCTGGATTCCTTCGGGACGCTCCTCTCGTTTCTTGTCCTCGGCGAGCGTCTCAGCGTACGTCCCAACGTGTCGAAGCTGCTCCGGACCCGACTCATTCAGCGTATTGACGATTTTCGTCGGAAGGTTCGCCGGTGGGGTCGGGAGTTCGTAGGACATCAACTACCCTCGTATTGACCAACACGTCCCATGAACCGATAGTTTTGTTACTTAACATGGTAAGAACTGTTTTCTCAATCGCCGGCTGTAACACCACTTGAAGCTTCCTTATATACAAGTTTCGTACTATGTTACACCGTGCTCCGGCGTATCGAACTCGAGGTCCTCGCCACGGTCGACCGCGGCGACACGATCTCCGAACTCGCGACGAAGCTCGACCACAGCGAGAGTTACCTCTCTCGTGCCGTTGCCAACCTCGTCGAGAAGGGACTCGTCTACGCGGAACGCGATAGCCGGCGAAAACGAGTCGCCCCGTCAGATGCTCGTGCCGTCGAACTCTATCGGGACCTCGTCCGCCAGCACTCCCACATCGAGTTCCCCGAGCTGCTGACCGGCAAGGCACTCGAGGTGCTGTACTACCTCGACCAGCCGCGAACCGTCTCCGAGATCGCCGACCGGAGCGACAACTACCGCAACACGGTCAACCGCGTCCTCAAGCGGTTTCGTGATCGTGGTCCTGTCGGGACGACCGACGGCCACTACGAGTTCAACGCCGACTTCGACCGCCTCCACGAGTTCGCCCGTGAACTTGCACACTATCTGCATCGGCAACGATTTGAAGCCGTCGCCCCGAAGGGGACGATTCTCTGGGGGGGCTTACGACGAATTCCTCGCCCAGGCCGAGACGGAGATCGACGCGGAGGCGTTCCACGAAACCGGCCTCGCTCGATTCGCGGCCTTCGACCTCTAGTTCCTACTCACCGGTACCGCTACTACTCCTACTCCGAGGAACTCGACGCAGTCTCGCCGGCGAAGCTCTGCTGTCACACGCTGCTGATCGACGACGGCAGCCGTCACCGCTCGTACTGTCTCCTCCTGCTCAGCCACGTCGACGTCGGCGAGGCGGACCTCCGAGAGCAGGCGGCGAAGTATGTCCTCGAAGACGAAATCGACGCCCTGCTCCGCTACCTCGAGACACACGGTGAGGTCGATGATGACCGGCTCCCGGAGTGGGACGAGTTCCAGGACCTGACGGCTGACTACGAGGGCGACTATTCTGAGACCGAACATCGTCGCCAGCCGTGCCGTCTGCCAGCGTCAGTTTGGATCGGAGGGATTCGTTGCTGTATCGAGTCGATAGACATCCTCGACAGCGTCAAAATCGTCGTCAAACGCATACAGGTAGCCGAGCCCCTCGGTTTGCATATACGCCACCATGCATGCATCGACGAAGGCGAGGGGTTCGTGTTGGCGAAAGAGGGCCTTCCCGGTCGCGAGGCATCGGTGGTGAGTGAATCGATGTGGAAGCGGGGGTTTTCTTCGATTCGATCGAGGAGATCGACGGCTGCGTCGTGACCGGCGTGGGTCGTGAGGATATTGAGCGTTTCCGCGAGCACGTAGCCGAGGACGACTGCCTCCGGGAGCGCTCCATTGTCAATGCCTTGTAACACGGGAAGCGCGGCATCGCGAGATCCATCCCGCCGGTATGCGGCGGCAAAGAGGACTGTCGTATCGATTAGTGCCCGAGGCATTTACCCAACGTCAACGCCCCAGGCGTTGTGATCGCTCGTGACATCGGTCGACTCCTCACCAGCGTAGCCGTCAAAATCGGCGAATGTGCCGGTTTGTTGTTGGATCACGTGGACCCGAATGCTCCCATCGTCCTCGAGATGCCAACGGAGCTGATCGCCATCGTCGATATCGAGTTCCCGGCAAATTCGGGCGGAGATGTTTGCCTGGTTTCCAGACACCTTGCTTTCGGCGTCGATTCTGTCGCTGCTCATACCTCACGGTAGGTGACCGGTCGTGAAAATCCTAGTGTGCCGCCACACTACCCAGTACCAGAAGAGTGATCCCGACGAAGAGGATTGTGATCTACCCTGGGACCGTTGGGAGTCGACCGTCTGGTCGGGGAACGCGGCCCCGTTTGATCTCGTGATCGACGCAGCGCAGGTGCTTGCAGCCGTCTTCGGGTGAACGTTGCTGCCAGTCGGGACAGGTACACGATTCGTCGATGATGTCGACTTCGTACCTGTTGTCGGACGCGGACTGCACCTCGTAGCGGCCACCCTTCGAAAGGAGCGAGACGTCCATCGCTTCGGCGACGGCACGCTTCGTGCGGGGGCTCGAGATCGTCCTTCGACTGTGCGTTCTCATCGACGACCAGTCGGTCGCGAACGTCGCCCGTTCGGTCACCGTCGGGAGCGACGGCTTCCGCAGGGCCACTGAGCCGCTCGTGGAGCACTTCCTCCACCGGATGACCTTCCGACCACAGGTAGTGGACCTCGCGGCGCTCGCAATGGTCGTAGGATCCGCACGCGGCTGCGCTCATAGTCCAGACTCGACAGGCCCCGAGCGCGGCCATCACGTCGACGATGTCACGGGAAACCGTCTGGTGACCGTCCGGGAAAACCCGGAAGCGGGTACACGCCTCCTGCGGCGGGACGGTCTCCCACCAGTCTTCGCTGGAGCCCCAGCTGTCGAACATCGCGTTGTCGATGTCGTAGCCGACCGTGACGCCGTCGATCGGCGTCCAGTTCGTCGGGAGGTGGTCTGCCTGCCCCTCGAGTATCCGGAGGACGGCGTATCGAAGCCACTCGCGGGCTTGGCTGTCCGCCGTTGCGACCTGGTCGTGCTGCTCGGCGACGTGCTCGGCTTCCTCAAGGATCGTGGTGAGATAGTCCTCAGCCATCATTTGACGGAGGTCGGAATGTGCCTCCGCTCCTCGGCGGGCACAAAAACATAATCAACAGATTCGTGATATCACCTCCCGCGTCGGTTAATCTGACTCACCTACTGTCGTCTTCTGGCAAACACGAATTCGCTACGTAGTCTCTCCACAGAGGCACTCGTGGCCCTGTCGAGACCGTCCAGTAACGTATGCATGAATCTCGGTGGCGAGCTCGTACATTGCGTCGGCACGCGCTGCAGAGGCCAGTCCGTCCTAATAGTACGTTTTGCCCCGGTGGTCGCGCCAGAGATCCGCGAGGTCCGCGGCTATCGATTCCCCGAAGACACCGGCCGCTGCAGCCTCCCGATAGACACCAGGATGCGTGCCGGGAAGACCATCCGGCTGCATCGTGCCGCGCTCGAGAAGCCGAAATTCGACGGTGCGTTCGATGGCGACAAACGACGCTTCGATAACGAGCGTATAATAGCTGGCATCCTGGAGGGACTCAGCGCCGGCGAGCAAGCGACAGGCCTTCCGCAGCTGGAGCAGGGCGGCGTCCTCGACATCGAGCCCGGCTTCGATGTCCGTTGGACGGCGATCAAATGCGGCTTGCACCTCATCGATGAAGGTCTCGATGCGCGTACTACTCATCGGTGACGACCTCCTTGCGGAGCGCGTCGAGGCGGTCGCTCCCGGATACCGTAATCCCCTCGGCGAAGATCTCGCGGAGTTTCGATCCGGCTCTCCCAGCGCTCTCTGCGGACTCGACGTACGGTTCAAACACGAATCGGTCACCGCCGAACTGTTCGGACTGGAGATCGGCGACGACGTCAGTAATCTGCCGGCGGGCTGTCGTCCGGTCACCATCGACGACCACGAAGCAGTCGATATCGCTCTGCCGGTCTGCCTCCCCGCGGGCGACGCTTCCAAAGATGACGATACCGAGGAGATCGTTGATGTCGTCGGTGTCGGTGGTCGTGGCTTGGACACGGTCGACGAACGCTCGGATCGGCGCGTGGAATTCCGACTGGGGGACCGCGAGGATCGGATCGTCCTTCTGGAGACGGTCTGGGTCGATCGCGACGTAGTTGCGCTGAGGTGTTTCTCGAATCTGGATGGCACCGATACTGTCGAGGAGGTCGACGGCCCGCCAGACCGTCGAGCGAGCCACACCTGTGGCGTCGACAAGTTCGGGAATCGAGAACTCCGTGTCGTGGGCGTCGGCGAGCAGGCGGAGGATGTCGTCCGCGGCGCCGATGCGAAAAACGTCGACGTCCGGGTCGGGATACGCATCGATACAGATGTTTATATCCTGTTTTGCCATTTCAGACACTATCTAATTCTGTGCAACGAGGTATAAATAAATAGTGGCATCAGGTAGCCAGGTGCTCTGCTTCGCGAGTGATCCGGAGGCGATACGTACTGTCGGTTGATCCGTTGTCGGGTCGCGTCGGGTCCAGCAACGAGTAGCCACTCGTGAACGACGCGACGAGCTCCTCGCGAGCGGGGAGGTCGATGCCGAGCTGGTCGGCGAGATAGACAATCCGCTTGGTCGCCGCGCCGTTATCGAGGCGTCCGAGATACTCGCCGACGATGTCCCAGGTACAGCCCTGCTCGTCGGCGGTGCGCATCGCGGTCGCAAGTTCCCGAAGGCCACCACAGAACTCGGGGTGGTCCGCACAGTCGACCAGCGTCTTCTCCAGGTCGCTGACCTGCACGGTCGTACCCTCGATCGAGGTCGGCTCACAGCCGAAGAATTTCTGCTCGGTGACTGTCGTGACGCGGTACGGGACACCGTGGATGTCTCGGCTTTGCGCTCGGGTCGGCGTGACGACGTACACCGTCCGGGGAATCTGTTCGGTCAGCCCGTGGTGGCTGAGGGCGCTGTAGTAGCCGATGTACATCGGCTCGGCGACGTGGGCGGCGATGAGGTACTCGTGGGTGGTGTACACGGTTTCCTCGCCGGCTGTGAGTGGAATGATGAGATACGTGTCCGGGAAGAGCCGGTCGAGCCAGCCCTTCTCGGTGAGTCGGGAGGCGATCTCGTTGAACAAGTCGCGTGCATCCTCAACGCGCTGGTTCTCCTTGCCGAAACCGAAGACGGACACCCCTTCGCCAATCGACTGGGAGAGGTCGGTCCGCTTCGGGATCTCGAATACTCGGAGGGAGTACGCCGACTTGATCTCCTCGATGGTGTCGCGGTGCTCGGCATTCTGCTCGACACGGTTACAGACGATGGCGAGCCGATTGATGTCTCCGTACGCCTGTTCGAGGGAACTCAGCTGCTTTGTGAAAATCTGGAGGCTGTTGGCGTTGAGCTTCTCGGGAATCACGGGGATGACGACGTTGCCGGTCGCGACCAGGGCGTTGTCGGTGAGGACGTTCAGGGATGGCGGCGTGTCGACAATGATGTAGTCGTAGTCCTTTTCGAGCTCGTCGAGAGTCATCTCCAACCGCTCGCGACTCTTTGGCGCCTCAAGCAGCGTCTGGATGTTCTTGTTATTCGCGAGTTTCTCGCTGGCGGGAAGGATGTCGAATTCCTCGTGTTCGACGATGATATCGTTCATCGACTCCATCTGGTCGAACTCGAGAACGTCGAACAGCGTTGTACGGTCGGTGTCGTAGTACAGATCATTGTAGCCAAGCGAGCAGGTGAGCTCGCCGTGATAGTCGATATCGACCAGGAGGACGTCGTGGCCTCGGGCAGCGAGTGCGCCGCCAGTATGAATGACGTCGGTTGTCTTCCCCGCGCCTCCCTTCTGATTCGCCACCGTGATTCGTGTGGTATTGGTGTCGGTCATTATCTTCGTTTCTCTCGTTGTGTTCGTTTCCCCGTTTTGCTCATCGAGTAGAGGGTGCCAGTTCGTTCCTCAGAATGCTTTCAATACATTCGTTTTTCTCATTCAATTCGTTTTGTTCGTTGGATTCGTTATAGTCGTTCCACGTGTTTTCAGCGGGAATCAGGACTACCTTCGAGAGTATGGAGAGATGGTGGTTTTATGCACATTCGAGTAAGATTTTTAACTGTTACCAGATTATTGGTAACTACCAGATGTATGAGGTGCTCGACGACACCGCGGCGCAGGTCATCCTCGCTATCGAGAGTGGTGACTCCATCCGTCGTGTCGCCCAACACCTCTACACGCCGTACGAGACGGTTAGACAGGCCGTCAACCGACTCGAAGACGCAGGCTACGTCCACTATGACGACGGCCTCTCAGTCGTTGACGAGCGCGTGAGGGACGCAGCACGAGAGCTCGTCGCTGCCAGCGCCGGCGTCAGTCAACCATCCATCGAGGAGGCCTACGTTATCCCGCAGTTCGGTGACTGGCCGTTCGCATTCACACGGATCGACGCCGTCTACGTGTGGACCCAGGGCGGCTACCAGGTCGGTCGCGAGCCCAACGACTATCCACTGTTTCTGGCCGTCCGTGAGGAGGACGTCGACGCTTGGGAGGCGTTTTTCGAGTCGTTCGACCTCCCGACCGAATTCGAACGACAGCCCCGTCACGAGCTGGACGGAGCGCTACAGATCGTTCTTGAACCAGGGGCGTCCCTCGACATCGAGCACGTCGAGGGGTACCCGGTTATCCCGAGAGCAGAGACGATCGAGTATATGCGTGAGAACTACGCCCAGTTCCAGTCGGCGCTCGCGATGCTCGACCGGATGTACGAGGATATCGACCTCGGCGTCACGTACCGGGAAACGGAACGAGCGCAGCCATGAGCTTCAACAACCGGAGTGACGCGCTCATCGAACTGCTCGAGGAGCTCACCCAACAGGACCACAAGTACGTTCTTGTCGGCGGGTACGCTGTCTCAGCGTTCAATGCTCGCTTCTCCACGGACCTCGATATCGTCGTCGCGCCGGACTCCAAGGCTGACTTCGTCGGGTTCCTCGAACAGCAGGGATTCGAGGAAACGGACAGTCACGCCAAGAAATGGTTCTACGACACCGAAGTAATCGAGTACGAGAAGCGGCTCACGCCACAGCAGCCGATCGGCTTCGATCTCCTGGTCAACGGACTCGGGTGTCGCCAGACTGAGGCACAGTGGTCGTTCGACTATCTGTACGATCACAGCCACCAACAGGAGGTGAGCGGGGGCACAGTAACGACGACGGCCAGAGTCATCGATGGGGCAGTCCTTGTCGCGGCAAAGCTCCACAGTGGCCGAGAAACGGACCTCCGAGACGTCCTGGCAGTGGCTGAAGAGATCGACCTCAACGCTGTCACGCCCCATCTGCGGAGAGGGGACGACGATGCGCTACGGGAGCAACTTGAGCGTGGATTGGAGATCTTGGAGAGCGACGAACTCAAGCACGGATTTCGGAGTGACTTCGGGACCTCAGCTGTCTCAGAAGAAACGGTCACCGCTCTTCAAGAGTATCTGACTTCGCAAATTGACCACCTGAGCTGAAGCAGCTGTTTCGCCCACTTGGAGTTGGTGTCCTCGCCACCGAACGGCGACTCTGCCGAAATCCGGTGTTTGAGCTTCAGGTTCGCTGCGCCCCAGTGGCTGTAGTGGAGCGTGTACTGTCTGTCTGTCCGTTCGTACGCAACAAGTGCGCGGTGACCCATCGAGCAATCACCTCACGGGGCGACCGCGACTGGATCGCCCCGCACCCCTCCCGGGGGACGAACAACGCTACTCGTCGATCGGGTCGGGGGAACTGAGGTCCGCGTGGAGGACTTGACCGTCACGAGCGACGTACCGCTTCACCAGTACTGGGAAGCGACACTTCGTGAATCCCGCTGTCTGGATGTCGAGTTCCTCGTCGGCTTCGAGATGGTCGGCGAGTTCTCGCAAGAATTCGGGGGTCACGATGCCGCCCTCGTAGTCTGGGAGGCCGTTCTCCCGCGCCTCGTACACTTCGAAGTCATCGTACCCCCAGATGGTGAGTTCGCCCTCGTCGGTGACCTCCCAGTCGAGCGTCCCGAAGCAGTAGCTCTCACAGAGCTCGCGGACTGCCTGTGGATCCGATACGATCGCGCCGATTGACGTCGTCGCAGCTTGTGGTGTCGCCATGTCTGGACCCGCAGGAAGCCCCGTACCTCTCTTTGGGGGTGATAAACCGACACTGTAAGTGCCCCTGGCGTCGACGGCGATGAAATCAGTCGTCTGTTGGGGCGTCTGGTCTGCTCCCGTCCTCTGGTCGCGTGAGTATGCTCACTTCTTCCAGAAGGTCTCTTGCAGTCTCGACTCGCTCTCGATCCGCGTCGTCCAACTGGTCAACGTCGAGCCGGCTGAGATTGCTGAGCACACGATGCATCCGGTAGCCCTCGACTTGCTGATTCATCGGAAGCGCCTCACCACTCGCCGGCGCAGAAAGACTCCTTACGAGACTGTCGTCGCCACCAGTGCTCGTCGCACCGCGTTGGCGCCAGGAGGTCACTCTCACACCCGCCGTCCAGCATCGTGTCCGGGCTGTGGGATGCCTCGCCGGTCGGCCGTAGTTCTGCAAAGTCAGAATATCGGTCGTACATCGGTTGGTTCGTAGCTTCTATCGGTATTGCATTTCAACGTCCGGACGCCTTCGCTCGAATCCTACTCTTGATTATGCGAGAGGGTACAAACATATATGAGAGCAGGGTGCGAACACTGTCCCAAGAGGTGCCAACCATGACCGAATCCCCGCGAGATGGGGTCCAATCGTGGACTGAGTCGATGAGCGCCCGCGACCGCATTCGGGCGGTCGCCGAGTCACTTCGCGAACCCCGCTCAGTTAACTGGATCAGCGAGCAGGCCGACGCCGCCTGGAGCACGACCAACGAGGAAGTTCAAGAACTCGTCGACCAGGGTCAGTTGCGTCGCGTCGAGGCCGGCGAGACCACGCGCTACCAGCCGGACTACACGCGACTGC
>ERZ1034519.40-NODE-40-length-24182-cov-15.067310_pt1 | contig 24182 bp, 18 predicted proteins | sample MGYA00520655_ERZ1034519 | MGnify/ENA primary metagenome ERZ1034519 (study PRJEB33760, sample SAMEA4777702) | hypersaline lake metagenome | biome: hypersaline environment; feature: brines | place: Spain | collected 2012-08 | depth 0 m ...
TCAACCCAGACCCATGAAAGCAACAAACGACGCCTACATTGTCAGTAGCGTCCGCACGCCCGTCGGCAAGGCCGAGAAGGGCACCCTCGCACACTACCGGCCGGAGGACCTCGGCGCCGAGGCCGTGACAGGGGCGCTGGGCCGCGTCGACGGCCTGGAGCCCGAGATGGTGGACGACGTGCTGATGGGCTGCGCCTTTCCGGAGGGCCCGCAGGGAATGAACGTGGGCCGCCTGATCGCGCAGAAGGCCGGATTGCCGGACCACGTGCCGGGCGCGACGGTCAACCGCTTCTGCTCGTCGGGCCTGCAGACGATCGCCCAGGCCTCGCAGCGAATCGCCACGGGAACGGCCGACGTGATCGTGGCGGGCGGGGCGGAGTCGATGAGCCAGGTGCCGATGAGTGGCTTCTTCTTTCAGCCGGACCCGGAGCTGACGGAGGAAAAAGTGGGCACGTACGTCTCCATGGGCATTACCGCCGAAAACGTGGCCGACGAGTACGGGGTGTCGCGGGAGGACCAGGACCGCTTCGCGCTGCGCTCCCACGAGCGAGCGGTGGACGCCATCGACCAGGGGCGGTTCGAGGACGAGCTGGTGCCGCTGACCCTGGAGGAGACGCACTACCAGTCGGCAAACGGGCACGCAGGGGAGGCCACGACCGAAACCGTGACGTTGGAGGTCGACGAGGGGCCGCGTCGCGACACGAACCTGGACGTGCTCGCCAAGCTGCCCGCCGCGTTTCGGGAGGGCGGCAGCGTCACGCCGGGCAACTCCTCCCAGCGGTCCGACGGGGGGGCCGCGACGGTCGTGATGAGCGGCGACCGGGTCGCAGACCTCGGCGTGGATCCGCTCGGGGCGCTGAGGGGGTTCGCCGTGGCGGGCGTCGACCCGGAGCTCATGGGCATCGGGCCGGCGGAGGCGATCCCGCAGGCACTGGCGCAAACCGGGCTCTCGGTCGACGACATTGGGCTCGTGGAGCTGAACGAGGCCTTTGCCTCGCAGTCGCTGGCCGTGATTCGAGAGGTAGGGCTCGATCCGAACATCGTCAACGTGAATGGTGGGGCGATTGCGCTGGGACACCCGCTCGGTTGCACCGGGGCGAAGCTCACCGCCACGCTGCTGCACGAAATGATCCGCCGCGAGGTGCGATACGGCCTCTGCACGATGTGCGTGGGGGGCGGGATGGGCGCCGCGGGCGTGATCGAAAACCTTCGGCTTTGACGGGCCGGGCGCGCCTCTGTATCAGACACGGCAGGTCTTTTTGTACGACCCGTTTTGTATATGAGCGCAAGAATTGAAGGGAAGGTCGTCGTGATTACGGGGGCCAGCAGCGGGCTCGGTGAGGCGGCCGCGCGGCATCTGTCCGACCACGGCGCCCGTGTCGTGCTGGGGGCGCGGCGTACCCAGCGCCTCAACACGATCGCCGACGAAATCGTCGAGGGCGGCGGGGAGGCACGTGCCGTCTCCACCGACGTCACCGAGCGCCAGCAGGTCCAGGCCCTGGTCGACGCCGCGGTCGACGCGTTCGGCCGCATCGACGTGATGCTCAACAACGCCGGCGTCATGCCGCTCTCCCCGCTCGATCGGCTCAACGTCGACGAGTGGGACCAGATGATCGACGTCAACGTGAAGGGCGTCCTGTACGGCATTGCGGCGGCCCTGCCCTACATGAAAGAGCAGGCGTCCGGCCACATCATCAACGTCGCCTCCGACGCGGGCCACGAGGTACACGAGGGCAGTGCCGTGTACGCGGCCACGAAGCACGCCGTGCGGGCCCTCTCCGACGGGCTGCGCCAGGAGGCAACGCCCTACGGCCTCCGCACGACCATCATCTCCCCCGGGGCCGTCGAATCGGAACTGCCGGATACGATCTCCGAAGGGGACGTGGCCGAGGAGACTGAGTCGCTCTACGACGAGCACGCCGTGTCGGCCGATTCGTTTGCGCGGGCCGTCGCGTTTGCGATCGAGCAGCCGGAGGACGTTGACGTGAACGAGATCCTCTACCGGCCCACGACCCAGAATCTCTAACGTCGATCAGCTTCGGCGCCCGGGGATTCGCCGGCATATGCTTTGGAGACGAGGAGCGTTGCTTCGGTCTGCGCCCATGCGCACCGCGGAGCGCGCCGAGCAGAACGCTTCTGGGAGCCGTGATTCATTTCTGGGGCCGCACGGACGTTCCGCTACAGCAGTAGGCGATGAGGAGGGCCGTGGGACGCCACAAGTATTCGGGTGGGACCCGAACAGGGCCTGTCGGTGAACTTGCAGAGGATAACACCGTTAATTATAATGATGACGTAAATTAACGGTGTTAACCAGCGCTCCACAGCGGTTTGCACCCGGTTCGACGATCGGGCCGGGACGCACGAATCTGTTCACCAGTTCAGAGGGCCCGCCATGACTCTTCCGTTGTTTGACTTCTTTGCCGGCATGCCGACGGTCGGTATTGTCGGGGGAATGCTCCTCGTGCTCGCTGTACTCGGCTACACCGGGGCGCCGCTCTGGGCGTGGGCCTTGGCCGGAGCCGTCGGGCTCTACGGGGGCGGCGCGCCGCTCTGGGTCTGGATCCCGTACGGGGGCCTCGTGGCCGTCTTCAACATTGGGCCGATCCGGCGCCAGGTGTCCGCGGGCGTGATGGGATTGATGGAAGCGCTTCAGTTCCTGCCGACCATCTCGGAGACCGAGCAGACGGCCATCGACGCGGGAACCGTGTGGATGGAGGGGGAGCTGTTCTCCGGAAAGCCCGACTTTGAGAAGACGCTCGATCAGCTCTACCCGGAGCTCTCCGACGACGAGCAGGCGTTCCTGGACGGGCCGTGCGAGGAGGTGTGCGCGATGGTCGACGACTGGCAGGTCCACCAGCGCGGCGACCTGTCGGCCGAGACGTGGGACTACCTGAAGGAGAAGGGATTCTTCGGGCTCATCATTCCGGAGGCGTACGGCGGGAAAGGCTTTTCCGTTGCCGCCCGGAGTGCGGTGGTGCAGAAGCTGGGCGGGCACTCGGTGCCCCTGTCCATCACGGTGATGGTGCCCAACTCCCTCGGCCCCGGCGAGTTGCTGCTCCACTACGGCACCGACGAGCAGCAGGACCACTACCTGCCGCGGCTGGCACGGGGCGAGATCCTGCCTTCCTTTGCCCTTACGGAGCCGAACGCGGGGTCGGACGCGGGGGCGATGGAGTCCACCGGCGAGGTGTTTGAAGACGAGGATGGAGAGCTGAAGCTGCGCCTCAACTGGGAGAAGCGCTACATTTCGCTGGCCGCCATTTCCGGGGTGCTCGGCCTGGCGTTCAAGCTGCACGACCCCGAAAATCACCTGGGCAAAGGCGAAGACCTGGGCATTACCTGTGCGCTCGTGCCGACCGACACGCCGGGCGTCAAGCTGGGGCGTCGCCACGACCCCCTCGGCGTGGCGTTCTTCAACTGCCCCACGGAGGGGGAGGACGTGGTGCTGCCCCTGGACGCCATCATCGGCGGGAGAGACGGGGCGGGCGAAGGCTGGGCCATGCTGATGGACGCGCTCTCGGCGGGGCGGGGCATCATGCTGCCGGCACAGGCGGTGGGGGGCGGCAAGATGGTGACGCGCGTGGCGGGTGGGCACGCCGCCATCCGCGAGCAGTTTGGCCTTTCGATTGGGAAGTTCGAGGGCATCGAGGAGCCGCTGGCGCGCATTGCCGGGTACACGTACATCATGGATGCCGCACGGACGTACACGAACGGCGCGGTGGACCAGGGGGAGAAGCCGGGCGTGGTGTCGGCCATCATGAAGTACAACACCACCGAGCTGCAGCGCGACCTGGTGAACGACGGGATGGACGTGCTGGCGGGCAACGGGATCTCGCAGGGGCCGAACAACCTGATGGGACTGGCCTACCAGGCGCAGCCGATCAGCATTACGGTGGAGGGGGCGAACATCCTAACGCGGACGATGATGATCTTCGGTCAGGGCGCGATCCGGTGCCACCCGTACGCCCTCGACGAAATTGAGGCCTTGATGGAGGGGGACGTGGACGCCTTCGACGACGCCTTCTGGAGTCACATCGGGCACGTGGTGCGCAACGGCTTTCGCGCTCTTGGCCTCAGCCTCACCCGGGGCCGCCTGGCGAGCAGCCCGGTACGCGGCCCCGCCGCGCCTTACTACCGCAAGATGGCGTGGGCGTCGGCCAGCTTCGCCTTTTTTGCCGACCTGGCGATGGGCAGCCTGGGGGGCATGCTGAAGCGGAAGGAGAAGATCACAGGGCGTTTTGCGGACATCCTGTCGTGGATGTACCTGGGCACGGCGGTGCTCACGCGGTTCGAAAAAGAGGGCCGGCCGGAGGAACAGGAGGCCTTCCTGCATTGGAGCATGCAGCACGCCTTCGCGCAGATGCAGGAGGCGTTCGACGGCCTGTTCGAGAACCTGAAGGTGCCGGGGGGGACCTGGCTCCTGCGGGGGCTGGTGGCGCCGTGGTCCCGCCTCAACACGATCGGTGAGAGGCCGGGGGACGACCTGGGGGGCACGCTCGCACGGGCGATTCAGGAGAAGGCGGGCGCCCGCGAGTGGCTCACGGAGGACCTGTACGTGCCCGACGATCCCGATCAGCCGCTGGGGGAGCTGGAGCGGGCGTTCCGACTCAGCCGCGAGGCCTACCACGTCGGCCAGAAAATCAAGGCGGCGATTCGTGCCGGCGACCTACCGAAGCGGCGTCCTCATCAGCTCCTCGAAGAGGCGGTGGAGCACGGTGTGATTACCGAGGAGGACCGCGACCTCGTCCGCCGCGCCGACGCGGCGCGGGAGCGCTACATCCAGGTGGACGCCTTTGACCTAGAGGAGTATCGACAGGGCCGCATGCTTCCGGGGCAGCCCGCCGACCGGGGCGCCCTCGATTCCTCGATCGTAGAGGGACTAGAGCGGGACGTGACGGACGTGGAGGTCACGCCGGAGGATGTGGACGGCGCGGCGCCGCATCCGCGGGGGGACGGCGCCCCTGACGCGACGGACGAGGACGAGCCGGAGGCCGACCGATCGGGGACCCGCGAACCGGCGTAGGGGCCCCGGCATACAGACTGTGCCTATCGGTTCCCACGTGAACGTGCTTTCCCTGCTATGTCCGATTCCTTTGCGCCCGACCTCCTCGCCGATCAGCACATTGTCGTCACCGGCGGCGGGACCGGGCTGGGCCGCGCAATGGCCCTCCGGTTTGCCGACCTGGGCGCGGCTGTGACGATCAACGGGCGTCGCCCCGATCCGCTGGCCGAGACGGTGAGGGACATCGAGGCGGCGGGGGGCGCCGCGGAGGGCATCCAGTGCAACGTCCGCGATTACGAGGCCGTGCAGGCCTTCTTCGAGGAGGCGGAGGATCGCCAGGGGCCCGTGACGCGGCTCGTCAACAACGCCGCGGCCAACTTCCTGGCGCCGACGGAGGACATTTCGCCGAACGGCTTCGACGCCATTGTCCAGACGAACCTGTACGGGTCCTTCTACTGCACGCAGGCCTGCGGGCAGCGGTGGCTGGAGCGGGACGCGGAGGGCGTCGTGCTCTCCATCGCCACCACCTACGCGGAGACGGGCAGCGCCTACGTGGTGCCCAGCGCCATGTCGAAGGCTGGCATCGTCGCCATGACGCGCTCGCTGGCGGCGGAATGGGGAAGCGAAGGAATCCGCCTCAACGCCGTGGCCCCCGGCCCCTTCCCGACCGAGGGCGCGTGGGACCGGCTCGTGCCCGACGACGACCTGGAGCAAAAAATGCGGGAGCGCGTCCCGGTGCGTCGGTTCGGGGAGCCCGAGGAGCTGGCCACCCTGGCCAGCTTCCTTCTCAGTGACCTGTCCGCGTTCATGAACGGCGAGGTCGTCACGTTCGACGGCGGAGAAGCCCTGGCGGCGGGCGGCCAGTTCAATACGTTCACCCGCATGCCGCGTCGCCAGGTGAAGGCCCTCATGGAACAGATGCGTCCGGAATGACCGGGGACGGCGCCGAGCCGGAATGGTTTTTGGGCGGTTGACGACCCCGTGCATGATTTCTATGCACAACGTTGTCCGCCGCTTCACATTCACGCGTTCCGCCCCAGTCCCATGGACCCCCTCAGCCTGAATCTGTTTACCAGTGCCGTCGAGGACATTGAGCGCACCCAGTACGAGGTGCTTGCGGGCCTGGAAACGGCCCGCTCCGCGTTCGAGGAGCAGCGCGTCTACCCCCACCTTGGCCGGCTCGCGAAGCTCCACGGCGCGCTTTCCACCATCCTGGACCGGACGGAAAATTTTCGCACCCCCGACACCGGCCGCATCGCGGGCATCGATTGGGAGGACAAAACCCTCACCTACGAGTGGCCGGACCTCGACGGGGGCGAGATGGCCGAGGTGGAGGACCTGATCCGGTGGGCGCTGCCCCACATCCGAGAAGTCATCGACGAAGGGACGGCCGTCTACGAGGAGGTGGAAGACAACCTGGAGCTTGAGACGGTAGGCATCGTGCCGTCCTACGTGCAGGAAGGCTATCTCATGGTGCCCCACCGGGACGACGAGGAGCTTCACGTCCTGCGCTATACACTGTCGCTCATCGAGGGGGACGGAGAGACCCACCGCGCCCTGAAAACGGTCCACTGCAAGACCGTCCCGGAAGAAGAGGTGGACGCGAATCCGTCGTCCGTCAAGCTCCAGCTCATCGAAGAACGCCGCGACCTGCCCACCCCGGCCACGTACTTTTCGAAAACCGACCTCGACGTCCCGTACCAGGAAACGCTCCTGCCGGTCGTGAAGCGCCGGCTGGTGCGGCAACTGGCCGCCGAGACGGGGACGGCCGATGCGCGGCGTCAGTGAGGCTGCGCGGCCCGCTCGTCCGTCTCGAGCAGGCGGTCGGCCGCCTCCAGGCCGGAGGTAAGCGCATCGCCCACCGATACGCCCGCCCGGTAGTTGCCGGCAAAGGCAAGGTGAGGGTGGGCCGCCTCCAGGGCGTCAAATGTGTCTTTGACCGTTCCGTACCCGAGCTCGTACTGCGGAATGGCGTGGGGCCAGTGGACGAGGCGCCGAAACACCGGCGACGCATCCACACCGAGGAGTGAATCCAGGTCGCGGGCCACGCGGGCCTGAAGGGCCGCCGCGTCGGACGTGGCGTGGTGGGGGGCGCGTGCGCCGCCGACGAAGGTGGTGAGAAGCACGTGCCCCTCCGGGGCGCGGCCGGGGAAGAGCGTGGAGGAAAAGATGGTCCCGAGGACGTCCAACGTGTCCTCCACCGGCGGCACGAGCATCCCGAATCCATCGAGGGCGTGGTCGATGGCGTCTCGCTCGTAGCCGAGGGCGAGCACACTCAGCGGGGGATAGGTCACCTCCCCAAGGGGCGCAAGATCGACGGGGGTGTCGATCTCCATCGCGGCGAGCCGATGGAGCGGCACGGTGCAGACGAGGGCGTCGAAGGAGCGGGTGTGTGCGGGGGCATCCGGGGGCGAGACCGTCACCCGCCACGCGGTGCCGTCGTGCGCGAGGGCGTGGACGGGGGCGTTCAGGCGGATGCGGTCGCCGAGCGTGTCGGCCAGTGCGTTGGGGAGCGTCTGCAGGCCGTTGCGGAAGGAGAAGAGGCCCGACGGGGTGTCCGGGGGGGCACCGTCGTCGCTGGTCAAGGCCCGTCGGATTGCGCCGAGGAGGAGGGAGCCGGACTCTTCTTCGAGCGCGGCGAGGCGACGGAAGGCGTGCTGGACCGACAGGTCGTCGGGCCTCCCCGCGAACACGCCCCCCACGAAGGGGGCGACGGCATAGTTGAGCACCTCGGGGCCCAGGCGCCGCTCCGTGAACCGGGCCACGCTCTCGTCCTCCGCCGCGGCCCGTCCGATGAAGGGCTCCGCCAGGAGGCGCAACTTCGCCCGGGTCGAGAACAAATCGGTCGTGAGGAAAGAGCCGACGGAGCGGGGCAGGGGGGTAGGCCGGCCGTCGCGCACCACGTACCGGGTATCGGCCGCGTCGTTGGCCCAGACGCGGTCCTCGTGGAGGTCGAGGGCGTCGATCAGCGTCTCCAGACCGGCGGCCCCGGCCCGGATCGAGTTGGGGCCGTGCTCCACCAGGAAGCCCTCCGACGACTCCGAGCGGATCACGCCCCCCGTGTGCCCGGAGGCTTCCAGAACGCGAACCGAATGGCCGTGCTCTTGAAGTCGGTACGCGGCCGCGAGGCCGCTGATGCCGGCTCCGATGATCCCGACGTTGGGCATGTGGAGGGGGCCGCTTCTCTACAGTCAAGTGCGTGTTTGATACTCAATGGCAGGCCTGCCGTTCGGGGCGGCAGGGGGAAGCGATCTGTGATTGCGTTCAATTTCCCGAGGCCTGGGCGAGCCGTGAAGGAGGCCCCCCTGTACGCCCCCTCGAAACTGAGGAAACCCCGATGCTGGGAATGCGGTATTACTTGTCTTGCAGGCCGCAATTCTGTTCACGAACCTACAAAGTTGGTCATGGCGACGGAAAAAATGAATGAGGACTGGCGTCGGATTCGGGATCAGATTAAAGACATCTGGGACGACGCCGACTTCGACAACAAACAAATGAAGCGGGCGCGGGGCGACTTCACGAAAATTGTGGGTCTGATCCACGACAAAACAGAGGAGCCCATCGAGGAGATTCGCCGCAAAATGAGCGCCATCCTGTAGCTTGTTTGGGGCTGGGGGCCCAGCGACGCGCACGTCAATTGGGCGCCTTGGTCAACATGCCCTCCAAGTCCCATCCACAAGGGCTCGTCCCCAAACCGGGGACGGGCTTTTTGTATTTTTTGAGCGGGCGAGGGGGGATCAATCGGCGGTGTTCTGCCAAATCCGCTTGAGCTCAGCCTCGGACCACACGGGCGCCTTCGCGTCCGTGTCTCGGCGCGCTCGGCGGGCCCTCCGGAGCTGCTCCAGTGGGTCCGTTGGGGGGAGAGACGACGATCTGCCGTCCGGCGGCGGCGAAGATCTCTGGGGATTGGGGGGCATGTCGGTCGTCCTCTCCTGCGCGAGGCAGGCGTTCAAGGGAGGGCGGTTTGGGGACAACGATAAAACTGCTCGTCGCGTGTGCCCGGTTGTGCGCGTCCGGCGACAAAGCGGAGTCACTTCTCGGGGCGCCCGGCCCGCTGGAGGGCCTTTCGGATCTGCTTTACCCGTCGCTTTTTCCGGGTCCGGAGTCCATCCAGCCGGGTCCGCCGGCGGGACCGATGCACGCGACGAAATGGGCTAGAAAAGAGCGTCTTCTGTTTGTTCATGCGTCTTCGTCTCTTTGTCACCAATAAGTGTAGATCGAGGCCCCCCTTGGACGCTTTGCTCCCGATAGGTTCCCGGTCGGAGTCATTTTTTAGTCGCCCCGGGCCCCGCGCGACGCCGTGAGGCGGACAGCATCCCGGGCGCGGCGACGCGTTTTGGATTGGGGACCGCGTCGGTTAGTTTGGGAGCAGCATCACACTCATTTTGTCGTCCGCAACGTTTCTTGCTGCATGTCTGACTCCGGTACACTCGGCACCGAATCCCCCGTTGAAAGCGCTTCGTTTCAGGAGCAGGCGGCCCACTACCAGGCCCTCGTCGAAACGATGAAGGACCGCGCCGCGGAGGTGCGGATGGGGGGCGGGGCGGAAAAGATTGAACGCGAGCACGAGCGGGGCAAGCTCACGGCCCGCGAGCGGATCGAGTACCTGGTCGACGACCCGGCGGCGTTTGGGGAGCTGGGCCTGTTTGCCGGGTACGAGATGTACGAGGACGAAGGGGGATGCCCGGCAGGGGGGACGGTCATGGGGCTGGGGCCCGTTAGCGGCCAGGAGTGCATGATCGTGGCGAACGACGCCACCGTGAAGGCGGGGGCCTGGTTTCCGATTACGGCCAAGAAAAACCTCCGCGCACAAAAAATTGCGCTGGAGAACCATGTGCCCATCATCTACCTCGTCGACTCGGCGGGCGTGTACCTGCCGATGCAGGACGAAATTTTCCCGGACGAGGACGACTTCGGCCGCATCTTCCGCAACAACGCGAAGCTGTCGAGCAAGGGCATTCCGCAGATTGCGGCCATCATGGGGAGCTGCGTGGCCGGCGGGGCCTATCTGCCCATTATGAGCGACGAGGCCATCATCGTAGAGGACACCGGCTCTGTGTTTTTGGCGGGGCCGTACCTCGTGAAGGCGGCCATCGGGGAGGACGTGGAGAAGGAGGAGCTCGGGGGCGCCACCACCCACTCCGAAATCTCCGGCGTGGTGGACTACAAGGTGGAGGACGACGAGGCGGCGCTCGACAAGATCCGGTCGATCGTGGACCACTCCGGCCCGGTGGAGCGCTTCGGGTACGCCCGAAAGGAGCCGGCCGAGCCCGCCTACCCGGCGGACGAACTATACGGCCTTTTCCCGGCGGAGGGGAACGGCCAGTACGACATGCGCGAGATCCTGGCCCGGATCGTCGACGCGGAGTCCTGGACCGAGTACAAGGAGGGCTACGGGCGCACCCTCCTCACCGGCTACGCCCGCATCGACGGGTGGAACGTGGGGGTCGTGGCGAACCAGCGGGCCGTGGTGCGCAACCGGACGGACCTCGACTCGAAGGGGGAGATTCAGGTGGGGGGCGTCGTGTACGCCGACGCCGCGGACAAGGCGGCCCGCTTTATCATGAACTGCAACCAGAAGGAGATCCCGATCGTCTTTTTTCAGGACGTGACGGGCTTCATGGTGGGGAAGCGGGCCGAACAGGGGGGCATCATCAAGGACGGGGCGAAGATGGTCAACGCGGTGTCCAACTCGACCGTGCCCAAGCTCACCGTCGTGGTGGGCAACTCGTACGGCGCCGGCAACTACGCGATGTGCGGGCGGGCCTACGACCCGCGCCTCGTCCTGGCCTGGCCCACCGCCAAGATCGCGGTGATGGGCGGGCAGCAGGCCTCCAAGGTGCTCAAGCAAATCAAGGTGCGTCAGCTGGAGAAGCAGGGGAAGGAGCTTTCCGCGGAGGACGAGCAGGCGCTGCTGTCCAAAATCCAGGACCGCTACGAGGAGCAGACGACGCCGTACTACGCGGCGGCCCGTCTGTGGGTAGACGCCCTCATCGACCCGCACGACACGCGCGAGTGGCTCGCCCGCGGCCTGGACATGGTGGACCACAACCCCACGCTGGAGCGCTTCAATCCCGGCGTGATGCAGACGTAGGCCGAAGGGGATGAGGGGGCATCAATCACCGACCGGCGACTGCTCGTCCTGCTCGTACCGCTCGCCGTTGACGGTGAAGGCGAACGTGATGGTGGCGGTCTGGTCGACCATGTTCGACACCGAGCAGTACTTGTCAAGGCTCAGGTTGATGGCCCGGCGCACCTTGTCCGGGGCCACGTCGCCGTCGAGCCGGTAGTGCAAGTGCAGGTCGGTGAAGACGCGGGGCGGCTCCTCGGCCCGCGTCCCGTCAATCTCGGCGTGGAAGTCGTCGACGGTCTGTTTCTGCTTCTCCAGAATCGTCAGGAGGTCGATGCTGCTGCAGCCGACGACACTCAGGGCGGCCATCTCCATTGGGCTCAGGCCCTCCTGGTCGCCCGTCGAGGCAATCGTCACGTCGTGGTCGCCGTTCGTGCCGCGAAACTGGACGGCATCGTTGATCTGCTCTATGCTCAGGTGCATGCGCACGGAAAGGGGGTGATGAAAAGACCTCGGGGCTCAGTATAAAAAACGGAGGGGAAAGAGTCAGTGGGCGTAAGCTGCCGTTATTGCAAACTGGGTTTGGCGTTGATCGGAAAAACGATCGGGAAGCAGGGAGGGAGCATTCGTTCACGCATCCCGTAAACTCTCCCCGTGTTTCTCACATCGCTCCGCCCGACATGGCCGACGGTCAGCCCACTCCTTCGCCTGCCCCGCAGGGCGATCCGTCGGAGAATTCCCCTTCCGCGTCCGTCTTTGCCCGACTCCGAGAGCGAATTCAGGGCGTCCGGGACACGCGTCTCGCCGACCGGCTGGCCCAAATCGATGCCGAGTTCGTCCGGGAGAATGCGCGGCGAATTACCGAGGCGGACCTCGACACGGTGGTCGATCGCGCCGAAGCGATCGAGGCACGTTTTCGGAACGACGGCGGAATCCGACGGCTGCTGGACGAGGGCCGTTTGCTTCTAGGTCTGGTTCGGGATGTCCGGGCGGGGCGGTACCGTTGCCTTCCGGTCTGGACGCTCAGTGCGGTGGGCTTCGCGCTTCTCTACGTCCTCAACCCGTTCGATCTGGTGCCGGACGCCCTTCCCGTCGTGGGGCTTCTCGACGACGCCGCCGTCGTCTCGGTCTGCCTTTCCCTGGTGGAGCAAGATTTGCAGGACTACCAAGCATGGCGACGCGCCAGCCGAAACGAGGAAGATCCCACCGATCGGGACGCGTCCGGTCCGGACCTAATTTCCTCGTAACAGTAGGCTCCGTGACGCGTCGTATCTTGCGCGTGAGATGCTTCCGTTTCCTTCTGACTGGTCGCCGGTAGGCGATGCCCGCCATGCTTCCATGGAACTTTGAGGGCGAGGCCTCCGAGCCCGCACAGGACCCGACAATGGCGCCGCACAAGCGGCAGTCCTACGAAGAGGAACTGGCAAACGCCATCACGCACGGGGTTGGGCTCGTGCTAAGTCTGATTGGCTGGGTCGGGCTGCTCGTCCTGTCGGGGCTGGCGGGCGGCGGGTGGGACCTGGCCGCCTCGGCGGTGTTCGGGGGCACGCTGGTCTTCCTCTACGCCACCTCCACCCTCTACCACAGTGTCGGCACCGCCCGCCTGAAGCGGACGCTCCGCATCCTCGACCACGTCGCCATCTTCCTGCTCATCGCGGGCACCTACACGCCCTTTGCCGGGGTGCTCATGCGGGAGGGCTGGGGCTGGTCCGTGCTTGCGCTGGTGTGGGGGATTGCCCTCGCGGGACTCCTGTTCAAGCTGTTCTCGACGCACCGCTTCCACCCGGCGGCCACGACGCTGTACCTGCTCATGGGCTGGCTGGGGGTGCTCTTCGCGGACCCGATGAGCGCCGCCCTGCCGCTGGGGGGGCTGCTCCTCATCGTGGCCGGCGGGCTGGCCTACACGATCGGGGTGCTCTTCTACGGGTGGCACTCCCTGCGCTACAGCCATGCGATCTGGCACGTCTTCGTGCTGGTGGGGAGCGCGTGCCACTACGCCGCGGTCGTGCTGTACGTCCTGTAGCCCCGCGCTACCACGCGTACGTTCCGAGTTCCGCGCCGAGATCGGTGTGGGGAAAGACCTGTCGCGCCTCCCGAAGGGCGTCGCGCTTGTCTCCGGGAGGGAGGTGGACCAGGAGGAGCCGGTCCACCCCGGCCTCGGCGGCCACCTCCGCCGCTCCCGCCGCGGTCGAGTGCCCGTCCCCGACGCCGTTGGCCTCGTGCACCAGCACGTCGGCCCCCTGTGCCAGGTCCACGACGCTGGAGGTGGGGGCCGTGTCGCAGGAATACGCCAGCACGCCGTCGCCGCCGGCGTGCTCGAAGCGGAGCCCCACGTTCGCCGTATCGCCGTGATCCACGGGCGCCGCGGTCACGGCCCACGGGGCCTGGGTCCAGACGGGCGCGCCGTGCTCGTGCGGCACCGTGCGCCAGTCGATGGGCGGGATGCCGTCCCAGCCCTCGTGCACCGGCGCAAACGCATCCCACAGGCGCTGGGCCTGGGCCCGGGCGGGCTCGATGCCGCAGACGGGGATGGGGCGGTCGCGCCCGTCCAGCCAGATCTTCTCCATGAAGAGCGGAAAGCCGCTCGCGTGGTCCATGTGGGCGTGGGTCACGATGAGGCCGTCGACCTCGTCGATGGACCGGCCGCAGGCCTGTAGGCGCTGAAGCACGTCGCCGCCGCAGTCTACCACGAGCGTATTTGCGGGGGAGGCGTCGTCCGACACCGCGAGCATGGTGGTGGTGCGGTGCGGGTCGCTGAGGGCGGCGCCGGTGCCAAGGAGGTGAAGGGCAGGCATGGCGGGCAGGGTTGAATGGCGAGTGTCGAGTGGCAACGTGCAGGGGCCGCAACCAGACCTGCTCGCCCTCCGCCCCCCCAATCCGCCGCGGCCCTACCGGGAGCGCTGGATGGCAAACTCCGTGAGGCCGGCGAGCGAGGCGCGGGCCTCGGACGGCGGAAGGGCGCTTAGCAGCGAGCGGGCGTCCGCGGCCAGGGATTCCATCTTCCGGCGGGCGTGCTCGATCCCGCCGTACTCGTCCACGAAGTCCGCGATGGTGCGGAGGTCGTCGCGGTCCTTCTCGTCCTGGTCGACGATGGCGAGAATGCGCTTCTTCTCGCGTCGCCCCGCCTCGCGCAGGGCCACGATGAGGGGCAGCGTCATCTTCTTTTCCTGCAGGTCGATGCCGATCGGCTTCCCGGCGTCCTCCGCGCTGAAGTCAAAGAGGTCGTCCCGAATCTGGAAGGCCAGGCCCAGGGTTTCGCCAAACTCGTCCATGCGTTCGATGAGCGCCTCGTCGTCGGTGACGCTGACGGCACCGCTCTTGGTGCAGGCGGAGATGAGAGAGGCGGTCTTGTCGGAGATGATGCGGAAGTAGGTCTCCTCGTCGATGTCGAGCAGGCGGGACTTCTCGATTTGGAGCAGCTCGCCCTCGCTCATCCGGCGCACCGCGTCGGAGAGGGTGTGGAGCACCGAGTAGTCGTCGTGGTCGAGCGAGAGGAGAAGCCCGCGGCTCAGCAGGAAGTCGCCGAGCAGGACCGCGATCTTGTTTTTCCAAAGGGCGTTGATCGAAAACACGCCCCGCCGCTCCTCCGCGTCGTCCACCACGTCGTCGTGCACGAGCGTCGCGGTGTGCAGGAGTTCGACGAGGGCGGCGGCTCGGTGGGTCTGGTCCGTCGCGGCCCCCCCGCACGCCTGGGCCGACAGGAGCACGAGGATCGGGCGGATGCGCTTTCCCTTCTGCCACAGGACGTACTGCGTGACCTTGTCCAGCAGCATGTGGTCCGAGCGCATCGCCTCCCGAAAGTACGAGCGGAAGGCGTCGAGGTCGTCCTCCACCGGCACGCGGATGTCGTCGAGCGTGGTGGGGACGGGGCGGTCCAGGGGGAACGACTCTCCGTCGGCGCTGGAGGCATCGGCGGAGGCGCGGCCGTTCGTGGCGGCGGACGAGGCGTCGGGCATTTGGGGTTTCAGTTTGGATTGAAACTTCTACCTGCGGTACGTCCGGGCCCGGGAAAAGGTTTGCTGGAGGGCTGCGGGGCCCGTGAGGGGACGAGCGCGGCCCGGCCCACGCTGGACGGTCCGATTACCCAAAGTGGTAGGCGCGGCGGCGGAGCAGCACCAGGAAAAAGGGCACCCCACAGAGGGCGGTGAGGATGCCCACGGGCAACTCCTGTCCCGGCAGGACCGTGCGGGCGGCGAGGTCGGCCCAGCAGAGGAAGATGGCCCCGGCGACGAAGCTCAGGGGGACCAGGCGCCGATGCGGCACGCCCACGAGCAGGCGGACGGCATGCGGCACGATGAGGCCGACGAATCCGATGGCCCCGGAGACGGCCACCAGCGTGCCCGTCACCAGCGTCGCCAGCACAATGAGGCCCCGCTTGAGGGCCTCGACCGGCATCCCGAGGCTCCGTGCCGGCTCCTCGCCGACGAGCATGGCGTCGAGCGGGCGGGCGAGGACCAGCAGGGCCCCGAGGCCGAGGGCCGTCGTGACGGCCGGGATGGGCAGCAACCCCCACCGCGCCCCGCTCAGCGAGCCGAGCAGCCAGAAGAGCACCGCGCGCAGCTTGTCCGGCTCCGGGGAGGAAAAGGTGACGAACGAGGTGAGGGAGGCCATGAGGGCGGACATCGCCACCCCGGCCAGCAGCAGCCGGGCCACCGACACGCGGACGCCGTCGCGGGCCACGAGATACACGATTGTGATGGAGGCCAGTCCCCCGACGAAGGCGGCCAGGGGCATCGTCAGGGCCTTGCTAAGCAGGGGCGGCAGGAAGCCGAGGTAGAAGAACGACGCCCCGGCCGAGGCGCCGCTGGAGATGCCCAAGATGTAGGGCTCCGCGAGCGGGTTGCGCACGAGCGTCTGCATCGCCACCCCGATGATGGAGAGCCCGCCGCCCACCACACAGGCCAGAGCGGCCCGCGGGAGGCGCAGGCGCCACACGATGCGGTCAACCGTCGGGTCCGGGGCCGGGCCGAGGCCGAAGAGGCGGTGGGCGAGGACCCGGTACACGTCGGCCCAGGCCGTCGTCGTACTGCCCACGGCCACGGCCGCCCCGATCGTGCCGATGAGGACCGCCAACAGTCCCAAACCGACGAGCCAGGGGCGCTTCATGGGGCCGCGGGGGACGACATCGAAGAAGAGAGGCGGCCGGTGGAGTCCGACGGGGCCGAAACCCGATCGGGGTGGAGGTGCCGGGCCAGTCGTCGGGCGCCCTGCAGGACGCGGGGGCCGGGGCGGGCGATGAGGGACGTGGGGAGGCTCAGGACCCGATCGTTCTGAACGGCCGGCACCACGTCCCACGTCGGGTGCAGGTCAAGCAGACGATCCGGGTCGTAGTCGCGGCCCCACAGCCCAAGAATCACGTCCGGTTTTTCCTGGAGGACATACTCGTCGCTGAGGGTGGGGGCCTGGTTCTCGATGTCGGCCGTAATGCTCGTTCCGCCGGCCGCGCGGACGAGGGTGTGCACGTAGCTTCCGCGTCCAAAGCTGTAGAGCGTATCGTCCCCGACCAGCACCAGCACGCGGGGCCGCTCGGCGTCCGGGAGGGAGCCGGTCCGGGCGCGAAGGGCATCGAGAGAGGATTGCAGGGCGGCGGCGCTGTCCGCGGCGGCGGCCTCGGTTCCCAACAGCTGGCCCATGGTCTCGATGCTGGTCAGAATGTCGCCGACCGACCCGAACGAGAAGAAGTAGATCGGCACGTTGAGGGCCTCGAAGGTGTCCGTGTCCCCGGGTGCGTTGATCTGGTCGGTGGCCAGCACGAGGTCTGGCTCCTGCGCCGCCACGGCCTCGAAGTCGACGGGCAGGGCGCTCACGTGGGGCAGCGTGTCGACCGACGGCGGGTGGTCGCCCGACGACGTGATCGCCACCAGGCGGTCCCCGGCGCCGGCGGCGTGGGCAATCTCGGTAAGGTTGGGGGCGAGGGACACCACCCGCTGGACGGGGGGATCGAGGGCGACCGTCCGATCAAGGGCGTCGGTGACGGTTCGAGGCCCATCGTCGGGGGCGGGGTCCCCACACCCGCCCGTCAGCACGACGAGGAACAGCAGAAGGCCGAGAGAACGGGACGTCATGAAGATGGCTGGAAAGGGAAAAGCAGCGACTGGCCCGCTTGTACTGCGGGGTGGGAAGGGTGTTGGCAGGGTGCGGGCCGCGGGGCACAATGTCTACATCTTTACGGGCCGGTCGACGCAAAATGGAAGAATCTTCTAGGGCGTTGGACAGGAAGGAGGACGCTCTTTACATTGGTTATCTCTTCTTTGGGCACAGTCAGCCGCTGCGGGCGGAAACGGGCACGGCCGTCACGGTCCATCATCGGTGCAAAGACCCCAGGATTGTTATGAGCAAGCGGATCTTCGTTGTCGACGACGAGCCGAAAATTGGAAACTTGTTCAGCAATGTGCTGGAGCGGGACGGCTATGACGTTGACGCCTTCGTCAATCCGAACTCGCTGCTTGAGGCGCTCGACGAAGACAGTGGGGAGCCCGACGTGGTCGTGACGGACATGATCATGCCGCAGATGGACGGGGTGGAGCTCATGGAACACCTCGACGAGCGGGACCTCGACGTGCCGATCATCATCATGACGGCCCACTCGTCGGTGCAGACGGCCGTGGAGGCCATGCGACAGGGGGCGTTTCACTACCTGGAAAAGCCCGTCAACCTGGAGGAGATGCGGGCCCTTTTGGAGAAGGCCATTGAGCTGTACGGGGCGCAGCAGGAGCTCAAGCAGATCAAAACCGAAAAGCAGAAGCAGTATCCCATCGAGGGCATCCTCGGCGAGAGCGATCCGGTCGTGGAGGTGCGGGAAACCCTTGAGACGCTCTGCAATGCGTCCAACACGACGGTGCTCTTTACCGGCGAGACGGGGACCGGAAAAAACCTGGCGGCCCAAACCCTCCACTACAACTCCCCACGGGCCGAGGAGGCGTTTACCGACATCGACTGCGCGTCCCTTCCCGACAACTTGCTGGAGGCCGAGCTGTTTGGCTACGAAGAGGGGGCCTTTACCGACGCCCGGGACTCGAAGGAGGGGCTAATCGAGGTGGCCGACGGGGGGACCCTGTTCCTTGACGAGATCGACTCGATGAGCCTCGCCCTGCAGGCGAAGCTGCTCTCCTTCCTGGAAAGCCGCGAGTTTCGGCGCCTCGGCGGGGTGGAGGACAAGAGTGCGGACGTGCGGATTCTGTGCGCCACCAATTCGGACCTCGAAAAGAGCGTGCAGGAAGATGAATTCCGCAAGGACCTGTTCTTCCGCATCAACGTCGTGAACGTCAAGATGCCGCCGCTGCGGTCCATGGGCGACGACGTGTTGCTGATCGGGAGGCACATCGTCTCCGAGTTTAACCGGGAGTTCGGCAGCGACGTGAGCGGCTTCACGAACGCCGCCCGGGAAAAGCTTTTGAACCACACCTGGCCCGGCAACGTCCGCGAACTGCGGAACGTGATCGAGCGGGCCATGATTTTCGTGGAGGGCGATCAGATTGAGGCCGAGGACCTGACGCTCGCCCCGCCCAGCCGGCTCGACGAGCGGGAGCAGCCGGTGGGCAACAACGGGTTTCAGTTTGCCCTGGGCCAGACGCTCAAGGACGTGGAGAAGGCCTACATTCGCCGCACGCTCGAGACGCGGGCGGACGACAGCTACGCCGACATTGCGGACGACCTCGGCATCTCCAAGAAGACGCTGTGGGACAAGCGCAAACGCTACGACCTCGACGAAGTGGTGGACCGGTAGCCCCGGTTCCGCCGCGTCGGGATCGGTCTGTGATCCCACTCGTTTTGGGCAGTCCCTCGATGTCCGTTCGCCAGCACCACTTTGGCCCAACCCGGCCCGCTCCATGCCACAGTCCCCCCCCGCCACGTACCGCCCCCCGCAGGTGCCCACCGTCGACGAGGTGGCCGCCCGGGAGCGCGCCTCCCGCCTCGCCAGTCGCAGCATCAAAACAGAGGCGAAGGTAGAGGGCCTAAAGCGCCTCATCGCCATGCTCGACCTCACGACGCTGGAGGGGGCGGACACGCCGGGCAAGGTGAAATCCCTCTGCCAGAAGGCCCGCACGCCGGACCCCGGCAGCGACCAGGACCATCCGTCCGTCGGGGCCGTCTGCGTCTACCCGCCCATGGTGCCCGTGGCCCGCGAGCAGGTGGCGGATGCCGACATCAACGTGGCGTCGGTGGCGAGCTACTTCCCGAGCGGGCAGGCGGCCCTTGAGGAGCGCGTGGCCGAGGTGGAGCGGGTTCGGGACGCCGGGGCCGACGAGATCGACGTCGTGATCAACCGCAACGCGTTCCTCGCCGGCGAGTACGAGCGGGTGCACCGTGAGATCAGCGCGCTGGCCGACGCGTCCGGCGAGAAGCACCTGAAAGTGATTCTGGAGACGGGCGAGCTGGAAACCTACGACGCCGTCCGTTTGGCCAGCCGCATTGCAATGGACGCCGGGGCCGACTTCATCAAGACCTCCACCGGCAAGGTGACACCCGCCGCGACGATGCCGGTGACGCTCGTGATGCTGGAGGCGATCCGCGACTACTACCGGGAGACGGGCCGCCCGGTGGGCATGAAGCCGGCGGGGGGCATCCGGAAGGCGAAGCCGGCCCTCCGGTATCTCGTCATGGTCAAAGAGGTGCTCGGCGACGCGTGGCTCACGCCCGAGCGGTTCCGGATCGGGGCCTCGTCGCTCCTCAACGACCTGCTCCTGCAGCTGGAGAAGGAGCGGCACGGGCGCTACCACTCGAAGCGATACTTGTCGCTCGGGTGATCGCCCGGCGCTGATCGTTCTGCATCTTTGTTGATTAGGTCTTTACCGACATGGCTGAACTAGAGGCCGCCCCCAACACCGCTCGCGAGCTGCTCTTCGGCGACGAATGGGAGTACGCCCCCGCCCCGCAGTCCGCCGACCACGTGCGCCTGGACGACCGCTACGGGCCCTTCATCGACGGGGAATTCCGGGAAGTGGACGAGTACTTCCCGTCGATCAACCCGGCCACGGAGGAGCCGCTCGCGGAGGTCGGGCTCGCCGACGAGGCCGTCGTCGACGAGGCCGTCGGGGCCGCCCGGACGGCGTACGAGTCGCACTGGCGCGACCTGCCCGGAAAAGAGCGGGCGAAATACATCTATCGGATCGGGCGGATGATCAAGGAAAAGTCCCGCGAGTTCGCGGTGCTGGAGTCGATGGACGGGGGCAAGCCGATCCGCGAGTCGCGCGACATGGACATCCCCCTGGTGGCGGCCCACTTCTTCCACTACGCCGGCTGGGCCGACAAGCTGGAGTACGCCCTGCCGGGCCCGGGCCGGCCCCGCTCGCTGGGCGTGTGCGGCCAGATCATCCCCTGGAACTTTCCGCTCCTGATGGCGGCGTGGAAGCTGGCCCCGGCCCTCGCTACGGGCAACACCGTCGTGCTGAAGCCCGCCGAGACGACGCCCCTCACGGCCCTCAAGCTCGCCGAGGTGATTCAGGAGGCGGGCCTGCCGCCCGGCGTCGTCAACATCGTGCAGGGGGCCGGCGAGGTGGGCTCCGCCCTCGTGGAGCACCCGGACGTCGACAAGATTGCGTTTACCGGCTCCACCGGGGTCGGCAAGCACATCCAGAAGCAGCTTGCCGGGACGAAGAAGCGCCTCACGCTGGAGCTGGGGGGGAAGGGGGCCAACATCGTCTTCGAGGACGCGCCCATCGACCAGGCCGTGGAGGGCATCGTGGACGGCATCTACTTCAACCAGGGGCACGTCTGCTGTGCGGGGTCGCGGCTGCTGGTCCAGGAGAGCGTGGCGGAGGAGGTGACCCGGAAGCTGCGGGACCGCATCGCGACGCTCCGGGTGGGCGACCCGCTCGACAAGAACACCGACATCGGGGCGATCAACTCGAAGCCACAGCTGGAGAAAATCCGCCGCCTCGTGGACGTCGGCGAGCGGGAGGGCGCCGACAAGTTCCAGCCGGAGTGCGACCTGCCGGACGACGGCTTCTGGTTCCCGCCCACGTTCTTCACCAACGTGACGCAGTCCCACCGCATCGCGCAGGAGGAGATTTTTGGTCCCGTCCTGTCGGTCACTACGTTCCGCACCCCTGAGGAGGCGGTCGAGCGCGCCAACAACACCGAGTACGGCCTCGCCTCTGGCATCTGGAGCGACAAGGGCTCGAAGCTCTTCTCGATCTCGCAGGCGCTGAAAAGCGGCGTGGTCTGGGGCAATACCTACAACAAGTTCGACCCCGCCAGCCCCTTCGGCGGCTACAAGGAAAGCGGCTTCGGCCGCGAGGGGGGCATGCACGGTCTTCTTCCGTACCTTGAACGTCCATCGCAGTCATGGCAGCCACAGACGCCCACGAACGGCTCCCCGTCTACAAAACCCGCAAGCTCTACATCGGCGGGGGCTTCCCCCGAACCGAAAGCGGACGATACATAACCGCCACCGACCCAACCGGCGAATTCGTGGCCAACATCTGTCGCGCGTCGCGCAAGGACTTTCGAGATGCGGTCGTGGAGGCCCGCGAGGCCCAGGACGGCTGGAGTTCGCGGAGCGCCTTCAACCGCGGGCAGATCCTGTACCGGATGGGCGAGATGCTGGAGTCCCGCCGGCAGGCGTTCGTCGATACCCTGGTCGACACCGCCGGCTACGCCCCCGACGCGGCCGGGGCGGAGGTGGACGCGGCGATTGACCGGCTCGTCTACTACGCGGGCTGGACCGACAAATTTTCGCAGGTGTTTGGGAGCATCAATCCCGTGGCGAGCTCGCACTTCGACTTCTCCGTCCCCGAGCCGTCGGGCGTCGTCGCCGCCTTCTGTCCGGAGGCCGCGCCGCTCTTGGGGCTCGTCTCCTGCCTGGCCCCGATCATCGTGCCCGGCAACACGGTCATCCTGGTGGTGGAGAACGACGCCCCGACGCTGGCCCTCGACCTGGCGGAGGTGCTCGACACGAGTGACCTGCCGGGTGGGGTCGTCAACATTCTCACGGGCCACCGGGAGGAACTCCGGGAGCACGTGGGGGGGCACCGCGACGTAGACGCCATTCTGAGCGTCGGCGCGTCGACCGAAGAGCGCACCATCCTGGAGCGGGAAGGGGCCGAGAGCGTCACGCGGATGGAGTTTCGCCCGGGTCGCTCGCCGGCCGAGTGGCGGGCCGATGAGAGCCAGTCGCCCTACTGGATCACGCCGTTTGTCGAGTTTAAGACCACCTGGCACCCGGTTGGGCGTTGAGGGTTGGGCGTTGAGGGTTGAGGGCTGAGCTCGTGGGTCGTCTCTTCCTATCTTACTTTGTTTTGGAGACAAGCATTCCGTTGCGTATGCATCGTCGCTCGCCCTTCGCCATTCTCGCGCTGGCCGTCGTGCTGGGCGCCTGCACCGGGGCGTCACAGACCTCCGGGCAGGAAGGTCCCGCTGAGCCGGAGCCCGCAGAGGCGGCCCCGTCGGTGGCCGAGTACGAAACGTTCGACCCGTCGGCGTACGACGCCCGCCCGCCGGAGCGCACCGTAGAGGTGACCCACCAGGTGCCCGATCGCCTGTTGCAGGGGCGGGCGGACGAGGGCGTGCAGCAAACGGTTGAGGGCTTCCGGGTGCAGGTGTTCTCGGCGCGGGACAAGCAGGCGGCGCAGGACTTTCAGGTGAAGGTCCGGCAGTGGTGGGAGGAGAACAAAGCGGAGGCCCCGACTGCGGTCTTGGGGAATGAGCCGCCCATTGTTGTGCAGTACTCGCAGCCCTACTACCGGGTGCGGATGGGGGCCTTTGCCGAGCGCGACGCGGCCGAAGAAGCCCTTGCGTTCGTCCGGAGTGCGTACCCGAACGCCTTTATTTCTCGGGGTACGGTGACGGTGACGAGGTAGGAGAGCGGCGGGCGCATCACGGTGCGGCGGAATCGAGCGACTGGGCCTTGTTCGCGAGTCGGTCCACCAGATCGGGGGCGTACGTCTCGTGCTCCGGCTTCATGAGGACGCTGCGCAGGACGGCGGCCTCGTCCCGATCGGCGTGGAGCGACGGCCGCAGGGTCGTCAGTGCGTCCGCGGAGAGCCGATACACGCTGGTAAAGATGGGATCGTCCGGGTCGTTCATGGCCGCGTCGAAGAGGGCCTGGCTTGCCTCGTGGACGGCGGAGAGGGACGATTCCGATGTGGCCGGCACGTACGAGACGATGTCGGTCTCCGGGGGCGCCACGACGCGGAGGGCATCGGTGTCCGCCACCGCGTCGGTCCAGGTGCGGGCCGCCCGCATGCAGGCGGCCAGGATGGGGCCGAGGCCGTCGTCCGGCTTCAGGGGCAGCGCCTTGAGCGTGCACCAGAGCGCCCCGGCCGCCGCCCCGGCGCGCGAGCACTCCAGGCTAATCTCGCCGAGGTGCAGGTCGTCGGACGTGAAGTAGGTGTAGGGCGAGTCGTGCTGGTAGAAGCGCCCCACCGCCGGGTCGCGGAAGAGAATGCACCCGCAGCCGTACGGCTGCAGGCCGTGTTTGTGCGGATCAATGGCGACGGAGTCGGCGTCTTCGATTGCGCGAAACCGCTCCGCGGGAAAGTTCGGAATGTCGGGCGCGTCCGGCTCCGTCAGCAGCCGGAAAAAGCCGCCGTACGCGCCATCGACGTGAACCCGAGCGTCGTGCGCCCTGCACAGCGGGATTGCGTCGTGGATCGGATCCACCGTGCCGAGTCCGGTCGTCCCGGCCGTCAGCACGACGGTCCCGATCGCGTGCTGCTCCAGCACGCGGTCGAGGGCGTCCAGGTCGATCCGGCCGTGGGCGTCCGCCGGCACCGGCACCACCTCTACGTCGAGCACGTCGCCCATGCGGCCGTGGGTGTAGTGGGCGTTTTCCGCCACCGCGACGGCCTGGTCCGGATGGAGCTCGCGCGCCACCCAGAGCGCCTCCAGGTTCGCCACGGTGCCGCCGCCGGTGAGGTGGCCGAGGCTGGCGTCGGGCAGCCCGAGCATGCCGGCCAGGTCGGCCACGACCTCCTTCTCCATCTGGCTGGTGGGCGGGCCGCCGTCGAGCGCGTGGTTGTTGGGGTTGATGCGCTGGGCCGCCGCGTACGCCGCACAGGCAACGGGGTGGGGGGGCTTCAGCATCTGTCCCGCGTAGCGCGGGTGGTGGAACGGGTAGTTGCCCTCCAGCCGCTCCAGGTACTCGTCGAAGGCGGCGTCGAGGCGGTC
>ERZ1034519.41-NODE-41-length-23726-cov-14.934561_pt1 | contig 23726 bp, 23 predicted proteins | sample MGYA00520655_ERZ1034519 | MGnify/ENA primary metagenome ERZ1034519 (study PRJEB33760, sample SAMEA4777702) | hypersaline lake metagenome | biome: hypersaline environment; feature: brines | place: Spain | collected 2012-08 | depth 0 m ...
TGGCTTATCGCCGCCGGCCTCATCGCCGTCGACCTGCTCGTGTTCATGATCCCCATCGTTCCCGTACTGGCGGCGTACGTCCTCGTCGCACGCCCCGCCTGGTTCAAAGAATTTATCGACGACGTGTACGACCGCACAGGGCCGCACTAGTCCCCGCCAAGCGGTCGTCGGAACCCATATTGCCGAAGAGTTACTTGCAATAACAGAATCATTTCGCCCAGTCTCACTCCAACCCCCGTTTGTTTATGTCTCTGAGTCACTGCCGCGTTGCTGTTCTCGTCGACAAATCATTCGAGGATCTCGAGTTCTGGGTCCCGACCATGCGGCTCCGGGAGGAGGGCGCCGAGGTCGTGGTCGCCGGCCGGGAGGCCGACGCCACGTTCACCGGCAAGCACGGCCTCACGGCCACCACCGACGTGGCCGCCCGCACACTTGCCCCCGGCGATCTGGACGGCGTCGTCGTCCCGGGCGGCTGGGCCCCCGACAAGCTCCGCCGCGACGAGGGGGTCCAGGCCCTGGTGCGCGAGATGGACGCCCAGCAGAAGATCGTGGCCCAAATCTGTCACGCCGGCCTCGTGGGCATCTCCGCGGGCATCGTGGAGGGCCGCCAGGCCACCGGAAGTACGGGCATCAAGGACGACCTCGTGAACGCGGGCGCAACCTGGGTCGACGAGGCCGCCTTCCAGGAGGACCACCTCGTTTGGGGGCGCGTCGTGAAAGACATTCCGGCCTTCTGCCGGACCCTCGTGCAGGCCCTCCAAGACGCGTAGGCGGGCCGCTTCGGCGGCCCCCATCCCAGCGCCTCCCCCCTGCCCCCAACGACGAAAAGGGATGGCCGGGCAGCCGGCCATCCCTTCAGGGCATCTTTCAGGCAATGCGGATCGGCCTTCTCAGGCCCACCGGAAACCAGAACTACGCCCCCACAATCTCGTCGTAGTTCTCGCCGACGGCGTCCCAGTCGACGACGTTCCACCACTCGTCGACGTAGGTGCCGCGCTCGTTCTGGTAGTTGAGGTAGTAGGAGTGCTCCCACACGTCAATCCCGAGAATGGGCGTGTGTCCCTCCAACAAGGGATTGTCCTGGTTGGGCGTGCTGGTCACGGTCACGTCGCCGTTGGGCTGCGCGACGAGCCACCCCCAGCCGCTGCCAAACTGCCCGGTCGCCGCATCGGCAAAGGCGTCCTTGAAGTCCTCGTAGGAGCCAAAAGCGTCGTGGATGGCGTCCGCAAGGTCTCCGTCGGGCGTGCCGCCGCCGTCCGGGGACATGACGTTCCAGAAGAGGCGGTGGTTGTAAAAGCCGCCCCCGTTCTGGCGCACCGGCGTCTGAACGTCCGTCGGGAGCGTGTCGAGGCCAGCAAGAAGCTCTTCAATCGAGTGCTCCTGGAGGTCGTCGTGCCCCTCCAGCGCGTTGTTCAGCTTTCGCGTATAGCCGGCATGGTGCTTGTCGTGGTGGATCCGCATCGTCTGCTCGTCAATGTGCGGCTCCAGGGCGTCGTAGTCGTACGGCAGGTCAGGGAGATCAAAAGCCATAAGCCGTTGTCTAATTTGTTGGTGAATACGCCGAAGCTTTTCATTGTGCTACTGTTTGGATAAACGCCCCAATCTGGATCTTTGTTTTGGCTTCCCAGAGAGTTCGCCCGCCTCAACGATCTGGTCTTTTTCCGGAAATCTCCTGTTGTCCGGGGCCCTCTCCTAGCCAAGAAGGGCCCGCAGGAAAACCGTTCCGGCCCACAGGAAAAAGACGGCGTAGAGGACGCCGCTGGCCCGGTTCCACCACTTCGCGGCCCGTGCGCGGCCCTGCTGGGTCAGCACGCGGCCGTACGCCGTGCAGCCGCCGGCACACCCGAGCAGCCCCAGCCACGCGGCATTGCGGTACTGCCCGGCCAGGAGCATGACGCCAATTCCGAAGACGAGCCCGGCGTACAGCGCCGTGATGGCCGTCCAGTTGAGATTCGATTCCGAGGCGGAGGACGAAGCAGACACAGAGAGCAGCATGCTACGGGAAAGAACGTGAGGCGGGGCCAACCGGAGGAGAGGCGCCCTACGCCCTCGATGGCTCCTCAACGATTTGTCGCGACGTTCCGTCCACGGCGAGTGCAAAGTCCGCCCCGAAGGCGGTGGCCGGCGTCTGGTACCCGGCGGGGGCGGTTCCATCGAGGACCCGCTGGAGGGCCTCCACCGCGGACCGTGCCGTGAAGGTGTAGGCCTCCGGCCCGTGGAGCCGGGCGGTCGTGACGCCTCCCTCCGAGCCCCGTGCCGAGGCCCAGACCACGGTGCGGCCCTGCTGGCGCTCCTCGGCGGACGGGCCGGGGCGGCCCTGCTCCACGAGCCGTTTTAGGAGTTGCTTCAGGGGGGGCCACGTCAAAATCCCCTGCACGTGCCGGCTGGCCCGGAGCAGCGACTGGACGAGGAGCGGCACGGCAATGTAGGCGGTGACGTTGGGCACGTCGGTCGAGACCCCACTCGTCACGACGCTGCCCTCGGGGATGGACGTGACCCCGCGGCGCCGGTCTCCAAAGTCGACGTTCCGGCTCGTCCACCCCGGCGGCACGTCGTGGAGCCGCCCCTCCCGGCGCACCACCCCGCCCCGCCCCATCTGCTCGATGAGCGTCTTGAGGGTGCCCTGCGACACCGTGCCCTCGGCGTACAGCGCCACCTCAAGGATGTCGGCGTCCGGGGTATGTGCCGCCACGAAGCGTGACAGACAGTCGCTCGGCACCACGTCAAACCCAATGCCGGGAAGCACCATGCAGCCCGCAGCCTCGGCGTCCGCGCCGCGGTCGGCCAGCCGCCGAAACACGTCCACCTCCCCCGTCAGGTCCAGGTAGTGGGTCCCCGTCTCCAGGCACGCGGCAATCATCGGCGGGGCCGTGCGGACGAAGGGCCCCGCACAGTGGAGGGCCACGGAGATCCCGTCGAGGGCCGTCCGGAGCCGCTCCGGGTCCGATAGGGACACGGTTCGGGTCGGGAGATCCAGGGCCGCGCCCAGCTCCGCAAGTCGATCGGCGTTTCGGCCCGCCAGTACGGGCTGGAGCCCGCGTTCGACCGCCGCCCGGGCAATCAGTTGCCCCGTGTAGCCGTAGGCGCCGTAGATGAGTGCAGACATTTGTGATTCTGGTCCGTGCTGAGAAGACAGTTCACGACGTATAGTCCGGCGCAACGGCCCGAAGCCCCAGCTCCAAGGCCCGAAACTGCAGGTGCATCGCCGTCTTGAGCGGGACGGGACGGACGTCAAACGGCGCGAGCAGCTCGTCCACGTCTTCGCCCCGATCGAGCCGCGCCTTGATGTCCGGCAGGCGCTCCCGAAGTTTGAGGTACCGTGTGGGCTGGTGTCCGTCGCCCTCCTCGCCGCGAATAAGAAATAGAGGGAGTTCCGTCACGAGCGAGAGCGGGTCGCCCCCCAGCGACGCGACAAACTCCATCGAGCTGTCGTGGAACCGCTCGGCCATCGCGGCATCGCTCCGGGCCCGGAAGTACGTCCGCATGGCATCGCCGCGCGGGGTGGTCTGGAAGCCCGGCTCGATCCAGAAGAATCCCTTCTCCCCCTTCCGGTTGTGGTCGTGCAGGGGCAGTCCTTTCGCCGCGGCGGCGCTCGCAAAGTCGTCCCGAAGCGACTGCGTGCGGAAGGTCCAGGGCCGGTTGATGAGCAGCATCGCGCCCTCCCCCGCCGACATGCCGTGCAGGCTGGCGTGAAGGTCGAACGGGCCGTGCTCCCGCAAGAAGGCCGAGACGTGCGTGTTCTCAGGGCGCATGTCCGGGAATCCGTACTCCATGTCGCGCCCCGGGTTTTCCCGAACGGCCTCCATCAGGTACGCCTCCAGGTCCGGCCACGCCTCCATCCAGGCCCGGTTGCGCGCCTCCCCGTCCGGGTTCGTGTGCGGCACGACCACGAACTGGAAACGCCGAAGCAACGATTCCATGTCGTCCCGCCGCGCCAGCCCGTTGATGAGAAAGGACCGAAGGGTTTCCGGTCCCACGGGCTCGTCCGCGTGGTTTCCGGCAATGAGGCTTACCGTGATCGGCCCGGTGCCCACCACCGCCCCGTAGAGCATGGTCCCGTCCTCGCTTGGGCCCAACTCACGAAAGGTCGCAACATCGGGGTGCTGTGCACAGGCCGACTCAATCGGAGAGCGGACCGTGCCGTGCGCCCGGAAGGTGGGGGTTTCGTCGACGAGGCTCGTTAACGCAAACGACATGCTGACGCGAACAAATTTATGAACGGCGGGACGATTTTGAGACCGGGATGGGTTCTTGAACCAGCCGCCCTCACGTTCTTTTGCTGGAAAAATTGACTTCGAGTTTTGAAAATTATATAATGGATCTCAGATGGCAGACCATTCACATCTGGCGCCACGCCATCGTGGTGTGTGCATCGGACTGCGGATGCTCTGCCGCGCAGCATACGTTCTTTCGACTGACCTTTCAGCAGCACCATGGCAGAGCGCGAAACGGGAACCGTCAAGTGGTTCAGCAACGAGAAGGGCTACGGGTTCATCGTCGCTGAGGACCGAGACGAGGATCTGTTTGTCCACTACAGCGAGATTGACACGGAGGGCTTCAAGAGTCTCGACGAGGACGATCGGGTCGAATTTACGGTCGGGCATACGGACAAGGGGCCCAACGCCCAGGACGTCGTGGTCATCGGATAAGGGCTGTCCCCGCTCGTCCCATCCCGGAACGTGCGCCCCATTCCATGCGGGATGGGGCGTCTCTCTTGTGGGGTTAGGGCCGAACCCCGCCCACGCGGAGCAGGCGATCGGTGTTGTATTGGGCATCTCGGTAGTAGACAAACGCCGTGTAGGTACTGGCCCGTCGGGGTTGCGTTCGGCGCATCTCCTCCGCAAGGCTCGGGTCCGACGTCGAGTAGAAATACTGGTGGCGGCCCTGCTTGAGGAGGACGCGCCCCTCGTACCGCCCCTCCCGCGCGTTCCAGTCCATGGAGGTGCCCTGGGCCGGGTCCATCCCGCTGAAGCTTCCGGCCACCACCAGGGGGGCTCGGTAGGGCGCTTCGCCGGCGGGCACGAAGGCAAAGGTGGTCTCCACGTACTCGGCGGTAATGCCCGGGTCCGCCTGGGCCGAGAAGGCGCCCCGGACGACCGTCTGTCCGTTGAGGGCCGGCCCCCTCGACGCCTCCGTGAAGCGGGCGTAGTCGGGATCCAAGAACACCCGGATGGGCGACGGGGTGCGTTCCACCCGGGCAATCTGGGCGGTCGACCGGAGTGTGCTGAGGTCGACCTTGTACTCCGCCGTTGCGGGGGCGTAGGCCCGATCCCGCTCCAGTTCAAATTCCAGTTTGGGCTGGCGCACCAGTAGCGGACGGTCCTCGCACCGGGTGTCCGCGAGGCGGCCGTTCCGGACAAAGCACACGGCGTGCCCGAACGGGTCGCCTCGAATCGCGGACGGCGGGGCAAAGCGGGCACGCGGACGGACGGAGGGCTGTTGCTGCCCCGGTACCGGAAGCCCCTCGGCGTCCAACTGGAGGCCCCCTTCCCCCTCCGTCACGAAGAACGGCTGTTCGAAAAGAACCGAGTCCCGGCGCCCCCGCTCAGTCACCCGCAGAACGTAGTTGCCACTGATCCGGAACCGAATGTCGTCGTTGGGGAAACGGTACCGGTAGTGCACGTACGGCACTTTCGTCCCCCGAGACGGGCGGTAGTCGACGAGGCGATCGTCCTGGAACGATTCCAGGGTCTGTCCCGGCGAGAGGTCTCGGCGCCACGTCCGGTCGGCGTGCTGAAAATAGACGGAAAGCGGGCGCCCCTCCGCCGCCAAGAGATCGAACTCTAGGGTCAGGCCGTCTCCCCCCGTCATCGACGTGACCGGCAGGCTCTGCTCGTCGTCCCCCTGATACAACTGAACGGTACGGACCGAGGCGGACGGCGGGGCCAATTCGGGCTGAACTGTTGCCGAAGCCGGAGCGGACGAGTCGGCCTGTTCCGCCTCCTCCGTCGACTTGCACCCCATCGTCAGAGCGACCGCCACGACACAAACGAGGAGCCCAAACGCCCAACGGGAGACGACGCGCATATTACCGATTGCGTGGCTCATTGTGGTTGGCGAAAGGGGCACTGTTACACCGAGAAGTCTCCGTTGGGGATTTGCTTGACCCAACCAGCAGTCGAGAGGCGTGGTTCGGGACCGGACGGCGAGGCCGACCGGCCCGGTTCGGGGTCCCCGAATCGACTGCCCGCCTCTCCCACCACGCAAAGACGGAGGCTCGTTCCTCGTCCCCGAGCGCCCGGGCCCGGCGTGCCCCCCCGGCGGCCCATCGCCGCGCCGCCGCCGTCGAGTCCGCCCGCAGGGCCGCCTTGGCCCCCCACGCCGCACGCTGCAGTTCCCATGTCCGGTGCCAGGCCCGCGGCCGACCGGCACGTACCGGCACGCCCAGCCCCTCCCACAGGGGCAGTGCGCGGCGGTACCGCCGCGCGTCCATCCACCGGACCGCCCGCCAAGCCCGTACCTCGGCGTCCTGGGCCCCCGTGTCCGCCAGGCGGCGGGCCTGCGCGGCTGCGGAGCCTGCACTCGTGAGCACCCGAACGACGGAGGGACGGTCGGCGATCGCGTCCCGGAGGGCGAGGCGGGCCCGAAGGTCGTGGGCGTAGTCCGGCGCCTGTGCCCGGGCTTGGGCGTACAGCGCCCGGGCCGTGTCCGGGGCCCGTCGCAGCACAGCCGCGTCGGCCCCTGCAACCTGGAGCGGAACCGTCCGGGCCGCCACCGAGAGCGTGTCGATCTGGCGCCACACGGCGTCCGGCCGTCCCTGGGCGAGCCGGTGGCGGGCCAACGCCGCGTGGGCCGCCGCGTACCGCGGCTGTGCGTCGAGGGCTCTTGCCAGGTGTTGCACCATCTCGGTGGTGTCGCGGCGCCGCGCGGCCCGCTGCGCTGTCTGGTAGTGCCGCCGCGCCGGGGGCACATAGTGAGGACAGTCGGTTTCGAAGAGGGACGGGCGCGTAAACTGCCGGGTGACCACATCGTGGGCCGCCCGCGACACGGCGGGCGCCCGACGAAGATGGGCCGCCCACTCGGTTGCAAGCGTGCCCAGCGACCGTCCGTACACGGTTTCAAAATTCCCCCACGCGTAGACGCGCCTGAGCCGGGCCGCGCCGTACTGGTCGAGCAGGTACCGGACGAACGATCCCATCGTGGCGTACGAGACGGGCCCCCGGCTCGTCCAGAAGCCCCAGGGCGACAGCCGCTGTGCCACCGCTCCCGCCTCGGCGGCGAGCGTGGTCGTCGTGTCGGACTGGGCCGCGGTGCGGACGAGGTCATCGGGGGGCGGCCCCGGCGACGGCGGCTCCAGGGCCACCGCCCATCCTTCGATGAGTCCCGGTGCCCAGGAGGCCTTTAGCCCGGGCAAGCCGTAAGGACGACTGACGACGTGTGCCAGCTCGTGGCCCAGGCTCTGCGACACCCGATCGCGGAGCAGGTGCACCTGCGGGGTGTCGAGCCACACCGGCGTCACGCTCGTCGTGCGGGCGCCGGTGAGACGCCCTTTCGTGTCCGGATTCGGGTAGATGTAGCTCCGGATTCGAGGGCGTTCCGCGTCGGCTTCCAGGCCCAGCCGGCGCCGCACCCAGTCGTACTCTGCCTCGTGGGCGGCGGCGAGGTCCGCGGCGGCGGCCGCGTCGACCTGCGTCGAATCGTAGTAGAGGTCAAAGTGGGGCGTCCGCGTGTGCCCGCCGAGGCGCTCCTGCAGGGAGGCCGCCGTCGTGTTGATCCCGAGGGCAGCGGAGAACGCGTACCCTGTTCCAAGGACGAGGGCACACGCAAGAACGGCCCCCCAAGACCCGCGCCCCCGCACCCGGTGCCCGAGGAGCACAGCCAGCAGGGCCCAGAGCAGCGTCAGGCCCCGAAAGGCAAAGAGCCCCGGGCGAACGGCCAGTTGCTCGTCGTAAATGGGCCCCAGCACGCCCCCGAAGACATGATTGTAGGTGTAGAACTGCGGATGCAGGCCCAGGTCGTAGAGCGGCCCGGCCACGACGAGAAGCCCCCCGAGGCCGCTCAGCACCCACCCCGGTCGCGACACCGGCAGTCCCCGAAGCAGATACGCCACCGCCACCGCGAACACGACCGTGATCCCCGGGAACAGGACGTAGAAGAGAAGTCCCTGTCCCAGGGTGCAATTCGGCGCCCAGGCCTGCGCAAGCAGGAGTACCGCGAGCGGGACGAGAAGGGCCGCCGCCTGGCGCCCCATCACCTGCCACACCGACATCGACGTGGCGTCGAACGCCCGAACGGCCGCCCCCCCGCTGATGAAATAGGCCGCCAGGGCCACCACCGCGGCGGACTCGGCCTGCAACACGTTGAGGAGAGGGATCGGGGCCAACAACAGGCCCAGCACAAGATACGCGGCGGCGGCGCGACGCATTGATGCATCAACGGCAGACGAAACGAAAACGCTGGGAACCTACAGGAGCGTAAACGACACCCCGACCGATATGGCCTCCCTGATCTGGATTGCGCTGGAGGTGTCCTCGTCGAAGAGTGCCACGAACTCCAGGTCCGTGGTAATCCAGTCGTTCACCTGGAGGTTGATGACATTGTCCCAGACGGCATCGGGGGGATTGTCGAGCTGGTTCACGGCAAAGAAGACGTCGAGTTGCGACCGGTACCGGATGCTTTCGGAAAGCTGCTGGTCCAGGTTTGCAGAAAACTGTCCTCCGGCCTCCGACCGCACCAGATTGTCCGGATCTACCCCGTAGAGGACCCGAAAGTCCGGTTCAGCCACGACCGTCTGCTTCGCGGCAACGCCCAACCGGAGCGAGAGCGGATCGAGTGGATCGTAGGTAAGACCGATCGACTCCGTGACGGTCCCCGGGGCAAAAAACGAGGAGGTTCGAACGGGAGGGTCCTCGCCGATCCGCGGGTTGTTGGGGTCCACACCCGCTTCATCTTCATACGGGTTGTCGGAGTACGCAAACCCAGGCGCAAATTGCGTCCGAAGGTCCCCGGCCAGGGTGGGACTGAACGTGTTGAAAAAGCCGTCCCCCTGATACTGCAGGTTGGCCTGCAGGCGGATCCGGTCCTCCGCCTTCCGGACCTCTTGATCTTCCTGGTTGATGTAGCCGAGGGCGAACCGTGCGGTGTACGCCTGCGCCCAGCGGTCCCCCTTCCGCTCGGTGGCCCCGTCCAGCGAGGTCGTGAACGACAGCGAGTTGACTCCTCCCTCCTGCCAGTTGCGATACGCGGCCTGCGAGACGGAAATCTTGCCGGTCAGTTCTGAGTCCCACTCCGCGTCGGCCGTATCGGAGGTCGGGCTCTCTTGGGGATTGGGGAGCGAGGGCAGTCCCGGCTGGGCCGAAACGGGGAGTCCCACCAGGAAAAGACAAAGGACTGCGAGGGCGCTAGAAATGGGGTGATAGGGCATCGCGTCGGAAAGCTAGAGAAAAAATAAAACGAGACCAGCCGGCAACACTACGACCAGCCGTCAGCAGTCAAGGCCGCTCCTCAACGCAAAAAGCCCTTGCCGACAAAAAGCAAGGGCTTCTTCCGCGACGTGAAACGTCGGATCGGTGACCAATTCGCCCCACCCGTGCGCTCCAGAAGTGTGGCGATCGGGGGGACGGATTGGCCCCTGAGAAGCTAAAGCTCTTCGTTCTTAATGTCCTGGATTTCTTGCCGGATTTCGTGGGACAACTTCTTCAGCTTCATGAGGCTCTTCCGGGCGCGTGTGCCGGCGGCCTTGTTGCCCTTCTCGTAAAACTTCATCAGGTCCTCTTCGGCACCCTCAAGGGTTTCGGACAGCTCGCTGTAGCGTTCCTCAAATGTACTCATGCGATAACCTCAACAAATGTGAGCGTGAATGACTCGATTGTGCAGCAAGAACATAATGGCCCCCTCAGCCGCTGTCAAGCCGGATCTCGGCCGGAGTACGGTCCCGATTGCGTCCGCGTCTGATTTGTCAGAAGGTTCAATCGGTGGGCTCATTCGGGCGGCGGCTCCGGCCGGACCCGCGTCCCCGTGGGCGCACTGCCGCTAAACAACCCTTGCAGGTTCGTGACCCGGACCGGCACCTCCGTCTCCACCAGGCGGCGCACGGCGGCCGGCTCCGGAACCGGGTGATCGCCCAGGGCCGTGCTCTCAATCTCCGACTGCACCCCGCCCGTCTCGTCGGGCACCCCTGCAACGTCGGCGGTCGTCAGCACGCAAATCTCCGGCTCAAACGCCTCCCCCAGCGCCCGCGCCAATGCCCGCACGGCCGCCTCCGTACCCACTTCGTGCACGGTTCCGGTGTCCGAGGCCTCGACGAGGGCGGACACGACCGGAACGACGTGTTGCTTGAGAAGGGCCGATAGCCATCCCACGTTGGCCGCCTGCAGGGAGGCATCGTCGCCCAGCCGAAACAGACCGCGATCCACGCCCTGAATCCCCACGGTGGAGACGACCTCGTCGGTGAGTGCCGCCACAATGTCCTGGTTGACCTCCCGCACGGCCCGCTCCACCAGCCGCCGCTGGTCTTCGGTCTCCACGTCAATCACTCCGCCGCTGCGCTCCGGGAAATAGCCCTGCGCCTCCAGGGTGCGTTCGACCTTCTCGCCGCTTCCGTGCACCAGGACGCAGGTCGGCGCGTCCGTCCCCGCATTGGAGAAGTGCTGGGCCAACGATTTGAGGAAGAGCTCGTCCCCAAGGTGATGCCGATCAAGGTACACGAGATAGAGGGATTGCATGGGGCGAAGGCCTGCAGTGGAGCGTCGAGAGAGGATGCGCGTCGGTACACTACCAATGCACGCGGCACCGGCACGATTCGTCCCCGCGGCGTCTGCCGGTCCGCGATGGGGGGAGGGGGATTGATGGGGGGAAGGCGCAGCCATTCCCCGTCGGGCCCTGCTACGCCCAAAACAAAAAAGCACAGTGCCGGGCCGTCCCCGACACTGCGCAGTTTTGCTTCGTCCGTATGGCGACGCGCCGATGCCTGGCGGTTAGTTGTCCTCCGGGTTGGGGGCCGCAGTGGACTCTTCGGGCGCCCCGTCGCCCCGGTCCACCGGCTCGGTCATGTCGTCGACCATCTCGTCGAGGTCGAGGTCGTCGGTGTCGCCCGGTTCGCGGTCCACCGCGCGGGGGTCCTCGCCCTCCCCCTCAAACTGCGGGATGTGCTCCTGCGGGTGCTCTTTGCCCGCGTCGCGCCCCAGGGGACTGCCCTCGTGGATGTAGAAGTCGTCGTTGGGCAGGGTGTCGCTGTGCGCACGGGCGGCCTCCGCGGCGTCTCGCATGCTCTCGTCCGCATTGTCGCGCATCCTGCCGAAGTTGCGGTGGATTTTGCGCCTGAACCACTCGAAGAGGTACTCAAACGCGGCACGGTCCCGCTCGAATTCCGGCCCGAACTCGCCGGAGCGAAGCTGGTCGTCCATCTTCGAGAGCGACGATGCGAGCGCGAAGAGGTAAATGGCATTGTCCGCCACACGGGCCTGCTGGGCCTGGTGCTTTACCACGTCCTCCCGTTCCCACTTGCTTACGAGCTTGAAGTAGTGGGAGTGCTTCTGGACGAGCGACGCGAGCGTGTCGGCCTGTTCCTGAAGGGCCGGGTGGACGCCGTTGATCTCGGGCGCACGCGGCTTCAGCCCGAGGAACAGTTGGGCCCCCATCGGCAGGGCCTTCTTAATCACCGCCGGCGTGGTTGCGGCCGTCAGAATGCGCGAGAGGTTGTCGCCGATCGACTCGTCCGAGTCCCACAGCAGCGCCTCTTGGATCGACACCATCTTCTCGGCGAGCTGCTTTCCGCCGTACGCGAAGATGAAGGACTGCATGACCTCATTGGAGCCCTCCACGATGCCGTGGATGCGGTTGTCGCGCCACGCCCGCTCCAGCTCGTGTTCGGTCATGTAGCCCTCCCCGCCCATGACCTGCAGCGCCTCGTCAATGACGTTCCACCCGAAGTCGGAGCAAAACACCTTGGTGATGGCCGTCTCTACCATAATGTCGTCCTCCCCTTGGTCGAGGAGCCCCGTCATCATGTAGAGCATGGCGTCCATCGCGTAGGTCACCGCCGACATGCGGGCGATCTTCTGCTTCACGAGCTCAAAATCCGCCAGGGGCCGCTCGAACTGGTAGCGCGTCTGGGCCCACTTGATACCCTGATCCCGCGCCGCCTTGGCGGCACCGGTCACGCCCGCACTGAGCGTGCACCGCCCGTAGTTGAGGCACGAGAGTGCGACCTTCAGGCCTGCCCCCTCCTCGTGGAGGACGTTCTCCTCCGGGACGCGGACGTCGTTGAAGCGGAAGCGGGCCTGCCACGTCCCGCGGATGCCGGTCTTCGCGCGGTTCTTCTCAAACACCTCCACCCCGTCCATGTCCGGCGTCACGATGAGCGCGTTCACGCCCTGCTGCTCCAGCTCGCCCGTCTCGGGGTTGGGCACCATGTTCTTGCACATAACGGTGCACAGCCCGCTCATGGCGCCCGAGGTGGACCATTTCTTCTCGCCATTCAGGATGTAGTCGCCGTCGTCCGTCTTCACAGAGAAGGACTCCTGCGCCGCCGCGTCGGACCCCACGTTCGGCTCCGACAAGCAGAAGGCACTCAGCTCCTCCCGGGCGACAAGGGGCAGGTATTTTTCCTTCTGCTCCTCCGTTCCGAACATCACGATCGCCTTGCAGCCGATCGACTGGTGCGCCGACACCATGACGGCCGTGGACGCGCAGTAGCGACCGATCATCTCCAGCACCCGGTTGTAGCTCGTGACCCCGAGCCCAAGTCCCCCGTATTCTTCCGGGATGATCATCCCCATCACACCCATGTCGAACAGCCGGTCGATCACCCACTCCGGAATGTATTGCTCCTGGTCGATCTCGACCCGCGGGTGCTCGTTTTCCAGGTACGCTTCGAGCTCCTCCAGCAGGGCATCACACCGCTCTCGCTCCTCGTCTCCTTCCTGGGGGTAAGGAAACAAGAGGTCGTCGCGGAGGCGCCCCCAGAAGGCGTTCTTGATAAACCCCATGTCCTCCGGCTCGGGGCCCATCATCGTCTCGATGTTCTCAATCATTTTCTGGTCCTCTTCGGAGACCCCTTTGATGTCACTGAGTCCTTGGTCTGCCATGGTTGGTCGGAGTGGTTTGTGTGCGAGACGTGAAGGGCGTCGGCGGGCGTCGGCCAACGATACCCAACGGGAGTCCGAAGCGACATTTCCCGAGCCCCCATCATGTCTGAGGGGCGCCTTGAAAGGGCTTCCATCAGGTTCCAAAACTGGTAATTGCCTGTTTGCATTCGGTTCCTTCCACAGGCTTTCCCCAATCGGAATTCTCAGGGCCTTTTTGGACCGGACGGGGGGTTGCGTGCGCCCGACCAAACCGCTACGTTTGGACGGCGCGTCCTTCCGATCAGTCTAGCAGACGCATGTCGACTTCCTTCTCCCGCCGCCTCCGCCGTCTTCAGTCCCAGAAAGAGACGGCACTCTGCGTGGGGCTCGACCCCGTCCCCGCGCGGTTTCCGCCCTCTCTCCAGGACGGCCGGCTCCGCACGGACGCCGTACGCGCCTTCTGCACGACCATCGTGGAGGCGACCGCCCCCTACGCCTGCGCGTTCAAGCCCAACTTCGCGTTCTTCGAGGCCTTGGGCCCGGCGGGCCTGACCGTCCTGGACCAGGTGGTGACGACAATCCCCGACGACTGCTTGGTGCTGGGCGACGCCAAGCGCGGCGACATCGGCCACTCGGCCCGCCACTACGCCGCGTCGATCTACGAGGAGCTGGGGCTGGACGCCTGCACCGTCTCGCCGTACCTAGGCCGGGACAGTGTGATGCCCTTTCTGGAGCACGAGGGCACCTGCACGTTCGTCCTCGCCCGCACGTCCAACGACGGGGCCGCCGACCTGCAGGAGGCCTGCACCTGCGACGGCACGCCCCTCTACCGGCACGTGGCGCGGCGGGTACAGGCGTGGAATGCGGACGCCCCCGGGGGGGCCGGCCTCGTGGTCGGTGCAACGGCCCCCGCGGCGCTGCAGGACCTCCGGTCCCTGTGCCCGTCCCTTCCCTTTTTGGTGCCGGGCGTCGGGGCGCAGGGGGGCGATGCGGCGGCCGTCATGGACGCGGCGGCGACCGACGAGGGACCTGTACTCGTCAATTCGAGCCGCAGCATCCTCTACGCCTCCGAGGGGCCCAACTATGCCAACGCCGCCGCCGACGCCGCCCGAGCGCTCCGCGACGCCCTCAACGGCGGAGCGTCCTCTAGTCGAGGTGCTCCGTCGCCGCCTGCGTGACCAGCATGCCCTTCGCCCCCGTCAGATCGAGCGGAAACGGCTGGTCCGCCCCCTCCACGTCCGTTCCCGGAATGCCGCAGCGCGCGTTGGAGGCATCGACCCCGTGATTCGTCTTAAGGAGCAGCGCCGTGGTGGCGGGGTCGGAGGCGTCGGCGGCGTCGACCGCGGCCATGAACCGTGCCTGCGCGTCCCGCCAGTCGGCAAGCGCCTGGCCCACGGGCTCTAGGGCCGCCGAATCGGCCAACGCGTCGTCCGCCGCGTCGGCGTCGTCCAGGGCGTCTACCAGGGCCGCCCGGGCGTCGTCGCAGGCCTGGACGGCCGCTTTGATTTCGTCGATAGATTCGTCGGGAAGCATGTGCAAGGGGTGTTGGGAGCAGTGACGATTAGTCGTTGGGGTCCCCGTCCACGGAGGCGGGGACGGTCAAAACCGGGCACGGGGCGGTGCGCAGAACACGTTCCGTATTGCTGCCCAGAACGAACCGGTCGATGCCAGTCAGCCCGCGCGTGGCCATCACGATCAGGTCTGCCTCGCGGGCGTCCGCAACGTCAACAATGGTTTGTGCGACATCGCCCTCCTCCACGTGACAGGTGGTGGGCACCCCCGGTCCGCCCACGGACGCGTTCAATTCATCGAGGGCCTCCTCCGCGTTGGCCACAATCTCCGGATCCATCTCCACGACGCTCACCCCCGGAATGCCCGTGTCACTGAAGGTGGGCTGAACGCGCGTCTCGGCGACGAACAGAAGCTGCTGTCTCGCCCCGTACCGCGAGGCCACCTCTTTGGACCGGCGCAGCGCCGTCTTCGAGTGATCCGAAAAGTCAATGGGCGCGAGGACGTTGTCGTACGCTACCGGCGGCGTCGCTCCGTCGTCCCCCCGACGGACCGTGAGGACCGGGGCCACCCCGCGCCGCACGAGCCGGTTGGCGACGCTGCCCAGCATGAGGCGGCCGAGCCCCCGGCGGCCGTGCGTGCCCATCACCACGAGGTCGATTTCGGAATCGAGCACGTATTCCTCGATCGCACCGACCACGCTTCCGTCCGGGTCCTGGGCGACGGCCGTATGCACCTCCTGCGCCGCCCTCTCGGGGGCGAGCTCCGCGAGTTGGGCTCGGGCACTCGCCTCCGCCTCTTCTCGCAGCCGATCGGTGTGCGCCTCCGCAGTGCCCAGTCCGTACAGGTCGGTGTTGGTCTGGTGCACGACGTGAAGCAGGTGAAGGGGCGCCCCGAACCGATCGGCCAGCGCCCCGGCGTGGGCCAGCGCGGCCTCAGCACTGGGCGAAAAGTCTGTCGGAACCAAGATGCGATGGGGCATCACAAAGCAAGGGGATTAGGAGTCGTCGGACGCCGGGAGCAGTGATTTCCCGAAGGACGGGACGGTAAACACAGGAACGGGGGCGCGGCGCAGCACCCGCTCCGCCACACTTCCCAATAGCATCCGCTCGAAGCCCGTTCGGCCGTGGGTGGCAATGACCACGAGGTCTACCTCGTTCATCTCGGCGTAATCGAGAATGGTGGACGGGGCGTATCCGACCTTGGCCTCAACGGTGGCGTGCTCGTGCCCAACCTCGGCCTGGACGAGTTCGGCGAGGCTTCCTTCTACCCGTTCGATGACCTGCGGCCCCGGCAGATTGGCGGGCTCCACCCCGTAGGCGGACGGGTAGATCACTTCCTCCACCGCGTGAAGCAGCGTGATCTGTGCCCCGTAGGTCAGGGCCAGCTCCTTCGCGTGCCGGAGCGCCTCCAGCGAGGCATCCGAGAAGTCCACGGGCACGAGGATGTTGCGCACGGCCCAGGCCGGGGCCCTGTCCGCCGCCCCCCGCACCGTGAGAACCGGACAGGGGGCCGTGCGGAGCACCTCCTCGGCCACGCTGCCAATAAGCAGGCGTTGGAGGCCGCGGCGCCCGCGCGTCCCCGCCACGACGAGGTCAATCTCCTGCTCCTCGACGTATCCCACGATCGCCTCGGGCGGCGACCGATGCTCCCGCTGCTCCTGCACGAGTGTGAGGGCGTCCAGGTCAACGTGCGGCGGAGGGTCCCCGTCCCCCGACAGAAGCGAGGACAGGGTGGACTTGGGAATCGGGATGTCGGCGTCCGGTGCGTTTCCCGATCGGCCCTCCGTCACGTGGAGCACGTGTAGCTCCGCTTCGTGCCAGGACGCGAGGGCCGCGGCATGTGGGAACGCCCGGTCGGCCCCTTTCGAAAAGTCGGTGGGCCAGAGAATTCGGCGGATGGAGAGCATCACGGCCTGCTGTGTCTGGGAAGGGTGACTCTCCAGAATGTAAAGAAGCGCCCTCAGAATGTGAAGGCCACGTCTGGTAGCGGACCGCCATTAGCGGCGCACTCCGCACAGCCGGCCGATGCCCTGCCGAAAAGAGAAACTTTTTATCGGACAATCAATTGATCTCCAAAACAAACGGTTCACCATGACGACCACCAACCCAGACCGCCTTCATGCGTGGAGTTAGCTTCAAGCCGCAGGACGCCGAAGACTTTTCGACGGGCGAGATCAAGTCGTACGGTGGCATTTACGCCGCCACGGCCGAGGACTTTGCCGGGGCCTTCGAAATGGAACCCGAGGACTTCATTGAGGTGGTCCAGTCGTCGGACGTAGAGCCGCTCACCGAAGTGGGGGAGGACAAGGAGCCCGGGAAGTACAGCCTCTCGTTCGAACGAGACGAGTTTGAGAAGCTGAAGAACCTTCTTCTGGAGCGGACGGAGGAGTGACCCCTCCCCGCTTGCGCCTGAATGGCCCCCGCTCGGAGCCGTCCCCTGGCTCGGGGCGGGCTTCTTTATTGGGTCTTATGGGGATGGCCCCACCGTGGCCCGCCCGAAACGCCCCGCTTACGCCGCGGACGGGGCCGGCTCGGCCTCGTCGACCTGTGTGCCCACCAACACCGCGGCGCCCACCGCGAGCAGGCTGCCAATCCCAAACGGCACGATGAACCCGAACGATACGAAGAAGCCCGCCATCAGCTGGCCGGATGAGATGCCGAGCCCAAACGCCACGGTCAGGACGGCCAGCTGCGCCCCCGACTGTCCCTGCTCGGTGTGATCACCCGCCAGGGCCAGCGCCGGGGCAAACACCAGTGCGCCCGCCCCGCCCTGTAGCATCCGCACCACGATCATCTGCCAGGGCGCCCCGACGACGCCCTGTAGCAGCGTGGTGGGGACGAGTCCCATCAGCCCGAGCACGATGAACCACTTGCGCCCCATCCGGTCGCTGGCCCGTCCCACCACGGGCTGCAGGGCCGCAAGGGCCGCAATGAGGGCCACGAACTCGACCGCAAAGAGGAACGGCCCCTGCCCCAGCCGGGCATTCACCTCCGGCTCGATGGCGGACAGCAGCGCCATGCAGCTCGCCATGATGAGGGTCGCGACCCCCAACGCGAAGATGGTGTCGAGCCGCCACCCCGATCCCGACCGGTCCCAGACCCGGAGGGCCAGGCGCCGCTCCGTGGGGGCCGTGCCCTCGGGATCCTGCACGAGCACCCCCACAAGGCCGGTTCCCAGAAAGGCCGTGGCCGCGGCCACGGCGAACGTCGCCTCGAACCCCGTCACCTCCGCCCCGCCCGGCATCGTGAACGGCCCCATCTCAAGGAGCACGCTCGCCAAGAGGGGACCGGCCCCGAAGCCGATGAGGCGGAAGGAATTGTACACGCCCATGTTGCCGCCCCGGCTGCCCGCGTCGCTCAGCTCGTTGACGATGGCCAGGCTCGCCGTGATCGTGAAGGCCGCCGCGAGGCCCTGGACCACCCGCAGCACGAAGAGGTGCCAGTAGGCCGTGGCCGCGGCGAACGCCAGGTTGATGGCCCCGAGGACCACGAGCCCCCCGATCACGAAGATCTTTCGGCGGCCGGCCCGATCGGACAGGCGCCCGGCCAGCGGCTGTGCGATGCTGCTCGCGATGCCAAACAGTGCGAGGACGACGCCCGCGACCATCGAGGCGGGAACGCCAAAGATGCGCCCCCCGACCGCCTCGCTGGCCACATAGAGCGGCAGCACGATGATGAGAAACGAGTTGCCCACGGCGTCCGCCATGCGGGCGAGGGCGAGCGCAAGCACGCGCCGATCAACCCCGAAAAGCTGCCCCCCAGAAGACGTGCGGTCGTCCATGTTCGGCTCGAAGACGCGAGAGGAAGTGGCGGGGCGGCCTGCTACGAGTGGACCCGCTTGAGGGCGCGGCGCTGGGTTTCCAGGGTCGTCTCCAGCTCGTCCTCGCCGTGGCAGGTGCCGTAGAACACCGCCTCGAACTGGGACGGGGGAAGATAAATCCCCTCCTCCAGCATGGCGTGGAAGTAGGCGGCGTAGGCCTCCGTGTCCGCGGTCTGGGCCGTGTCCTGGTCTACGACCTCCGCGTCCGTGAAGAAGAGGCTCCCCATCGCCCCCACCTGATGCGTCGTGTAGTCCAGCCCCAGCGCGTCGAGGTTGTGCTCCGTGCCCTTCTGCAGGGCCTCCGCGTAGTCCTCTAGCTGGTCGTAGATGCGATCCTTCTCCTCGGCAATTTTTGAGAGGATGGCGTGCCCGGCCCGCATGGCCAGGGGGTTGCCGCTCAGGGTGCCGGCCTGGTAGACCGGGCCCGTCGGGGCCACGTAATCCATGATCTCTTGCTTGCCGCCGTACGCCCCGACCGGCAGTCCCCCGCCGATGATTTTGCCGAGGCAGGTCAGGTCCGGAATCACGCCGTAGCGCTCCTGGGCGCCGCCCGGCGCCACCCGAAAGCCCGTCATGACCTCGTCGAAGACGAGCACAATGTCGTGGGCATCGCACAGCTCCCGCAGCCCCTCCAGGAATCCGGGCTCCGGCGGGATGCAGCCCATGTTGCCGGCAATCGGCTCCACGATGATGCAGGCCACCTCCCCCTGATTGGCCTCCACGAGCCGCTGGACGTGACTCAGGTCGTTGTACTGGGCCAGCAGCGTGTCTTTTGCGTTGCCGTCGGTCACGCCGGGCGAGTCGGGCTTGCCGAGGGTCATCGCCCCACTGCCGGCGGAAATCAGGAAGAAGTCGCCGTGGCCGTGGTAGTTGCCCTCAAACTTGATGATCTTATCGCGGCCCGTGTACCCTCGCGCCAATCGGGCGGCACTCATGGTCGCCTCCGTGCCCGAGTTCACCATCCGCACCTTCTCGACGGACGGGACGAGGTCGCAGACCAGGTCGGCCACCTCGATCTCAATCTCGGTGGGGGCTCCGAAGGAGGTGGACGCCTCGGCCTGATCCTTAACCGCCTCCACTACGTCCGGGTGGGCGTGTCCAAAAATCATCGGGCCCCAGGAGCCGACGTAGTCGAGGTACTCGTTCGCATCGGCGTCCTCCAGGTACGCCCCCTCGGCGCGTTCGATGAAAAGCGGGGTCCCCCCCACGCTGTCGAAGGCACGGGCGGGGGAGTTCACGCCGCCCGGGATGGAGTGCTGAGCACGCTCGTAGAACCGGCGGCTGGTCCGCAGGTCAACGTCGGAGGGAGCAACTTCCATGGCATCAGTGGCGTGGTCGGTCAAACAGTGACGAGCAGGATGGAGCCGTCGTGGGCCCGCGGCGCAGCGTCTCGGCCGCGGTCATTTGGGGGTCGGCCGCTTTACGTGTCGGTAGAGGGCGTGAACCCGAACCTCTCCGTTCTCTTCGACGCGAGATGGGGCCTGGGACTCCACCAGTGCTATATCCAAAGCCTCGGTGTCGAGGTCCGCCGGTGCAAAACGAGTTACAGTGTCGTCGTGGGACGCCCCGTCGGGGCCCTCCGTCGTCGCCGGAACGGTGAGATACACCCATCCGCCGGGCGCTAGCACATTCTGGCTCTTGTTCAGGAGCGTTGCGAGGTCGGCCGGCGAGTCGACCAGGGCCTCGGTCCGGTCGGCAATGACCCAGTCGAAGGTCGCCTCCAGCTCGTCGAGCCCCTGTAGGGAGAGTTGCTGGACGCACGTCTCCGCGGTCTCCGCATCGACCAGATCGCGAACGACGGCCTGCGTGTCCTGCACCGCTTCCGGCCGGGGGTCGCAGGCGTGGACGGGAAACCCGAGGCGCAGAAGGGCCTCGGTGTGGTCTCCCGCCCCACATCCCAGGTCCAGAACGGGACTGGAGACGGGAACGGGCGCCAGGGTGCGCAACAATTCGTCGGACGGCGAAAGGCTCATCGTCGGCGAGCAGGTGAATGCGGAAAATATGCTGGACCGCCCCCCGGACAAACCGCTACGGGTCTTCCTTCGACCGCGACTCTGCGAGGGGACTTGATCGTTCGTCGGGGGGCGAGGCGGGGCGGTCGGTGGCGGTTGCCGACTGGGTCGGGCGGTCGGGATGCGTCCATCGTCGTGCCCCCCACTGCCGTCCACAGGTCGGGCAGGCGCCGTCGCGGGTCACTTTGTGGCGCGGAAGCTGTTGAAGGGGCCGGAGCGGATAGGTCTGGGCGTGGCCGTCCCCTCCGTGGCGGCGTTGGTTCGTGTCGATGGGCACGTCGAGCTGAGCCATGGTGGCCTCCCCGAGTGCCTCAATGAACAGCGGATGGGTGTTTAGGCCGGCCGTCACTTCGAAGTAGTCAATTCCGTGTGCCGACGCCGTCTCGCGCACGTCCACGTCGAGGTCGTAGCGGACGTTGACGTGGTCGGTCACGAAGGCAATGGGAACGACCAGCACTGCGCGGTGGCCCTGCTCGGCGAGGGCGGCAATTGTGTCCGGGGTCGAGGGCGTGAGCCAGTGGTTCGGCCCCATTAGGCTTTGGAAGGCCGTGCGGAAGGGCCGGTCTCGCCCTCGGTGTTGCATCACCCGATCCACGGTCGAGTGCACGTGGCAGCAGTACGGGGGCTTGCGCGGCCCCTGCGCGTCGAACACCGAACCGTGCGCACTGAAGACGAGTGCGACCTCCTCGCGCACATGTCGCGGGAACCGCTGCAGGGCCTCGTCGATCCGTTCCGAAACGGCCTGCACGTACTTCGGATTGGCGGCGTATTCGGGCACGACGGTCGTGGGCCAGGACGGACGCTCCCCCCTCGCCCCCAGTGCCTTCCAGTACGCAAGCGCCGAGCCCGTCGTGCCGGCGGCGTACTGTGGGTACGAGGGCACCAGCACAACCTTGTCCACCCCATCGGCCTCCATGTCGGCCGCCACCTTTTCCGGGAACGGACGCCCGTACCGCATCGCCGAGTACACGCGAACCCCCACACCGGCCGGGCCTCCGTAGCGGGCGTCGAGGTGGTCCTGGAGCACCGTGGCCTGCTCCCGGGCCAGACGAGGCACGGGCGAGGCGCCCCCGATGAGCTCGTAGTGCTCACGGAGCGTTCCGGCCCGAAGGTAGGCGACCGACCTGGCCAGCCATCGACGCATCCGCCCCCCCACTGGAACATCGAGGAGAAGCGGGTCCATCAGCAGGCGGTACAGAAACGGCTCGACCTCCCCCAGGGTCGACGGCCCGCCTAGGTTGAACAGCACGACGCCTACGCGGTCGCCCTCGTCAATCGGGAGGGGGGTTCGGGAGGCACAATCCTCGGGACGCGTCCACTGACCGGGCTCATGGGCACGCAGAATGTCGAGCGGAGTCATACGGGCCGAGCGGAAACTCAGGGACCGAGATAGGGGGTAGAGTGACTGTGGTAAATTGAGCGCTGGCCCCTCCCTCCCGTTCCTGAGACGCGTTGAAATTCGCCCTAAAACACCCTCTCAGCAGGGTCTTCACGTGGTGCTGTCCGGGGCCTCGGCCTCCGTCACCGAAAGCCAATCCCGGGCCGTGAAGTACCACTGCGCGTCGGCCTCGGGCGTGCCCGGCTCCGGCGTATAATCGTACGGCCACTGCACCTGCGGCGGCATGCTCATGAGAATGCTCTCCGTACGGCCGTCGGACTCCAGCCCGAACTTGGTCCCTCGGTCGTACACCAGGTTGAACTCCACGTACCGCCCCCGACGGATGCGTTGGTACGCCTTTTCCTGTTGCCCGTAGGCCGTGTCCTTGCGTCGCTTCACGATGGGAAGATACGACTCCAGAAAGGCGCGGCCGGCCTCCCGCGTGAAGAAAAACAGCCCTTCCGGATCTTCGCGGAGGTAGTCGTAAAAGATGCCGCCCACGCCCCGCGCCTCGTCTCGATGGTCCAGATAGAAGTAGTCGTCACACTTGTCCTTGAAGGCGGCGTAGTCGGCCCCCTCGTGCCGATCACACACCTCCTTCCACACCCGGTGAAAGTGTTGCGTGTCGTCGAGGCGGGGGTAGTACGGCGTAAGGTCGGCCCCGCCGCCGAACCACTGGTCCACCGGATTCATGAGGTCGTCGCCCAGCGCAAAATACCGGAAGTTGGCGTGGACGGTGGGGACGTACGGCGAGCGGGGGTGCATCACCAGGGAGAGGCCCGTGGCGTAGAACGGGGCCTCCTCGACGTCAAACTCGCGCGCCATCCGCTCCGGCAGCGGGCCGTGGACCGCGGAGGTATTCACGCCCCCTTTCTCAAATACGTCGCCCCCCTCGATCACCGCCGTGATGCCGCCGCCGCCCTCGTCCCGGGACCAGCGATCCACCTCGAACGAAGCCCCCGGGTCGAGGTCGTCGAAGGCCCGGGTCATTCGGAGCTGCAAGGCCTCCACGAACCGCTTCATGCGGTGTGCCATCGGAAGGTCGTCCCGCGGGTCCTCGCGGAGGGTCTCGAGACGGTCGAAATCGTCGCCCATGATCGTAGACTGCAATTCGTTCGGAGAGATCGGAAGACGCGTGACGGACCGGGCCCCGGGACAGCCGACGCTTCTTGCCCCCTCTTGCCCCTGGCTGTCAGGACGGCTGCTCGCGGTCGAGCATTCGGTGGAGCACCGTGTCCATGGCGTCGGTGAGCACCCCCGACCAGTGCGTCGGGGGCGGCGCCACGAAGGTCTCGCGGCGCGGGCGAGCAGGATGGTCGGCCCGCAGGAGAACGTGGTGCAGTGCAACGGCACGGTCCGGCAGCGAATCCGACGCGCCGTACCGGTCGTCCCCCACCACCGGGTGGCCCCGGCTTGCGGCCTGAAGGCGAATCTGATGCGGGCGTCCGGTCTGAAGCGTCACCTGGAGGAGCGTACGGGCACTGCTCGATTCGAGCACCTGCCAGTCGAGGGCGGCCCGCTTGCCCTCGGGATGATCGGGATCGACGAGCCGGGGCTGCCGGTCGGGCTTCGCGATGTAGTCCGTCCACGCCCCGATGCCCTGAAGTGTGCCCTCCACGGCCACCACGTACCGCTTCTCGACCAGCCGCTCCCGAAACTGCCGGGACAGCTCTCGGGCGGCCTCCGGCGACCGTGCCAGGGCCATCACCCCCGAGGCGGGCCGGTCGAGCCGGTGCACCAGCCCAAGAAACGGCGCCCCTTCCGTCTCGCCGGACAGCATCTCTTTGCCGCGCGAGACGACGTCCGGATCGCCGGTCTGGTCGGGCTGGGCAAGCAGTCCGGGCGGCTTGCTGACGACCAAAAGGTGCTCATCGCGGTGCAGAATGGTCACGAGACCGACCGGGGATTTGAACGTAGCGGCTCATGCGGGCGCCTCGTGGTTCTCAAGCATCCGCCGCAGGACCCGTCGCGAAGGCGCGGGGGACGGGCAGGTCGGCC